>Ga0207868_1000195_pt1 | contig 78660 bp, 72 predicted proteins | sample Passage237B_FD_187370 | JGI IMG/M metagenome (GOLD analysis project Ga0207868, IMG submission 187370) | Cellulose adapted compost microbial communities from Newby Island Compost Facility, Milpitas, CA, USA - Passage2 37B (SPAdes) (version 3) ...
ACTGAGGACTGGAAGCTGCCGAGATGACAAGGAAACCCCATCCCAACAACAGCATCGTCGCCGGCCCGAGAGCAAACCGCATGCGCCACGCACGGCGCCTTGCAGGACTGACGCAGGCGGAACTGGCATCGCGTCTCGGTGTGGGGCCGAGCGCGGTCGCACAGTGGGAACTGCCCAACGGCACCGCGCCAACGGTGTCTCACCTGGCCGAAGTTGCGGTCCTGTGCAACGTGTCGTTCGAGTGGCTCGCCACCGGCCGCGGTGCGCCGACCGGCGCTAGCGACACCGAAGTGGCGGCGATCGACGCTTCGCAGATCGCGCTGGATCCGCTGGAGGACCGGCTGCTGCTCGCGTTCCGGCGCACGCCGGCCCGCAAGCGCGAGGCGATCGTGCGATGGCTGGAGGATCTCTACTGAGCCGCCCGCAACCCCGCCGGCGACGCTGATGCGTTGCACCCGCCATGGCCAGCCGTGACGCGCATGCAGCTTTCGCTTACGCTCGCTGCATGGGGGACGAGCGGTCCGACGAGGAACTGATGCTTGCATACGCCGGGGGCGATCTGATCGCCTTCGAAACCCTCTACCGTCGCCATCGCGGCACGCTGTACCGCTTCCTGCTGCGCAGCCTGCGCCAGCGGGCCGATGCCGACGAGCTGTTCCAGGAAACATGGAGCCGCGCCATTGCGGCACGCGAGCGGTATCGGCCGGAGGCGAAGTTCACCACCTGGCTGTTGCAGATCGCGCACAACCTCGTGGTGGACCGCTTCCGGCGCCGGCGTCCGCAGGCGTCGCCGGAAGAGACCGAAACCGTGCTGCGCAACCTCGACGCGCCGGACGGCAGTCGCCCGGACCACGTGCTGAGCGAGTTCGAGCAGCGCCGCCGCCTGCAGCTCGCGCTGGAGGATCTCCCCGAAGAACAGCGCGTCGCGTTCCTGCTGCGCATGGAGAACGGGCTCGGGCTCGAGGAGATCGCCGAGGTGACCGGCGCAGGCCGCGAAACGGTCAAGTCCCGCCTGCGCTATGCATTCGCACGCATCCGCGCGAGGTTCGAAGCGTGAGCACCGGACACGACAGCCGCGACGACGTTGCGTTCGAGCGCTTCATCGAGGGCGATGGCGGCGAGTACGGCGCGATCTACCGCCGGCTCGCACGCACCGATCCGCCGCGCCGGCTGGACCGCAGCGTGCTGGGCGAAGCGGCCCGCGCAGTGCGCGGCCGGCCGCCGCGCCGGCATCGCTGGCTGGTCGGCATGGGATCGGCTGCCGGCATCGTGCTCGCGGCAGGCATCGCGTGGCAGGTCGGTCACGAAGCGGCACGTCACCAGGCGACGCATCCTGCCCCGCACGCCAGCGAAGTGATCCCGGTGCAGCCGCGCGAGCGCGCACCCGCCGCAACCGTGATCCGCGACGACGACGCCGCGGAAGCATTGGCGCCCGCGTCCTCGTCCGCGCCTCGATCCGACGCACCGTCAGCCCCGGCACGGAAGCGCACGTCGCCATCGGCGGCGCCGGCCGAGCCGCCGCCACCGCCGAACCGCAAGGCGACGACACGTCCGGCCTCGGAACGGGAACGAACGCCGCCGGCCGAATCCCGGACGCATGCCGCGCCTGCACTGCCGGCAATGCCGGCGCCACCGGTTCCGGCGGTCGCAGCGCCGCCATCCGCAGCAAACACGACCGCACGCGCCGAGGCGGAGCGCACGAGCGAGGCGGCAACCGGTACCGCGCCGGCTTCCGCCGCCGATGTCGCCGGGGATGGCGCACGCCCCACGCCCGCAATTTCCACGTCGGTGGAACTGCGCCGCGACAGCCGGCGCGCGCCGGACGACTGGCTGGCCCGCATCCGTCAGCTCGAAGAACAGGGTCGACACCAGCAGGCACGGGAGAGTCTGCTCCTGTTCCAGCGCAAGCACCCGCGGCATCCGATCCCGGCAGACCTCGAGGCCCTGCTCGACTAGCACGATGCCGGCACCGTGCCGCGAGCCGCTACACTCGCGGAATGGATGCAATGGTCACACTCGCCAGCCGCTGGCAGCTCCAGCAGGAGATCCGCAAGAGCCGATTCCTCGCCCAGGCCGCCCCCGTCGACGACGATGCCGCCGCGGACACGTTCATCGCCGAAGTGTCCGATCGCGGCGCGACGCACAACTGCTGGGCATGGCGACTCGGCAACCGCTACCGCTTCAACGACGACGGCGAGCCCGGCGGCAGCGCCGGCCGGCCGATCCTCGCCGCCATCGACGGACAGGGGCTCGATCATGTGGTCGTGGTCGTCACGCGCTGGTTCGGCGGAATCAAGCTCGGCGTCGGCGGTCTGGTGCGCGCCTACGGCGGCTGCGCAGCCGAGTGCCTTCGCACCGCACCGCGCCGCACGCAGGTCGAACAGGTGCGCATCGACGTGCGCTGCGGCTACGCGGATGCGCCGATGATCTACGCGCGCATGCGCGAGTTCGAAGCGCAACGGGTGGACGAGGCGTCCGATGCGGAAGCCGTCAAGCTGACCCTCGATCTCCCGCGCACGCGCCTCGACGCATTCGATCACTTCATACGCGATCTCACGCGCGCGCGTGGGAGCCTGACCGTCCGCACATGACCGAGCAGAAGAAAGCGGCCTCGCGCGAGCTGCGCGTCTTTGCCCGCGTCCTGCCACACGTGCTGCGGTACCGCGGACTGGTTGCCGGATGGCTCGGCTTCCTCGCACTGTCGTCGACCGCGACGCTGACCCTGCCGCAGGCGGTGCGCGTGATGATCGACCATGGCTTCTCGCGCGCAGACAGCGCCGCGGTGAACGCAAGCTTCATCGGCCTGTTCGCGGTGGCCGCCGTGCTGGCCGTGGCCACGGCAGCGCGCTTCTTCTTCGTGTCCTGGCTCGGCGAGAACGTCGCGGCAGACCTGCGACGGCGCCTGTACGCGCACCTGCTCACGCTGGACCAGGGCTTCTACGAGGACACGCGCACCGGCGAGCTCGTCTCGCGACTCGCGGCCGATACCGAACTCGTGCGCAGCGTGATCGGCTCGGCGCTGTCGGTCGCGCTGCGCAGCGTCGTGACGCTGATCGGCGGCGCGGTGCTGATGATCCTGACCAGTCCGCGCCTCGCCGGCCTCGCGGCACTGGTGATTCCGGCGGTCGTGCTGCCGATCGTGGTGTTCGGACGCCGTGTGGCGCGTCTGTCGCGGCAGAGCCAGGATCGTGCCGCCGACGCCTCCGCAGTGGCCGGGGAAGTGCTTGGCGCGGTTTCGCTGGTGCAGGCCTATACCCGCGAGAAGCGCGAATCCCGGCGCTATTCGGCGGCGATCGGCGATGCGCTGGCCGCAGCGCGCCGGCGCATCCGCATGACCGGCGTGCTGACCGCGCTGGTGATCCTGCTCGTCTTCGGCGCGATCACGCTGGTGCTGTGGGCCGGCGCCCAGGCGGTCATGGACGGCACGATGGCTGCAGGCGTGCTGAGCCAGTTCGTGCTGTATGCGGTGCTGGCCGCCGGGTCCGTCGGCGCACTGACCGAGGTCTGGGGCGAGGTGTTGCGCGCGGCCGGCGCGCTCGGCCGCATCGGCGAGCTGCTCGACCGCGTTCCGGCCATCCGCAGCGCCGACGGCGCGACGCATCGCCCGCGCGCACGCGGCGCGATCCGCTTCGACGGCGTTTCGTTCCGCTATCCGTCGCGGCCGGACGATGCCGCGCTCTCCGACTTCACGCTCGCGGTCGAACCCGGCGAAACCGTCGCCCTGGTCGGACCATCCGGAGCGGGCAAATCCACGGTGTTCCGGCTGCTTCTGCGGTTCCACGACCCGCTTGCCGGCCGCATCACCCTGGACGGCGACGACTTGCGCGATTGGCGGATCGACGAACTTCGCGACAGCTTCGCGCTGGTACCGCAGGACGCCGTGCTGTTCGCCGCGAGCGCCGCCGACAACATCGCGTTCGGTCGCGAGGGCGCCGAGCCGGAGGCGATCATCGCGGCGGCGCGCGCGGCCGAGGCACACGCCTTCATCGAGGCGCTGCCCGACGGCTACGACACGCAGCTCGGCGAACGCGGCGTGCGCATGTCGGGCGGCCAGCAGCAGCGCATCGCGATCGCGCGCGCCCTGCTGCGCGACGCGCCGGTCCTGCTGCTCGACGAGGCGACATCCAGCCTCGACGCGCAATCGGAGCATCTCGTGCAGAACGCGCTGGAACGGCTGGAAGACGGGCGCACGACGCTGGTGATCGCGCACCGGCTGGCCACCGTGCAGCGCGCGGATCGAATCGTCGTGATGGATGGCGGACGCATCGTCGCGCAGGGCACCCACGACGAACTCGTGCGCGCGGGGGGCCTCTACGCCGATCTCGCGCGCCTGCAATTCACGAACTGAGCGGCAGCGCGACGGGCCGACCGCAGGCCGGCCCGTCCACGCGGATCGTCACTTGACCGGCTCGACGCCCGCCGCCTGCGAGCCCTTCGGCCCCTGCACGACCTCGAAACTCACGCGCTGGCCCTGCTGGAGCGTGCGAAACCCTTGCGAGTTGATCGCCGAGTAGTGGACGAACACGTCGTCACCGCCTTCCTCGGGCGCAATGAATCCGAACCCCTTCGCGTCGTTGAACCACTTCACCGTACCGGTACGCATCGATGCAGCCCCTCGTTCTACTGAGTCGGAACACGCGACGCGCACGGTACCGAAGTACCGTCCCCTGCACGTCGCGCGGCATCAATACAACAACGGTCGGGACGGTGCAATCGAGGCGCCTCCATGCATCTGCGGGCGACAGCCCGCAACCCGGACCGCCGGGTCAGGCACGCGCGGCCAGCAGTTCGGAGACGATCGGCGGCACCGCCGCCGTGGCGGCTTCGAGGTTCGCGAAGATCTCGGGCAGGCTGATCTCCGCCTCATCGCCGCAACCGGCGGCCCAGTTCGCGACCAGAGCGATGCAGGCGTAGTCGAGGTCCAGCTCGCGCGCGAGCGCCGCTTCCGGCATCCCGGTCATGCCGACCAGATCGCAGCCGTCGCGCCGCATGCGCGCGATCTCCGCGCGCGTTTCCAGCCGCGGCCCCTGCGTCGCACCGTAGCAGCCGCCGTCGATCACCGCGATGCCGGCGCGCGCAGCCGCCGCAAGCAGGTCGCGCCGAAGGCCGGCGGAGTATGGCTCGCTGAAGTCGATGTGGCGCACCTCGGCACCCGGCGCATCGCAGAAACTGGTCACCCGATCGTGCGTGTAGTCGATGAGCTGGTCCGGGATCACCAGCGCGCGTGGCCCCATGTCCTCGCGGATGCCGCCGACGGCGTTCACGCCGACCACGCGGCGAGCGCCGACGTGACGCAGCGCCCAGATGTTCGCCCGGTAGTTCACGCGATGCGGCAGGATCGAATGCGCCTCGCCGTGCCGCGCGAGGAATGCGAGCCGGTGCGCGCCGACGCGACCGGTGACGATCGCGTCGGACGTCGCGCCGAAAGGCGTCTCGATCACGTGCCGCTCGATGGCCTCGAGGCCCGGAAGACGATACAGCCCGGTTCCGCCGATGAGTGCGAGGTCGATCGTCATGCTCATGCATCCACCGCATGGATCGCCGCGAGATTGCGGCCCTGCTCGTGATAGTCCATGCCATAGCCGAACACGTAGCGGTCCGGCACTTCGACACCGACGAAATCGGCGGCAAGGTCCGGCACGCAGCGACCATGACGCTTCTCGCACAACACCGCGACCAGCACCTCGGAAGCGCCATGCTCGCGGCAGTGCGCGCGGATTGCGGCCAGGGTATGGCCCTCGTCGAGGATGTCGTCGACCAGCAGCACGATGCGCCCCGCCATCGGAGCGCGTGGCTCGCGCAGCCAGTGCAGCTCCGAGCCGCTGGTGTTGCCGCGATACCGCGTCGCGTGCAGGTAGTCGAACGCGAGCGGCGCGGTGATCGCGGTCGCGAGCTGGCCGGCAAACGGCAGACCGCCCTGCATCACGGTCAGGAACAGCGCCTCGCGTCCGGCAAGGCGTGCGTCGATCTCGCGCCCGACGCGCGCGATGGCCGCGTGCAGCGTTTCGGTGTCATGGACGAGGTCGGCGCGCGCCAGCGCGTCGGCAAGCAAGGGTCGGGTCATCGTCAGGCTCCTTCGGCGCCGTCTTCGAACAAAGGGGCGAGGCGCGCGGCGAACTGGTCGCGCTTGGGATTGCGCGCGAGCGCATCCCAGGTCGGCGCGACGGCGCCCTGCAACGCGGCGAGCCGTTCAGGTCCGCACGATGCGGCGCCGGCACTGGCGGCGATCGCCTCGGGAACGATCGCGGGACTGCATGCAAGCACCAGATCGCAGCCGGCTGCCCGATGCGCCTCAATGCGTGCGGCGATGCCGCCGAGCGATTCGGCGGCGGCCATGCCGATGTCGTCGGCGATCACGACGCCGCGGAAGCCGAGTTCACCACGCAGGATGTCCCCGATCCAGATGCGCGAACAGCCGGCCGGCAGCGCATCCACCTGCGGATAGGTCACGTGCGCCATCATCACCGCCTCGGCGCCCGTCGCGATCGCATCCGCGAACGGCACCAGATCCTCGGCGCGAATGCGCTCGAGCGGACGCGGATCGACCGCGGCATCGAAATGCGTATCCTCGAGCACCGAGCCATGCCCTGGAAAATGCTTGAGCGTGGCCGCCATGCCGGCCAGCCGCATGCCGCGCAGATAGCCGTGCGCGAGCGCGGAAACGGCCTCGGGATCGGCATGCAGCGCGCGGTCGCCGATCGCGAGATTGCCGCGCGCGAGATCGACGACGGGTGCGAAGCTCATGTCCACGCCCACCGCGCGCAGTTCGCTGGCCATCACCCAGGCATGTTCCTCGGCACGCACCACGGCGGCCTGCGGATCGCGCTCGTACAGCGCGCCGAGCCGGGACAGTGCCGGCAACGGCGTGAACCCCGCGCGGAAACGCTGGACGCGACCGCCCTCCTGATCGACGCAGACGAGGAACGGATCGCCGCGCTCGGCCCGCACCTCGTCGACCAGTGCGGCGACCTGGTCGCGGTCGGCGAAATTGCGGGTGAACAGGATCACGCCGCTGACCTGCGGCGACGCCAGCCAGGCGCGTTCCCCGTCGGCAAGCCGGGTTCCGGAAAGTCCGATGATCAGCATGTCGGGACACCTTGCACCGGCGCATCGTCGGCGCGCCGCTCCGCGTCCGTCCATGCCGCGTACGGCCGGAGCGCGAGGTTGAGATTGTAGTAGCGCGCGAGGCCGCTCACCTCGCGCCCGAGCCAGTGCGGATGCGGGAACGCGGCATCGACGGCCGGAAGCTCGATTTCGGCAACGACCAGTCCGGCATTGGCCCCGGCGAACTCGTCGATCTCGAACAGCCAGCCGTCCACGCGGACGTGGTGGCGTCGCTTCTCGACCACGTTGCCGGCCAGCGTCTCGAGCATGTGCCGCGCGTCGTCAGGCGGTATCGCGTAGTCGTATTCGTCGCGCTCGACGCCGCCGAGCGACTTGATGTTGAGGAACGCCGCGTCGCCCGCGATCCGCACGCGAACCGAGCAGCGTGCCTGCGGCGGCCCGGCAAGATAGCCTTGGGCCATTTCCTCCGCATGCGCCACCGCGGCGCGCCATGTCTCGTCCGCGAGCAGGAACTTGCGTTCGATCTCGGTCGCCATGCGCGTGCCTCAGCCACGCTCGAACAGCGCGATGGACTCGACATGCCCGGTATGCGGGAACATGTCCATCACGCCGGCGGCGACGAGGCGGAAACCATGACGCTCGACCAGCGTCCCCGCATCGCGCGCGAGCGAGGCCGGATGGCAGGAAACGTACACGATGTGGTCGCAGCCCTTGCGCGGCAGGTAGTCGAGCACCGCCGCCGCGCCCGAACGTGGCGGATCGAGCAGAAGCTTGTCCCAGTGTGCGCGAGCCCATGGTGCATCGCGCTGGTCGGCGGCGAGATCGGCCGCAAGGAACTCGACGTTGCCGATGCCGTTGCGCGCGGCGTTCTCGCGCGAGCGCGCGACCAGCGCCGCCTCGCCCTCGACGCCCGTGACCCGACCGGCGCGACGCGCCAGCGGCAAGGTGAAGTTGCCGAGGCCGCAGAACAGATCGAGCACCGCGTCGTCCGGCTGCGGATCGAGCAGGTCCAGCGCATGCCGGATCATGCGCAGGTTCATGTCGCCGTTGACCTGCACGAAGTCCAGCGGGCGGAACGCGAGTTCGACGTCGGCGTCGGGAATGCGGAACGCGAGGGCGACGGATTCCGGCCACAGCGGCACCACGCTGTCCGGGCCGCCCGGCTGCAGCAGGATCGCGAGATCGTGCGCCTTGCCGAAGGCGACCAGCGCGGCGCGGTCGGCTTCGGGCAGCGGCTCAAGATGACGAAAGGTCAGTGCGACCACCTCGTCGCCGGCGGCGAACTCGATCTGCGCGATCGCGCGCTTCGTTTCCAGCGAGCCGACCAGTCCGGCCAGCGCGCCGATGCGCATGCCGACCTGCGGCAGCACCGTGTGGCATTCGGCGAGATCGGCGACGAAGCGAGGATCCTGCTCGCGGAACCCGACCAGCGCCTTGCCCTTCTTCTCCACCCATTTCACGGACAGGCGTCCGCGCCGGCGGTAGCCCCACTCCGCGCCGGTCAACGGCTCCAGCCAGCGCTGCGGCGCAACCTTGCCGATGCGATCGAAGTTCTCCTCCAGCACGCGCTGCTTGGCGCGGATCTGCGCCGCGGCCGGCAAGTGCTGCAACGCGCAGCCGCCGCAGGTGCCGAAATGCGGGCAGCGGGGCTCGATGCGCTGCGGCGAACGGACCAGCAGTTCCTCCACGCGTCCTTCATCGAAATTGCGATGCTTGCGGGTGCGGCGCACCCGAACGCGCTCGCCAGGGAGTGCGCCGGCGACGAACATCGCCTTGCCGTCCACGCGCGCGACGCCACGCCCTTCGTGGGACAGGTCGACGATCTCGACGTCGTCGAGGGCGCTCACCGCGCGTACCGCCGCATTCGGGGCAATGCAGCCACGCTCACTTGCGCTTCCACGCGCCACCGGCATCCTGGTAGTACCAGCCCGACTTGGCGCGATCGATCCAGGTCCGCGCGAAGATGCCGCGGATGCGATCCTCCCAGTCCGGATGGCCGTTGGCGACCGCGATCTCGCGATAGACCGCCTTGCGATCACGGTTCTCGTCCGCGATCGCCGCATTGAGCGCCGCGCGTTCCGGCAATGGCACGGCGGCAGCGTCGCGCAGCGCGACATAGCCGTCGCTGGTGAAGCCGACCGCACCGCTTGCACAGTACCTGGCGAGCACGTCGTCGAAGCGCTTCTCCATGCGCGACTGGATCGCGCGGATCTGCGGCGTCTGGACACGGATGTCCGCTTCCTGCGCGTGCGCGCTCGGCACCAGCAGGTCGAGTAGCATGGCGCCCGGCATGCCCGATGGCGGCGGCGTTTCCGGCTCCGGCTGCGGTACCGCTGTCGCGTCGTCGCCAAGCACCTTGTCGACGAACTGCGTCGCCGCCCTTTCGGCTGCCGCCTCGGGGAAATAGACGTTGATCGTGACGCACGCGGCCGGCAGCGCGAACGCGACGGCGAGTACGGACCGGGTCAGGAATCTGCGCATCGTGTTTGCCTCCTGCGAAATGGTGCCAATGGCGCGGACGTCAGCGGACCACCGGACCCTTGCCCCGGGTGGCTTCCACCAGCCGCGAAACGAGAGTCGGCCAGTCCACGTCGCGATGGTGGCCGACGATCCGGATCCTCGGCACGCCGGAACCCTCGATGATAGCGTAGCCGCTCCCCTCCGCCGCCGCGTCGGCGGGCGCGGGATCGATGCCGGCCATCCGGCACACCTCGTCCAGCAGCCGGCAGCGGATGCCGAGCTCGCGATAGCCGAAGGTGTCGAACACCTGCAGCGCCATCGCCTGCAGGCCGCCGCCCAGCCCGCCGCCTCCGCCGATCGAGGCGACGTCGTCGACCGCGTTGTAGCTCATGCGCCCGCCACCGCGCGTGCGCAGCCAGGCATCGAACGCGACCGGACTCCAGTCCACCAGCCGCAGGCCATTGACGGTGCCGAACAGGCGGCCGCTCATGCCGCCGAACGAGAACGCGCTGGTCACCTGCTGCAGGTCCAGGTTCTCGAAATGCACGTTCGCTGCAAGCGACGGCGCCACGCCGAACGGGCGCTCCAGTCGCAGGCTGTTCATGCCGAGGTGTCCGTCGAACGCATACAGGTCGAGGCCGCCGCGCAGTTCGATCACGTCGCCGGCCAACACGACTTCCGGGATGCCGCCGGACAGGTTGCCGGGAAATTCGGGCCAGCCGAGCGTGCGAGAAAGCTGCGCCATCTCGATGCCGGCCAGCGCGAACGAAGCCGCATAGCGCTCGCCGCGCGGGGAGTTCGGCTCCAGCGACATGCGCTCGATGCGCAGCGTGCCGCCGAGCACGCCGACCGCGACGGGCTCGCGCAGCGCCAGCGCGCCGTCCTTCGCCTGCAGTGCCGCGCGCGCGGCATCGAGTTCGATGCCGAACAGCCATGCCGAGTCCCATGCCAGCATCGTCGGCGCGCGCTCGCCGCCGATGCTCCAGTCGACGTCGCCGTCGAGCCCATCGAACGCGAATCGGGCGTCTCCGGACGCGATCGCGACGTCCTCCAGCGAGACGCCGAACGCGCGCAGACCATCGGCGGCGCGCTCGAGATGCCCGGAAACACGGCCCGCGGCGCGAAAGTCCGGATAGCCCGCCGTCGCCAGCCACGTCCGCGCGTAGCGCGCGACGGCGGGAGCGAGATCGACCTCGCGCAGATCCACGCGCAGCACGCCGATCGGCTGCGCGGACGCCGGCGCGAACTCGCCGCTGCCGTCGACGACCAGCGTCCCCGGATCATCCCAGCGGAACGCATCGACGATCCAGCGATCCGTGCGCAGCGTGACGTCGAGCGAACTCGTCACTGTCTGCGGGGGAAGCTCGACATACACCGCCCCGACCAACGCCTTGGCGCCGTTCCAGCGCGCGTCGACGCGCAGACGCAGCGCGTCGTCCGGCCCGGAAGCGCGCAGCGTTCCGTCGACATCGACCTCCGCGAACGCGACGAGGCCATCCGCGCGCTCGTACCCCGCGTTCGCCAGCGAGAACGCTGTCGCGATGCGCTCGCCATCGACCGCCGTCGGATGCACCATGGTGTCGCGCAGGACGAGCGTACCCGTGGCCATCGGCGCGCGAAGCTCGCCAACCAGTTCCAGTGCGCCGGCGCGCGAGCGCCAGCGCGTGTTCGCGGCGGGAATCGCGAAACCACCGACGCGGCCACCGCGCCATGCCAACGGCGCGGCCGGGCGCTCACCATCGCGCGTCCAGTCGATGACGCCATGCAGGCCGTCGAGTTCGAACGTGCGGCTCGGCCAGGCGATGTCGAGCATGTCGGCATCCAGGCGGACCCGTCGCACACCGCGCGCATCGGCGACGAGCCCGCCGGCGGCGCGGCCTGCGATCCGCAGATCGCCCGCCCCCTGCTGCGCGAGCAATGCCGCGCCGTAGCGGTCGAGCGCCGCCGGAAACACCGCATTCCGCACCACGATGTCGAGCGCCTGCAGCGGCCCCATGGCCGCGGGATCGAACGACGCACTGCCGTCCAGTTCGAGCACGCCAGGATCGCGCCAAGCGAGGCGCGACACGTGCACCCGCCCGTTCGCCTGCGATCCGGCGTCGACGGCAACCTCGACCGGCGCGTCCGGCAGGTCGAACGCGAGCGTGCCGGCATGCAGCGAGCCGCCTTGCAGCTTCGCGACGAGATGCACGACCGGCCCTTCGTCCGCCGCTTCGATCGAGACGCTACCCGTCGCGGCGAGCGCGGCAGCCGACAGCGCGCCGTCGCGAGTACCGAACGCGAGATCGCGAACCGCGTACCCGGCCTCCACGCGACCGTCGCCGGCCACCCGCGCATCGACGTCGAGCGCGCCACGCCGGACGAGGCCGTCCGGCCACGCGACAGCCAGCGCGGGCGCGACCCATGCCGTCGGCACGTCATGCAGCCACGCACGCGACGCCCCGTCCGCCAGCGGCAGGTCGACGCCTGCCTCCGATCCGTCACGCATCAGGCGCAGGCCGATCCGCGCGCGGTCGATCTCCACCGCGAGCCGCGCTTCCAACGTGCGGCCGGCCCCATCGCGCAACTCGACCGGGCCTTCGCAACGTCCGTCACCCTGCGCATCGCGCCGGACCGCGCATGTCCACTCGACGGTGCCGGAAAGCGCCAGCGCCGGTACATCCAGCTGGCGGACCGACAGGCGCAGCACTGCCTGCGCACCGTCATCGAGGGAAAGGTGCACGCCCGACGCGCGCAGCTGCGGCTGGGCGAGCGACGCGACATCGACCGTCAGCGTGCGCGCCGCGGCGGGAACCGCGAAAAAGGCGACGCTGGCGAGCAGTGCAAGCGAGTTCCGCGGCGTGATGGTTGACGTCGGGCGCATCGGCTTTCATTGTGCCAGCCGGATGCCACGGGCCAACGTCCATGTCGAAGATCCTGGTCGCCGACGACAACCCGTTAAGCCTGCGTTTCTTCGCGGACGCACTGACCTCGCTCGGCCATGATGTGGTGCTGGCCGGCAGCGGCCGCGAGGCGGAATCCGCTGCGGCACGCGAGGCCTTCGATCTCCTGCTGCTGGACGCGCGCATGCCGGACGGCAGTGGAGAAGAGGCACTCGCCCGCATCCGTGCCCGCGTTGGCCCTTCGAATGCCGCAGTCGCGGTTGCGACCACGGCGGACCCGACGCCGGACACCGAAGCCGCGCTGCGGGCGCACGGGTTCGCGGCGGTGCTGTCCAAGCCGATCACGGTCGATGAGCTGCGCGCCGCTCTTGCCTGCCATCTGCCCGATGCGATGCCGTGGCTGGACGATGCACATGCGCTGCGTGCGACCGCCGACGACCCGGCCATCGTCGCCGCGCTGCGCGGCCTGTTCGCCGGCGAACTGCAGGCGTTGCCGGACGAGCTGAAACGCCTTTCGTCTGAACCTTCGGCGCTTGCCGAACGCCTTCACCGTCTGCAGGCATCGGCCGGCTTCTGTGGCGCGCAACGCCTGCTGTGCGCCATCGCGGCAGCGAGAAGGCACCCCGATTCCGAAACGCTGACCGCGCTGCTGGCTGCGGCCGAAGGCACGTTGCGGGCGATCGCGGACGGGGTCATCGACGTGATGCAGGGCGCACCATCCGCCAAGCATTGAGCTCGCCGCCGACGAGATGACGCACGACGTGGCGCACGAGCCGCCGCAGTTGCTCCAGATGATCGGCCTCCGGCCTGCCGTCGCGCGCCAGCGCGAGCAGCGCCGCGCCCGCGATCCGCATCCCGTCCGCACGCACGGCGACGGGGCCGTCTTCCGGGTCGTAGCCGTACTCCCGGTCCGCTTCGACCGGGCCACCCGCGGCCGTCCGCTCCAGAACGAGACCGTAGCCGAGCGCCGCGAGGAAGTCGCGCTCGAAGCGGCGCAGGGTCCAGGCCGCGTCATGACCCGCGGCGAGCGCGGCCAGGCAATCCGCGTATGCGGTGAATGCGCGCTCGTGCGGGTCGTTGCGACCGCACAAGCGCACCACCAGTTCGTTGATGTACAGCGTCGCGTACAACGTTTCGGCGGCCGGCAGCAGCGGCATGCCGGTGGCCTCGGCGGACACGAGCGTGCCGAGCTCACCGCGCTGCACCCAGTCCAGCAGCAGTGGTTGCAGGGCCTGCAGCACGCCTCGCTGCAGGCGACTGCGCTCCCCGCGCGCGCCGCGGGCGACGATGCCGACCCGTCCGAAGTCGCGCGTGAAAACGTCGAGCAGCAGCGACGTTTCCCGGTAGGGCCGCGCATGAAGCACGAAAGCGGGCTGCTGCTCGACACGCATGCCGGACCCGCGTGGTGCAGCTCAGTCGGCGTAGCCGAACTGCTTGAGCGCCGCCGCGTCGTCGCTCCAGGCGCTGCGCACGCGCACGTGGATCTCGAGGAACACGCGGCGGTCGAGCAGGGATTCCATCGCCTTGCGGGCCGCGCTTCCGATTGCCTTGAGGCGCGAGCCACCGGCGCCGATCACGATGCCCTTCTGCGAGTCACGCTCGACCCAGACGACCGCACCGATCCGCGTGATGGCCGGTTCGTCCTCGAACCGTTCGATCTCGACCGCGCAGGCATACGGCAATTCCGCGCCGAGCTGGCGCATCAGCTGCTCGCGGACCAGTTCTCCCGCGAGAAAGCGTTCGCTGCGGTCGGTGAACTGGTCCTCGCCGTAGGCCGGTTCGCCGGCAGGCAGGTTCCGCACGACGTCATCCAGCAGCGCATCCACGCCGTCGCCGCGCTTCGCGGCCACGAAATGCACGGCCGCGTAGTCGCGCTCGCGGACGATCTCCTGCGCGAACGGCAGCAGGTCGGCCTTCTCGCCCAGCAGATCGACCTTGTTGACGACCAGCAGGCGCGGCACCGGTGCGAGAGATGCCAGCTTCCACGCGTCCTCGTCGTCCTCGTTCCAGCGCGTGCCGGCAATCACGTGCAGCAGGAGATCGGCCTCCTCCGGCACCTGCCGCGCAACGCGGTTGAGCTGCCGGTTCAGCGCTCGCTTCGCGTTGCCATGCAGGCCCGGCGTGTCGAGGAACGCGATCTGCGCATCGGGGCGGCTCAGCACGCCGAGGATGCGGTGGCGCGTGGTCTGCGGACGCGAGGTCACGATGCTGAGCCGCGTGCCGATCATCGCGTTGAGCAGCGTGGACTTGCCGACGTTCGGGCGACCGATCAGCGCCACGCGGCCGAACCGGAATGGCCCTGCATCAGTGGTCATCGCGAGCCTCGAGTTCAGACAGGACCTTCTCCGCCGCGACCTGCTCGGCGGCCCTGCGGCTGGATGCCGCTCCCGCGGCCTCGAGTGGCGGATCGCCGGCAACGCAGGTGACGAGGAACTCGCGCGCGTGCTCCTCGCCCCGTGTTTCGACCAGTTCGTACCGGGGCAGCGACATGGAACGCGCCTGCAACCACTCCTGCAGCCGCGTCTTCGCGTCCTTCGGTGCCCGTTCGCCGTTCGACACGCGCTCGAAGTACCTCGCGCGGACCACGTCGCGACAGGCCTGCCACCCGGCATCGAGGTAGATCGCGGCGAGGGTCGCCTCGAATGCATCGGCGAGGATCGAGTCGCGGCGGTAGCCACCGCTCTTGAGCTCCCCCGGTCCGAGGTGGAGCCGGTCGCCGATCTCCTCGCGGCGGGCGATCTCCGCGAGCGTGGCCTCGTTGACCAGCGAGGCGCGCAGGCGGGTCATTTCGCCTTCATCCGCGCGCGGCAGCGTTTCGAAGATGAGCTCGGCCACGAACAGGTTGAGGAGCGCGTCGCCGAGGAACTCGAGACGCTCGTTGTTGACATGGCTGGCGCTGCGATGCGTGAGCGCCTGTTCGCGCAGGCGCGTGTCCGTGAACGCGTGTCCGAGGATCGAGCCGTCAGTCACCGGAACCGGAAAGGTTCACCGACTTGTCGAACTTGCCGACCAGATCGATGTTGTAGATGAACGGGACGCGCTTCTCGTAGGCGATGCGCAACGTCGCTGCGCCACCTTCCCGCTTCAGGGTGATGGTTTCGGGGCGGACGGTGTTCTCGTCGACGTACTGCGTGTTGAACTTGAGGCTCAGGTTGCTGCGGATCTCGATCAGCGAGAGATTCGCCGCGCCGGATTCCTGCTTGAGCTGTTCCATCGACTTCACGACGCCGAAATACTCCGTGTACATCGGGATCAGCCGCATCGCGAGATATGCGAAGAAGCCCAGCACGCAGAGCAGGATCACGAAGCCGATCAGCGTGATGCCCCTGACCTTGTGACGCATGTTCATTGCCCTCTCCCCATCTGACCACCCAGGCGGCGTGCCGCGCGCCGCGTTGCGGACTCTAGCAGTTCCGTCGGAAACCGCACGCCATTCCCGGCAAGGCGTCTAGCGGATCACGGTTCCGATGCGGCTGAAATCGATCCCGCCGTTCCAGTTCATCCAGATCACGAACGCGCGCCCGACCAGGTTCTCCTCGGGCACGAAGCCCCAGAAGCGGCTGTCCGCGCTCGCATCCCGGTTGTCGCCCATCGCGAAGTAATGCCCAGGCGGCACCGTCCACGTCCCCTCGTGGCCGCTCCACGCCTGCGGCACTTCGAGAATGCGATGCTCCACGTCGCCGAGCTTTTCCTCCAGCACCCGGGCACTGCTGAAGTCGCGCCCCGGTTCGGACGGGCCGGTGTAGACGCCGAGGTCGGTCTCCGCCACCTGCACGCCGTTCACGTACAGCGTCTTGTTGCGGTAGGCGATCTCGTCGCCCGGCAGCCCGATCACGCGCTTGATGTAGTCTTCCTTCGGATTCACCGGGTACCGGAACACGAACACGTCGCCGCGCCTGGGCTCGCCGATGTCGACGATCTTCTTGTTCAGGACGGGCAACCGCAAGCCGTAGGCAAACTTGTTCACGAGTATGAAGTCGCCGACCAGCAGCGTCGGCATCATCGAGCCGGACGGAATCTTGAACGGTTCGGCGATGAACGAGCGGAACAGCAGGATCAGCAGCAGGATCGGAAAGAACGAGCGCGCGTACTCCACGGGCGTCGATTCCCGAGCGGCGTCGCGCACCCGCGCATCGCGCTCGTCCTGGCTGAGCGCGGTCATCGCCTCGATGGCCTGCACGCGGCGATTCCGGCGAGGCGCGAGCAGCCACCGGTCCAGCAGCCACACGATGCCGGAAACGGCGGTGAGCACAACCAGCAGCAAGGCGAAGTCGAAGTCCATGGAGAATCCTCGGGTTTCCTGCATGATCACTTGTCCATCTGCAACACGGCGAGGAACGCTTCCTGCGGGATGTCGACGCTGCCGACCTGCTTCATCCGCTTCTTGCCTTCCTTCTGCTTCTCCAGCAGCTTGCGCTTGCGCGTGACGTCGCCGCCGTAGCACTTGGCGAGCACGTTCTTGCGCAACGCCTTGACGTTCGATCGCGCGATCACCTGCGAACCGATCGCGGCCTGGATCGCGACGTCGAACTGCTGGCGCGGAATCAGTTCGCGCATCTTCTCGACCAGCTCGCGACCGCGTCGATCGGCGCTGGATCGGTGCAGGATCAGGCTCAGCGCGTCCACGCGATCGCCGTTGATCAGCACGTCGACGCGCACGAACGGCCCGGCCTGGAAGCGGTCGAAGTGATAGTCCATCGACGCATAACCGCGCGAAACGGATTTCAGCTTGTCGAAGAAATCCAGCACCACTTCGGCCAGCGGCAGTTCGTAGCTGATCTGCACCTGCGTCGCCATGTAGTGAATCGAACGCTGCACGCCGCGCTTTTCCTCGCACAGCTTGATCACGTTGCCGATGTAGTCGGGCGGCGTGAGGATGTTGGCGACGATGATCGGCTCGCGGATTTCCTCGATGTTCTGCGATGGCGGGAGCCGTGCCGGATTGTCCAGCGAGACGACTTCACCGTTGGTCAGCAGAAGCTCGTACACGACCGTCGGCGCGGTGGTGACGAGATCGAGGTCGTACTCGCGCTCCAGCCGCTCCTGGATGATTTCCATGTGCAGCAGGCCGAGAAAGCCGCAACGGAAGCCGAAGCCCATCGCCTCGGAGACTTCCGGCTCGAAATGCAGGGCGGCATCGTTGAGCTTGAGCTTCTCCAGCGCCTCGCGCAACGACGGGTAGTCGTCCGCCGCTGTCGGGAAAAGGCCGGCGAACACGCGTGGCTGCATCTTCTGGAAGCCCGGCAGCGGCTCGGGCGCCGGGTCGCGCGCGTGCGTGAGCGTGTCGCCGACCGGCGCGCCGTGCACGTCCTTGATCGACGCCGTCATCCAGCCGACCTCGCCGGTCGAAAGCTTGTCGCGGAACGCGCGCTTGGGCGTGAACACGCCGACCTTGTCGACCTCGTGCGTGCGCCCCGTCGACATCACCAGCAGCTTGTCGCCCGGTTTCATCTCTCCCTGCATCACGCGCACGAGCGAGACGACGCCGAGGTAGTTGTCGAACCACGAGTCGATGATCAGTGCCTGCAGCTTGTCCGTGTCGCGCTGCTTCGGCGGCGGAATGCGTGCGACGATCGCCTCGAGCACGGCCTCCACGTTCTCGCCGGTCTTGGCGCTGATCGGGATCGCGTCAGTGGCGTCGATGCCGATCACCGCCTCGATTTCCGCCTTGGCGCGGTCGATGTCGGCAGTCGGCAGGTCGATCTTGTTCAGCACCGGCACGACTTCCAGCCCCATCTCGACCGCGGTGTAGCAATTGGCCACGGATTGCGCCTCGACGCCCTGCGCGGCATCGACCACCAGCAGTGCACCCTCGCACGCGGCCAATGACCGGCTGACCTCGTAGCTGAAGTCGACGTGACCGGGCGTATCGATGAAATTCAACTGGTACACCTGCCCGTCCCGCGCCTTGTACGGCAACGAAACGGATTGCGCCTTGATCGTGATGCCACGCTCGCGCTCGATGGGATTGTTGTCGAGCACCTGCGCTTCCATCTCGCGCGCGGTCAGGCCACCACAGAGCTGGATGATCCGATCGGCGAGCGTTGACTTGCCGTGATCGACGTGCGCGATGATCGAGAAGTTGCGGATCGGAAGCATGCGGTCCAGCGGTCGCCGGCTGCATCGCCGGCACAATCGCCGGATTATCGCAGAAAGCCCCGCCGATTGTGCGGCGCGGCGCAATGAAGAACGGGCGACCCGGTTCCGGCCGGGTCGCCCCGAAAGTACTACTTCGCGTCCGGTTTCGGCACCGAGAGCGCGATGAACTGGGTCTGCTCGCCACGGCGGACCAGCAGCATCACCGAGTCGCCGGGCTTGGCCGACTTGAGCGTCGCGTTGAACTCCGCCGCGGACTTGACCGGCTTGCGTCCGATCATCAGCACCACATCGCCGGGGGCCAGCGCAGAGCGACGCGCGGCGGCACCGATCCGCGTGACCAGCACGCCCTCATCGCTGTCGATGCCGAGCTGGCTGCGCTGATCGGCGCTCATGTCCTCGACGAAGATGCCCAGCGGATTGCCCGCGCTTGCAGCCGCCTGCGCGCCCCGGGCAGAGGCGAGCGCATCCGCATCGGCCGGCAGTTCGCCCACCTTGACCGGCAACACCAGCGTCTTGCCCTCGCGCCACACCGTCACGTCCACGGTCGCTCCCGGCCGCGTCGCGCCGACGATCGGCGGCAGGTCCGCGGACAGCGCGATCTCGCGATCGCCGAACTTCTGGATCACGTCGCCGACCTGGATGCCCGCCTTGTCGGCGCCGCTGCCCGGCGTGACGCGATTGACCAGCGCGCCGCCGCTGCGCGGCAGCTTCAGGGCACGCGCCTGCTCGCGGTCGACGTTCTGGATCTGCACCCCGATCATGCCGCGGCTGACGCGACCGGTGGACTTGATCTGATCGACCGCGTTCATCGCGATGTCGATCGGAATCGCGAACGAAACGCCCATGAATCCGCCGGTGTTCGAGAAGATCTGCGAGTTGATGCCGACGACCTGGCCATCGAGATTGAACAGCGGGCCACCGGAGTTGCCGCGATTGATCGGCACGTCGGTCTGGATGAACGGCACGTACTGCTGATCGGCGCCGCCGAAGTTGCGCCCGACCGCGCTGACGATGCCGGCGGTGACGGAATGGTCGAAGCCGAACGGCGACCCGATCGCGACCACCCATTGCCCCGCCTTGACGGCGGTCGAATCCCCGATGCGCACCACCGGCAGCCCGGTCGCTTCCAGCTTCAGCAGCGCGATGTCGTACTGCGCGTCGGCACCGACCACCTTGGCGTCCAGTTCGCGCCGGTCGGACAGTCGCACCGTGACCTCGTCGGCACCGTCGACGACATGGTTGTTGGTCAGCACGTAGCCGTCCGGCGAAATGATGAAGCCCGATCCCATCGACATGCGCACGCCGCGGTCGCGCGGCTGCGGGCCAAAGAACCGGCGGAAGATCTCCGGAACGTCCTCGTCGTCGATGCCCTGCACACGCGTGTTGCCGGTCGCCTGCACGTTGACGACCGCCGGCCCGTAGCGATCCACCAGCGAACTGAAGTCCGGCAGGTCCATCGCCTGGACCGGCGCCGCGACCGCCCACGCGAACGCCACCGCCAGGAAACCGCGCGCGAACCCTCCGATCCGCATCATCGTCATCATCGAATACCTCGCATCTGCTGGAGTTCTGGAAAACGGATCGCGGCCACGCCCGCGACCCGCGGTTGGATGCACCCGCACCGGCGAAGTTCCGCCCCTTCCGCCCACCGTATCGAACCGTTTCAGTCCCGCTTCAGCGCGGCGGAACGAGCGCTCCGCGCAAGCCGTCGATCGAGATTCGCGAACGGGCGCCACGTCACCGCGATGCAGGCACCGCTCCGGTCGGCCACCCGAACCCGGCGCATCGGGGATGAACCGGCGATACGACCATGCGCCCGACGCAGTCGCGGGAGCGGATTCGACACGACCGCAGCGGAGCGACCGGCCGGATCAGCGCCGCTCCTGGCGCAGCACCTGCGGCTCATCCACCACCTCGGGCATGCCGAGAAGGACGTAGGGCACGAAGCCGGATGGCGCGGCACTTGCACCGGCGGGATCCTGGCCGATCACGTACGGCTGCACCTGCGGGTCGATCGCGATCGGCTGCACCGTCGTCTCGCTGTATCGGACCGGCGCCGTCTCGATCGGGGCGGGCGCCAGCATCGGCGGGCGGAACTCGCCACTGCGCACCGCGACCGGCTGCACCGGCGCGGCAGCCGCCGGAGACGGCGCCGCACGCGCCACGGCGGCAGCCGAAACGCCGGCATCCTCGACCGCAGGCCGGGTCACCAGCAGCGCCGCCACCGCGACCGAGGCCGCGACCGCGCCGCCGGCACCCCAGCGCAGCCACTGCCCGCTGCGCCGCACGTGGGCGGGCTCGTGCGCGAGCCGCGCCATGACGGCACCGGCGAAACCGGCGTCGAGCGGCACGATCGCCTGTCGCCGCAGCACGCTGCGCGCCACGTGGTAACGCGACCAGCACGCCGCCACCGACTCGCCACCTTCCATGCGGCGCAACAGGAAGCGCGTCTCGTCGCGGGCGAGCTCGCCGTCCATCAGCGCCGATACCTGTTCGCGGATCCGATCGTTCATGTCGTCTACTCTTTTTCCGACAGCAGGGGCCGAAGTTTCTCGTCGATCGCCTCGCGCGCACGGAAAATGCGCGAGCGCACCGTCCCGATCGGGCAATCCATCGCCTCGGCGATCTCCTCGTAGCTCAGGCCGTCCACCTCGCGCAGCGTGATCGCGGTCCGAAGCTCCTCGGGCAGGTCTTGGACAGCGGAAAACACGGTTCGTTCAATTTCCTGGCGCAGCAGCTCGCGCTCCGGGGTGGCGGACTCGTGGAGACGCGAGGCGCCATCGAACTGGATGGCGTCCTCCACCGCGATGTCGTCGGTGGGTGGGCGACGCCCCTGCGACACCAGCCAGTTCTTTGCCGTGTTCACGGCGATCTTGTAGATCCACGTGTAGAACTGCGCATCGCCACGGAACGAGCCGATCGCGCGATATGCGCGCACGAATGCCTCCTGCGCCACGTCCTGGCATTCGCTCCAGTCATGGATGTAGCGGGAAATCAGGCTGACGATCTTGTGCTGGTACTTGCGCACCAGCAGATCGAACGCGGCGCGATCCCCTTTCTGGACGCGCTCGACCAGCGCCCGATCCGACTCGCTTTCGCCCATCCGGGCCCTTCTCCCTCTGCAATGTTGGGCGGCAGCACGTGCTGCTGACCGCGCGGATTCCGACTGGTTCCCGAGGTTGCGGCGATGCGACGCGCTCTCAAGTGCTCCCCTTCCGGTTCCGCGCCGCGATTGTGCGGCATCCGCGCATCGCATGCGCGTCCGGCCGCGGCGATTGACCCCGCATGCGCGAAGCCCGGATCATACCGATCCCCCCGCGGTTACCGGAGCCGGTCATGTTCGAAGGCCTGCGTTTCCAGCATTGGCAGACCGCCCGGGACGATGACGGCATCGTCCTGCTCACCCTCGATCGCGCCGGAAGCTCGGTCAATGCCCTGTCGCGCGCCGTGCTCGACGAGCTTTCCGAGATCGTCGAACGGCTCGCGATCGAGCCGCCGCGCGGCGTGGTGATCCGCTCCGGAAAGGACGGCTTCGCCGTCGGCGCCGACATACGCGAGTTCGAGCAGTTCGAGCGATCGGGCACGGTGCGCGATGCACTCGCCAACGGCCAGCGCGTGTTCCAGCGGCTCGCCACCCTGCCCTGCACCACCGTCGCGGCATTGCACGGCGTCTGCATGGGCGGCGGCACGGAACTCGCACTGGCCTGCCGCTACCGTGTCGCTTCGCGCGATCCCGCCACGCGCATCGCGTTGCCGGAGATCAAGCTCGGCATCTTCCCGGGCTGGGGCGGTTCGGCGCGCCTGCCGCGCCTGATCGGCGCCCCCGCCGCACTCGAGTTCATGCTGACCGGACGCACCGCTTCGGCCGAAAGCGCGAAGAAGATGGGGCTGGTCGATCGCCTGACGGCTCCGGAACTGCTGGTCGAGGCCGCGAAGGAACTGATCCGCCATCCGGTCGCGCGCCCGCTCGGCCAGCGCGCGCTGGCCTGGGCCAGCAACCTGTGGCCGGTGCGGCAGGTGCTCGCGCCGATACTGGTCCGCCAGACCGCCGCGAAAGTGCGAAAGGAGCACTACCCGGCGCCATTCTCGCTGATCGAAACCTGGCGTCGCGGCGGCTCGAGCATCGGCCAGCGCCTCAGGCTGGAAGCCGGCGCGGTCGCGAAACTGGCCGCGACGCCGACGGCACACAACCTGATCCGCGTGTTCTTCCTGCAGGAGCGCCTCAAGGGCCTCGCCGGCGGTGCCGAGCACGGCGTGCGGCACGTCCACGTCGTCGGCGCGGGCGTGATGGGCGGCGACATCGCGGCCTGGTGCGCGCTGCGCTCGTTCGATGTCACGCTGCAGGATCGGGAGTCGAAGTACGTCGAGCCGGCACTGGAGCGCGCTCGCGCGCTGTTCGCGAAGAAGCTCAAGACGCGCGAGCGGGTCGATCCGGCCATCGCGCGCCTCAAGGCCGACGTGGAAGGTACCGGCATCGCCAAGGCCGACCTGCTGATCGAGGCGATCTACGAGAACGCCGAGGCCAAGGAAACGCTGTATCGGGATGCCGAGCCGAAGATGAAGCCCGACGCGATGCTCGCCAGCAACACATCGAGCATCCCGCTGGACGAGCTGCGCGAGGCCGTGGCGCAGCCGCAGCGGTTCCTCGGCCTGCACTTCTTCAATCCGGTCGCGCTGATGCCGCTTGTCGAGATCGTGCGTCACGACAAGCTGGACGATGCAACCGGCAAGCGCGCGCTGGCCTTCGTCAAGGCACTCGGCAAGCTGCCGGTGCCGGTGGCGGGCACGCCGGGCTTCCTCGTCAACCGCATCCTGATGCCGTACATGCTGGAAGCCGCGCGCGCGTTCGCGGAAGGCATTCCGGGCCCGGTGATCGACCGGGCGGCGAAGAAGTTCGGCATGCCGATGGGACCGATCGAACTGCTCGACACCGTCGGGCTCGACGTCGCCGCGTCGGTCGGTGCGGAACTCGGCCCGTTCCTCGGGCTGGACATCCCGCCCGGTCTGGACGAATACGTCAAGAACGGCCGGCGCGGCAAGAAGGACGGCGAAGGTTTCTACAAGTGGCAGGACGGCAAGCCGCAGAAACCCGACGTCGATCCGCAGTACGTCGCGCCGGACGACCTGGAGGATCGCCTGATCCTTCCGCTCGTCAACGAAGCGGTCGCCTGCTTGCACGATCGCGTGGTCGACGATGCGGACCTGCTCGATGCCGGCGTGATCTTCGGCACGGGCTTCGCGCCGTTCCGCGGCGGGCCGATTCGTTACGTCCGCGCGACGGGCGCGGATGCGCTGAAGGCGCGACTGGAAACACTCGCGCAGCGGCACGGCGCGCGCTTCGCTCCGCGCCCCGGGTGGGATGCGGCAGATCTGTCCTCTCCCTCCTGAGGCGGATGCCCGGACCTTCGATCACGATCGGCCACGTCCACCCGGCGCCGCAGACAGCGCCTTCCCGACGCGGGCCGGGTCACGCAATCTCCGGCGGATACACTTCTGGAAGTGACGAGACGAATATCGGCTTTTCGATTCGGCGGGTTCCGACTTGATGTCGACGCGCGAGAGCTGCATCGGGACGATCATCTCGTGCGCCTTCCACTCTCGTCGGTGGACTTCCTGATCCACCTGATCCGCAATCGCGAGCGTGCGGTCGGTCGCGACGAACTCGCCGCCAGCGTCTGGGGGCGCTGCGACGTGAGCGAGGTCTCCGTCAACCACGTCGTCGCCCGTCTGCGCCGCGTGCTGGGCGATTCCGCTGCGGAGCAGAACGCGATTCGTACCCTGCCGCGTCTGGGCTACCGCTGGGTGCTCGAACCGGTCGTCGAGGAATTCACGTTCGGTTCCGAAGCCGAGGCATGTGCCGACGACGAGCACGATCGCGCGGGAAAGGCTGTCCTGAGCGAAGCTGCGTCGGATGCACCGGAACACGCTCCGCAGCCATCGCGCAATCCCGCATTCCGCCATCGCATCGCATGAACCTTGACGCTGGCATTGATCGGCATCGCGACACTGATCGCGATCGCAATCCATCGACGCGACACCGACACCGCGATGCAGGTGGGCGCCGCCGGTGCCGGATCATCGGCGCCACGTGCCATGGTCCTGCCCGTGGAAGTCCACGCCGAAGCGGACGAATCCGATGATGCCGCGTGGCTGCGGCTCGGGCTCATGGACCTGATCGCCAGCCGCTTGCGCAACGGCGGCATTGCCACGGCCGCCAGCGAAGCCGTCGTGTCGATGCTGCAAGGCGGAAAGAGGCAGCCGGACGCGCGGGTGCTGCTCGGCGAGCAGGCGTTCCTCGTACAGCCGTCCATTTCCCGCGATGACGCAGGCTGGCGGATCACCTTGCGCGTGCGCGACGGCAATGTCGATCGCATGCACATCGAATCCCGCGCGGACAATCCGCTCGACGCGGCCAGACTCGCAAGCGATGAGTTGCTCGCCCATCTGGGACGCCGGCCGCAAGCGAACGACCCGAGCGAAGCCGAGACGGCGACCACGAGCTTGCTCCAGCGAATCCAGGCTGCAAACCTTGCCGGCAACATCGAAGGCGCGCGCTCGATCGCCGCGGAAGCGCCGGAGTCGCTGCGCGCGTCGCCCGAGATCGCGCTGGCAATCGCGACGACCGAATCGTATGCGGGCAACTACGAGCATGCGCTCTCGGCCATCGGCAGCCTGATCGACAGCCTGCCTGTCGAGAATCCGGCGCAACGCGCCATCAGGGCGCGCGCGCAAGGGGAATCGGGCCGCATTCACATGCGGCTCGGACAGGCGGCGCAGGCGGAGAATGCGTTCCGGCAGGCCATCGACCTGCTCGGCGGCGCAGACGATGTCGCCACCGCAATCGCGGTCTGGACCGGCCTCGGTGCCGCGCAGGTCCTGCGCAACGATCTGTCGAGTGCGACCACCAGCCTCGGTCGCGCGCGCGCCATCGCCGAATCCGTCAGCGACCTGTACGGCATCGCGCGCATCGACCTCAACCTGGGCGTGATTGCACTGATGCGCGGTCAGGCGGCGAGCGCACTGCCCTTGCTGGAGGGCGCGCGCGATCGGTTCGAACGAATCGGCGCGCGGGAAGCGCGCAACGCGACCTTGCGCAACATCGTGGATGCCCAGTCGCTGCTGCTGGACCACGCCGCGGCATTGCGGACGACGGACGCGTTCTGGCCGCCGGAACGCCACGGCAGCAACGAGCGCGAGTACTGGTGGCTGGTGTACTCGCGCGCCCGGGCACTGGCCGGCGTCGGCCGCATGCAGGCGGCCATGGAATTGCTGGAACGCCTGCGCGCCGGCACGGACGCTCACCAGGACGCGTCGGTACGCGCCGAGGCAGACGCGCTGCGCACCCTCGTCGCGGAACCACTCGACCGACCCGCTGCCGAAGCCGCATCCGAAGCGATAGCCGCGTTGACGCCGGAACTGGAGCGCAGCGACTGGCGTATAACGGCGGCGACCCGAGTACTCGCGGTGGAACGACTGCTGGCAGCAGGGGATATGGCGGCTGCCGAGGCACAGGCACGAACGCTCCGCGAATGGGCCCACGCGCGCAACGACGACTGGAGCGCCCTTCAGTTGCTGCGCGCGGACGCGCTCCTGGCATCGGCACGCGGCGACGATGCTGCAGCCATCACCAACCTGGAGCAGGCGATGCGCCTTGCCACCAGCAAGGGAACGCCCGACTGGATCGTCTCGATCGGACTGCCGTATGTTCGGGCGCTCCTGCGTGATGGGCAACTCGCGGCGGCGGTGTCCGTCAGCGGGCAGCTGGCGCCCTGGGCGGACCGTGACCCTCGTGCCTCGCTGGCCCAGGCGCTCGTGTACGACGCAGAGGGGCGATCTGTGTTGTCGCGCGACGCGCATCGTCGTGCGCAGGCTCTCGCTGGCGATCGACGCCTGCCGATGCCATCCGCAATCCCGTAATGCCGGTGCGAAGCGCAAGGGTCGCAAGCATTCAGCGATGCTTCGCACGCCGCATGTCCAGGCGCTCGCCCGCCTGCCATGGAGCCGATACCGCTCCGGGACAGGTTTCGTACAGCCCGCATTGATGCAAGTCCGGCCGCTTTGCGGCCCAATGTCGCGACGGCGCCGCGTTCCGGGGTATCGGATCCGCATCCCTGCCCCGAAGCAACCCGAGCGCATCGACTCCCTGCCGACAAGGAGCGCCACCATGAAACGCCTGATCGCCGCCACAACCCTCCTCCTGGGCGCAAGCTCCATCATCGCCGGCACCGACACGCTCTGGTCTACCCTGGGGCCAGCCGGCCAGCCCTACAACTTCGCCGGCTGGACCATCGCATCGGGGGATTCGTCCGGCGGCTTCCAGACCGTGGGGCAACCGCTGTTCCTCGAAAGCACCTCGATCGTGGCCGAAACGGTCGTCGCACTGGCCCCCAATGCGGCCATCTACCAGCCGATCGACGTCGTGCTCTCCCTCGACGAGGACGGCGCTCCCGGATCGCCCGTGCACGTCTGGACACTGACCGATCTGCCGCCTTTCAACTGGGATCCTGTCGCCAGCCTGGTTTCCCTGCCGCTCGATCCGGGAGTCGTGCTCCGCGCGCGTCAGCGATACTGGTTCACCATCTCGCCCGGCACCACCGCCCCGGACCAGCTCGAAGCGATCTGGCTCTGGGGGTCGGGCATCACGGGCCAGGTGATCGACCGACACGCTCCCGCCGATCCGTGGCGGCAGGCTGGAGCGATGCCTTGGGGTTCGCTCGCCGTCCATGGCGTGGTCGACGGCATCTTCTCCGATGGAACGTTCGAGCATCCGGCAGGCACCGCGTGCGGCGCACACGTTCGCGATTGCGGCTTCGAGGCGTTCATGTGGCCATCGGGCGGCCAATGGGCAGCCACCGACGACGCGCCGGCGAATCCGCCCTATCCGAAGATCGTCAGCAGTTCGCTGGCCCGCACGGGCGGCTGGATGGCGCAGTTCGGAGGGCGCGGCGTGAACAGCCCGAACGAAGTGGGCCTGTCGCAGACCCTCGTCGTCCCCGACGCCACCGCTGCGATGTTGACGATCCACGTCGCAACCGAATGGTGCAGCGATCCGTGCGATTCCTTGCACGTCTCCATCGACGGCCAGGAGCTGTTCCGCATCACGACCGACGAGGTCAACCCGGAAGGCTGCGTATTCGCCGAACAATCGCCGCTCGTCTACCGGCCGCAGACCATCGACCTCGCAGCCTATGCGGACGGTGAATCCCATGAGCTGTCGATCGGTGCCAGTTTCAGCGGTGCCGCGGTCACTCCGGGATCTTTCGGCGGCGTGGGTCGGTTCTACGTCGACGACATCGACCTGATCACGGCGAATTAGCCGCCTCGCGTGGCGCGCTCGCCCCGTGCGCGCGCCGTCTCAATCCGGCGTGCGCGCAAGCCCCGAATGACGCACGTCCTCGCCGCGGATCAGATACAGCACGAATTCGCACAGGTTCTTGCATCGGTCGCCGATGCGCTCGAACGAACGCGCACACCAGAGACGGTCCAGGTCGGCCGGGATACGCTCCGGTTCGCGCTGCATGCGCTCCACGACGGCCGCCTGCAGGCGCTTCCAGACCGCGTCGATCCGCGCATCGCTGCGCATCGTCTCCAGCGCCAGAGGCTCGTCCAGACGCGCGAACGCATCGAGCGCGTCATGCAGCATCCGGCGCGCGAGATCGGCCAGTTCCGCAAGCTCCGCATCGGCGCGATCCTCGCCGCTGGCGATTCGATCCACCTTGCGCGCGACGCGCTTGACCTCGTCGCCGATGCGCTCGAGGTCGTTGATCATCTTCATCACGGTGAGCACGAGGCGCAGGTCCGAAGCGGTCGGATGCCGGCGCGCCAGTATCGACGTGCATTGCTCGTCCAGCGTGACCTCGGCGGCATTGATCCTGCGCTCCCGCTCGGCCACCTCGGCGGCGGCCGGCGCGATGCCCTCGATCATCGCGCGCAGCGCCGCACCGAGCTGCGCTTCGACCACGCCGCCCATGGCGAGAACGCCGCGACGGATCTCCTCGATCTCGGCGTTGAATCCGCGGGAAATGTGTTGCGAGAGATGAAGTGGGTCCATGTGTCCGGTCGTGATGCGGGGATTCGCGGGGCGCAAGCGTCAGCCGTCCCGCCCGGTGATGAAGTATTCGGTGCGCCGGTCGCGCGGGTTCACGAACACCGTGCCGGTCGGCCCGAACTCGACGATGCGGCCGTCGTGCATGAAGGCCGTGAAATCGGACATGCGCGAGGCCTGCTGCATGTTGTGCGTGACCAGCACCAGCGTGAAGCGCCCGGACAGTTCCTGCAGCCGCTCCTCCAGGCGCAGCGTCGCGGCGGGATCCAGCGCACTGGTCGGCTCGTCCAGCAACAGCATCTCCGGTTCGACCGCGATCGCACGCGCGAGCACGAGCCGCTGCTGCTGGCCGAGCGAAAGCTCCAGCGCGCTGCGGCCGAGGCGATCGGCAACCTCGTCCCAGAGTCCCGCCAGACGCAATGCCGCCTCCACGCGATCCATGCGCTCGCGGCGGTTGCGCACGCCGGCCACGCGCAGGCCGTAGGTCACGTTGTCGACGATCGACTGCGGGAACGGCAGCGGCCGCTGGAACACCATGCCGACGCGCCGCCGCAACGCGTGCACGGCCGTCCCCGGCGCGTACGCATCGACGGAGCCGATGCGGACCTCGCCTTCGACGCGCGCTCCCTCGATCTCGTCGTTGAGCCGGTTCAGGCAGCGCAGGAAGCTCGTCTTGCCGCAGCCGCTGGCACCTACCACGGCCGTGATGCGCCGCTCGGGCAAGTCGCAGTCAACGCCCTTCAGCACATGCGACGGCCCGTACCACAGGTTCAGTCGGCGTGCGCGCGCTGCCACCGGAACCCCGGCAACCACCGTGTCGATCGCATGATCGGGACCGGCCATGTCAATCGTCCAGCGCGCGATAGCGCTCGCGCAGGCGATCGCGCAGCACCATCGCGACGAAGTTGAGAACCAGCACCACCGCGAGCAGAAGCGCAGCGGCCGCGAACGCGCGCGACACGCCGCGGAACGGATCCGGATTCGCCATCGCCGCATCGTAAACCGCATGCCCGAGGTGCATGAACTGCCGTGACGGATGCAGGTACGGAAACTCGCCATCCAGCGGCAACGCGGGCGCCAGCTCGACCACGCCGACCAGCATCAGCGGCGCGACGGCACCGCATGCGCGCGCGACGGCAAGCATCAGTCCGGTCAGCATAGCGGGCCATGCCGCCGGCAGCAGCAGCATGCGCAGGGTCTGCTCGCGTGTCGCGCCGAGCGCGAGCGAGCCGGCTTCGAGCGAGCGCGGCAGACGCGAAAGTCCCTGATCGACGCTGGTCACGAACACCGGAAGCGTGAGCAGCGCGAGCGTCAGCGCCGCCCACAGCAGTCCGCCGCTGCCGAATACCGGGACCGGCTGCTGCGCGGCATGAAACCATTGGTCCAGCGCACGACCGAGCCCATGCACGAACAGGCCGAGGCCGATCACGCCGTACACGATGGACGGAACGCTGGCGAGCGTCGCGACTGCACCGCGCACGAGCCGTGCGGCTCTTCCCTTGCGAAGATGGAGGAATGCCGCCGTCGCCGTGCCGAGCGGTACGACGAACAGCGCCATCAGCATGACAAGAAGCAGTGTTCCGGCGATGGCCGGGAACATGCCGCCCACCCAGGGCGAGCCGGTCGCGCCACCGGTGACGAAACGCGCCGCACGCGCCAGCGTGACGCCGACGCGATCGAGCGTCGACAGCACGTTCGGGCGCAGCGACTCGACCACGACCGCCGGCGCGGGATCCTCTCCGCCACGCACGAACAGGCGCCGTCCGTCGGCACCTTGCAGCGACACGGCATCGTCCGGCCGCGCCTCGCGCGCGATGTCGCCGCGCGCCACGCGGCGATAGTGCGCGCCGACGCGCTCCGTCTCGCTCTCGCGCAGCACGAGGAATCCGTCGTCCCATGCAACGACTTCGCCAAGATGCACCGAACCGTCGCGCAGGGACAGCTCCACCACCGGCGCAGGCCAGAACGCGCCCAGTCCACGCACGAGCACGTATCCGCACACACCGAGGATCGCCGCCAGGCACAGTGACGCGAGTCCCGTCACGGCCCAGACCGCGCCACCATCGAGCCTCCGGCGCAGCGTCATTGGCGTGCTTCTCCGCGACGACGCAGACGACCACGCAGGACATCGGCAGCCAGATGGATCGCCACCGCGACGACGAACAGCAACAGCGCGGCCAGCAACAGGTCGTGCCAGTCCGCCCCGCGCACGCTCGCATCCGGCATGCCCAGCGCAAGCTCGGCCCCCGGTGCACGCAGCCCGCGGGTCGGGTCGAATCCACCCACCAGCGTATTCCCGCTGGCCATCAGCACGATCATGGTTTCGCCGAAGCAGCGCGAGAAACCGAGCATGGCCGCGGCCGCCAGTCCCGGTGCAGCGGCCGGCACCGCGATCGTGGCGAAGGCCTGCCAGCGCGTGGCGCCGAGCGCCAGCGCCGCGTCCACACGGCTGCCCGGCACCTGCGCCAGTGCATCGTCGGCGATCGAGAACACCACCGGAACCGCCGCCAGTCCCAGCGCGAAACCGACCAGGATCGCGTTCCATGGGCTTCCCGGACGGATCAGGATCACGTCCGTGCGATCGGCGAGCATCAACCCGGCGGCCGCGAGGGCGACGACGAGCGGAGCCATCCATGCCACTCGCCATCGCGCACCGCGTTCGGACACGCCGAACGCGAAGCCTGCCGCCATCAGAACCGCGGGAATCGCCACCTGCACCGCCAGCAGGCTCGCCACATGGCGCGCAAGCCAGGGCGCCAGGGCCGCAACGGCAATCAGGCCGAGCACGACGGTCGGCACCGCGCCGAACAGCTCGAACAAGCCGCGCAGCACGCCGCGTAGCCTTCGGGCCGCAAGCCCGTTGACGCCGGCCGCAGCGAAACCGAGCGGCAGCGCGACCAGCATCGCGCAAACCGTCGCGCGCAGCCCGTCCATGGCGAGAAGGCCGAGGCGCGACCAGTCGGGCGCCCCGGTGTCCCGGATCAGGAGGCTTCCGGCGAGGAACAGCGGGATCACGGCGAGGCAGGCCAGCACGAGCACGGCCGCAGCGGTGACGACCCACGTCACCCAGCGATCGCCACGCGGACGGCGAGCAACGGGAAACCGGGCGGCCAGCGACCCGGAATGGCGCGGAGAAACGGGCATCTGCGAACGCTAGGCCGCGATTGTGACAATCATGTTGCAGCGTCGCACTCCTTGTCATGCAACCGCAACCCGTGCGCCACCTCGCCTTAACGCATCCCGCGGATGCTGCACGCCATCGCCACGGGAGTCCCGCGATGCGCATCGCGATCGTCACCGAGACCTGGCCACCGGAAATCAACGGCGTCGCCCTGACGGTGCAGTCGCTTGCGCAGGGCGTCGCCGCGCTCGGCCACGACGTGCAGGTGGTGCGTCCCCGACGACCTCGCGACGCCGAAGACGGTTTCGAGACGCTGTGCCTGCCGGGAGCCTCGCTGCCGCGCTACCCGGGACTGCACTTCGGGCTTCCCGCACCGCGCCGCCTCCGTCAGCACTGGAGCGAGCGCAGTCCGGATGCCGTGTATGTCGCGACGGAAGGGCCGCTCGGCCTCAGCGCCGTCGCCGCCGCGCGCCGCCTCGGCATCCCGGTCTGCACCGGCTTCCATACCCGCTTCGACGACTTCGTCCACCACTACGGCTTCGGTTTCCTCACGCCGGCGGTGTTCGCCTACCTGCGCCGCTTCCACAACCGCGCCGATGCCACGCTGGTGCCGACGACGGAACTGCACGATTTCCTGCGCGAAAGCGGCTTCCGCAACGTCCACCTGCTGCGCCGCGCGGTCGACATCGACCTGTTCCGCCCGGAACGGCACGACCGCGGCCTGCGCGCGCAATGGGGCCTGGAGGACGGCGATCTCGCCGTGCTGCACGTCGGGCGACTGGCGCCGGAGAAGAACCTGGAGCTCGCGGTCAGCGCCTTCCGCGCGATCCACGCACGGCATCCACGCGCACGGTTCGTGATGGTCGGCGACGGTCCGGCCCGCGCGAAGCTCGCCGAGGACCATCCGGACATCGTCTTCACCGGCATGCTGCGCGGCGAGGAACTCGCTCGACACTACGCGAGCGGCGACCTGTTCCTGTTTCCCAGCCTCACGGAAACCTTCGGCAACGTCACGCTGGAGGCGCTGGCCAGCGGCGTTCCGGTGGTCGCGTTCGACTACGGCGCCGCGCGCGAGCACCTGCTCGGCGCCGACGCCGGTACGCGCGTGCCGCCGGGCAATGAGACCGCATTCGTGGAGGCGGCCGTCGCGCTGGCCGATCGCCTGCGCGACGCGGGCGCACGCGCCCGGTTGCGGGCCACCGCGCGCGCGATGGTCGCGGACTTGAGCGCGGCGGACGTGGCCCGCCGTTTCGCCGAACTGCTTGGCGACTTGCGCATGCGGAGCGCGGCATGAGCGCGTGGCAACGCCTGGAAGCGGGACTCTTCGATCGTCGCCTGACGCTGGCGATGAATCGCTGGGGCACGCGCCCGTTGCAGACGGGCCTGTTCCGCTGCGTGAGCCGGCTCGGCGACGGCATGTTCTGGTACGTGCTGATGGGCGCGATCGCGCTGCTCGGCGGCGCGCGGGGGGCGGCAGTGGCCGTGCAGATGGCCGCGACCGGGGTCGTCGCGGCGCTGCTCTACCGCACGCTCAAGCGCTGGACACGCCGGCCGCGCCCTTTCCGCGCGCATGCGGACATCACCGCGCTCGCCGCGCCGCTGGACGAATTCAGCTTCCCATCCGGCCACACGCTGCATGCGGTCACGTTCACGGTGGTCGCGCTCGCGCACATGCCGGTACTCGCGCCGCTGCTGGTGCCGTTCACGCTGCTGGTTGCGATGTCGCGCGTCGTGCTGGGCCTGCACTATCCGAGCGACGTGCTGGCCGCCGCCGCGATCGGCGTCGCGCTCGGGATGGCATCGCTCGGCGTCATGCCGCCGGCCGCCTGACGCTGCGCTCCGCCTCCGAGCGCTTCGACGCGCGCGCGCAGCACGAGCGGGCGCAACTGCGCCTCCCAGTCCGCGCGATTGGCCACCTGGCCCTCGATTCGATCGGACAGCGCAAGGTCGATGCCGGCCACCGCGAGGCGTTCGCCATCGGTGCGAGCCGCGATGCCGTCACCGGGAAATCCGCGGTCCACCGGCGTGAAGATCGCGGCCTCGCCGGTGTTCCGGTCGAGTGCGGAACTCCAGTCGGCCTCGCCCGCCGTCACCGCGCAGGCAACATGGATGCCGTTCTCCAGCGCGCGAGCCTGGCAGCCGATGCGCACGCGCGTCGCACCGGCATCGGTGTCGGTGCAGCTCGGCACGAGGATCAGGCGCACGCCAGCCTCGGTCAGCGCACGCGCGTACAGAGGGAACTCGATGTCGTAGCAGATCAGGATCGCGATCCGGCCTAACGGCGTCTCGAACGCCTTCAGCACATCACCGGATTCGAGCACGGCGGAGCTGCGCTCGAAGCCGGTGAGCGTCAGCTTGTCCTGCCAGGCCAGCGATCCGTCCGGCGTGGCGAGCCACGCACGGTTGCGGTACCGCCCGTTCGTCGTCGGCTCCGGGAACGTGCCGGCGACGAGATGGAGCGAGTGGCGACGCGCGAGATCGCGCGCGAGGGCGAGGTAGTCCCCGCGGACGGACTGCAGTGCATCGAGCGAGCGAGCGAAATCGGCGCGCGTCGGCGCATCGAACATCGCCGCCGCCTCGAGGCCGAGGTATTCGGGCAGCACGAGGAACTGCGCGCCGTCGGCTGCCGCGGCGGCGGCGAAGCACCCGACGCGCTCCGCGAACTGCGGGAAATCGGCCGGCTCGCCGATCGGGTAGCGGGCAGCGGCGACGCGAAGCATCACGCCGGCCCCAGATCGCGCAGCCAGAAGCGCAGGCGGTGCAATGCGGGCCGGTCGGCACCGACTTCCTGCCAGTCCAGCTCGCAGAACATGTCGTCCTGCCGCCGGTAACCGCGCTTGATCCAGAACGCATCGTTGGTGCGATGCCCGTGCGGTCGACGCGGATCGTCGGCAGCGCGTTCGACGGCGCAGAATGCCGTCATCCCGAAACGACCGAGGCGGCGCGCGTGGCCTTCCCGTTCATCGAAGAAGCGATGACCGATGCCCTGCCCCCGGTAGCGAGGATCAAGCACGGACTCGCCGAAGTAGAACACGCTGCGCACGTCGATGCCGCGCGCATCGAAGGGCTTGCGGAACGCTTCCGTGTCGTCGGCGAGCGGGATGCCCGTGGATGCTCCGACGACGGCGTCGCCATCGAACGCGAGCACGAACACGCTGTCCGGCGACCGCGCGTAGGCGGCGAGGTAGCGCTGCTCGTACTCGCGATCGCCTGCGTAGAGATACGGCCAGTCGCGGAACACGCCGATCCGCAATGCGGCCACGGCATCGAGATGCGGCACCACGTCGGGGCCGCGGAACGTGCGGATCGTTGCCACCGGAACGCTCATGTCCCGTCCGTTCCCCATGCGGCCTGCATCATGCACCGACCTGCGCGAGCCAGTCCTGGAGGTTGTAGTAGTTCGTGACGCGCGCGATGCGTCCGTCGCGGATCGAGAAGAACGCGCCACCCGGCAGCACGTAGGTCTGGCCGGTCGCGGCGGAGAGTCCGTCGTCGGTCGCCTTGTAGGTGCCATGCACCACGTACTCCGCCGCCGCGTGCGTGCCGTCCTCGGAGGCGAACACGCGGATGTCCCGGAGCTGCTCGCCGTAGCAGCGATCCATGCGTTGCAGGAATGCGCGGAACGCCTCGCGCCCCGTCTCGCGCGGCCCCTGGTTGGGATCGTGTGCGACATCCTCGGCGAGCAAGGCGAGCATCGCCTCGCGGTCGCCGCGATTGAAGGCCTCGTAATAGCGGTGAACGAGATCGATGGCAACCTGCATGGAACTCCTCACGGCTCGATGGGATACACGTCCGGCTCCGCCGGCGCATCACCGACCACGTCGACGCCATCGGGTGGCGTGAAGCGGAACGTGTCGGCCGCCAGCGGCGGATTGCGCTTCCATTCGGAGAAGCGGATTTCGGTGAGATTGCCGAGCTGGTCGCGGAACTGCATCCTCGCCAGCACCGCCTCGTCGAAACCGAGGTCGGCGTACTCGAAGTCCGGGTCCGTGGCCTTCGAGGTCAGGCGCAGCCATGCAAGCCCGTCGCGCTCGCCGGCCTCCTTCGCGTCGAAGTCCCGATCGAGCTGCGAGAGATCGGTAAGCACGGTCAACGGGCTCTGCGCCTCGGCATCGCTCTGGCGACGGACCGAAACCTGCTCGAGATCAGGCTCGTAGATCCACACCCGTGCGCCATCCGCGACGATGGTCTGCTGGTACGGGGCGTCGGTCTGCCAGCGGAACTGGCGCGGCGACTGCAGCGCGAACGTTCCCTGCGACTCGTCGCCGCGCCGCCCCGAAGCGTCGGTCACGGTCTGGCTGAAGCGGCCGGACACCGAGTGCAGCGACGAGGAAAACGTCTCCATCCGCGCACGTGCGTCGGCGGCGGCATTCGCCGCACCCGGAACGGCCAGCGCGGCAAGCAACAACGCGGCGAATCGCATGCGTACTCCGAAAGGCGATGAACCCGGATTATCCCGTGGCAGACGCGAACGCGGAAGCGGTCGCGACGTGGTCTGACTTGCGGGTGATGCGCCGAAGCATCAATGCGGTTGCGCAACGCCGTCCAGCAGCGATTCGGACGCCTGCAAGTTGCCCGATTGCGCGATGTTGCTCAGCGCGACGATGCCGACCAGTCGCTTCTCGGCATCGACCACCGGCAGCCGCCGCACGCCGAGCGACGCCATGTTGCTCGCGACGCTCGCGACATCCTCGTCGTCGCGGCAGTACTTGATGTCGGATGTCATCACGTCACGGACCGGCGTGTCCGCACCGAGGCCCCTGGCGACCGCGCGCACCGCGATGTCGCGGTCGGTGAGCATGCCGACGAGGCGATCGTTCTCGCTCACCGGCAGGCTGCCGATGTCGGCGGCGGCCATCATCGCGGCCGCTTCGCGCAGGGTCTGGCCGGCACGGGCGAGTTTCACGTCGCGTGTCATGACGTCGCGGATCAGTTTCATTGCAGGTTCCTCGTGGCTGCGGCGGATCGCCGCGAACCGTCACCCTGCACCCGCGCACCTGAACGCGGGGACGACCGCTCAATCCCCGGGCGGCGGCGGCGCGAGCACCATGCGGTTGCCGTTGTGCTCCGGCGCACTGACCACGCCGTCGCGCTCCATCTGCTCGATCAGCCGGGCGGCGCGGTTGTAGCCGATGCGCAGATGGCGCTGCACGCCCGAGATCGAGGCCCGCCGCGACCTGGTGACGATCGCGACCGCCTTGTCGTACAGCTGTGCGTCCTCGCCGCCCTCGCCTTCGGCATCCTGCGGCAGTCCGGCTGCATCGATGACCTTGCCGTCGCCGAGCGGCTGGACTTCCTCCAGCACCCCCTCGACGTAGTCCGGCTCGCCCTGTTCGCGCAGCCATTCGACCACGCGGTGCACTTCATGGTCGTCGACGAAGGCACCATGCACTCGCTCCGGCATCGCGGTGCCCGGCGGCAAGTAGAGCATGTCGCCGTGACCGAGCAGCGTCTCCGCGCCGGACTGGTCGAGGATCGTGCGCGAATCGATCTTCGACGACACCTGGAACGCGATGCGGGTCGGGATGTTCGCCTTGATCAGGCCGGTGATGACGTCGACCGACGGCCGCTGCGTCGCCAGCACCAGATGCACGCCGGCCGCGCGGGCCTTCTGGGCGAGGCGCGCGATCAGCTCCTCGACCTTCTTGCCGACGATCATCATCATGTCGGCGAACTCGTCGATGATCACGACGATGTACGGCAGCGGCTCAAGCGGCTCGGCCACCCGGTCGGGTTGCGATGCGTCCGGCCGGAACAGCGGATCGAGCAGCGGCTGCCCGGAATCCCCGGCTTCCTTCACCTTCTTGTTGAAACCGGCGAGGTTGCGCACGCCGATGGCGGACATCAGCTTGTAGCGACGCTCCATTTCCGCCACGCACCAGCGCAGTGCGTTGGCGGCTTCCTTCATGTCCGTGACGACCGGGGCGAGCAGGTGCGGAATGCCCTGATAGACCGAAAGCTCCAGCATCTTCGGGTCGATCATGATCATGCGCACATCGCGCGCGCTGGCCTTGTAGAGCAGGCTGAGCACCATCGCGTTGAGCGCGACCGACTTGCCCGAGCCGGTGGTGCCCGCAACCAGCAAGTGCGGCATCTTGCCGAGGTCCACCACGACCGGCGCGCCGGCGATGTCCTTGCCGAGCGCCAGCGCGAGCGGCGACTTCACCGCGTCGTAGCGGTCGGAACCGAGGATCTCGGAGAGATACACGATCTCGCGGTGCGCATTCGGGATTTCCAGCCCGATCACCGACTTGCCCGGAATCACATCGACGACGCGCACGCTGGTCACCGACAGGCCACGCGCGATGTCCTTGTCCAGGGTGGAAATCTGGCTGCCCTTGATGCCAGGCGCGGGCTGGAGCTCGAAGCGCGTGATGACCGGCCCCGGATACGCACTGACGACCTGCGCCTCGATGCGGAAGTCCTTGAGCTTGAACTCGACCTGCCGGGACAGCGCATCCAGCGTCTCGCGCGACATGCCCTTGCTCTGCTGCCTGGGCTCGTCGAGCAGCGAGAGCGGCGGCAGCTCGCCCTCGCGCGATGCCCCGGCGAACAGCGGAATCTGGTTCTCGCGTTTTGCGCGCTCGCTTTTCTCGATCGGCGCAATGACCGGTTCGATGCGGACCGGCTCGCGCCTGGCCTGCCTCGCGGTTTCGGTCTTGCGCACGATCTCGCGCTCGGCGCGCGCCTCGCGCGCCGCATTCCAGTCGTCCGCGCGCCGCATGCGCGCGGCGATCGCCGCGAATCCGGCCAGCAGCCAGCGGCCGATCGCGTCCATCAGCTTGAACCACGACAGGCCGGTCGCCAGCGTGACGGCCACGAGTGCCAGCGCGAGCAGGAACAAACCCGCCCCGAGCGGGCCGAAACTGCGCAGAAGGCTGCCGCCGACCAGCTGCCCGAGAATGCCGCCGTCGCCGGCGGGAAGCGGCGTGGGCGCAGACCCCTGCAGGAAAGCGAGACCCGGCGCGGCGATGAAGAACGCGAGGAAGCCGATCAGGCGCAGCGTCGGCTCGAGCGGCGATCGCTCGACCGGCACCTTGCCGCGCAGCACCACCGCACCGACCACGAGCAGCAGGATCGGCAACGCGTAAGCGACCAGTCCCAGCAGGTAGAAAAGGAGATCGGCGATCCAGGCGCCGAACGCGCCGCCGAAGTTCCGGATCGGCTGCGAGGGGTCGCCCACGTGCGACCACCCGGGATCGCCGGGCGCGTAGCTGAACAGGCAGGCAAGCAGGTACACCGCGAGCGGAAGCAGGAGCAGAAACCCCGCCTCGCGCAAGCGTCGATGCCACTGTTCGTCGAGACGGGGGCCGTCGCGATTCGCTTTGGGTGCGCGCGCCACCGCTTGAATCTACCAGAGCTTGTTCCGGCAAGTCACTGCCGGATCAGGATTTGAGCGCAGGATGGACGATCTTGCCGCGCTCGACGTTGATGCCGCGCTTGAGCGGTTCGTACTTGCGCCAGTGCTTGTCGCCGGCGAGGCGCTGCACGTAGGGCAGGATGGCCGCGCAGATCGCCTGCGACGAAGTCTGCGGCACGGCGCCCGGCATGTTCGTGACGCAGAAGTGGACCACGCCGTCCACGAGATAGGTGGGGTCCGCATACGTCGTAGGCCTGGACGTCTCGAAACAGCCGCCCTGGTCGATCGAGATGTCCACCAGCACCGAGCCGGGCTCCATCGACTCGACCATCGCGCGCGTGACCACGTGCGGCGCCTTCGCGCTCGGGATCAGCACCGCACCGATCACGAGGTCCGCGCTGTGGATCTCGCGCGCGACCGTTTCCTCGTAGGGGTAGAGCGCAGTGATGTTCGGCGCGAGGTTCATCATCTCGCGCAGGCGATCCTGACGCTTCTCGAACACGATCACGTTCGCGCCGGCGGCGGCCGCGAGTTCGGCCGAGTTGCGGCCTGCCGCACCCGCGCCGAACACGATGACCTTGCCGCGCTCGGTCGACGGCAGGCCGCCGAGCAGCTTGCCTTTCCCGCCCGCCGGCTGATGCAGCAGGTGCGTGCCGATCTGCGTCGCGATGCGCCCCGCGATGATCGACATCGGCGCCAGAAGCGGCAGCGTGCCGTCGTCGTCCTGGACGCTCTCGAACGCGATGCCGGTGAGCCCGATGTCGAGCAGGCGCTGCGTCAGCTTGGGTTCCGCCGCAAGATGCAGGTAGCAGAACAGGAGGTGATCCTTGCGCAACAGCTTGAGGTCGCCGGCGATGGGCTCCTTGACCTTGACGATCAGTTCGCCCGCCTCGTACAGCTTCTTCGCGGTCGGAACGACCTTCACACCCACCCGGGTGTAGGCCTCGTCCGGAAAGCCGCTCTTGAGGCCGGCACCGGACTGCACGTACACCTCGTGACCGCGACGCACGAGGTCGCCGCAGGCAGCCGGCACGAGTGCGACGCGCCCTTCCAGGGTCTTGGTTTCCGACGGAATACCGATACGCATGGCGAACATCCTCGACGGGATTGATCAGGGTGGAAGGCCGCGCCTTGAATCGCGTGCGCGTTCCCTCCATCCTCCGGTTTCCCGCGTGCCGGGATGCAGCACCAGGGCCGCATTCGGCGATCGGGGGAAATCGACGATCCGGCAGCGCGTCGGGACCGGCGCCGCCGTCGGAAGGAACGCCACGAGAAGGCCGCCTCGAAGCGGCGCGGATTATACATGACCACTGCCAGACACTCGCGACTCATCATCCTCGGCTCCGGCCCGGCCGGCTACACGGCGGCCGTGTACGCGGCGCGCGCCAACCTCAAGCCGACGCTCATCACCGGCCTCGCCCAGGGCGGCCAGCTCATGACCACGACCGAGGTCGACAACTGGCCCGGCGATCCGGAAGGTCTGCAGGGTCCGGACCTGATGCGGCGCATGGCCGAACACGCGGAGCGCTTCCAGACCGAAATGGTGTTCGACCACATCCACACCACCGACCTGTCGCAACGCCCGTTCCGACTCAAGGGCGACTCCGGCGAGTACACCTGCGATGCACTGATCATCGCGACCGGCGCGACCGCGAAATACCTCGGCCTGCCATCCGAGGAGCACTACAAGGGCCGAGGCGTGTCCGCCTGCGCCACCTGCGACGGCTTCTTCTACCGCGACCAGGACGTGATCGTGGTGGGCGGCGGCAACACCGCCGTCGAGGAAGCGCTGTATCTGTCCAACATCTGCCGCAAGGTCACGCTGGTCCACCGCCGCGACAAGCTGCGCGCCGAGAAGATCATGCAGGACAAGCTGTTCGAGAAGCAGCGTGCCGGCAAGATCGACATCATCTGGAACCACGCGATCGACGAAGTGCTCGGCGACACCAACGGCGTGACGGGCGCGCGCCTGCGCAGCACGATCGACGACGGCACCCGCGAGCTCGCCGTCAGCGGCGTGTTCATCGCCGTCGGGCACACGCCGAACACGTCGATCTTCGATGGCCAGCTCGACATGAAGAACGGCTACATCGTGATCCGCAGCGGCCTCGACGGCAACGCGACCGCCACCAGCGTCCCCGGCGTGTTCGCGGCCGGCGACGTGGCCGACCAGCACTACCGGCAGGCGATCACGTCGGCCGGGTTCGGCTGCATGGCGGCACTGGATGCGGAGCGGTTTCTCGACAAGAGTGGCTGACGCCCGCTGCACGATGCCTGCGGCGCGCACCCGGTTCGGCATGCCCCCCGGGACGCGCACGTGACGGGGCTCGTCGCGCGATTCCATCCGGCCCTGTCCGCCGTCGCACCGGCGCAGTGGGATGCGCTGCGCCCGGACGACAATCCGTTCGTGTCGCACGCGTTCCTCGCCGGCCTCGAGGAAACCGGTTGCATCGATGCGCGCGCCGGCTGGCAGCCGCACCACCTGACGCTGCACGATAACGGACGTCTCGTGGCGGCGGCGCCGCTGTATCGCAAGACCAACTCGCACGGCGAGTTCGTGTTCGACTGGAGCTGGGCACATGCCTACGCCGAGCACGGGTACGACTACTACCCCAAGCTCCTCTGCGCCGTTCCCTATTCGCCCGTCACCGGGCCGCGCCTGCTCGCGGGCGCGGGTGACCGCGTGGAAATGCGCGCGCGGCTGATCGCCGCGATGCGCGACGAAGCCATCCACCTCGGCCTGTCGTCCGCGCATGTCAATTTCCCCGCGGCATATGACGAATCCGCGTTCATCGGCAGCGACTGGCTCGAGCGGTTCGACTGGCAGTTCCACTGGCACAACCGCGGCTGGGCGGATTTCGACGAATTCCTGGCGTCGCTGAACCATCGCAAGCGCAAGAACATCCGGCAGGAACGCGCGCATGTCGCAACGGCCGGCATCCACTGCGAGATCCGCCATGGCGACGAACTGGAAGAATCGGAGTGGTGCACGCTGCACGATTTCTATCGGTCCACGTTCGAGGAGCGCGGCAATTTCCCGGCGCTCACGCTCGACTTCTTCCGTCACCTCGGAACGGCGATGCCGCGATCGGTCGTCGCGGTCCTGTGTCGGCGTGGCAATGCCGCCGTTGCCGGCGCATTGATGCTGCGCAGTTCCACGACGCTGTACGGGCGATACTGGGGCAGCCGCGAGAATGTCCCCGGACTGCACTTCGAGGCCTGCTACTACCAGGGAATCGAATACTGCCTGCGTGAAGGGCTCACCATCTTCGAGCCCGGCGCGCAGGGCGAGCACAAGATCGCGCGCGGCTTCCTGCCGGCGCGCACCCGCTCGTTCCACTGGATCGCCGATGCGCGTTTCCGGCGTGCGATCGCCTCGGCACTGCAACGGGAAGCAATCGCTCTGGATGCCTACCGCGATGAATGCATGGAGCATTCGCCCTTCGCGAAGGGGCACGGAAACGCAACATGATCAAGCTCGCCTGGCTCGACCCGGATGATCCGGACTGGTTTCCGCCCGTCGAGGCCGCCATTCGCGAGCCGGACGGACTGCTGGCGGCAGGTGGCGACCTTTCGCCGCAGCGGCTGCTGGCCGCCTACCGACGCGGCATCTTCCCATGGTTCTCGCCGGGCCAGCCGATCCTCTGGTGGTCGCCGTCCGAGCGCGCCGTGTTCGACACCCACGCAATGCATGTGCCGCGCCGGCTGCGCCGCTGGCTGCGACGTTGCGACTGGGAGCTGCGCATCGATACCGCGTTCGATCGGGTCATCGATGCGTGTGCCAGCACGGGCAGCCGGGCAGACGGAACCTGGATCACGCCGGAAATGCTCGATGCGTATCGCTCGCTTCACCGGCTCGGCCACGCACATTCCTTCGAAGCCTGGGACGGCGACGAACTCGCGGGCGGCATGTACGGTGTGGCAGTCGGCCGGCTGTTCTGCGGCGAATCGATGTACAGCGCACGGGACAACGGATCGAAAGTGGCGCTGCTTTCCGCCGCCCGCTGGTTGAGCGGACACGGATTTCCCCTGCTCGACGCACAAATCGTCTCGCCGCACCTCGCCACCCTCGGGATGCGCGTCCTGCCGCGCGCGGACTACACGGGAGAAGCCGCCCGGCTCGCCCGGCAACGCGGCATCGAGGAGCGCTGGACCCACGGCCCGGCCCCCCTTCGTGCCCATGAGCTGGGGCCGCCGGCCCGGCCCTGACGCGCGGCCATTCGCGACGGCGTGACGGGGTTTTGCTTTCGCATGCCGCCCGATCGTGGCAGAATCGCGCGCCTTTCGACCCGTTCGAGCCCGCAACCCCCGAAGGAACCAATGTCCAAAGACGACGTCATCGAGATGGAAGGTTCGATCCTCGAAACCCTTCCGAACACGATGTTCCGCGTGAAGCTCGAGAACGGACACGTGGTGACAGCGCACATCTCCGGGCGCATGCGCAAGAACTACATCCGCATCCTGACCGGCGACAAGGTGAAGGTGGAGATGACGCCCTACGACCTCACCAAGGGTCGCATCACCTATCGGATGAAGTGATGAGGGCAGGCTTGATAGCGAGCTGTGTCCTGCTTGCCCTCGCAGGCGCCACCACGACCGTCTCGGCCGGCAAGGCCATCTACAAGTGGAAGGATGCGCAAGGCAGCCTCCATTTCAGCGACACGCCGCCACCTCCGGGTGCCACGCTGATCAGCGGCCCCAAGCCACCCCCGCCCCCTGCGCAGGCCGCGGAGGACACTGCCGATCCCGCGAAAGCCGATGCCGCCGCGCCTTCGGTCTCCGCCGAAGACGAGCGCATCGCCCAGATCAAGGCGGCCGAATGCGCGGAACTCCGCGCCACGCGCGAACAACTGGTGAAGCGGCAAGCCGGCGAATCCACCGAGCCGATCAGCGACGACGAACGAGCCCGCATTCCGGTCGCCATCGCCGACATCGACCGGCGCATCGGACAGCTCTGCGATTGAGACGAGGGCGAACGCCGATCGGCATCCGCCCTCGCGACGCTTCCGCGGCCTACTCGACGACCGCCGGCAGCGCCTCGCCCTCCTCGCACTCGACCGCAAGCTTTCCGTCACGCAGCTGCAGGCGCACCTTGCCGCCATCGGTGAGCTTGCCGAACAGCAGTTCGTCGGCGAGCAGCCGCTTGACGTTCTCCTGGATCACGCGCGCCATCGGGCGGGCGCCCATTTGCGGATCGAAGCCGTTCTCGGCCAGCCAGCGCCGCGCGTCCGCATCGACGTGCAGGGACACGTGCTTCTCCTGCAGTTGCGTTTCCAGTTCGATGAGGAACTTGTCGACCACGCGCAGGATGTGCTCGAAATCCAGCGAGTTGAACTGCACGACCGCATCGAGGCGGTTGCGGAACTCCGGCGTGAATGCGCGCTTTAGCGCCTCCATCGCATCCGTCGCATGGTTCTGCTCGACGAAACCGATCGTGCGGCGAGCGGCCGCCTGCGCGCCAACGTTCGTCGTCATCACGAGGATCACGTTCTTGAAATTCGCCTCGCGACCGTTCGTGTCGGTCAGCGCGCCGCGATCCATGATCTGCAACAGGATGTTGTACACGTCCGGATGCGCCTTCTCGATCTCGTCGAGCAGCAGCACGCAATGCGGGTGCTTGACGACCTGCTCGGTCAGAAGTCCCCCCTGGTCGAAGCCGACATAGCCCGGAGGCGCGCCGATCAGTCGCGAAACGGAATGCGCCTCCATGTACTCGGACATGTCGAAGCGCAGGAGCTCGATGCCGAGTTGCATCGCGAGCTGGCGCGTGACCTCGGTCTTGCCGACACCCGTCGGCCCCGTCAGCAGGAAGCACCCGATCGGCTTGTTCGGATTGCCGAGGCCCGAACGCGCCATCTTGATCGACGCCGCCAGTTTGTCGATCGCCTCGTCCTGGCCGAACACGACCATCTTGAGGTTGCGATCGAGATTGCGCAGCACGTCGCGATCCGATGCCGAAACCTGCTTGGGTGGAATGCGCGCCATGCGCGCGACGATGAACTCGATGTCCGGCACGTCCACGCGGCCGCTGCGGTCCTGCTCCGGCAGCAGGTGCTGCCGCGCACCGGCTTCGTCAATCACGTCGATCGCCTTGTCCGGCAGCAGCCGGTCGGCGATGTGCTTGACCGAAAGATCCACGGCCGCCTTCAGCGCGTCGTTGGTGTACTCGACCTTGTGGTGCTCCTCGAAGCGCGTCTTGAGTCCCTTGAGGATCTCGAAGCTGTCCGCGACGGAAGGCTCTACGACATCGATCTTCTGGAAGCGCCGCGCCAGCGCGCGGTCCTTCTCGAACACGCCGCGGTATTCCTGGAACGTGGTGGAACCGATGCAGCGCAGCTCGCCGCTCGCCAGTACGGGCTTGATGAGGTTGGATGCGTCCATCGTGCCGCCCGAAGCGGAGCCCGCCCCGATGATGGTATGGATCTCGTCGATGAACAGGATCGCGCCCGGCTCCTTCCTGAGCTGGCCGATCACGGCCTTCAGGCGCTTCTCGAAATCGCCGCGATACTTGGTGCCGGCGACCAGCGCGCCCAGGTCGAGCGCCCAGATCGTGCAGTCGGCGAGCACCTCCGGCACCTCGCCGTCGACGATGCGCTTGGCCAGTCCTTCCGCGAGCGCGGTCTTGCCCACGCCGGCCTCGCCGACGTAGAGCGGATTGTTCTTGCGCCGGCGGCACAGCACCTGGATCGTGCGCTCGATCTCCTCGTTGCGGCCGATCAGCGGATCGATCTTGCCCTCGCGGGCGAGCTCGTTGAGGTTGTTGGCGAATTCCGACAGCGGGTTGCCGCGCGGCTCCTCTCCACTCTCGCCTTCGCGCGCTGCCTCGCCACCGGCGACACCGGGAGCGGGACCATCGTGACCGATCTTCGCGATGCCGTGCGAGATGTAGTTGACCACGTCCAGCCGCGTGACTTCCTGCTGACCGAGGAAATAGACCGCATGCGAATCCTTCTCGCCGAAGATCGCGACCAGCACGTTGGCGCCGGTCACTTCCTTCCGGCCCGACGTCTGCACATGGTAGACCGCGCGCTGCAGCACGCGCTGGAATCCCAGCGTCGGCTGCGTGTCGCGCTCGTCGTGCGCCGGGAGCACCGGCACGGTCTCGGTGATGATCGAACGCAGATCGCGCGCGAGGCGCGGCAGATCCACACCGCAGGCACGCAACACGGTCGTCGCCGATGTGTTGTCCAGCAGCGCGAGCAGGAGGTGCTCGACCGTCATGAACTCATGACGCTGCTCGCGAGCCTCCTTGTAGCACTGGCCGATCGTGACTTCGAGATCCTTGCTGAACATCGTCGGGACTCCGGAATCCGCACCGCGTCTGCCGCGGTCGCATGCAATATGTGGGCCGCCGACCTGCCTTCAATCCTCGGCCTGCCTCACGCCTTCTCCATCGTGCACAGCAACGGATGCTGGTGGCTGCGCGAAAACTCGTTCACCTGCGTCACCTTGGTTTCCGCCACCTCGCGGGTGAACATGCCGCACACGCCCTTTCCGCGCGTATGCACGTGCAGCATCACCTGCGTCGCCCGCTCGCGATCCATGCCGAAGAACGTCTCCAGCACGACGACGACGAAGTCCATCGGCGTGAAGTCGTCATTCAACAACACCACCTGGTACAGCGGTGGGCGCACGACCTCCGGACGCGCCTCCTCCACCGCGAGTTCGCGCGCATGTTCCGTGTTGGGATCGGTGGGATTGGACATTCCTCGGTGACTGCCTTCCTGTATGCGGTCAGTATACTGCCGCGCCGCGCAGACCCGGGAAATGGGGACCGATGCCGGCTGCGCAAGCGGGGCGGCTGCTAGACTTGCGCGATGACACGCACCCCGCCCGCACCCGCCGTCGACGACGACGAAGTCTGGCGCCCGCACGTGACCGTCGCGACCGTGGTGCCCGATGCCGGCCGGTTCCTGCTGGTCGAGGAAAGCGTCCGCGGACGGACGGTACTGAACCAGCCGGCCGGCCATCTCGAGCCGGACGAGACGCTGCAGCAAGCCGCGGTGCGCGAAACGCTGGAGGAAACCGGCTGGGACGTGCGACTGATTCGCCTGCTCGGCGTGCAGCAATGGCGATCGTCATCCGGCCGCCACTTCGTACGCTTCACGTTCGCGGCGGAGCCGGTGCGTCACCACGCCGACCGCGCACTCGATGACGGCATCCTGCGCGCGGTCTGGCTGGACCGGGACGGCATCGCGGCGGAAGCGGCAAGACTGCGCAGCCCGCTGGTGCTGGCCAGCGTGGATGACTGGATCGCCGGGCGGCACTTCCCCCTGGACGTGCTGCAGGCGTTCGGCGCAGCGTCATGATCGCACGGCGCACGAATCGGGTGACCGCTCGATGAGCAAGGTCATCGTGGGCATGTCCGGCGGCGTGGATTCGTCGGTCGCCGCGCTGCTGCTGCAGCGCGGAGGCGCATCCGTTGCCGGGCTGTTCATGCAGAACTGGGAGGAGGAGGACGGCTCGCCGTGCCGCGCCGACGAGGATCGCAAGGACGCCGTCGCGGTCTGCGCGAAACTCGGCATCCCGCTGTACCTGCGCAACTTCGCGAGCGAATACCGCGAGCGCGTGTTCGCGCACTTCCTCGCCGAGTACGCACGCGGCCGCACCCCGAACCCGGACGTGCTGTGCAACCGCGAGATCAAGTTCGGCGTGTTCCTCGAGCACGCGCGCAAACTCGGCGCGGATGCCGTCGCGACCGGCCACTACGCGCGTGTGGCCGAGGTGGATGGCCGTTTCAGGCTGCTGCGCGCGCTCGATCGCGAGAAGGACCAGAGCTACTTCCTGCACGCGATCGACCAGCGCGCGCTCGCGATGACGCGCTTTCCGCTCGGCGAGCTCGCAAAGCCGGAAGTTCGGCGGATCGCCGCCGAAGCCGGTCTGCCCACGTCGAACAAGAAGGACTCGACCGGCATCTGCTTCATCGGCGAACGGGACTTCCGCTCGTTCCTCTCGCGCTACCTCCCCGCGCAACCCGGCGAAATGCGCACGCCGGAAGGCGTCACGGTCGGCGAACACGCCGGCGTGTTCTACTACACGCTCGGCCAGCGCGGCGGACTCGGCATCGGCGGACGCCGCGGCGCTGCGGAAGAACCCTGGTACGTGGTGGGAAAGGACGTGGATGCGAACGTGCTGCATGTAGCGCAAGGCAATGCGAACCGATGGCTGTCGGCGGACCGGCTCGCGGGCAGCGCGCCCGCGTGGATCGACGGAGAAGCACCGGCGCAGTCGTTTCGCTGCAGCGCGATGGTCCGCTACCGGCAATCGCCGCAACCCTGCCGGGTGATCGCCGATGGCGGCCAGGTGCATGTCGCGTTCGACGACCCGCAACGGGCGATCGCACCCGGCCAGTCGGTCGTGTTCTTCGATGGCGACGTGTGCCTCGGCGGCGCCGTCATCGATCGCAGCAATGCGGCCTTCGGGGACTGGCGGGACGAGGACGAGCGGAGGCTCGCTCATGCGTGAGGCCCGCGTGATCGCGCTCGCCGGCGTGCTGCAGGCGTGCCGGCTCGTGCACGAAACGGCCACGCGCGGTAGCGCCGACGCCGCGAGCATCGAAGCGAGCCTCGCCAGCGTGTTCCGCATCGACGCCGACAGCGCCGCAGACGTGTTCGGCGGCCTGGCCGGCATCCGCCTCGGGCTTGAGACGCTGGTCGCCCAGTTCGATGGCCCGGGCCGCAGCCTGCCGCTGACCCAGCTCGCGCTCGGCGTGCTGCGACTGCGCAAGCGGCTTTCCCGCGATCCGCGCATGCAGGCCGCGCTGCGCACCGGCATCGAGGAAATCCAGCGGCAAGCGGACCACCTCGGCGTATCGCACGCGACCGTGCAAGGCCGACTGGCCGACCTCTACGTCGCCACGCTGTCGAAGCTGCGTCCGCGCGTGATCGTCCACGGCAATCCGCTGTACCTCGCCAACGAGGCATCCGTCGCGCAGATCCGCGCGCTGCTGCTCGCCGGCGTACGCGCAGCCGTGCTGTGGCAGCAGGTCGGCGGCGGGCAGTTGCGACTGCTTCTGCGTCGGCGTGAATACGCCATGCTGGCGCGCGGCCTGCTCAGCCGCGCAACCCTCGACCGCGGCTGAGCGACCGGCGCAGACGGCGCGGACGGCGCCTCTTGCGCAACGTGGTCGCACGGGGAAGAATCGCGCGCCCCCACGATCGCCGCGCAAGGCCCGGCAGCCCGACCATGCATCCATGCCTGACCTGTGGCGCCTGCTGCACGCAGTACCGCGTCGCCTTCCACTGGATGGAGTCGGACGAAGCCACGCCGGACGGGGTGCCGTCGGCACTCACCGAACGACTCGACGCGCACCGGCTGTGCATGCGCGGCACCTTCTTCCCACCGATCCGCTGCATCGCCCTCGATGCGGACATCGGCCGCCATTCCCGCTGCACGATCCATCCGCGCCGACCTTCGGTCTGCCGCGAGGTCGAAGCCAGCTGGGAGTTCGGCCGGGCCAGCGCACAGTGCGACAAGGCCCGCCTCGCGTTCGGCCTGCCGCTGCTCACGCCTGCGGACTGGCGCTGGCAACACGATGCGGACAACGATGACCACCCGGACGACAACGGCAACAGCCCGTCGCCGCCGCGCGTGCCGCCCATCGCCGCCTGACGGAAAGGCATCCGCTTGCCACAGCCCCGAAGCCATCGCGGACGATGAACTGCGCTGCGGCACCGCGGTACCTGCGCACGCCGGTGCCGCATGCCGGACGTGCAGCGGCGCGTCTCGCACGCGGGACACGCCCGCCCGCATCGCGCCTGCGACGTGGCAGGCGATGGACGCGCGGTTCGCGCATGCGGCCTGCTTCCGGCGACCTCGGCCGACTGCCGCAGTGGACGCGAGGGACAACAGGCGTCTGCGTCGTCGCCCTGCAGAGCCAGCCCGCGTCGAACGCATTCGCCTGCACGTGCGCGGACATCCGGACACGGCTGCGACCACGCGATGGTAGGCGCCGAACACGACTTCGGGACGCCATGCCGGAACGGCGCCACGTTCGCCGAGGACGACGCGGGCCCCGAGACCGCGGCAGTCGATGCGCCGGACCCAAAGCCTCGCGGACGGACGTCGCGACGGGCAGAAGCCCGCCGGCCGCGTCGTGCGGGCGCCGGGCACGGAAGATCGAGAACGCGTTGCAGCTCGACGGAAACGACGAAGCCCGGCGCGGGCCGGGCTCCGTCGTCTCGCACGCCGGACATGACCGGCCGGCATGCAGCGGCAAGCTAGGCGGCCACGTCCTTGGCCGCGTCCGCATACTCCTCGATCCTGTCGAAGTTCATGTAGCGGTAGATCTTCTCGCCGTTGGCATTGACCACGCCGATGTCTGCCATGTACTCCTCGCGGTTCGGGATGCGCCCCAGGCGCGAGCAGATTGCCGCCAGTTCTGCGGAGCCGAGGTACACGTTGGTGTTGCGGCCCAGGCGGTTCGGGAAGTTGCGGGTCGAGGTGGACATCGCCGTGGCGCCCTCGCGGATCTGCGCCTGATTGCCCATGCACAGCGAGCAGCCGGGCATTTCCATGCGCGCGCCGGCGGTGCCGAACGTGCCGTAGACGCCTTCGTTCGTGAGTTCGGCGGCATCCATCTTGGTCGGTGGTGCAACCCAGAGCCGCGTGGGGATGTCGCGCTTGCCTTCCAGCAGCTTGGCGGCGGCACGGAAGTGGCCGATGTTGGTCATGCAGGAACCGATGAACACCTCGTCGATCTTCGCGCCCGCGACGTCGGACAGGGTCCTCGCATCGTCCGGATCGTTCGGGCAGCAGACGATCGGCTCGACGATCTCGTCCATGTCGATCTCGATCACCGCCGCGTATTCGGCATCGGCGTCGGGCTCGAGCAGTTGCGGGTCGGCCAGCCAGGCTTCCATCTTCTTGATCCGGCGCGCCAGGGTGCGGGCATCCTGGTAGCCATTGGCGATCATCCACTTCAGCAGCACGATGTTGCTGTTGAGGTATTCGATGATCGGCGCCTTGTTCAGGCGCACGGTGCAGCCGGCGGCGGAACGCTCGGCGGAGGCATCGGCCAGCTCGAACGCCTGCTCGATCTTCAGGTCGGGCAAACCTTCGATTTCGAGAATGCGGCCGGAGAAGATGTTCTTCTTGCCCTTCTTCTCGACCGTCAGCAGGCCGGCCTTGATCGCGTACAGCGGGATCGCGTGCACGAGATCGCGCAGGGTCACGCCCGGCTGCAGCTTGCCCTTGAAGCGCACCAGCACCGATTCGGGCATGTCCAGCGGCATCACGCCGGTGGCGGCGGCGAACGCGACCAGACCGGAGCCGGCCGGGAAGGAAATGCCGATCGGGAAGCGGGTGTGCGAGTCGCCGCCGGTGCCGACGGTATCGGGCAGCAGCATGCGATTGAGCCAGGAATGGATGATGCCGTCTCCCGGCCGCAGCGAGACGCCGCCGCGGCTGGAGATGAACTCCGGCAGCGTGTGATGCGTCTTCACGTCGACCGGCTTGGGATAAGCTGCCGTGTGGCAGAAGCTTTGCATCACGAGATCGGCCGAAAAGCCGAGACAAGCCAGATCCTTCAATTCGTCACGCGTCATCGGGCCGGTGGTGTCCTGCGAGCCGACGGTGGTCATCCTCGGCTCGCAATAGCTACCCGGGCGCACGCCCCTGCCTTCCGGCAGGCCACAGGCGCGACCGACCATCTTCTGCGCCAGCGTGTAACCCTTGCCGGTGTCGACCGGCGCTTCCGGCAGGCGGAAAAAATCCGCCGGCGGCAGGCCGAGCGATTCGCGCGCCTTCGCGGTCAGGCCGCGACCGATGATCAGCGGAATGCGGCCGCCGGCCCGGACTTCATCGAACAGGACGTCGGATTTCACCTTGAACTCGGCGATGACCTGGCCGTCCTTCAGCGCCTTGCCCTCGTACGGACGCAGCTCGACGACGTCGCCGTAGTTCATCCGCGAAACATCGAGTTCGATCGGCAGCGCGCCGGCATCCTCCATGGTGTTGTAGAAGATCGGCGCGATCTTGCCGCCGAGGCAGACGCCGCCGAACCGCTTGTTCGGGATGTACGGGATGTCCTGACCGGTCCACCACAGCACCGAGTTGGTGGCGGACTTGCGGCTGGAGCCGGTGCCGACCACGTCGCCGACATAGGCGACCAGGTGCCCCTTGTCCTTGAGCTTGAGGATCTCGCCGATCGGACCGCGCTTGCCGTCCTCCTCGGGCACGAACGGCGCATCGGGGCGCCTGTTCTTGAGCATCGCCAGCGCGTGCATCGGGATGTCCGGGCGGGTGGTGGCGTCCGGCGCGGGCGACAGGTCGTCGGTGTTGGTCTCGCCCGGTACCTTGAACACGGTGATGGTCAGGCTTTCCGGCACTTCCGGCTTGCTGGTGAACCATTCGGCATTGGCCCAGCTTTCCAGCACTGCCCGGGCATTGGCGTTGCCGGCCTTGGCCTTTTCCTCGATGTCGTGGAATGCATCGAACACCAGCAGCGTGTGCTTGAGTGCATCCGCGGCGACGGAGCCGAGTTCGGCATCGTCCAGCAACTGGATCAGCGGCGCGACGTTGTAGCCGCCGAGCATGGTGCCCAGCAGTTCCGTCGCACGCGCCGGGGAAATCAACGGGTTCTTCTCGCTGCCGAAGGCCAGGGCGGCGAGATAGCTGGCCTTGACCTTGGCGGCATCGTCCACGCCCGCCGGCACGCGATGCGTGAACAGGTCGAGGAGAAACCCTTCCTCTCCGGCGGGAGGCGCCTTCAGCAGTTCGATGAGGTCGGCGGTCTGGCTGGCGGACAGCGGCAGCGGCGGGATGCCGAGAGCGCCGCGCTCGGCGACGTGGTGGCGGTAGGCTTCCAACATGATGGTCTCCGGAAGGATGCGGTCAGGGTGAATCGGTGACGGGCTGCGGCACGATGAGCTTCAGCCCCTTGAAGTAGTCGCGGAAAAACCCCGCGTCGCGCGTGATGAGCGCGCTGCATTGCAGGAGCGCGTGGGCGCCGACGATGAAATCGGGAACCGTGCGCGGCAGCAGCCCCGTCATTCCGGCCGCCTGCCGGCGCTCCTTGTGGCGCCGCTGCATCTCGCCGGCGCGGATCGCCGCACGGCGGTCGACCGGCAGGTAGCGAAGGCCCATTTCCTCCACCACGTCCATGATGTCGGCGCCATGACCGAGTCCGGCCGTGATCTCGCTGACCACCACGTCGCACAGCACAACCGGCCCCTGCGCCAGCGCGTCGCGCACACACGCCTCCGCGGCGTCGGCACGGGACGCGTCCTCGCCGAGCAAGTCGATGAGCACGCAGGAGTCGACGGCGATCACGTTCGCGGCGGCCTCACGGATCGACCGGATCGACCGGATCGCCGGGCGCACGGCCGCGAAGCTCGCGCATGATGTCGTCGGTCGTCACCCCAGGCGGCAGCTTGAAACGGCCGCGCGCGCGCGAAATGGCATCGTCCACGTTCTTCCGGAGAATGATGCGGCCACCCTCCAGCTCGACCTTGAGGACGCTGCCCTTGGTCAGGCCCAGCGCATCGCGTACCGCCTTGGGCAAGGTGATCTGGCCACGCTCGGCCACGGTAACTTCCATGGACCATCCCGACTGCCTGAGTATGCGAGAATTATACATACTTTTTGATGCATACCGAGACCGCATACCGACATCCGCGCGCCCTGCCGGCATCCGGGGTCACCGCCGCAACCGCGGTGCCACACGCTCCGGTGCCACGCGCCGCAGCGGCGGTCGGGCCATGCCCTCGCTGCATCCTCGGGTCGTTCGCCACGCCGCCGCCGGAAGGTCGCGCTAGACTCGAAGGCATCGCCCGGTCGTTCGCCCTCCACATGCCGATCTCGCCCCATGACTTCCAGACCGGCGGCGCATTGCAGGGTGCGGTGGCCGCGTCGCTCGTGCACGCGCGCGAGGCGGCGGCCGAACTCGCGCCGGGAGCGCGCGTGGGCGCTTTCCGCGTGGTGCGCGAGCTCGGGCGCGGCGGCATGGCGGTGGTCTATCTGGCCGAGCGGGCCGACGGCGAATACGACCAGCGGATCGCGCTCAAGTGGATGCGCGCCACGCAGGCCGGCGAGACCGGCGAGGCCCTGTTCCGGCGCGAGCGGCAGGCACTCGCCGACCTGCGCCATCCACACATCGCGCGGCTGATCGATGGTGGCCACGACGCCGACGGCCGACCATGGTTCGCAATGGAGTACATCGACGGCGAACCGCTGGATCGCCACTGCATCACGCACGCCCTGCCTCTGCCGGACCGGCTCAAGCTGTTCCGGCAGGTCTGCGACGCGGTGGCGTTCGCGCACGCGCGCGGCCTGATCCATCGCGACATCAAGCCGAACAACGTGCTGGTTGATTCCGACGGCAGCGCCAGACTGCTCGATTTCGGCATCGCGCAGCTCATGGGCGAGGAGAATGGCCCCGCCCGCCACGCCTGCACGCCCGGTTTCGCCAGTCCCGAGCAGTTGCGCGGCGAAACGCCGACCGTTGCATCGGACATCTACCAGCTCGGCTGCGTTCTCGCGTCCCTTCTCGACACCGACGCAGGCGATGCGGAATCGCGGCCCACCGGTGAAGCCACGCGGGCGACGACGTGGACCCCATCGGACGCGCCTGCCGCGGCGCGGCCCGCGGTGCCGCAGGGCGTGCCTAGCGACCTCGCCGCGATCCTCGGGAAAGCCACCTCTCTCGATCCGAGCTCTCGCCACCCGACGGCCGAGGCACTGGCCGACGACGTGCGCGCCTTCCTCGAACACCGGCCGGTTTCGGCGCGACCACGCACCGCGGCCTACGTCACGTCGCGGTTCGTCCGCAGGCATCCGGTCGCGACGGCACTGGCCGCGCTCGCCCTCGCGCAACTGGTGGCCGGCAGCATCGGCATCGCGTTGCAGGCCCGGCAGACACGCGCCGCCCGCGACGAAGCCGTGGCGCGCGCCGGCGAACTGGAGAAGGTCGCGAACTTCCAGTCGAGCCAGCTTGCCGGCATCGACACGCGCCAGATGGGCGTGCAACTGCGCAGGAGCCTGCTCGAAGCCGTTGCCGAGCCGGATCGCGACGACCTGGATGCGTCGCTGGCCTCCGTCAACTTCACCGACCTGTCGCTGAAGACACTGGACTCGACGATCTTTTCGAGTGCACGGCATGCGATCGAGCGCGACTTCACCGATCAGCCGGCGATCATGGCGCACCTGCTGCAAACGTTGGCTACCACCACGCGCAAGCTGGGGCTGCTGGATTTTGCCTCCGAGCCGCAGCGGAAGGCGCTGGAAATCCGGCGAGCGCAATTGGGCGAAACGCATCCCGCAACGCTCCATTCCCGCGACGAATCGGGCGAACTGCTTCTGCAGACGAACCGGCTCGCGCAGGCAGAGGCGGAGTTTCGCGCCGCGCTGCCGCTGGCGATCGAGGCGCTGGGCGCACGGCACGACACCACCCTCGACCTGCAGACCGGCCTTGCGCTTGCGCTGCAGGAGCAGGGCAAGCTCGCCGAGGCCGAAGCGCCGTTGCGTCACGTCCTGAAGCAGCGCCTCGAAGCATTCGGCACGACGCGCGAGGACACGCCAAGCGCGATGAACAACCTCGGCAACCTGCTGCAGGAGCTGGGGCGCCACGACGAAGCCGAACCGCTGTTGAAGCGGGCCATCGAGCTGCGTCGCAGCCTCCATGCCGAGGGTCACCCGGGCATCTCCGTGGCCATGGTCAATCTGGGCGGCATGTACCTGCACAAGCGCGACTACGAGAAGGCGGAGGCCACGTTGCGCGAAGCAACCGAGCTGTTGCGGCGGCATCAAGGCGACGATCACCACCTGACGCTCACCGCGGCGAACAACCTCGGCGTCGTGCTGCAGATGCAGGGAAAGCTGCAGGAGTCCGAACCCTGGACCCGCATGGCCATGGAAGGGCGAGCCCGCACGCTGGGGGTGCGCAACAAGGACACCTTGTCGGCAACCAACGCATACGCCGTGCTGCTGGCCAAGCAGGGGCGGAGCGTCGAGGCGGAAGCCCTGCAGCGCCGCTTGCTGGACACGGCTCGCGACGTGCTCGGCGCGGACGACTACCTGCTCGGGATCTACGGCACCGGTCTCGGCACTACGCTGACCATGCGCAAGCAAAGGCAGGAGGCCGAGCGCGTGCTGCTCGATGCCCGCGACGTGTTCGCACGCGGCGTGGGCCTTGATCACCCCTATGCCCGGCGCAACGCGGAGGCACTGGCGCAGCTGCACGCCGACTGGGAGCAGGCGGAGCCCGGTGGCGGTCACGCCGCATCCGCGGCGCACTGGCAATCCGAGCTTGCATCGTCCAGGCCGCCCGCCACGGACTGATCGCCTGTTCCAGCGTGCAGAGCCGGACTCGATCGCGGCGCCGACGGCGGCCTCGTTTCGCGTCAGCCGGCCGATACATCGGCGGCTCATGCGGCGAACGGTATGCTGACGGCCACGGGCGGCCCGCGCCGACCCGATTCCACTCAGCCACAGGAGTCTCCCATGCACGATTCCTTCGCCACACGCGATACGCTGGAGGTCGACGGCCGGCACTACCGCTATGCCAGCCTGCCCCGCCTCGGCCAGCGATTCGACATCGCGAAACTTCCGTATTCCCTGAAGATCCTGCTGGAGAACCTGCTGCGGCACGAGGATGGCGTGACGGTGCTGCCCTCCCACATCGAGGCGCTGGCGAAATGGGATCCCGCGGCGGAACCGGCCACCGAGATCGCATTCATGCCGGCACGCGTCGTGTTGCAGGACTTCACGGGCGTGCCGTGCGTGGTGGACCTTGCCGCGATGCGCGATGCGGTGATCAAGCTCGGCGGCGACCCCGGCCGCATCAATCCGCTCGCGCCGGCGGAACTGGTGATCGACCACTCGGTGCAGGTGGATGCGTTCGGTTCCGAAGCGGCGCTCGAAAGGAACGTGGAGATCGAGTTCGAACGCAATCGGGAACGCTACGCCTTCCTGCGCTGGGGCCAGAAGGCATTCGACAACTTCAAGGTCGTCCCGCCACGTACCGGCATCGTGCATCAGGTGAATCTGGAGCACCTTGCCCGCGTGGTGTTCACTGCGGAGAAGGACGGCGAGAGCTGGGCATACCCCGACACCGTGTTCGGCACCGACAGCCACACGACGATGATCAACGGCCTCGGCGTGCTCGGCTGGGGCGTCGGCGGCATCGAGGCGGAAGCGGCGATGCTCGGCCAGCCATCGTCGATGCTGATCCCGCAGGTCGTCGGCTTCAGGCTGAGCGGCAAGCTGGCCGAAGGCGTGACCGCTACCGACCTGGTGCTCACCGTCACGCAGATGCTGCGCACGCTCGGCGTCGTCGGAAAGTTCGTCGAGTTCTTCGGCCCCGGCCTCAAGGATCTCGCCCTCGCCGACCGGGCGACCATCGCGAACATGGCGCCCGAGTACGGCGCGACCTGCGGCATCTTCCCGATCGACCGGGAGTCGCTGAACTACCTGCGACTGTCCGGCCGCGACGAGGGGCGCATCCGCCTCGTCGAGGCCTACGCGAAGGCGCAGGGCCTCTGGCACGACGAAAGCACGCCGCAGCCCGACTTCAGCGCCGTGCTGGAACTCGACCTCGGCGACGTGCGGCCTTCGATGGCCGGCCCCAAGCGCCCGCAGGACCGCGTGCTGCTGGAGAACGTGCGGGCGAGCTTCCGCGAGGCGGTGACGCTGCTCACCGCCAACCGCAAGTCGCGCGATCGGGAGACGGCCGACTTCATCGCGGAAGGCGGCAGCGCGGCAATCGGCAACCCGGCCAACGACATCCTCAACGGCGGCGTGCGCGTCGCGAAGGACGGCACGACCTTCATGCTGTCCGACGGTGCCGTCGTGATCGCCGCGATCACCTCGTGCACCAACACGTCCAATCCGGCCGTCATGCTCGGCGCCGGACTGCTCGCCCGGAAGGCCGTCGCGCGCGGCCTGACGGCCAAACCGTGGGTCAAGCCTTCCCTCGGACCCGGCTCGCTGGTCGTCACCGACTATCTCGAAAAGACCGGACTGCTGAAGGAACTGGAGAAGATCGGCTTCTACGTCGTCGGCTACGGCTGCACCACCTGCATCGGAAACTCCGGCCCGCTGCCGCCGGAAATCAGCAAGGCCATCGCCGAAGGCGATCTCGCCGTCGCCTCGGTGCTCTCCGGCAACCGCAACTTCGAAGGTCGCGTGCATCCGGAAGTGAAGATGAACTACCTCGCCTCGCCGCCGCTCGTCGTCGCCTACGCGATCGCCGGCACGCTCGACATCGACCTGACCACGGAGCCGCTCGGCACCGATCCCGACGGCAAGCCGGTATACCTGCGCGACATCTGGCCGACCAACCAGGAAATCTCGGACACGATCGCCGGCGCGATCAATCCGGCGATGTTCGAGAAGAACTACGCGGACGTGTTCAAGGGCGACAGCCGCTGGAACCGCATCGAGTCGCCGGATGGCTCGGTGTACCGATGGGAGGACTCCACCTACATCAAGAGCCCGCCGTACTTCGACGGCATGTCCATCGAGCCCGGCCATGTCGCCGACATCCATGGCGCGCGCGCCCTCGGCATCTTCGGCGACTCGATCACGACCGACCACATCTCGCCGGCCGGCTCGATCAAGAAGGACAGTCCGGCAGGGCGCTATCTCATCGCGAAGGGCGTGGAGCCGAAGGATTTCAACTCCTACGGCTCACGGCGCGGCAACGATGACGTGATGGTGCGCGGCACCTTCGCCAACATCCGCATCCGCAACCTGATGCTGGATGGCGTCGAAGGCGGCTATACGGTGCATGTGCCGAGCGGCGAACAGCTCGCCATCTACGACGCGGCGATGCGCTACAAGTCGGAAGGCACGCCGCTCGTGGTGCTGGCCGGCAAGGAGTACGGCACCGGCTCGTCACGGGACTGGGCAGCCAAGGGCACGCTGCTGCTCGGCGTCAAGGCCGTGATCGCGGAAAGCTTCGAGCGCATCCACCGCTCCAACCTCGTCGGCATGGGCGTGCTGCCGTGCAGTTTCGAGGACGGACGGAACGCCGCCAGCCTGGGCCTGACCGGACGCGAGACCTTCGACATCACGGGACTCGAGGACGGCGAAGCGGACGAAGCCGTCGTCACCGCCACCGCTCCGGACGGAACCACCAAGACGTTCAAGGTGAAGGTGCTGCTGCTGACGCCGAAGGAGCGCGAGTTCTTCCGTCATGGCGGCATCCTGCACTACGTGCTGCGTCAGCTCGCGGCCAGAAAGACCGCCTGATCGGCAGTCTGCGGGGAACGCGCATGACGATGGGCGCCGTTCCCCGCGACGACATCCGGGCGGGGCGCTAGTCGTCCCGCTCCCATCCGGCGTTGTAGCATCGCCATTCGCCGCCATCGCGGCGCCAGCCGGTGACGAAGCGCAGTTCGGCACGACCGGTCGGTATCCAGCGACTGGACGTGTCCGTCAGCGTTGCGGAAAAGCGCGCGGTCGCCCGGTCGCCGAAAAGCTCCACCTCGATGGATCCCAGGCGTGCCGCCACGCTGCGCGTCAGCAACTGGGCACGCACCAGCTTCGCGACATCATCGCGGTCGAGCGCGCCGTCGTTGCCGGTGAAGTCCTCCGCGACATGCTCGAGCAGCTCGCCGGCATCGCCATCGTCCACGGCCGCCGCCATCTCGCGGATCGTCCGCCGAACGGCTTCCGCGTCCGGTTCGCGTGCACACGCCGCGAGCACGAGAAACACGAACGCCAGCATGATGGTACGCATCTTCGTCTCCCATTCCTGCGCTGCAATGCGGCTTGCCGCTCGTTCGGGCCTTGTGCTGCAATCGAGCGCGAATGCCGTACTGCAGCGTACACGGGACAAGCACAAGGCCGCAGCCCGTACCCCGCCGCAACCCTCGGCGCACCGCAACCACAGGATTTCGGGGGGTGACATGACCAACGCGCAACGTCCCTGGCTCGCCAGCTATCCGGCAGGCGTTCCCGACGAGATCGACCCCTCGCAATACCGCTCGGTCACGGCACTGCTGGAGGAAAGCTGCGACCGCTTCCGTCATCGGCCGGCCTTCACCAACATGGGCCGCAGCATCACCTATGGCGAACTGGATCGTCTCAGCGCGATCTTCGCCGCGTTCCTGCGCAACGATCTCAAGCTCGCGAAGGGCGACCGCGTCGCGCTGATGATGCCCAACCTGCTGCAGTATCCCGTCGCGATCATGGCGGTGCTGCGCGCGGGATTGACGGTCGTCAACGTCAATCCGATGTACACGCCGCGCGAGCTCAAGCATCAGCTCGTCGATTCCGGAGCGACGACGATCGTGGTGCTGGAAAACTTCGCGCACACGGTGGCGGACGTGATCGCGGAAACACCGTGCCGCAACGTCATCCTGACTTCGATCGGCGACATGCTGGGCTTCCCGAAGTCGGCGATCACCAATTTCGTCGTGCGCCACGTGAAGAAGATGGTGCCGCCGTTTTCCATCCCGAACACCATCCGCTTCAACGAGGCGATCGGCAGAGGCAGTCGATCGAAACTCGCGCCGGTGGACATCACACCGGATGACATCGCGTTCCTGCAGTACACGGGCGGCACGACAGGCATCGCCAAGGGCGCGATGCTGACCCATCGCAACATGGTCGCGAACATGCTGCAGGCCTACGCCTGGATCGGTCCGAACATGCGCGAGGGCGACGAGGTCGTCGTGACCGCGTTGCCGCTGTATCACATCTTCGCGTTGACGGCGAACTTCCTCGTGTTCGCGCGCGTGGGCGGCTTCAACCACCTGATCACGAACCCGCGCGACATGCCCGGTTTCGTGAAATCGATCCAGTCGATCGGGTTCACCGCGCTCACCGGCGTGAACACCCTGTTCGCGGGCCTGCTCAACACGCCGGGCTTCGACAAGGTCGATTTCTCGAAGCTGCGCCTCACCCTCGGCGGCGGAATGGCGGTGCAGCGCGCCATCGCCGAACGCTGGAAGAAGGTGACCGGCTGCACGCTGGCGGAAGCCTACGGCCTGACGGAAACCTGTCCGGCGGTATGCATCAATCCGCTCGACATCCCCGACTACAATGGATCGATCGGCCTGCCGATTCCGTCGACGGACGTGGCGATCCGCGACGATGACGGCAACGACCTTCCGATCGGCGAGATCGGCGAGCTGTGCGTGCACGGTCCGCAGGTGATGAAGGGCTACTGGCAACGACCGGAGGAAACCGAAAAGGTGCTTTCCGCCGACGGCTGGCTGCGTACGGGCGACATCGCGCGCATGGACGAGCACGGTTTCGTGTACATCGTCGACCGCAAGAAGGACATGATCATCGTGTCCGGGTTCAACGTGTATCCGAACGAAGTGGAAGATGTCGTCGCGCAGTTGCCGGGCGTCCTGGAGGTCGCGGCGGTCGGCGTACCGGACGAGAAGTCGGGCGAAGTCGTGAAGGTGGTGCTGGTGCGAAAGGACCCTGCACTGACCGAACAGGCAGTGCGCGAGCACTGCAAGGCCAACCTGACCGGCTACAAGGTGCCTCGGGTGATCGAGTTCCGCGAGTCGCTGCCCAAGACGAACGTGGGCAAGATCCTTCGTCGCGAACTGCGCGACGCTCCCCCGGGAAGCTGACCTTCCGCTGGGCTTCTACGCCGAATAGGGTTCGAGCCGATCGGCGTAGCCGCCGAGAAGGCTCCACAGCGGTTCCTCGGAGCTTTCCGGAATCCGGTCGAACGTGAATGCGAGATCAATGTCGGTCTCGCGCACGAGCACCGCCTCGACATGCAGGTCCTTCTCGTCATCGACGAGCATGTCCAGCGCGTACACCTCCCCGGGCCGGCCGATCCACGAGAATGGACGCGAAACGAGCACGCCACTCGTGGAAATGTCGGCGATCTCGCTGGTCCAGGATTCCCCGCCCTTGTGGATCACGACGATCGAGCGCAACGGCATCCTTGCCGGGCGCATGGCTGGCTTGTCCGACTCGCTGGTCATTCCCCTTCCCCCTCTCCGGCCGCCGTCTTTATTCATATTTTCCGGGCGATGTCAATCGACGACCGCCGCGCTAGACTGGCGGCGACCGCCCCGATCAGGGCACCGGGACGTGCACATTCGCCGCTCGGCAGCGGTCACGAGCGGCGCATTCATCGGGGGAACCGGCATGCTGGCCGTCGAAACCATCCATCGAGACAACGACTTCCACCTGCTGCGCACGCATTCGGATTCTCCTTCGCATGCGCACTGGTGCTTCATGCACGCCCATCGCCTGCCGCGCGACCGTGCGTACCGCGCCTGCTTCTCGACAGCGCTCATGAAGGAAATGCGCGAGTTCCTCAAGCGGACGGCCGATCGACTCAACACGCCGGCCGCGCAATCGAACCCGCAGCATGTCGTCATTGCATCCGATGCGGACGTCTACAATCTGGGCGGCGACCTCGAGCTTTTCTGCCGCCTGATCCGCCAACGCAATCGCGAGCACCTGCTCGCCTACGCGCGGCTCTGCGTCGAGGGCGTTCACGAGATCCACGCCGGCCTGAACCGGAACGCCAACACGATTGCCCTCGTGCAGGGCGACGCACTCGGCGGCGGGCTCGAACTCGCGCTCTCCTGCCACACGATCGTTGCCGAAAGCGGCGTCGGCATGGGATTCCCCGAGGTGCTGTTCGACCTGTTCCCCGGCATGGGCGCGTACTCGTTCCTTTGCCAGCGCGTGAGTCCGCGATTCGCGGAGGAAATGATGCTCAACGGCACCATCTACTCGAGCGACGAGTTGCACAAGATGGGTGTCGTCGATGTCCTCGTCCCGCGCGGCGAAGGCGTGCAGGCGGTGAATGACCTGATCCGGCGCCACCATCGCATCCCGCATGCACGAAGCGCCATGAACCGCGTGCGCGCGATCCGCAGTTCGGTCGCGCTGGCCGAGCTCATGCAGATCACCGAGGTATGGGTCGACACGGCGCTTCAACTCGGGGAGAAGTCGCTGCGCACGATGGAGCGGCTCGTCCGCGCCCAGTGCCGGCGCGGCGAGGATCCGGGCGATGCCGCGCAGCCCGCCGCGTCGACGGCTGCGCGCCGCGCAATCTGACGCACGGAGGACGTGATCCTGCCGGCGCCGACATTCCCGAACGGCATGCGCATGACGGCGATGCCGCGTCAACGATCGCGCGCGGCACCGTCGCGATTCCGATGTTCCGTGAGCGCCCGGTCCAGCGCGATGCGTGCGGAGTCGAGTTCCTCGTTCATGCGCAGCAACGTGTCCCGCCATTCGCGTGGCAGTTGCCAGTTCGCCATGCGCATCCCGTCAGCCGCCAGCCGCGCCAGCCGAACGGCCCCCATGTTTCCCGCCACGCCCTTCAGCGCGTGGCATTCATCGCGAAACGAATCCCAGTTGCCCGCTGCGGCGTGCACTGCCATTTCCGCGAGCGCGCCCCGTGCATCGTGCAGGCATTCGTCCATGAAAAGGCCGACGAAGCCATCGCCGAGATCGAGTTCGACCAGTTCCTGCAACACGTTCGGAGCGATCGGTGCGCCATCGCTCACCGGCGCCGAACCCGACGTAGTGCTCGCGGCCACGCCGGAGGGAGGCACGCCGGCGATCTCGGCGAGCGTTTCGAACAGTCGGTCGACCACGATCGGCTTGCTCAGGAACGCCCGCGCTCCTGCCAGTTCGCATTCGCGAATGGTCGTCGCAGTCGCATCGGCGCTCAGGACAACGAACGGCGTCGGAGTGCGACCGGCCTCCATGGCACGCATCTGGCGCAGCACATCGAGGCCACTCACGCCCGGCATGTGCAGGTCGATGATGACCACGTCGCAATGCTCGCGCTCCAGCGCCGCGAGCGCCTCCTCGCCGTCGCGCGCGATCGTGGTCTGGTGCCCGCCCTTTTCGAGCAGGCGAACGAGCACGCTGATGTTGGCCGGCTGATCGTCGGCCACCAGAATGCGCAAGGGACGCACGCGCGCGCGATGCCGGACGAACGGATCGGTGAACGGAATGACGTTCTCCGGAAGCGGGGACGCAGCGGCATGGTCCGCAGCCGCATCCTCCGTGACGATGCGGAACGGGACCGTCGCCCAGAAGCGGGAACCGCGCCCCTCCTGACTGCTGAAGTCCAGCGATCCGCCCATCAGCTCCGCCAGCGACTTCGCGATGGTCGTGCCGAGCCCCGTCCCGCCATGGCGGCGGGCATGGCCCGCATCGGCCTGCTCGAACGCCTCGAAAATGCGTGCCTGCGCGGCGACGGGAATGCCGATGCCCGTATCCTGGACGGAGAATCGCAACAACGCCGTGTCCGGATCCAGCGACGGCACCTTGATGCGATCCACCTCGACCGTGACGCCGCCACGCTCGGTGAACTTGATCGCGTTGGATACGAGGTTCACCAGGATCTGGCTCAGGTGTCCCTTGTCGCCATGCACGGCAGCGGGAACGTCGTCCGCCACGAAGATGTCGAATGCGATGCGCTTGCCGGAAGCCAACGGCTGCAGCATCACGCGCACCGCATCCAGCACTTCCTGCAGACGGAAGTCCTCTTCCACCCGCTGCAGCTTGCCGGCCTCGATGGACGAGATGTCCAGCACGTCCTCGACCAACCCGAGCAGCGAGCGCGCCGACGTCTGGATCACGGAGGCATACTCGCGCTGCTCCACGGAAAGCGGTGACGCGTACAGCAGTTCGGACATGCCGACGATGCCGTTGAGCGGCGTGCGCAGCTCGTGACTCATGTTCGCCAGGAACGTGGTCTTGGCCGCATTCGCGCGGCGCGCCTCCTCGGTCGCCTTCGTGAGCGCACGGAGCAACGAGGTGAGGTAGACCGGAATCGCGATCAGTCCGACCAGCAGGCCCCACGCGAGCACGGCATTGTCGCGCCAGTACTGCGTACTCACGATCACCAGAAGGAACGACACGCTCGCAAGCGCGACCGCGATCTTAAGGAACCGCTCGCCATAGCGCAGGCCGTTTCCGATCGTCACCCACAGATAGACGACGTACACGGGAGCGAGCAATCCGCCCATCAGAGACATCGCCACGCCCATCATCGTGTAGTCGGCGATCATGCCGACGATCCTTCGCCGCGGGGATTCGCCGGAATCGCGGGTGATCGCGAACAGGATCCATGCGCCGACCACGAACTCGATGCCGACCAGCACGAATACCGCGCGCACCCCCGTGTCGTGGAAGCCCTGCAGGATCCCGACGCCGCACAGGTAGAGGAACACGACCGCCAGAACCGCGATGCGGGTCAGCGCCTGCTCGTGCTCGCTGTCGGGCCGGCCGCTGCAGGCCTCCCGGAACATGGAAATCAACGCTTTCATGCCTTCCGACGCAACCGCGGAACCCTGCGCGCTCACGCCACCATGTTGGGCGGCGCAAGCTTCGCGTGCAGGATATCGAGGATGCGGGCCTCCTGATCGAACAAAGCATCGATGCAGGATGGATCAAAAAGCGTGCCACGATGGGTGCGCAGGTAATCGAACGCCTCGTCCGGAGCCCATGCGCGCTTGTACGGACGCTCCGAGGTGAGGGCGTCGAAGACGTCCGCGACCGCCACGATCCGCGCCGCAAGCGGGATTTCCTCGCCGCGCAAGCCGTCCGGGTAGCCGCTTCCGTCCCATCGCTCGTGATGTCGCAGTGCGATCAGCGCCCCCATCTGCACGAACCGGCTATGGCTGTCGCGCAGGATGTCGTGCCCGATCAGCGGGTGCCTGCGCATGATCGCGAACTCGGCCTCGGTCAGGCTCGCGGGCTTGCGCAGCACCGCATCGGGTATGCCGATCTTGCCGATGTCGTGCAGTGGTGCGGCCAACGTAAGGATGACCGACTCTTCGTCGCTCATGCCCAGGCGTTCGGCCAGCACCTCCGCGTAGTGCGACATGCGCAGTAGATGGATGCCGGTGCCGACATCGCGATACTCGATCGCACGCGCCAGACGGTACAGCGTCTCTCGCTCGCGCTGTTCCACTTCCCGAAGGCCATCGAGAACGCGCTGCTCCAGGGAGCGGGCCCGTTCCTTCACCGATTCGCCCTGCTGGCGCAACTGCAGCAGGTTCCTGCAGCGCGTGCGCAACTCGCGCGGACGTACCGGCTTCACCATGAAGTCGATCACGCCCGCTTCGAGGGCGGCCTGCCGCACCGGCTCGTCGCCCACCACGCTGATCAGCACGATCGGCACGTCCCTGCGCGCCAGAGAACGCCGGAATCGCCTCGCGAACTCGAGCCCGTCCATGTCGGGCATGCGGTAATCCAGCAACACGAGATCCGTCGCGTTCGACTCCGACCAGCGCAACGCGTCGACGGGACTGCCGAAATCCGCGGCCCGCACCCCGGGGCCTATCGCCTCGACGACATGCCGCAGCATCGTGCGGGCAGACGACTGGTCATCGACGATCAGGACATTCATGCCGCCCTCCGGCACCGGCGCAACCACCATGCCTGCCCGACTTTTCCGCAGGCGATGATGGTCCGGACGACCAGCCTAGCACGCCGGCATGCACGCGGCGCATGCTGCGGCGCAACGAACATATTGTATACATGTATATTCTTCTGCCGCGCAAAGGCCGCCTGCGCGTCAGGCCTGCGGACGCATGTACGGGAACAGCAGCACATCGCGGATCGAGGACGAGCCGGTCATCAGCATGACGAGCCGGTCGATGCCGACGCCGAGGCCCCCGGTCGGCGGCATCCCGTATTCCAACGCACGGATGTAGTCGGCATCGTAGTGCATCGCCTCGTCGTCGCCCGCTTCCTTCGCCGCGACCTGCGCGCGGAAGCGTGCTGCCTGGTCCTCGGAATCGTTGAGCTCCGAGAAGCCGTTAGCGATTTCCTTGCCTCCGACGAACAGCTCGAAGCGGTCGGTGATGCCCGTCTCGGTGTCGGACTCGCGCGCGAGCGGAGACACCTCGACCGGGTAGTGCGTGATGAAAGTCGGCTGGATCAGGCCGGTCTCGACCGTCTTCTCGAAGATCTCCAGCAGCAGCTTGCCCCAGCCATACCCCGTCTTGACGGGGATCTTCAGACGCTCGCAGTGCACGGCAAGTGCCTCGCGGTCGCGACAATCGGCGATCGAGATTTCCGGATTTCGCTCGCGTACGGCCTCTTCCAGTTTCCAGCGCCGGAAGGCCGGACCGACATCGATGCGGTTTCCATCCCAATCGAACGCGGTCACGCCCATCGCCTCGCGCGCGACATCGCGGATCATCGACTCGGTGAGGTCCATGATCTCGGTGTAGGTCGCATAGGATTCGTACAGCTCGAGCATCGTGAACTCGGGGTTGTGCCGCGTGGACACCCCCTCGTTGCGGAAATTGCGATTGATCTCGTAGACGCGCTCCAGGCCGCCCACGACCAGACGCTTGAGGTACAGCTCGGGCGCGACGCGCAGATACAGGTCGAGATCGAGCGCGTTGTGGTGGGTGACGAACGGACGCGCCGTGGCGCCGCCGGCGATGTAGTGCATCATCGGCGTTTCCACCTCGAGGAAACGGCGCGCATCCAGCCAGCGCCGGATCGCGGAAACGATGCGCGAGCGCGCGACGAAGACCTCGCGCGCTTCCGGCGTGACGATCAGATCGACGTACCGCTGGCGATAGCGCTGCTCGACATCGGCGAGGCCATGCCACTTGTCCGGCAGCGGCCGCAGCGACTTGACGAGCAGACGCAGCGAATCGACCCGCACCGACAACTCGCCGGTCCTGGTGCGCGTGAGCACACCTTCCGCACCGACGATGTCGCCGACATCCCATCCCTTGAATGCGTCGTAGGCGCTGCCCAGCGTGTTGGCCTGCAGGAAAAGCTGGATGCGCCCGCTGGTGTCCTGCACCTGCGCGAATGCGGCCTTGCCCATCACGCGCTTGGCCATCAACCGGCCGGCGATGCGGACGCGCCGATTCCCCGCCTCGATGGCTTCCGCCGGCCAGCGCTCGCGGTCGGCGAACTCGGCCTGCAGGTCGCCTGCGAACGCATCCGGGCGGAAGTCGTTCGGATACGCCGGCCCCGCCGCGCGGATCGCGCCGAGTTTCTCGCGCCGCTCCGCGATCAGACGGTTCTCGTCCTGGACCGGAACGGCCTCGGCGGCATTTCCGAGCTGCCCGGGATCGACTGTGCTTTCACTCATGTTCTCTTTCCGCCTGTTGCCGATGTCGCGGCATTCCGCACTGCCGGAAATCACGCATCGATGCGTTTGGCGCCCGCATCGAGTCCGGCCTTCAGGCTGCCCTCGATGAATTCGTCGAGATCGCCGTCGAGCACCTTCTGCGTGTCGGTACGCTCGATGCCGGTGCGCAGGTCCTTGATGCGCGACTGATCCAGCACGTAGTTGCGGATCTGGCTGCCCCAGCCGATGTCGGACTTGCTGGCCTCCAGCGCATTCTTTTCCGCGTTGCGCTTCTGGATCTCGATCTCGTAGAGCTTGGCCTTGAGCATCTTCATCGCGCGATCGCGGTTCGCGTGCTGCGATCGCTCGGTCTGGCAGGCGACCACGACACCGCTGGGCACGTGTGTGATGCGCACCGCCGATTCGGTCTTGTTGACGTGCTGACCACCCGCGCCGGACGAGCGGTACACGTCGGTCTTGAGGTCCGCGGGATTGATCTCGATGTCGATGTCGTCGTCCACTTCGGGCGAGACGAACACGCTGGTGAAGCTGGTGTGGCGGCGATTGTCCGAGTCGAACGGCGACTTGCGCACCAGCCGGTGCACGCCGATCTCGGTCTTGAGCCAGCCATAGGCATACTCGCCCTCGACGCGGAAGGTCGCGCTCTTGATGCCGGCGACTTCGCCCGCGGACACCTCCAGCAGTTCGGTCTTCCAGCCGCGCGACTCGGCCCAGCGCAGGTACATGCGCAGCAGCATCTCGGCCCAGTCCTGCGCCTCGGTGCCGCCCGCGCCGGCCTGGATGTCGACGAACGCATTTGATGCATCCATCTCGCCGGAGAACATGCGGCGGAACTCGAGCTGCTCCACTTCGCGCGCGCTCTTCTCGACGTCCTCCACCACTGCATCGGCGGTCGCCTGGTCATTCTCGGATTCGGCCAGATCCAGCAGTTCGGACGCGCCATCGAGCGCCTCCGTCAGCGACCGGATGCCGAGCACGATGCGCTCCAGCGAGGCGCGCTCGCGCCCGAGATTCTGAGCGCGCTCGGGCGCGTCCCAGACATCCGGACTTTCCAGTTCGCGCGTGACTTCCTCGAGCCGCTCTACCTTGCGGTCGAAGTCAAAGATACCCCCTGAGCGACGCAACGCGATCCTTCAGATCGGCGATGCGCGCGTGGATCGGATTGGTCTCGATCATGTCGTTCGGGCGGGAAATTGGCGGTCGCGGATGATAGCAAATGGACGGCGGCCGCAGCGCGGCGGCGACCGAACGCGCGAAGCGACGATCGCGGCGCCAGGCCCGCCGCGTGGCCCACCGCCGCTCGGAATCGCGTATTCATGCGGCATGGGAAGAACATCCGTTGCGCCACTCGCGGGAATCCGCCCGGACACGCCACCGATTGCGTGCCGCAAGCCGCTGCTTGATGCATCCGCGCGCCATCTGGCGCCTCTTGCGATCGCGATGCTGATCGCATTCGGCCTTGCCTGGTCGGTATTCTCCGCATGGCTCGCAGCCGATACGTGGGCCGATTTCCGTGCCGCCTCCCGCCCGCCGGCGGGCCACACACCACCATCGACGCGCGCCTCGGCAGCCGAGGTCGGCTTGGCGATCGCCCTGTTCCTGGCAGGGCCGTGCATGCTCTACGGCGCTTGGCGCCATGCGCGCCGGTTGAATCACGACGCGTCGCGCCGCGAACGCCTGCGTCGACGCGGCAGCCGACGCCCAGCGGCGTCGGTGCGCGTGATCGAGGAGATCGTCGGCGGTTCCCGCACACGGCGCCGCGAGTTCCGCGCGATCGTCGCTTTCGATGCGCCCGATGGCCAACGCTACGAGGCGGCATCCGACCGCTTCCCGGCCGGCCAGCCGCCCGCGATCGATGTCGACGACCTGCTGGTGCTGTTCGACGACCAGGATCCGCTCGACAGCCTCGTCGACGAGTCGTCGCCGGCCATCCGGCGCGCGCGATCCGCACGCCCTTTGGCATCCGTGCGAGATCCACCGCCCCGATGACGTGACGCCAGATCGCACCCGGGCACGCACGCTCGGCCACCTCGCGCGGGCCGGACGCCACGTTCTCCGGAAGCGGCGTCGCGGGCGCGTCGATCCGCACCCGACGATGCGCCCCGCCATGACGCGGATGGAACCGATGTTGCCGGCCGCGGGCGAGCACGGGGCCGGCAACGATCATTGCCGTCATCGATGCACGTCATCGCCGCGCAGCAACTCGATCCACCGGCGCACGTCCGCGCGTCGCATCATTCGGGAACAAGGTGGCGAAGGATCAGCTGCAGTCGCTCCCGTCCGTTCCACTCGTTCACGTCGAGCTGGAACGCGGCACGAAACGCCTGCGGCGGCTCGGCCATGTCGATCGCATGGAACAGCATGGCCTCGATCGGCGCCTTCACGCCTTGCGCGCGAAGCGCGAGGCGCCAGTGACGCCCGCCGACGAGACGCCACGACTCCACTTCGAACCAGTTGTCGAACAACGGCTCGGGAAAATCCTGTCCCCACGGGCCGGCGACGCGCAGCGCGTGCGCGAGATCGAGGGTGAATGCATCGGCGGGCAGTTCGCCGTCCGTATGCACGACCGCGTCGAACCATTCGGGCCTTGCCCGCGCGCGAACCGCTTCGTCGAACGCCTCCGCGAAGCGTCCGATGGCGTCGCGACCGAGGCTCAAGCCGGCCGCCATCGCATGCCCGCCGAATCGGTCGATCAGTCCCGGGTGCGCCGCATCCACGTCGGCCAGCACGTCGCGCACGTGCAGGCCACGGATGGAACGCGCCGAGCCTCGCACTTCGCCGCCAGCATCCCCGGCCGGCGCACAGGCGACGACGGGTCGATGCAGACGCTCCTTGAGCTTCGATGCGACGAGACCGACGACCCCGGGATGCCAATGCTCGTCGAACAGCACGACGCCGTGCGGAAGACCCGCGCCGCCGTGTGCGTGAAGCCACTGCGCGACACGCGCGTCGGCCTCCTCGACCATCGCGGCCTGCAGCTCGCGGCGTTCCTCGTTGATCGCGGAAAGGCGTCGCGCACGCTCCTGCGCAGTCGCGTCGTCGTCCGCGAGCAGACACTCGATCCCGATCGCCATGTCCTCCAGCCGGCCAGCCGCGTTGATGCGCGGGCCGAGGGCATAAGCGAGATCGGACGCGACCGTCGTGCGCGCGTCGCGCCCCGACGCTTCCAGCAACGCGCGCACGCCGGCGCAGGCCTTGCCCGCGCGGATGCGCCGAAGCCCCGCCTCGACGAGCACGCGATTGTTGCGATCCAGCCGCACGAGATCGGCGACCGTGCCGATCGCGACGAGATCGAGCAGCGCGCCGAGATCGGGTCGCGCGTCACTCGATCCGGTCGGATGCAGCTGCGCACGCAGCGCGAGCAACAGATAGAACACGACGCCGACGCCGGCCAGCGCCTTGCTCGGGAAACAGTCGCCCGGCAGGTTCGGATTCACGATGGCGTCCGCGTCCGGCAGTCGCTCGCCCGGAAGATGATGATCGGTCACGATCACGCGCATGCCGCGTTCGCGGGCACGCTCCACCCCGGCCACGCTGGTCACGCCGTTGTCGACGGTGAGCACGATGTCCGCATCGTCGATCGTGTCCACCAGCGCGGGCGTCAGCCCGTAGCCGTGCACGGCACGGTTCGGAACCCGGAAGCTCATGTTGCGTGCGCCGAGCATGCGAAGGCCGCGGACCGCGACCGCAGTCCCGGTCGCGCCGTCCGCATCGAAATCACCGACCACGACGACGCGGGAATCCCGTTCGATCGCGTCGGCCAGCAGCGCGCACGCCGCATCCAGTCCGCCCAGGGAGGCCGGCGGCAGCAGCGTGGCGAGGCGGTGGTCGATCTCCTGCGCGCAACGGATTCCGCGCGCCGCATAGACGCGCTGCAGCACCGGATGCAGATCGGCGCCCCACCCGATGGCGTCCGCATCCACCTCGCGGCGCACGAGGCGCACGCGCATCACCGGGCTCGCTTCCGCTGCGGGTGCGGCGCGGAATCCGGTACCGGGATGCGTGACGCGGCCGTCCTCAGTCCTCGTACCGGACACCGATGATTTCGTAGTTGCGCGTGCCGTTCGGCGCCTGGAACGTGAACGACTCGCCTTCGCTCTTGCCGATCAGTGCACGCGCAAACGGCGAGGAAACCGAAATCAGGCGCTGCTTGATGTCCGCTTCCAGGTCACCGACGATCTGGTAACTGATTTCCTCGCCCGAATCCTCGTCGGCCAGTTCGACAATTGCGCCGAACACGATGCGCGAACCGGCATTGAGGCGCGTGACGTCGATGATCTCCGCGTGCGAAAGCGCGGATTCGAGTTCCTGGATGCGCCCCTCGATGAAGCCCTGCTGCTCGCGCGCCGCGTGATACTCCGCGTTCTCCTTGAGATCGCCGTGCGCACGCGCTTCGGCGATCGCCGCGATGATGCGCGGACGCTCCTGGGTCTTGAGCCGCTCCAGTTCCGTGCGCAGGCGCTCGGATCCCTTCTTGGTCATCGGCGGACGCTTCATGCCAGCTCCCTGTGCAGTTCCTGCAGGCTGTTGACTTCTTCGTGGTCGCGGAAATCGAGCGAATGCAGCAGTGCCTTCGCGCCGCTCACGGTCGTCGAATAGGTTACGCGCTGCTGCAGCGCTTCGCGACGGATCGAGAACGAGTCGGCGATTGCCTGCTTGCCCTCGGTGGTGTTGACGATGAACGCGATCTCGCCGTTCTTGATCAGATCGACGATGTGCGGCCGGCCTTCCAGCACCTTGTTGATGCGCTCGCAGGCGATCCCGTGATCGACGAGAAACGCATGCGTGCCGCCGGTCGCGACGATGCCGAACCCGCGCCGCAGCAGCTCGCGCGCGACATCGAGCAGGCGCGTCTTGTCGGCGTCGCGCACCGACAGGAACGCCTTCCCCGGCAATGGTGCCGCGATCCCGGCCGCCTCGTGCGCGCGCGCGAACGCCGCTCCGAAGCTGCGCCCCACGCCCATCACCTCGCCGGTGGAGCGCATTTCCGGCCCGAGGATCGGGTCGACGTTCTGGAACTTGAGGAACGGGAAGATCGCTTCCTTGACCGACCAGTACGACGGCACCACCTCGCGCGACGCGCCCTGATCGGCCAGCGTGCGCCCGACCATGCAGCGGGCCGCGATTTTCGCGAGCGGCTGGCCTGTCGCCTTCGAAACGAAGGGCACGGTACGCGATGCGCGCGGATTGACTTCGAGCAGGAAGATCGTCTCGTTGCCGTCCGCGTCGGTCTGGATCGCGAACTGCGTGTTCATCAGCCCGACCACGTTCAGCGCACGCGCGAGCTGCGCGACCTGGCGGCGCAACGCGTCCTGCGTGGCCGCCGACAGCGAATACGGCGGCAGCGCGCAGGAGGAATCGCCGGAATGCACACCGGCCTCCTCGATGTGCTCCATGATGCCGCCGATGAGCACGTTGCCCTGCGCATCGGCAACGATGTCGACGTCGACCTCGCCCGCATGGTCCAGGAAGCGATCGAGCAGCACCGGCGAGGAGTCGGACACGCGCACCGCCTCGCGGATGTAGCGCGAAAGGTCGGCGTCGTCGTGCACGATCTCCATCGCGCGACCACCGAGCACGTAGCTCGGCCGCACGACCAGCGGATAGCCGATCTCGCGCGCGAGCGCCAGCGCCTCGTCCGCGCTGCGCGCGATGCGGTTCGGCGGCTGGGTGAGGCCGAGTTCCTCCACGAGCATCTGGAAGCGCTCGCGATCCTCGGCAAGATCGATCGAGTCCGGGCTGGTGCCGATGATCGGCACCCCCGCCGCTTCGAGCGCGCGCGCCAGCTTGAGCGGCGTCTGCCCGCCGTACTGCACGATCACGCCCTTCGGCTTCTCCTTGTCGACGATTTCCAGCACGTCCTCGAGCGTAAGCGGCTCGAAGTAAAGCCGGTCCGACGTGTCGTAGTCCGTCGAGACGGTCTCCGGGTTGCAATTGACCATGATGGTTTCGTAACCATCCTCGCGCAGCGCGAGTGCGGCGTGCACGCAGCAATAGTCGAACTCGATCCCCTGACCGATGCGGTTGGGGCCGCCGCCGAGCACGATGATCTTGTCGCGGCCTGTCGGATCGGCCTCGCACTCCTCCTCGTAGGTGGAGTAGAGATACGCCGTCGTCGTGGCGAACTCCGCCGCGCACGAGTCCACGCGCTTGTAGACGGGCCGCACGTCGAACGCGCGGCGCAGCGCGCGCACCGCATTCTCGTCGGTACCGACCAGTTCGGCGATCCGCGCATCGGAAAATCCCTTGCGCTTGAGTGCGCGCATGCGCGCGGCATCGATCGCGGCAAGCCCTGCGCTGCGCACGTCGCCCTCGATGCGCACGAGATCCTCGATCTGCACCAGAAACCACGGATCGATGCGCGTGAGCGCATGCACTTCGTCGCGACCGAGTCCGGCGCGGAACGCATCGGCAACATGGAACACGCGGTCCGGGCCGGGCTCGCGCAGCTCGCGACGGAGCATGGCGAGTCCTTCGGGTGTCGACACGTCGATGCGATTGGAGTCGAGGCCGTTGCGCCCCGTCTCCAGTCCACGCAACGCCTTCTGCAACGACTCCTGGAAGGTGCGTCCGATGGCCATCACTTCGCCGACCGACTTCATCTGCGTGGTCAGGCGCGAATCCGTGGCCGGGAACTTCTCGAAGGCGAAGCGCGGGATCTTGGTGACCACATAGTCGATGGCCGGCTCGAACGATGCCGGCGTGTGCCCGCCGGTGATCTCGTTGCGCAGTTCGTCGAGCGTGTACCCGACCGCGAGCTTGGCCGCGATCTTGGCGATCGGAAAGCCGGTGGCCTTGGACGCCAGCGCCGAGGAACGCGACACGCGCGGATTCATCTCGATCACGACGACGCGCCCGTTCTCCGCATTGACGCCGAACTGCACGTTCGAGCCGCCGGTATCCACGCCGATCTTGCGCAGCACGGCGATGGAGGCGTCGCGCAGGCGCTGGTATTCCTTGTCGGTGAGCGTTTGCGCAGGCGCGACGGTGATCGAGTCGCCGGTGTGCACGCCCATCGGATCGAGGTTCTCGATCGAGCAGACGATGATGCAGTTGTCCGCCTTGTCGCGGACCACCTCCATCTCGAACTCCTTCCAGCCGAGCACCGACTCTTCGACCAGCACCTCGTGCACCGGGGAAAGATCGAGTCCGCGCCTGACGATCTCCTCGAACTCCTCGCGGTTGTAGGCGATGCCGCCGCCGCTTCCGCCGAGCGTGAAGCTCGGCCGGATGATCGTCGGATACCCGACCCGGGCCTGGATCTCCACTGCCTGCTCGAAGCTGCGCGCAACCTCCGCGCGCGGGCATTCGAGTCCGATCTCGGCCATCGCGACGCGGAACAGCTCGCGATCCTCGGCCATGCGGATCGCCTCGCGCGAGGCACCGATCAGTTCGACGCCGTGCTTTTCCAGCACGCCGTTGTCGGCGAGGTCCAGCGCGCAGTTGAGCGCGGTCTGCCCGCCCATGGTCGGCAGCAGCGCATCGGGGCGCTCCTTGGCGATGATCTTCTCGACGGTCTCGGCATTGATCGGCTCGATGTAGACCGCGTCGGCCGTGTCCGGATCGGTCATGATCGTGGCCGGATTGGAGTTGACCAGAATGACGCGGTAGCCCTCCTGCTTGAGCGCCTTGCAGGCCTGCGCGCCGGAATAGTCGAACTCGCACGCCTGCCCGATGACGATCGGACCGGCGCCGATGATGAGAACCGAGCGGATGTCAGTTCGTTTCGGCACTCTGCACCTCGATGATCGTTCGCACCGGCGGCGCCGGGATCACGCGCAGGCTGCGGATCGTCTCGCGCGGCACGGTCAGGTCGAACCCGCCCTGGTCCGGGCTCAGGCGCAGCGTGAGCGTGGGGTTGGTGTACTTGACCAGCATTCCGCGGCGAATCGTGTTGAGCGTGGTTTCCACGATCACGGTATCGCCGATGCGCTGCTCGAGCTCGGTGTACTCGACCGGCGTGCTGGCCGGCTCCGCGGCCGCCGCGCCCGCATTGTCGTCGTCGGCACGCGCATCGGCCACGGTGGCCACGGCGGCGAGCGTGAACGCGGACAGCACTGCCGAGCGCGCGAGTTGCCGAATGAAATGGGAGATGTTCGTCATGTCGTATCCGCGCGGAAACCGCACGCCTCCGTTTGTCTGGAACCCGTCCGATGCTGCACCTCGTCGGCGCGTTCGCGCAATGCGATGCAGCCCCGCTTCACCGACTGCCGGATCGCAGCCTCGAGCATGCACACGCGATCCGGCCTCAGGCTGCCCGCGCGCGCGCATCGGCCATCAGCGCGACGAAGCGATCGAACAGTCCGGCCGCGTCGTGCGGACCGGGGCTGGCCTCCGGGTGCCCCTGGAAGCCGAACGCGGGCGCGTCGTCCAGCTCGATGCCCTGCAGCGAGCCGTCGAAAAGCGACCGATGCGTCGCACGGGCGTTGGCCGGCAACGTCGCCTCGTCCACCGCAAAGCCATGGTTCTGGCTGGAGATCATCACGCGACCCGATGCGAGATCGATGACCGGGTGGTTCGCGCCGTGGTGACCGAACTTCATCTTCACCGTCTTCGCGCCGACCGCGAGGCCCAGCAACTGGTGGCCCAGACAGATTCCGAATGTCGGCAGCTTCGCGCGGATGAACTCCCCGATCGCGGCGATCGCGTAGTCGCATGGCTCGGGATCACCCGGCCCGTTGGACAGGAACACGCCATCCGGCTGCATCGCGAGCACCTCGCGAGCCGGCGTCTGCGCGGGCACGACGACGAGTTCGCAGCCGCGATCGGCAAGCATGCGCAGGATGTTTCGCTTGACGCCGAAATCGTACGCGATGACGCGATACCTGAGCGGCGCGGTGCGGAACGCGGTTCGGTCGAGATCGTAGGTACCTTCGCCCCATGCATAGCGCTCGCGCACCGAAACGACCTTGGCGAGATCGGCGCCCTTGAGGCCGGGGAAGCCGCGCGCGGCTTCCAGCGCCGCCGCGTCCGCAACCTCCGCGCCGGCGAGGATGCAGCCGGCCTGCGCGCCGCCATCGCGCAGGATGCGCGTGAGGCGGCGCGTGTCGATGTCGGCGATCGCGACCACGCCATGCCGCCGCAGGTAGACGTCGAGCGGCTCCCGCGAGCGCCAGTTGCTGGCCATCAGCGGAAGGTCGCGGATCACCAGACCGGCGGCATGCACGCGGTCCGATTCGATGTCTACGTCGTTGCACCCGGTATTGCCGATGTGCGGATAGGTCAACGTCACGATCTGCTGTGCGTACGAGGGATCGGTGAGGATCTCCTGGTAGCCGCTCATCGCCGTGTTGAACACGACCTCGCCGGTCGTTCCGCCTTCCGCGCCGATGGAAATGCCACGGAAGATCGTTCCATCGGCAAGCGCAAGTACGGCAGGTGTGGTCATGGTTCGCCCAGGCTGGTTGCCGCCCCGGCGAAGGATGCGCCGGATGCGACCGGACCCGCGGGCCGACGCGAGCCGGTCCGTGGTCGAGAGAAAAGGGAATACGAGGCGAGCGGGAATTGTAGGGATGCGTGATGGCGCTGTCCATGACGGACGCTTATCGCGCACGGCGGACTCCCGTCCCGTCACCGGACACGCCCCCGGCCCGCGCGATGCGCGGCTCGTCCATGCGCGGCCAGCCAGCGACGGGAACGCAATGGCACACCACCCCCGCGCCCGGACAGGCCGGGACGTTTCGCTCCGGCTGAATCGCGGCGTATTGTCGCGCATGGCGTCCCGCTGCGCCGGCGGGACGCCTCGCCATGAGCACGGCGCGACCAGGCCGGCGCCTTGCGGCTGTTCGTAAACGAGAATAATTCGTAAAATCATTATTAATTGATGAATCCGCCGCCATCCCCGTTCCAACCGGAGTACCCATGCACATCCATCGACTGTCCTTCGCGATCCTCGCCGCGCTGACCGCCCTGCCCGCGCTCGCGACCGCACAGGACGAGGCCGCGCGCACCGAGCTGGAGACCATCGTGGTCAAGGGCGAAAAGACCGACCGCGCCATCCAGGACACGACCACCAGCATTGCCGTCGTGACGGCGCGGCGCATCGAACAGGAAAACCTGCTCGACGTGTTCGACATCCTGCAGCGCACCGCCAATACCGCATCCACGTACGGCAACTCCGGCTACACGATCCGCGGCATCGCCGACCGCGACGGCGAAGGCGCACCGCTGTCGACGCTCTACATCGACGGCGCGGCGATGCCGCAGGACATCATCGGCTCCGGCCCGAACGGGCTGTGGGACATCGCGCAGGTCGAGATCCTGCGCGGCCCGCAATCGACGATCCAGGGCGAGAACGCGCTGGCCGGCGCGATCGTCCTGCGCACCGAGGATCCAACGATGTTCTGGTCCGGCCGCGTCCGCGCCGGTACACCGACAACGACGATCATTCCGTCGCCGCCGCGTTCGGCGGCCCGCTGCTCGCCGACGAACTCGCGTTCCGCGTCTCCGCCGAAGATCGCGACGCGCACGGCTTCGTGCACAACCTGACCCGCGGCACGTGGGAAGACGCAGCCCGATCGCGTACCGGCCGCGCCAAGCTGCTGTGGACGCCATCCTCCCTGCCCGGCCTCGAAGCGCGCCTGAGCTTCACGTCCTACGACTTCGACGGCCCGT
>Ga0207868_1000196_pt1 | contig 78631 bp, 58 predicted proteins | sample Passage237B_FD_187370 | JGI IMG/M metagenome (GOLD analysis project Ga0207868, IMG submission 187370) | Cellulose adapted compost microbial communities from Newby Island Compost Facility, Milpitas, CA, USA - Passage2 37B (SPAdes) (version 3) ...
TGTTTGGCGATCCCCACAGCAGCGATCCTCGTCAGCAGAACGCCATGCTCGACAACATCTACAGCAGCCACGTGTCCATCCCCGCTCCGTGAGAAAAGACATGACACACACACCGCTCCATCATCCGCGATCGACAGGCCCGAAGCGCCAGCCCACGCGCTCACGCCATGGCTTCTCGCTGATCGAAATCATGGTGGTGGTGTCCATCCTGGCCATTCTCATGATCATCTCCGTGGCGGCTTTCATGAACCGCCAGGGCCCGGTCAGCGCCACGCGCATCACTCTGGCGGCCCTCAAGGGTGCGGCCACGGAATATGAAGTCCAGATGGGTAAGCCAGCCTGGTCGGGGCATAAAGATCCCTCCCCCTACCAATATGCTGTGACACAGAACTATGTTGGCAATTCCTACGTTGAGCCTGCCCACTCGCCTGGAAATGCCGTCATAGGTGGCTCAGTTGCAGACACTGATAATTTCATGAATTTCTCCATCGAACGCTTTGTCCATCAGCTGCTGAATAACCCCGTCGGCCAGAAGATGGTCGCCAGCCTGGGCAAGGATGCACTGGGCGATTCCGATGGCAACCGCTTCGCCGATGTCGTCGATGGCTGGGGCGTGAAGATCATCTATTACAACCCCAGTGAAGATTTCGACACGACGACCAATGAAAATAAAAATACCGCAGAGCTTCTACCTGCGTCTCGCACGTCCTACTTTGCCTCCGCCGGGCCCGATGGCAAATGGGGCGACCACCGTCAGCTGATCCGTAAGAAGAAAGGCTTGTCCCTCACCGCCGCCCAGGCCACGCTGGCCAAGGAAGCCGAGGACAACATCTACAGCTTTGACCTGGTGAAAAAATAACATGACCCAGCACACGCGAAATCATGCACCATCGTCAGCCGGCAGGAGCGCCTTTACGCTCATCGAACTGCTGGTGGTCATCGCCATCATCGCTCTGCTGATGACGCTGGCGTTCCCCGCCATCGCCGTCATGCAGCGGCTGACGCAGGGCGGAACCACCGAGACCACCATCGGCGTGGCCGTGCGCACCGCCGCCGCCTATGCAGCCAAACCCAAGCCAAGCCTGAGCAACCCCTACAACGCCATACCCCCCACGCTCGTCTCCAACGGTGCAGCTGTGATCTTTACTCCTAGTGGAGATATCCGCGTCGTCGAAGCCGATCCGCTGGCCGCCTATGGGGGCATACCTCTCCAGGCGATGTCACCTCCGCGTTATGGCTATAAGGATGTCGCCAACCATGATTACATCACCCTGCCCGGCCATGCGGGCGTGGTAGGCATCGTCAGGCGAGGCGGCCAGCTGTATCTGCTGGCTCCGCCCTTCGCGGTCCGCTTCGATCGCTACGGCCAGATCTCAACGGGCTCTAACGTGGGTGAAGAATCCCACATGGTTTTCTATAAAAGTAAAAACAATACTTATTACGACGTCGGATCAGTCCGCCCCAGTTCCTATGATCCCAGCACCTGGGACAGCCGCTCTTCCGACTGGGATAGTGACAAGACTGATAACTCGGGGCTTATCCCTGATTTGCCCTTTGAGCAAATTGAAACCGTGGTCGGCGTGCTGATGTTCAATATGAACGACTTCAAATCCGCAGGCCACACGCTCGAAGCCAGTGGTGGCAATCTGGCTGACGCTGCACGTGACTGGCTGCGGGAAACAAAGAGTGATGGCACGCTCAAGAACGCCAAATTGCTGTTCTTCAGCCGCAACTCCGGCGCGATCCTGAGGGAGTATCGCTGATGCACAATCGAATTCTCCATCCTGGCCGACGTGTGAAGCTGGCCTTCACTGTGCTGGAAGTGCTCATCGCCATGGGCATCTTCGCCGTGGGCTTCGCCGCGGTGGCCGCCATCTTCCCCACCGCCATTCTGCTGCAGAAGCAGACGGTCGATGATGTGCTGGGCCAGCAGGTCGCCCGCAATGCCCAGGCGCTGCTTGAAGTCAAAGGTATCAGTGCCGCCGAGATTTCTACAGCTCAAGGCGATGCATGGTTGACGGACATGAGGGTACATAGCATCAATGACTTACTGGGAGCCACTGGAATACCTCACAACTGGCCATTGTCAGACCGAAGCTATCCCTCAAGTATTACAGACCTCAGTTTGCGCAAGCATTTCTGGGTCCCTCTGGTAATGGATTCAGACAATAGTGCCACCAACACATCACCTGTTGTATTCGTGTTTGTCCTGCGACGCGAACTCGATTCAAACTTCACCCGATTTGGTTTAGATGAGAATTCGTGGGCCAATTACATGGATGGATACAGGGAACGAGTTAATCCTCTTACATCAGTCCCACTTAATCCCGGTGTGGATATTGATGACTTCTGGGATGTCCCTGGTGTGGTGAAGATGTCCGTATCCGTGACACTCGTTGGAAGCCGTTACAGGCGGTTTGATATGGGTAGCAATAACAATCGCTTCATGTCTACCAGCGGTTATGCCTTACGTGTCAATGCGGGTGACAAAGTATTGGATTGCTTTGGCGTCATTCACAAGGTCGAAACAGCAGACCCCGACGGTTTTATAGTCGAACATGATATCAATCAGAACATTTTCACGAATGAATATCCTAACGAAATCTGGTTTGCACATCCTGACAGATCTGGCAAAGCAAAGCCACTTCAGCGCATCCTCACGCTTACCAGTGCGGTGAAACCATGACCCATACCCATCACGCCAACCGACGAAGCGCCTTTACCATCATTGAACTGATGGTGGCCATGGCCATCGCGGCGATCATGGTCTTCCTGATCAACCGCATCTTCTTCGACACCTCCAACGCCATCGGCCGAGGCGTGGGTGTAAGCCAGATCATCGGTGAAGCCCGCGCCGCCAATGCGACCTTCACTTCCGACCTGAGTGCCTCCAGCTCCGCTGCGATGGACATCCCCATCGTCGGTCCTAATGGCGATGGCGGCTTCCTGTTTATCGGGTTCAAGGTTTACAACAACGTGCAGTTCCCCGTTGCCCGCCGAATCGGTGGAAACTCCACGCGATCGGTCCACAGCGACCAGATCATGTTCGTTGTTAAAAACAAGGAAGGCCATCGCCCGCTGACCCCCAAAGACAACACCACGTTTTCACCGCCCGATCTTTCAACCCAGCACGCCCTGCTGTGGTATGGCCACGTCGGACGCGTGGATCCCAATGGCACGGGCCTGACCATCCGACAGGGTGATCCGGGCAGCACGGGAGCCCCTCTGATCAACGGTCATCAGTGGATCATCGGGCGTCAGAGGCTGTTCCTGGCAGGCAGCAGCGCAACAGGATTCCATACGAGCCCCCCACCCACAGGCACAATTCATCCTGATTACACGCGGGCTGACAGTGGGGTTCCGATCATCGGCCCCCCGAATCAGCGGAGACATGGATTTGCGGACATTTTACCATTTGATCTAGCTTATCTCACTGGTGCCACCAGTGGTGTTCTAGAAACCGCAGGTTCAAACAACATCTATCTGTCCATTGCAGCCCGAATGGCCTACGGCGAACAACGCCTGATGGCCGCCACTCACATTCCCATTCCGTATGAGTCCTATCGCGTGGCTCAGACGCATCCAATCTTCATCAGCAACTGCAGCGACTTCCAGGTTTCCTTTGCAGGCGACTTTGACAATACAGACGGTATCGACCTTGATACAGGGGGCAACATCAAGTGGTATGGCTACCCTACTGTTGCCCCGGGTGGCGATCGCCCTCCCCTCTACGCTTTTCCGGCGACCGCTCGCACCGGCAGCACCGCATGGCCAATCTTCTCAAGCAACATGGCGTCATTGCCAGGCATGACTAACGCTGAGGCTGATATTGGCATCGTCTTTCGCCATACTTCCACCACGCCTCAATATGACTGGCCGCATCTGATCCGGATTCGTTATCGCCTGCATGATGAGCGTGGCGAGGTGGAATCGAGCACGGGGGCGAATGACGGGACGGGCAACAGCCGCACGCAAGGCATGTGGTTCGAGCAGATCATCCGCGTTCAGTAAGTACGTTCTGATGTCCCGCGGTATGTGAACCAGCCGGGAAGGAGTCTGATATGAAAAACAACATCCGCCCCCTGCAAGCGATCAGCCCCGTGGTTCTGCCTGCCCGCCGACGCAGGCAAGGCTCGCTGCTGGTGCTCGTGGTCGTCTGTCTGGTGCTCATGGCCCTGCTTGGCGCTGCCTATCTGCAGGTGGCCCGCGTGGACCGTTTTGCCACCGCCGACAATGCACAGAGCAACATCGACCAGGTGGCCAATGCCACCATCGCCTACATCGCCAAAGTCCTGCAGAAGGACATCGTCGATGACGACGGCGGCTTCTTCGCTCAGGCCAGCGCCAACCCCTACGCCGACAACACCGGGAACGAAGGCTACGACTACCCGTGGACCAACGCTAACTCTCCCTACGCGGGCGCCTGGCGGGTGACGGTGGACCCCAACTCCAACGTCCCCAGCACGGGTAACGCCGACGGGGGCATCTACGACGACACCTGGCTGTCCTCCACCTTCCCCACCTTCGACGCCTCGGCCGCGGCCCGCTGGGACCACATCACCAACCTGATGGGAACCTTCCTGATGCTGCCCTCGTCGACCGGCGATCAGCAGCCCACGGAAATGGCGACCCGCGTCGCCGACGGCGCGTACGCCTGGCGTAATGACTCGGCCGTGCCCATCGCCAACTCAGGTGTATTCTCCGACGGCGATTATGCCCTGGCCGATCCCGTCAGCGCGGCGTTTCAGGCGCTGGGCATTGATACCGACCTCGACGGCATTCCCGATGCCAAGTGGCAGTGGGCCCCGCTGAGGCAGATCGGCTCGGTGAAATATGTGATGGCCGTGCGCATCATCGACAATGCATCGCTGATCAACCTCAACACCGCCACCGCGCTGAGCGGTGATGGCGACAGCGTGCTTGATGCCCGTGGCTATCTGCCTTCGGAGATTGATCTGTCGCGTCTGCTCAAGCGTGTGAACCCCTCGGCCAACTGGCAGAACGAACTGGTGTATAACGCGACCACGCCGAACGAGTCGCTGTTCAACCGCCGTGGCGTGCACAACTCCACGCTGCCCACGCCGCTGGGCTCGATCACGCTGGGGGCGGATGGCCGCATCGACTGGAGCAGCATCGCCACCACCAGCCGCATGGGCAGCTGGTATCACAACGCGCAGCGCTGGGGAGACCCGACGAACAAGCTGGGTCGTGCAAATGAAATTGAGCTGCGTCGTTACAACGGCGTGAACAACGTGAACGTCAACGCCGCCGTGGAAGATGCGCTGGCCGTTCTGCTCCGCCGTAACAACACCGAGACGGGCTACAACGACCCGAGCATTTACAGCTCGCTGACCTCGCCGCCGACCAGTGATCTGCAGCGTCGCCTGGCGTTCTTTGAAGGTTCGAGCGCCAGCAACCGCTCGGACATCGACACACCCATCGCCGGCCGCGATTATCCCTCGCTGCGTAATCAGCTCACCACGTACAGCGCTGCGGCGATCTTCGCGAGCAACGCCGGGCAGGTGCATCAGCGATCCGCCACCACCGCGACCACAACCATCGCCGCCACCCCGCCGCCTCGCACGCTCAAGTATGACCTGGTCAATGGCAATGGTGGCAACACCAACGACAACACGCCGCGCGTGCTGGCCATCCGTGAAAGGCTGTTCAAGATCTTCCGCATCTCGAATACCGCCGCGGGCAATCCCAACGCGTATCTGAACTTTGATAACAGTGGCACGGGCGCCGCGGCTCTGGCGGATATCGCCACAGAATTTGCGCTGGCCATCCATGCCTACTCCAACCCCACCAGCACGCCTTCGCGTCTGGGCCCGCCTGATGTGACCACGCAGAACGGCCGCACGTACTACAGTCTGGAAACGCTGCCCTTCTTCCGCGAAGTGTATGTGCAGGTGGCCTATCAGAACCGCGACCTGCTCGACGCTGCAGGCGTCGCCGCGACGCCGGGCAACGGTCTGCCTGACACGCTTGTCTACGTGCCCGACAGCGCGGCCGTGGCCTTTGAAATTGGTAACCCGTTCGATCGCCCCATCAACTTCGATGATCCCAACGGTCCGAACATCCGCGTAGTGGTGGGTTCAAACATCTACCCCATCTCGGGCACGCTGGGCGGCCGTGAGCATCACATCTTCCACGCCAGCCGCACCAACACGCGTCCGGAAGGGAACGACACCACCAGCCGAGGCAATCTGGTGACCGATCTGGGCCTGGGCACGCTAACCAACGTCACAGCTCTGACGCCCGCCGATCCCGACATTCCGGCCGACAACCAGATCACCTTTGAACTGCAGGTGGAAGTGCCCCGCGGCTCAAATAACTGGGTGACCTATGACCGCATGACCGACGACGACTTCTTCTTTGAAGCCGCCAAGCTCCCCCACTATCCCGCTGAATCGGCCGCGATTCATCTGGACAAGTTCCATCATGAAATCCGCTCGGTCGTCCGCCCCTGCTCGGAGGAGGATGGCTCGAACCCTGACATCTACTACATCTCCAATGTCGGCCGTAAGATTCACCAGATCGCGGCGGTGCCTGGCAACGATACCTTCCCTGCCACACCTGCTCACTTCGGGAACGATCAGAAAGAGGCCTACGCCCCGGATTCAACCTTGGCGGGCTTCCAGATTCCCATTGCCAATCGCCAGTTCGTGAGCGTGGCAGAGCTGGGCTGGATCATCACCTTCGGCTTCTACACCAGCACCGATCCTGGAGACAATGAAAACGGTGATTTCCCGGCCCGCATGGAATCGACGGCGGCTAATCCGTCCTCTCGCTTCCTGCAGTTTGATGTGAACCCCGTCCCCAACCACCCCACCATGCAGATGTCGCATGGCGCTCTGGTGCTTGAGCAGTTCACCACGCTCAGCCCGGCCAATGATGGCGTGGACAACGATGGCGATGGCGTGAATGACAACGATGCGGAGCAGGTCGTCTACGGCCAGATCAACATCAACACCGCCCCGCTGCATCTGCTGACACTGGCCGCGCCGCTCAATGAAAACATCGACACCATTGAAGATCTCATGCGTTCCATCATCGCGTATCGTGATGATCCGGCAGTGCGTGCAAACTTCTCCGAAGCTGGCGCGGCCACACGCCCGGATCTCAAGGGAATTGCCAGCATCGGCGAACTGCTGAATATCAACAACGCCACGAACCTGAGTGATGCCCCAAGAAGGATCAACGGCTATTCCGCGCCGCTGGCTTCTTCCGTCGACCTCTACCCCATGCCCGAAGAAGGCATTACTCCGCCGACTTCGATGCCCCTCCAGGCCACGAGCCATCCGGAAGTGCAGCTGTCCCGTTTCCAGTTCCTCAGCCAGGCGTTCAACACACGCAGCGATGTGTACACGGCGTTCGTGCGTCTGAGGGGCTACCCGGCGCAGGACTTCTCCAAGGGTGAAGTTGAATCGCTCAACTTCCTGGTGGTGTTTGATCGCAGCAACATCGTCAACCCCGACGACATGCCCAAAATTCTGGGCGTGTACTTCTACAACGTTCCGTAACTGGATGTGGTGTTTTTGAGTAAGTGAGTATCAGCTTTGCACGATGCCAACTGTATTTTCTGCAGAATCATTCAGGGGCAGATCCCCTGCTACAAGCTCTACGAGGACGATCGGGTTCTGGCGTTTCTGGATGTCGGTCCGCTGTCGCGAGGCCACAGCCTGGTGATTCCCAAGGCTCACGCAGTGACGCTGGATCAGCTGTCGGATGAGGATGCGATGGCCTGCGCGAAGGTGCTGCCTCGCCTGAGCCGTGCGCTGATCAAGGCCACCGGCGCTCCGGGGTGGAACGTGCTTCAGAACAACGGCCCGGTCGCCGGGCAGGCGGTGGGCCATGTGCACTTCCATCTGATCCCGCGTCAGGATGGCGACGGTCTGGGCTATCGCTGGCCTGCGGGCAAGCTCGATGCAGCGGACGCCAAAGCGCTGGTGGAGAAGATCACGCAGGCGCTGTGAGTGGTTGTCTGAGGTGAATAGTCAAAGTGATAAAGAAAAGGCCCTGGTTCGGTGAACCAGGGCTTTGTTCGTTTCTGGGATTGAGAGACTTCAAACGGGGATGACTCAGATCACGCCCTTGGTGCTGGGGATCTGGTCGCCGGTGATGGCCACGGCCTGTCGCAGGGCGCGACCCAGGGCCTTGAAGATGGCCTCGGCGATGTGGTGATGGTTCACACCATAGGGCACTTCGACGTGGAGGTTGAGCCTGCCTGCGTTGGCCAGCGCGTTGAGGAACTCGCGGACCAGCTGGGTGTCGAAGGTTCCGATCTTGTGCTCGCCGCCGGGGTAGGTCACGTTGTAGACAAACGCCGCCCGGCCGGAGAGGTCGACCGTCACGCGGGCCAGCGATTCATCCATGGGCACGCTGGCAAAGCCGTAGCGTTCAATGCCCTTCTTATCGCCCAGCGCCTTGACCAGTGCTTCGCCCAGCGCGATGCCCACGTCTTCCACGGTGTGGTGATCGTCGACATGCAGATCGCCCTTTGCGGTCACTTCCAGGCCCAGCCTGCCATGACGGGCGATGTGGTCGAGCATGTGATCGAAGAAGCCCACGCCGGTGTTGTGGGCGTAGCTGCCGCCATCAAGGTTGAGCTTGAGGGTGATGTCGGTTTCGTTGGTCTTACGGGTGATGGTGGCAGTACGGGGCATGGCTATCCAATCACAGAAAGTTGTTCTGACGATGTCTGAATCCCTGCAGGCAGGGTTTACATCGCCTTGAGTGCCGCCAGCAGCTGATCATTTTCCTCGGCAGTGCCGATGGTGATGCGCAGCTTGTCGCGCAGGCGGTCCTGATCAAAGTATCGCACGAAAATACCCTGAGCCTTGAGCGATTCGTAGATCGCCCTGGCGGTGGGCTGGGTGGTTCCGACAACGCGCTCGCCTGGCGGCGTGGCCAGAATGAAGTTGGTCTGGCTGGGCAGCACGGAGAAACCGATATCCTCCAGGGCGCTGGAGAGGCGGCTTCGCTCAGCCAGGACCTTCTTCCATCCCTGACGGGAATACTCGCGGTTTTCCAGCGCCGCCACCGCCGCCACCTGCGAGAGGTAGTCGGTGTTGTAGCTGTCGCGGGCCTTGTCCATTGCGGCGATGAGGTTGGGGTGGCCCAGGGCGTAGCCGAAGCGCAGCCCCGCCAGCGCGTAGCCCTTGCTGAGCGTGCGCAGGAGCAGGACGTTATCCAGCCCGCTGTCGGGTGCCAGCAGAGGCAGCGCATCAAACTCGGCGAAGTCGACATAGGCTTCGTCGATCAGCAGGACGCAGTGGCCCTGCAGAGCCTTGGCGATGGAGCGGATCTTCTCCAGCGGCTCAAGCCTGCCCGAGGGCGCATGCGGGTTGACGATGATGGCCACCCTGCAGCCTGCGTTGATCAGGCGGGCGGCGAAGTCGTCGGGGATGGTCCAGTCGGCGTTGAGGGGAATGTGCGTCACAGGCGTATCGTGGATGCTCGCCAGCACGCCATAGAGCGAATACGTGGGCGATTCCACCCCCAGCCCGCCATCGACGCCAGCGGCGCAGGGAATCGGCGGCGAGGTCTGGACAGGCCTGCAGAAGACGCTGATGACCATGCGCAGCAGCTCGTCACCGCCGTTGGTCGCCATGACCTGCTCAGGCGTTAGCCCGTGGATGCGGGCGGCAGTCTCACGGAAGCGGGCCGCCGAGGGTGGCGGATAGCGACGCAGGGATTCCCCCTGAACCGCGCGAATGGCTTCCATCACGCCCGGAGCAGGCGGGAAAGGGTTCTCATTGGTGTTGAGCTTGACCACGCGCGACACCTGAGGCTGTTCGCCGGGGGTGTAGGCATGAAGTCGGCCGATGTTGTCACGTTCGTAATTCATAAGAGCCCCCTAGTTTCCCCTTTATGTGGAAGATGGTCAATCGCTGTTTCCAAGCGTCGCCGGGCATCGTAAACTGTGGCGATGAAGCCATTGATCAGGATTGGATCGGTCCTCGCCTTGATCGCTCTGCTGGCGGGGCTGGTTCCTCAAGTACAAGCACAGTCCAGAGATGCCACCTTCGACTCGGCGGTGTTTTTGCTGCGTCAGTCGATGCGTGTCCACCAGGATGGCAGGCAGAATGTCCTCCTGCGCTCGCTGCGTCACCTGGCCGACCCGCAGATGACGCCCCTGCTCAATGAGCTGGCCCAGTCCGACTACCCCCTCTTCAAGATCCACGGCCTGCTGGGGCTGGCCGAGTGCAGCAATCCAAAGCAGATTGATCTGGTTCGACTGGCGGCAGTAGAAGACCCGGCCGTGCAGGCGGAACTCGTCTCGGCCGCCCTCGACAGCGACCTGCTCACCCTCGACCAGTGCCAGCAGCTTGTCGACTGGCCCGGGCTGGATGTGGCCGTGAAGGTGATCGTCTCCGGGCCACTGGTCAAAGCAGGCAGGCTCTCGAAGATTGAGCCGCTGATCGAAGCCAGCAAAGCCGAGAACCTGGCCCGCCGATCGCTGGCCAGCGCCCTGCTGCTTCAGATGGGCCAGCCTCAGGGGATGGATGCTCTGGAGAAGCTCAACACATCCGACAACCCCACGCGCGATCAGGTGCGCGATCTGGTCCTGCGGTCCATCGTTCGCTACGAGCTGGACAAAGCAGCCCCCTGGGCCATGAAGATGGCCGATGATTCCGAAGTGCGCATGCAGCTGAGGCTGATGGCGCTGTCGGTGGCGCTTCGCTTCAACGCGCCGGGCAGCGTCAACATCTGGCAGCAGCAGTTCGCCTCCACCAGCGATGTGGCCCAGCGCACGCGTCTGGCGCTGATGGCGCTGCGTCTGGCGCCCTGGCTGGCTCCGTCGTTCTATCAGCCACTGATCAAGGACAGCGACCCGATGCTCTCGCGCATCGGTCACGCCGGGCAGGCCGTGGCGTCGAACAAGGACATCGCCACGCAGGTCACACGTCTGATTGAAATGCATCACCCCCTGGCCAACGCCTGGGCGCTGAGCTATGCCAGCAAGGATGCCCCGGTGGAAGACGCCAGCGCGATTCTGATGGCGCTGATCCATGCCTACGAACAGGGACCGATGCGTGGTCGTGAACAAAGGCTGGATGATGCAGCCTCGGCCGCACAGATTCTGGCCGAGCGCAATCTGCCCGCCGCGGTGTCGCAGCTGGGCCCGGTGCTGGCCAACGCTCAGACACCGCGTCCGCTGATGCAGGCCCTGCTGCTTGGGCTGATCCGTTCCAACAAGCCCGCGGCGTATGAAGTGATTCAGGACCTGCCCCCGCAGGATGATGTGAACATTCACAGTCTGGTGACGCTGCTGATTGCCCGCAGTGGCGAGCCGCTGTCTCAGCAGCAGCTGGCAGACCTGGCCATCAACGTGCGAGGCGGCGGGCTGCCTCAGGATTCGCTTCGCATTCAGGCGGCCTGGCTGTGGCTCAAGGCCACCGGTCAGGTTCGGGCGGCGCTGGATCAGGCTTTGAAGCCCTGACCCGCCACGCGGGGACATTCATCGGTTTGTCCCCTGTCAACCGATTTCAATTCCATCCAACGTGCGAGTTTCATCATGAGCAGCATTCCTCTGAGCTTCCCTGACATTACCGATCTGGAAATCCAGGCCGTGGTGGACACGCTGCGGTCAGGCAGGCTCAGCATCGGACCGCGTCAGGCCCGCTTCGAGGAAATGGTGGCCGAGCGTGCAGGAAGGCGTCATGGCATCGCCGTCTCCAGCGGAACCTGCGGGCTGCATCTGGTGCTCCAGGCGCTGGACCTCAAGCCCGGCGACGAAGTCATCACCACGCCCTTCTCGTTCATCGCCTCGGCCAACTGCATCCTCTTCACCGGTGCCACGCCTGTGTTTGTCGATATCGACTCGCGCTCGCTGAACATGGACCCGGCCAGGCTCGAAGCTGCCATCACCCCGCGCACCAAGGCCATCATCGCCGTGGAAGTGTTTGGCAATCCCACCCACATGGACCGCATCGCTCAGATCGCCGGCGCGCATGAGATCCCGCTGATCGAAGACTGCTGCGAAGGTCTGGGCGGCGTCCACAAGGGCAGGGCCGTCGGTGGCTTCGGCCGGGCGGGTGTGTTCGGCTTCTACCCCAACAAGCAGATCACCACAGGTGAAGGGGGCATGATCGTCACCGACGACGACAAACTGGCGGCCATGTGTCGCTCGCTGCGCAACCAGGGCCGTGGCGAAGACGCCATCCCCACCTCAGGCAGCAACCGTCAGGGCTCGTGGCTGGCGCATGAACGTCTGGGCTACAACTATCGCCTGGATGAAATGTCCTGCGCCCTGGGCATCGCTCAGATGGAGCGTCTGGATGAAATGCTCCAGCGTCGCCGGGAAATCGCCGGGCTGTACATGAACAAGCTCATGGGCTTTGAAGACATCATCCTGCCCAACATCGAAGACCCTGAAACGATGAGCTGGTTCGTCTTCGTGGTGCGTCTGACCGACATCTTCGGCCACGTGGAGCGCGACCGCATCATCACTGGCCTGCGTCGCCACGATGTGGGCGCTGCCAATTACTTCCCCTGTATTCACCTGCAGCCTTTCTACCGCGAAAAATTCGGGTTCCAGAAAGGTCAGTTCCCCGTGTCGGAAAGCATCAGCGAGCGCACCATCGCGCTGCCTTTCTACAACCGGATGGATGAAACCACCATCGAACTGGTCGTTCAGACGCTCAAGGTCATGCTGCAGCGTGAACGCCTGCTCAAGCCTTGAGCCTTGTACGATCTCAAAACCTGATCACTAATCCCGGGAGCTCCCATGAACGACCAGCACAATCCGTATCACAACCCTCAGCAGTCTCAGCCGCCTCACCTGCCTCCGCAGGGCTCTGCGAGTCAGTATGGCAGCTATGCCCCTTATCCTCAGCCGCCTTCGGTGGCGATGGCCGCGCCTGAAAAACACGCCGAGCTTGGCATCGCCTCGCTGATCCTGTCGGTTCTGATGGGGATGGCGCTGTTTGTGATGTTTGTCATCGCCGGGGTGATGGAATCCAGCAGCCCCGATGGTCTGGATGAAGAATCCGCCGGCGCTATGATCCTGGGCCTGCTGCTGATTCTGGGCATCGGCTTCGAATTCGTGGCGCTGGGTCTGGGTCTGGGCAGCCTGTTTCAGCCTAACCGTAAGAAGCTCCTTGGCATCCTGGGCCTGGTGATCTCGCTGCTGACGCTGTTCGTCCTCATGGTCGTCATCATCCTGGGCGCGATGCTTGGATAACTGAATTTCGGCGGAGGGTCTGGCATGGACTGGGCCGTCATCATCAGCTTCACAGCCGCGCTGCTGGCGATTACCGACCCCATCGGGAATCTGCCTTTCTTCGTCAGCTACGTGGGACAGGAGAAGCCGGCCGTCCAGCGCTGGCTGGCGCTGTTCATTGCCCTGACGGTGCTCATCGGCCTGCTGCTGATGTTCTACACCGGGCATTACATCCTCAAGTTCTTTGGCATCTCCATCCCGGCGTTTCAGATTGCAGGCGGCATCCTGCTGCTGCTCATCGGCATCGACATGCTGCGAGGCCAGAACTTCCAGAAGGTCGACAGCGAATCCACCACCGACGAATTCACCACCTTCGGCCAGGCTCGCCGGCGTTTCCGCAAGCTGCTGATCCCTCTGGGCGTGCCCCTGTTCGTCGGCCCGGGCTCCATCAGCACCGTGATTCTCTACGCCCACAACGCCGAAACGCTGACCGAGAAGATGGAGCTGTCACTGGTCATCGTGCTGGTGGCGATAGTGACCTTCATCTGTCTGAGTCTGGGCCAGCACATCCGCCGGGTCATCGGCGATTCAGGGCTGGACATCAGCACGCGACTGCTTGGCCTGCTGCTGGCAGCCATCGCCGTCCAGTTCATGCTCGCGGGGTTGTCGGAAGTGACAGGCGGCATGATCAACGCCCATCCGCCGGCGGCGGTTTCGCAGTAAGCCCCCCTCGCCTCGCCTGCAGGTGTATGGATACATCTACGGTTCTGGCTGCCTCGCCCTACAATGGCGTCAGCCTGTCATTTCTGTGTCTGATCATGTCTCTGTTCTGCTGCGATCTGTGACATTTTTCTGGGAGGTACATATGCCCGCATGCAATCAACGACCACACTGCAGACGAGCCTTCACGCTCATCGAGTTGCTGGTGGTGATCTCCATCACGGCGGTGCTGGTGGCGCTGCTGCTGCCCGCGCTGAGCAAATCTCGCGACTCTGCACGCACGGCCAAGTGCCTGATCAATGTCCGCAGCATCTCCATGCTGATTCAGTATTACGCCAGCGATTACCACGATGGTCTGGTGGCCACCCGCAACTTTGCACCCACCGGAACCGAGCCCACCAGCCGGTGGTTTGATAACAGCCGGGCCAGCCTGGGCAGCTATCTGCCTACCAAAACCCAAAGCGAGGGGATCAACACCGCCTGGCACTGTCCCAGTTCTCCCCTGCTGACTTATCCCAACCGGGCGCACAACGATACCAACATCCTCTCGAGATCCACGTATCACTACAACTCACGTCTGCAGAACTGTGGCAACGAAGCCGCCAATCCGTTGAATCGCACGGGATATTACTCACCGGCCCAGCAGAATCCGGGCGTCACGCGCACCTATGGATGGAATCGTCTGCATCGCATTTACACGCCTTTAAACCAGGTCGGCGCCATCGCCGATGGCTACTTCACCATCAACGCCGCCTCGGGGCAGGCTACCGTCATCAATACCCTGAGCACCTTCTCCGCCAAAAGCGGGACCAGTTGGACCACCTTCGCCCCGCCTACCGGCTCAGGCACGAACTATGGCAGCCCACATGCAGGCACGACCAATGTGGCGTTTCTGGATGGCCACTCCGAAACCATGAATGTCGACAAGGTTGTCAGCCGTTATCGCGTCACGTCGACGGCGTCGTCGGTCTTCTATCCCTTCGTGTTCAACGACTGACGTTCCCTGCCAGACCATGACATCAAAAAAGCCCTCAGGACTGCTCCTGAGGGCTTCGTTCTTTTCAAGTTGAATCGGCTGTCTTACGCCTGGTCCGGTGTCATGCTCAGCCCGGCCAGAGCGGTGGAGACATCGGGCGTGAACTCGAACACCTTGTCGAGCCCGGTGGTCAGGAAGATGGCCCACACGGGATCAAGCGGTGCGGCCAGACGGAGCTGGGTGTCGCTGTCGATCGCTGCTTTGCGCACGCGCAGCAGCCCCGACAGGTTCGCACTATTGATGTGCTTGACCCCTGAGAGGTCCAGTACCACGTGCGGATGCGGACTGGCTTCGAGCATCTGAGGAACGAGCGATTCCAGCTCTTCGCTGAAAGCAGGGTCGGCCGAGAGGGAGACCACCCAGATTCGATCCGACCACTTCTGAAGCGACACGCTGACCTTCCTTCCTCAAACCCTTCGGCCTGTACTCGACAATGCCGCCGTTCTCATCTGCCGCTGCGAATCACGCGTTTTCCGCTTCGGGAGCCGCGGATGACTCGGGAGCCGCCGGTGCGTCGGACGATGGCCCCTCGCTGGGGGTCTTGTCCTCATCGGCGATGCGTGCGACGCCGGCGAGGGTATCACCCTGCACCAGGTTGATGACACGCACACCCTGCGTGGCGCGGCCGGTCTGACGGACCGAATCCGCATTGATGCGGACAATCATGCCGCCCACGCTGATGAGCATCAGGTCGTCCTGCGGGCGAACCGCCAGCAGACTCACAACCTGCCCGTTGCGTTCGTTGACGACGATGTCGCGTCGGCCCTTACCACCACGGCCCTGCACGCGGAACTCGCCGTTTTCCATCTGAACCAGGTACTCAGGCAGCGGCGTACGCTTGCCATAGCCATTGGCGGTGACGGTCAGCAGGTCGGCCGTGTCATCAGGGGCACAGCGGACCAGGCCGACCACTGCATCGTCTTCGGCCAGTTCGATACCCTTGACGCCGGTGGCCGAGCGGCCCATGGCGCGGGCATCATCTTCCTTGAAGCGGATGGCCATGCCCTGCTTCGTACCCAGCAGGATGTGCTCGCCGCCCGAGGTCCAGGTGACACCGATGAGCGAATCACCTTCGCGCAGGTTCACCGCGATCAGGCCCGAGCGGTTGACGTTGCGATATTCTTCCAGCTCGGTGCGCTTGACGATGCCCGACGCGGTGACGAACACCAGGTGAGCGCCCGGCTTGCCGAAGTCGTCGATGGGCATGTATTCGCAGATACGCTCGCCATCGCGCATGTCGATGAAGTTGTTGATCGACCGGCCACGCGAGGTACGCGGGGCTTCGGGGATCTCAAACACCTTGATCTTGAACACACGGCCGGTGTTGGTGAAGCACAGCAGATCGTCGTGCGTTGAGGCCACGAACAGCTGTTCGGTGAAGTCATCATCCTTGGCATTGGCGCCGATGACACCCCTGCCACCACGGCCCTGCGTGCGATATTCATCGACAGGCAGACGCTTGACGTAGCCGCTGTGGGTGATGGTGACCACCACCTGCTCAACAGGCGTGAGGTCGGCGATGTCCAGATCACCCACCGCTTCGGCGATGACTGTGCGGCGAGCGTCGGCATACTTGGCACGCATGGCCGCCACTTCGTCCTTGATGATCTGATACACGCGTTCGCTGCTGGCCAGGATGGCTTCGTATTCTTCGATCTGCGCCAGCAGCTTGGTGTAATCGGCCACCAGCTTTTCGATTTCCAGACCGACCAGCTGAATCAGCTGCAGGCGACCGATGGCTTCAGCCTGAGCGCGAGACAGGCGGGCATCATTCTCGGCCGACTTGTTCAGCAGACGCTGAGGAATCTGCGGCGCGTAGGGATGATTCTCCGGGATGCGGAAGCCACGCGCCATCAGGCGGTCGATAGCTTCTTCACGCGTACGCGAGCTGCGGATGAGCTTGATGACTTCGTCGATATCGCACACCGCGTAGATCAGACCTTCAATGCGGTGCGCTTCCTGCATCGCATTACGCAGGCGATACGCCGTGCGACGACGGATGACATCGAAGCGGTGCTCGACGTAGAGCCTGATCATGTCCTTGAGGCCCAGCGTCTGAGGCTGACCCTTGACCAGCGCGATGTTGATGATGCTGAAGGTGCTCTGCAGCGGCGTCATCTGGTAGAGCTGGTTCTCAGCCACAATCGGATCGACGCCCTTCTTGAGCTCAATCACCAGACGCATGCCGCTGCGGTTGGACGATTCATCCACCACGTTGGAGATGTCGGTAATGCGGCCGTCACGGACGCATTCCTTGATCTTGGTGATGACCGCGTCGTTCTTGGAGATCTGGTAAGGCAGCTCGGTGATGACCAGCAGATTCCTGCCCGCGCGGGTTTCCTCGTGATGGATCTTGGCGCGAACGGTCAGTCGGCCTCGGCCGTTGCTGTAGGCTTCCACGATGCCTCGGCGGCCACAGATGATGCCCCCCGTCGGGAAGTCGGGACCGGGGACATGCTGCATCAGCTGCGAGAGCGAGATTTCCGGATTGTCGATGAAAGCCGTGATGGCATCGCACATTTCGCCCATGTTGTGCGGAGCCAGGCTGGTGGCCATACCCACGGCGATACCCACCCCGCCGTTGACCAGCAGGTTGGGGAAGCGGCTGGGCAGCACGACGGGCTCCATGCGCGTCCCGTCGTAGTTTTCCTTGTAGTCCACCGTGTCGAGCTCGATGTCTTCGAGCATGTCGGCGGCGGGCGACGCCATGCGGGCTTCGGTGTAACGCATGGCCGCCGGCGGGTCGGGGTCGATCGAGCCGAAGTTACCCTGCGGGTCCACCATCGGATAGCGCATCTTCCAGTGCTGCGCCATGCCGACGAGCGTGGGGTAGATGACCGCTTCGCCGTGCGGGTGATAGTTACCCGAGGTGTCGCCGGCGATCTTGGCGCACTTACGGTGTTTGCTGCGCGGGCCCAGGTTCAGGTCGTGCATCGCCACCAGGATGCGGCGCTGCGAGGGCTTGAGGCCGTCGCGCACGTCAGGCAGCGCACGATCAACGATCGTGCTCATGGCGTACGTCAGATAGCTGTCAGACAGCTCCTGATCAATCGCCAGATCCTGAATCTTGCCCATCGTGGGGATGGGCACTTCATCAGGAGCCTGAATGGGCTGCTGGGGGTTCACCGGGGGCTGGGACGGCGTTTCCGGGGTTTCACTCATGGGCAGAATCAGCTATATGTAAGTGGGCTTTGATGCTGAAATTATGGGCGTCGACCCAAAGCGTGAATTATACCATATTTTCAGGCATTTGTCGCTATTGAAACGCGCGAAAAACCCTCGTGAAATCATGCCCTGACTGCCCCGCAGATCGGCCATCGTTTTGCGTTGAGCCCGACATGGCTTAATCTATCGCACCCACGCGATAAACCATCGCCCAACCCAAGAGTGAATGACCATGGAAGCAGGTATCGTCGGAATGCCAAACGTTGGCAAGAGCACCCTCTTCAACGCCCTGACGGCGGCAGGTGCTCTGGCGGCCAACTACCCCTTTGCCACCATCGAGCCCAACGTCGGCGTGGTTGCGGTTCCTGATAACCGTCTGCAGGTGATCAACCAGCACATGCCCACCGAGAAGATCATCCCGGCCATGCTGCGACTGGTCGACATCGCCGGCCTGGTGCGCGGCGCTTCCACCGGCGAAGGGCTGGGCAACAAGTTCCTCTCGCACATCCGCAACGTCGACGCCATTGTGCACGTCGTGCGCTGCTTCGTGGACGATGACATCACCCACGTTGATGGCAAGGTCGACCCCATCCGCGACGTGGAAACTATCGACACCGAACTGATGCTCGCCGACCTGCAGAGCGTCGAAGGCTCGCTCGACAAGGCCCAGCGTCTGGCCAAGAGCGGCGAAAAGGAAGCCAAGCTTCGCGCCGAAGTCCTCTCGCAGTGCCACGCCCTGCTGGCCGAAGGCAAGCCCGTCCGCGGCCTGACCTTCGACACGCCTGACTCGCGCAGGATGTTCCGCTCACTGCAGCTGCTCACCGCCAAGCCCGTGCTCTACGTGGCCAACGTCGATGAAAACGACGTCAAAGGCGAGGGCCCGCTGGTGATGGCGCTGCGTGAACGCGCCAAAGCCGAAGGCGGCGAAGTGGTCCCCGTGTGTGCGAAGCTCGAAAGCGAACTGGCCGAGCTCAACGACGCCGACAAGAAGGAACTGCTCGAAGCCGTCGGCCTCGAGGAGCCCGCCCTGGCGTCGCTGGCCCGCGCGGCCTACCGTCTGCTGGGTCTGCAGTCGTTCTTCACCGCAGGGCCCAAGGAAATCCGTGCATGGACCATTCCCATCGGCGCCACGGCTCCGCAGGCCGCAGGTGTCATCCACACCGACTTTGAACGCTGCTTCATCCGCGCCGAAGTCTACACCGTGGACGACCTGAAACAGCACAAGACCGAAGCCGCCATCCGCGCCGCCGGCCGCCTGCGCGTCGAAGGTAAAGCCTACATCATGCAGGACGGCGACGTCTGCCACTTCCTGACCAGCGCGTAAGCCGCAGCCCGCATCACAATTCCAGTCATGCCCATCTCACTCGAGGTGGGCATGTTTTTTTGCGGGGATGACAAGAGGCGCAGGACGCGCCGATGACTGACCGGTTCCCCCTCTCCGACCCACGCGCACAAAAAAAAAGAGAGACCGCCTGCGGCGATCTCTCCTGAGAATTTGTGAATCAGATCCGATCGGAATCTCAGCCCTTGCTCACGGCGCTGATCTTGCGGGAGTAGGAGTTCACCAGATCGGCCAGGCCCTGGGCCTGAGCGTTGATGGTGTCGCTTTCGCTGCCCTGGCTGCGGATTTCACTGGCCAGATCGCCGGCTTCGCTGGCGGTGGTCTGAGCCTGGGACACCAGCTGGTCGCGGGTATTCTTCGCAGACTGGGCGGTAGTTTCGTAGAAGGTGACCTTGGCCGGGATCATCGGCCCGTTGGGACGCTTGGCGTCGGCAGCGGTCTGATGGATCACGCTGAGCTTGCTGGCCCAGTCGGCGGCTGCGGTGGCCTGCAGCGAGAGCAGATGCAGGCGGCTGACCTTGCGGGCCAGCAGATCAAGCTGGATTTCACGCTTGCTGCGGGCATCGGCGGCCAGGGGCAGAGCGCCCTGCAGCAGTTCAATAGAGCGATCCAGCCTGGCAAGCGCCGGGCCGAAATACTCATCCATCACCTGCTGATAGGCCGTCACCAGCTGGCCCAGTTCGGCGTCGAGCTTGTCGATGGCCTGCTGTTTTTCCTGCTGGGCCTTGTCACGACGCGCGGCCTGGTCGGCCTGGCTGTCGGTGGCTTCCTTGATGTAACGCTGGCTGTCGGCCACGGCTTCGTCCGACAGCTTGACCTGACGCTCAAGCACTGCCGCAGCGCTGCGGGCGATGTTCAGTTCAACTTCAATGCTCTGAGCTTCGGCCGAGGCCTTGTTGGCTTTGACTTCCGCTTCCGTGGCCTTCTGGTAGCTGGCCAGACGCTCGGCGCCGGACTGAGCGAAGGCCTGCTCACGCAGACGCGCGGCCTGCGTGCGGTGCTGGTCGCTCTGCTTCTGGGCGGCTTCGACCTTGGCGGCCAGATCGCGCACCTTGGCCTGAACCTGCTGGAGGTCCTTGCGGTAGACATCGCCCTGCTTCTGAATGTCTTCAGCCTGCTTGCGCAGCGACGCGATAAGCTGCGTGCTGTCGGTGCTGAAGCTGCTCAGCTGCGAATCCGCACGGTCCACCGCCACCAGGTAGCTCAGCAGCAGCGAGCTCTGGGTGGAGAGGTCGGTCCAGCGGGCGATGGCCTGTGAAAGCTGATGACGGGCCGCTGAGTCTTCGATGTCCGACATCAGGCGGCGGGTGATGACCTGCTGGCCGGGCGTGCCTTCGCCCAGGATCGGGTCGAGCACGGCTTTGGCCTTGGCCTGATTGTCCTGACGCCACTGGCGCTGGAGCACTTCGCGTGTTTCGCCGGGCACGTAGGAAAGCGCAGCCTGCCCGAGCAGCTCGCCGGCTTCCTGATGCGCCTGCCTGACGCGTGCATTCTGCGCCGACTGCGTTTCAGAACAGCCCACGGCCAGACCAGCCAAAACCAACACGGGCAGGATCTTTTTCAAGGCGACGCCTTTCTTGGTCAGATCATCAAGCGTTTTTCAAGCGATACAACAATCTAATCGAATCGTCGGGCCGATCAACCCCAAACCATCCCTTACGGGGCCGCGGGAGCCGTCGCCGGCTGCGTGGTGGCCGCGGCTTTGCCAGGCAGCTGGTAGTTGATCGGATAGTCAGGCGGAGTCACGCCCAGGCTGCGTACCCACTGCGACACGCCCACGGCTCGCGGGTCCTGAGCATTGCGGAACAAAGGCCGCCAGCCCGGGACATCGGGGTGAGGAATGGCCGCATCGGCGCGAGGCAGACCGTATTGCACCAGCAGCGAGCGATCCGGCCTTTCATGGTCGATCATGTAGCCCCTGCTGTTGTTGGTCTTGTTCAGAATCAGATAGTTCGAGTACACCGTGGCATTGCTGGCCGGCTCAAAGCGGAAGACGAAGAAGCTGCCTGCATCCTTCCCGCCGTGGCAGGCCGTGGTGGCGCAGTAAGGCAGCAGGTATCGGCTGTGCACGGTGGTGCGGAAGTTCTGAATCGTCTGAGGCTCGGTGTGGACGATCACCTGCGGGTACAGCTCGCGGGCGCGGAGCTTGAACAGCAGGTCGAGCTTGCGCCAGCCCGGCCAGCCCAGGGCCTGACGCTGCGCACTGGCGCCCACAGGCACGCCCTCTTCACCGGCGTAGCGACGGTAGACTTCTTCCATCACTTCGTTGGGCACGTGGACGTTAGGCTGCTTGCCCGGATCAACTTCATAGACGCGAAGCAGATTGATCTGCTCCTCGGTCATGCGCGGATGCGGAGCCTGGCGGTCATAGTCGATGGCTTCTCCGGCGTCAGGCTGCTCAGACGGCTTTGGAGTGGCAGGCTGCTTGACCTGAGGCTGCTGCGGGCGAGGCTGCGCCGGAGCGCTGCCCTGCTCGTTCTGAATGCGGATTTGAGCGTCGATCAGATTCTGCAGCGGAACCAGGCGGCCGTCGTTGGGGTAACGCTTGATAAGGTCCGCCAGTTCCGACTTGGCCAGATCGTAGCTCTTGTTTTCAAAGAGCCAGCGGGCCAGATCGTAGCGTTTGTCCAGATCGTCATCGGCGATCTGCGTGCGGCGTTCCTGGTACTGCTCCTTGATGCTCTTGACGTATTCAACGCTGCTGACGCGCTGACGAGCGAAGGTGGTGCGAATGCCGGCGATTTCCAGCACGACTTCCTGGGCGTTCTCGGTGACAAGCTCGCCTCGGATTTCTCGGCCGTCGTCGAGCTTGACCACCGCCTCCCGCGCCGACGCTGCTGTGGTGAGCATCAGCGACAGACAGACGGTCGGAACAATCGACTGCCAGAAACGTGCTTTGATCGACATTACGACCTCCCTGAAAAGCAGCATGCCAGCGGTGCCGCGTACGTCATGTCACCCCATCGCCTGACGCAGCCAGGCGAGCAGATCACTTCTTGCGTTCAAACAGTTCCATGCCCATGGTGATGAGTCGTTCCAGGCGGACGGGCTTGAGCAGGTAGCCGTCGACGCCCAGCGTTTCGGCGTACTGCTGATGCCGCTTGCCTTCGTTGGCCGTGACCATGATGACAAAGGGTGCATTGGGAATACGCTTGATGCGTTCGAGCACCAGGAAGCCGCTGCGCTTGGGAAGCATCATGTCCAGCACCACCAGATCAGGCGGATCGACTTCACAGATGCGCACCGCGCTGTTTCCATCGGTGCATCGCTGCGTCAGAGCCCCTTCAGCCTGCAGGGCCTGGTCAATACTCTCAAGCACTTCAGGATCGTCATCGACGATCAGAATCTTCTTGTCGCGGAGACGAAGTTCTGCGGACTGATCAACCATGGCAAAAAATCCAAAAATAAAAGATCGTCTCGGTGGGCAAATCTGATTATCCGACCTGAGTTGGCATGGGTCAAGGCGAGGCATGAAAGTCTTTGCAGATTCATCACCTCCGACACATCAAACTCATCGGCGACGCCCCGGTATCTCCGGAACAGGCTGCTGCAGACTCGTCATCAGTTCAGGCGTCATCCAGGGCAGGGATTCGAGCTTGGCCCGCAGCGTGTCAGGCATCGGCTTGCCTGCTTTTTCGTGGGCCGGACGCGTCTTCCATCGGCGGTGCATCCACAGATACTGCTTGGGAACGCGGCGGACCATGTTCTCAATCGCCCGCATGTATCGAGCCGTGATGTAGAACAGCGGATCAGGCTGATTCGCCCACTGATCGGGCTCGATAATGTCCTCCACGCCCAGCTCATAGCAGCAGTCGTTACCCACGCGGTGCGCGTAGCCGCAGACCACGGGAACCTTCTGCCTCATCGCCAGCAGCCCCACTGACTTGTAGGTGCTCGCCAGCTTGCCGAAGAAGGGAACGAACATGCCCTTCTCGCCGGCGTTCTGGTCGGCGATGATGCCCAGGGCTCCGCCATTGCGAAGCACTTCCATCATGCGGTCAGACGCCTGCCACTTGGTGATGATGCGCAGCCCGCGTTTCTGGCGGATGCCCAGCAGCCAGTCATTAACCAGCGGGTTATCCAGCGGCCTGGCCACGGCGTCCACCTCATACCCCAGAATCGCCAGCAGCGAGCCGAGCACTTCCCAGTTACCCAGGTGGCCGGTGATGAGAATCGCGGGCTTGCCTTCGTTGAGCATGCGGATGGCCGGCGCCAGCGGGCCCAGCGCGATGCGTTCATGCCAGGTGTCATAGCCGATCAGGCGCGGCGTGTGACAGACTTCCACCACCAGCTGCACGAAATGCTCGAAGCAGTCAATGGCCAGCTCCTTGAGCTGCTCTTCGTTTTTGTCAGGGAACGCCATGCGCAGATGGATCATCGCGCGTTCACGATGGCGTTTGCTGATGTAGTAGATCGCCTGCCCGATCGCGCCGGCGGCGCGGAGATTGTCGCGGGCTTCAAAGGTGGTCAGCACCATCTCGGCGGTGCGGGCCGCCAGATACTGCCCCCACAGAGAGAATGCATTTTTAGGCACTGCCATGCTTCAGACTCATTCCTGCAGAGAACCAGCCATCAGACGCCCTGCTCACGTTTGCTCCCACTCGCATCCACACGCATTGTAGCGCCCCGATGCGACTGAGCCCCCTGATTGTGCAACCCGTGAAGGCACGATGTACGGCGTCTGGCACTTTCTGAAAAACAAGCCCACACATGGAACGGCATGTGTGGGCTTGGGAAGATCAATCAGACCTCAACCAGCCATCACCTTATCGACGGTAGTAACCCACCATGGTCAGGAATCGGTTCTGGTTAAGCACGGGGATCGACAGACGCTTGGCTTCCATGACCAGGTTCTGGTACGTCTCGTACTTGGCCCTGGCCTTGTTGTAGTTTTCGATGGCCACAGGGTCGGTCTTGTCGCGGGGCTCGTCAGGCAGCGGAGGCTCCTGACCGAGCACCAGGAAGTCGGTTTCGGGGTTGAGTTTGCCATCTTCGCTGCTGATCACCTGGCCACCCCAGCCGTTGATCATGCCTTCGATGCGACGGCGGTCGGTGATGGTGGTCTGGCCCACGTTGTCCAGATCGAAGTCACCGAAGATGTAGAAGTTGAACTTCATGTTCGGGTCATACACCACGTTGGCGATGATGTCGCCGACGATGATTTCACGACCCGGATCACGACGCACCACGCGGCAGACCGAGGCGTTGTCCAGCACGTTGACCACTTCGAGGGTGGCCTTGCCACGCAGCTCGCCACGGTCATCCTTCACCACGCCGGCGCCCATGTCATACACTTCGAAGGTCATGCCAAGGACGACGCGGTTGTTCTTGCCACGGTCGATGTAGACCACGCGGCTGTCGGAGAGCACCGAGGAGATGCGGCCGTCGGGCATCAGCGAAGGATCGATGCCTTCACCCGTCAGGCGTTCGCGGCTGTGGAGCAGCGCGTCATAGCGGGCCTGCAGGTTACGCAGCTGACCTTCGAGCTGGTCGATGGTCGACTTCTGCTGAGCGATGGTGGTCAGAGCTTCACGACGCTGAGCGTCGGCTCCGCCGGCCAGGCCCTTGGCGGCCGTGTCGGACGTCTGCTTGTAAGCCTGGAACTCACGGTTGAGCTTGTCGAGTTCAGCCTTGAGAGCGCCCGAGGCCTTTTCAAAGTTCTCGGCCGAGGCACGCTGAGCGGTGACCGCAGCCTGAGCGTTCTTCTGTTCTTTTTCCAGATCCTGCTTGAGCTGCTGGATCATGCGCTGATCGTTCTGGTTGATGGCCTTGAGCTGGACGATGTAGCCCAGCAGGTTCTGGCCTTCGGGCACGCCAGCGGTGGTCAGGCGCTGCTTGATTTCTTCGATCGAAGCGCCGCCATCGTTGATCATCTTTTCACGAAGCCAGCGGGCGTTGTCGTTGATGCGCGACACGGCCGACACGCGGTTGGCGCGGGCTTCTTCCAGAACGGGAACCATTTCAGGCGAGGAACGCTCGGGAGCGCTGACCCAGAGGTTCAGAGCGTCACGGTCTTTCTGAGCGGCCTGCTCAGCGCCGGACACGCGGGTGTAGAAGATGATCGCCAGAATAAGCGTGAAGAAGAATGCGATGCCCAGCACCGCCGAAGCGATCATCCAGCTCGTACCAGAGCTTTGCACTTTCGCCATGGATCCATTACTCCTGGGCCAGCTTGACCAACTATGATGACGCAATGACTTTACGCCGCGGGTGCGACAGACCAGAGTGTCGTTCAGGCCAGGCCTTTCGTCAAGCCTGACCTGCGATTTCAAGGCATGTTCTTTCGCTCTTTACCCGGCGGACCGAATTTCCACGATCAGGTCCACCTCCACCGGTGCTCCCAGAGGCAGACTCGCCACCCCCACCGCAGCCCGGGCGTGACGGCCCTGCTCACCCAGAAGCGACCCCAGCAGCTCGCTGGCGCCGTTGGCCACCTTGGCCTGATCGGTGAAGGAGGCATCGGAGGCGACAAACACCCCAAGCTTGACGATGCGCACCAGGCGCGACCAGTCGCCGCCCAGCGCATCACCGACTATCGCCAGACCGTTGAGAATGCACTGTGCAGCGGCTTTCTGAGCCGTTTCCAGGGAAACCTGTGAGGGAACAATGCCCGTGGCGATGAGCTTGCCTTCAGACAAAGGCAGCTGACCGCTGACAAACAGCAGGTTCCCCGTCTGCACGAAGGGAATGTACGCCGCCACCGGCTTAGGGGCCGCAGGCAAGGTCAATCCCAGTTCCTGAAGCTTGGTATGAATTGTCATAGCGTCACACTATAACGATCCGCTGCACGTAAATAAAAACCCGGCTCGGCTGTATTGAGCCAGCAGAGCCGGGGCTGAAAAATCGATCTGAAATTTTTATCAGTTCATCGCAGGCATCAGTCCGGCCACGGGCGTGTTCTTCGCCCGGGCCACCGCATCAATCACCTGCTCGGCGGTGTAGTAATCGCTCTTGAAAACCACATTGCCCTTTGCATCCATCACCACCAGCAGCGGAATGGAAACGCTCTGCATGCGATTAAGCAGCTCATTGCCCGCCGCATTGTTTCCAGTGATGTCCACCTTGATGGCGGCCACCTGACTGCTGTTAAGCAGCGAAGCCACTTCCTTGCGCGACAGCACGCTCTGCTCCAGAGTCTTGCAGTTGAGACACCACTCAGCGGTGAACTCGATGACCACCACCTTGCCCTGCGATTTCGCCTGATCCAGGCGCTCAGGCGTGTAGTACGTCCAGTCGATCGGGCCCTTGTCCATGAGGGAGATCGTCCCGACGATCGACAGCAGAATCATCACCACGCCAAGCACCGAGCAGACGCCTTTGGCCACATTCGAGCGGCCGATGCGCAGCATGCGCCAGATGAGCCACAGGCCCGCAGCGCCTACGATCACGCCCACCGCCAGCCAGTAGATTCTGCTGGGCGGTTCGGGCGGCATCACCATGATGCTGCTCAGCCCTGTCCCCAGGAAGAACACGCCCGCAGCCAGCAGCAGCAGGCCCATGATCTGCTTGATGAGTTCACTGGCCGGGCCGGTGCGCGGCATGCGATCGATCCACCTGGGGTTCATCGTCAGGATCAGGTAAGGCAGCGCCATGCCCAGACCAATAGTCCCGAAAGTCAGCATCACCCAGCCGGCCGACAGCCCCACTGCCCAGGCCAGCGCCGAGCCCATGAAAGGAGCCGTGCAGGGCGTGGAGAGAATAGCCGTCATCACGCCGAAGCCGAACGAGCCATGCAGGCTGTCATGTCCGGGATTGATGCTGTACACCCACTGAGGCAGGCGGATGGCACACAGCCCGCACATGCCAATGGCCATCGCGATGATCACCACCCCCACCGTGATGGTGAACGCCGGATACTGGAACAGCTGATTCGTCGAGGAAAACGCCGACGTTCCACTGCCCCCATCCACCGCGCTCTTCACCAGCGCCGCCGAGATGACGATGGCCAGGCCCAGCGCGATCCAGAACGCGATCACCCCCAGCGACATCGCCGCGCCCAGCGTGATGCGCCGGGCCGTTCCGCCTGCGGCCTGCTTGAGGCTCAGCACCTTGATGGGAATCACAGGCAGCACGCAGGGCGTGAAGTTCAGCAGCAGCCCGCCGATCATCGCCATCAGCAGAATCAGCGCCAGCCCGCCAAGGGAATCGTCACGGACCTTCAATTCCCAGCCAAAGAGGTTGAACACCACTTCGCGCCCTGCAGCATCACCCCAGCTGGCCAGATCGGAAAATACGCTGGAATCAAACTGCCTGAACAAGTCGACGGTCGATTCCGCCGCAGGCGCGGTCGCAGCGCCCTGGCCGGGCATCAGCGGATTGGCAGATAGCGGATCAACAGCGGCGGGAGCAGGCTGCTGCGTCGCAGGAATAGCAGCACCGGGCGAGGTCGCAATCGAAGCGGTCAGCGTGCGATCGGCCGGTGGCAGGCAGATGGTGTCGTTACAGCTCTGAAACTCGGTGTACACCTTGAAAGAAACCTGCTCGCCTTTGAAGGCGGGATCGACCACCACGGGCAGATACACCACCACCTGATGCTCATAGCCGGGAATCTTCACATCATTCCCGAACTGGACCATCTGGGCTTTGGGGAACTGAGGCCGGCCGACGCGGACGCCTTCGGGCACGTCACGCCATTCCACCGTCAGGGGAATCAGCTGGCCCTTGTACTCAGGCAGAATCTGCTCAAGATTGGGGTTGATATGGAAAGGCTTTTTGATGTCCAGCACCAGGGCGACCACGCCCTGCCCGCCCGGGCGGATGTGGTCGGCCGACCAGACCAGCTTCGTGGTGATGACCGACGCCGAGCCCATCATCTGCGCCCTGGCCGGGGCTGCGAGGAGGCCCATCACCAGCCCGGCCAGCAGGACCATCCACAGGCCCATCAGCCGCCTGCATGGAGAGGCCCCGGTCGATTTTTCAGGGGTCTGAAGCGTCAGATCAACCATATCCTGTCTTCCCTTACGTCGATGAGCTTGCAATACAAGGGTATAACACACCGGGTGGAATGAAAATTCCAGGTCGGGTTTTGAAAGGTTTCCCGGACTCCTGCCCGATAACAGGATGACAGGCCTGCTGGATGAGGCCTTTTGTGGAACTTGCTTCATGGCGGAAGTGCTGAATCAGAACGAAGTGGACGCCCTGCTGGCGGCAGTGGACTCCGGCCAGGTCGCCGCGGCCGATCCTGCGCCGTCGGCCCGGGTGTTCTCCCATGGCCGTCGGCCCGGCGTTCCTGAAGCGGAAGTTCGCCCCTACGACTTCAAACGCCCGGAACGCGTCAGTAAAGATCAGATGCGGGCCCTGGAAAACCTTCACGAAGGTTTCTCCCGCAACTTCGGGGCAGCTTTGTCGGGTTTCCTGCGAACCATCATGGAAGTGAAGGTCGCCTCCATCGAGCAGATGACCTTCAGCGAATTTACCCACAGCCTGCCCAATCCCACCTGCTTCAACCTGCTGTCTGCTGAGCCGCTGGATGGCAACATCTGTCTGGAAATCAGCCCGCTGATCATCTACCCGGTGATCGACCGCCTGCTGGGCGGCTCCAACGCCGACCTGTTCATCCCCCAGCGGCCGCTGACCGCCATCGAGCTTCGCCTGGTGAGCAAGATCATCGCCCGTGCGATGTCGGCGCTGGAAGAAGCGTGGTCGAGCATCATCCCGCTGAAATTTGCGATTGAAGAAACTGAAAGCAACCCGCAGCTGGTTCAGATCGTCCCGCCGAACGAGGTGGTGGTGGTTGTGGGCTTCGAGCTGAAGATGGGCGGCCGCGCTGGCACGATGAGCCTGTGCGTGCCCTACAACGTCATTGAGCCGGTGGTCGAAAAGCTCTCCAACCAGACCTGGGCCGCCTACAAGCAGAGCCGCAAGGGCGACCAGCTGCGCAGCCGCCTGGTGAACCATCTGGATACCGCCGAGGTATCCGTCACGGCCGTGCTGGCCAACACCACCATTAAGCTCAGCGAACTGGCCAACCTCCAGGTCGGCGACGTGCTGATGACCGAAAAACCCGCCTCCGCCCCGCTGGTCCTCAAGATCGAGGGCAAAAACAAGTACATCGGCTACCTTGGCCAGTACAAGGGCAACCGGGCCTTCCAGGTCAAGCGGGCGTGGAATCCGAAGGACCGGACGTAAACCATCTTCTGTGTTCGAAGGAAAGGTAGACTCCGGCCCGGCGGAACGGGGCTTACTGGGAATTGTTTTCCCCCTTCATCCACGAGTCAGACTGAACCATCGCTCCTGAATGCATAGAGATGCGCCACCTGCATCTTGAATCGAAGCTGGATGGAGCGTCCCTTGAGCGACGCCGTGGATTTTCCCGACTTCCAGCTCATCGTCGCGTAGCAATCGGGTGTGAAGATCGTATTGTGCGTACAGGTCACGCTCTGGTCCATCTCGAAGCCTTCGATGGGCCTGCCTGATTCATCCTGTACTTCCACGTTGATGCCCATGCCGCTGTAATGCCTGGGGTGGGAAGCCAGATCGGCCCGGCAGTCGGCGTTGATCTGCAGCTGGCCGCCTGTCCATTCAAACACAGGCGTCTGAATGAAGCCTGGAACGTGCGCTGCCGCCACGGAGCAGAAGCCATCGACGCGCAGCGTCGCCAGGCCGATCCCGCCATAGTTGTGAGGCTCGTTAACACCATGCGCCCCATGCCTGCCTGAGTAGTAAAACCACAGGTCATTGCCCATGCGGATGGGCTGGCTGGCCGAGAGGTTGATCCACGTGTCATCCCAGCGGTTTTCCGCGCCAAGGGGAATGAAGCTGGGCCGGGTGCGCGAGCGTGACCATTGCACGCCGTCGTCGCTCCAGGCGATCTCGGTGTCGAGTTTGTCGGGGGAAAGATGCATTCGTTCGATCCCGCCCAGCGTCAGGCCGGCGTATCGGAATGGAACGATTGAATACACTTGCATGAAGGGGGAATCTTCAAGATCAGCTGCCAGTGACCACTGCAATGGCGACCAGTTCACCCCATCGCTGCTGCGCGTGCAGGCAGCGATACGACCCTGCTGATACTGCTTCCCCGAGCCTCGCATGTAGAGGACGAACTGCCCATCGACTTTCACAGGCAGCGCGTTGAAACGGTCGCCGCAACCTGGAAGCACCAGCCGAGGGTTCTGCCAGTGGATGCCATCCTTCGAGTCTGCGAGGTAAATGCCCGAGCCCCTGGCTGCACCGCCTTCGTCCCACCGGCCATCCCAGTAGAACATCTTCAGCGGCCAGTCGCTGTCGTCGGGGTCTTCCACCACCGTGAGATTGTCAATCAGCCCGCCGGGCAGAGCCGACTCCATCAGGATGTTGTTGGCTTTGCTGCCTGCGTATTCACACAGGCCCAGCGAAGGCTTGGTCCAGTGGACGCCATCATCGCTGCGAGCGTAGCAGACGCGTGGCTGCACATGGCGTGTCCAGCCTGGATACCAGGCGTGAAAGACGCCCTCCCTGCGGAGCACCGAGCCATACATCACGGGGCAATATTGTTCCCATGCGTGATCGGCTTTGATCACTGGCTCAGGCATCCGCCTGGGTTGATGCCAGTGGCGACGCACGCGGGCCGAGAGAGCGACCCATCGATCATCGAGAAACAATTGTGCTTCACGTAAATCGACCTGCCGGAAGTTTGTCATGCCCGGAGGGTAACAAACCCCTCGCCACGCGGCCAGCGATCAATACATCCCTAAAGGATGATGGCGGCAGGCTTACCAGACAACCTTTGTCGACGGAAACACCGGCCCGTCCGTACATGCCAGTTTATAGCGCCAAGGCCGGCCGTCGGTCGTCTGGCCATGCGGATTGGCCGCGTCTTCCATCTTCACGATGCAGCTCTGGCATGTCCCCATGCCGCAGGCCATGGCCTGTTCCATACACACCTGGCAGTCGATGCCATACTTCGCCGCCAGATCGGCCACGGCGTGCATCATCGGCTCCGGGCCGCAGACAAAGACCACCGTCTCGGCCCGCTGGGCTTGAGTGAGCGACTGCATCGCCATTTCCAGACCGGCCGTAATGCGACCCTTCAGGCCGCAGGAGCCGTCGTCGGTGGTGATCACCGCGTTGTAACCATGCTGGGCGAACTGCGTCACGCTGGCCGTGGGCCTGCCTGAGGTATCGGGCGCAGCGCCCGGTTCAAACGAGACGGCCAGCAGATCGCGCGTCAGCGCCCCGACAAAGCCGATGGCATCCCAGCCGGCGGCTTTGAGCGCCTGAGCCAGATAGAACATCGGCGGAAGACCCACGCCGCCCCCCACCAGCAGGCCACGCTTCTTGCCCGCAGGCAGCGCAAAGGAATTGCCCAGCGGACCAATCAGGTCCACCGCGTCGCCCACCCTGCGATCGGCCAGCCAGCTGGTTCCTGTTCCCACCACGCGGTGGATGATCTCCACCCACGTGCCCTTCTCGTCCTCACCACGACCCGAGAAGCTGAAGGGCTTGCGCAGCGTCGCCAGTCGGCCACAGAGTTCAGGCTGCGTCAGCGTCGGGCGCTGGCCTTCTTCCCAGGTAATGTCCCGGCCGAGCATGGGGTTGCAATCCTCGAGCCCGTACGCCTCATCGCCGGACATCGGCGGCCTGCATCCAAGCTGGATGAACTGACCAGGCTGCGTCGGCGGGAAGGTCTGCTTCGGGTCGATGCGCAGCCTGAGCCTGAAATGCTCACGACAGACAGGCTCATTGATTTCAACCGTCGCATCAAAACGCGAGCGGAGGGCCGACGACGGATTTTTCTGGTCAATCATCATGCCAGGAATTATAACCACGTCCATTCAGACCGTTTTCCTGTCGGGGTTCAGGGTGGTCCAGAGCGCTGACAGGCCGGGGGCCTGCGCATGCCATGGCGCACGGTTATCAATTTCGTGAACCGCCGTCTGGACGATCTCTATCCGCGTCCATGGCTCAATCAATGGCATCACACCCTGGGCGAAGGCTGGAAGCCCGACTCGCCCGACGACTACTGCCGCCGCTGTGGCAGCACCATCCACGCCAGCGCCAGAACCCAGCGAGGCTGCGCGTTCTGCCTGCGACTGGTCTTTCCCTGGACCACGCTCACAAGGCTCACCGCCTACGACCCTGTGATGGCCACATGGATTCATGATCTGAAATTCCAGGGTCAGTGGAAGCTGGCTACCCTGCTTGGCCAGCAGCTGGCGATGCAGATTCCGCCTCCCGCCAATCCTTCGAGAACCCTCATCTGCCCCGTTCCCCTGCATCCGCTGCGACAGATCCAGCGGGGCTACAACCAGTCGCAGCTGCTGGCCACGACAATCGGAAAGGCCCACCGCCTGCGGGTGATCTCCCTGCTGCGCAAGGCCAGACATACCGACGCGCAATCATCCCTGGCCCCGACCGGCCGACGATCCAACGTGCGAGGCGTATTCACCGCCAAAGCAATCAATCTGACGGGCTACGACATTCTGCTGGTCGATGATGTGAAAACCACGGGCACCACGCTTCGCCTGTGCAGCCGACTGCTCATACAGGCCGGCGCCCAGCGCGTCGACGCCGCAGTGCTGACCGTGGCCGATCCGCAGCAGACGGATTTCCAGTTGATGCAGGGATAACAGACTCGAAGCGGATTACCACTCCACCTTCACGCGCTGGCCGGTGTCGGCCGACTTCACCGCCGCAAGCACCATCGCCAGGCTCCTGATGTTGTCTTCACAGTGCGTCAGGGGCTTATGGCCCGTGCGCACGCAGTCGACAAACTCACCGATCAGCCCGGCGTGGCCCAGATGCTCCAGCGACAGCGGCGGAATCTCGATATCCGTCGCCGTTCCAAAATACTGCCCGGGCGTGTGCGTCACTTCCTGCGCGGCGATGTTCGCTGCGCCATCCCAGGTGAGTGATCCCTTCGAGCCGATCAGTCGCCACTGCCCTTCCCAGGTGGTATGCAGGCCCTGAGCGCACCATGAGCCGCGATAGGTAAAGACCAGGCCGTTGGACATTTCAAAAATCGCCACCGCCGAGGTCTTGCCCTTGAACCATGAGTGGGCCGGGTTGAAGCCATGGCAGTACACCGCCACCGGATCGGCCTGGCTGATGTAACGGGCCGCGTCGAGCGTGTGAATGGCCATGTCCACCAGCAGCGGATGAGCCATTTCTTCGCGGAAACCGCCAAAGTGCGGGCCCAGATAGAAGTCGACATGCATCTCCGCCAGCGAGCCGATGACGCCGCGTGCCACCGCATCGCGCACGCGGCGGATGTTGGGCTCATAGCGACGGTTCTGGATCACGGCGTAGAGCTTGCCCGCCTGCTTCGCCGCAGTCACCATCTGACGGGCATCGTCGATGTTCTCCGCCATCGGCTTTTCACCCAGCACATGACAGCCCGCCGTCAGCGCTTCGAGCGTCACGCCTTTGTGCGCCGCGGGAATCGTCACGTCGAACACGATGTCAGGCTTCGTCGCGCTGAGCGCTTCCGTCAGCGAGCCGAAAGCCACCGACTCAGGCAGGCCATATTCCGCGCCGCGCCTGCGGGCGGCTTCGGGCAGAAGATCCACCAGCCCCACGATGGACAGGCCCGGGAGCTTCGTCGCCGGCTCCAGCCACGCCTTGGACATATTGCCACAGCCCACCAGAACGGCTTTGAGGTCACCACTACCCATACCGGAATCCTTGTTGTGAATGAATCAGCCTGTGTGTGTCCTGCGATGGATCAGCTGCGCAGCTCGGCGTTGAGGCTGGTCTTGAGTCGCTCAATGAGCGCGTTGACCTGCGGCTCAACCTGCTCGTGACGCAGCGTGCCATTGGGATCGCGGAACGCCATGCGGAAGCTCACGCTCTTGCGGCCGGCCGAGATGGGCTTGCCACGATACGTCGTGAGGAATTCCAGCGTTTCGAGCATGGGCAGCTGCGCAAGACGAATCTGCGATTCGATGGCGCTCCACGGCGTGGCTTCTTCGACGATGACCGAAAGGTCACGCCACGTTCCGGGGAAGCGCGACAGCTGCTCCACCGTGCGGTTGAAGGGATACGCCGCGATCAGCGGTTCCACATCGAGCTCTGCCAAAATCACCTGCGTCTGCAGGCCGAAGAGGTCCAGCGTCCTGCTGCTGGCCACGCCGAGCGTCCCGATGGCCTGCCCCTTGTAGAGCACGCGGGCACCGGCCTGGTAGATGGCGGAGTTGTTATCCACTTCCAGCGTCAGCGAGGCTTCGCCGGTGAGCTGGGTGGCCAGTTCATTGAGCACGCCGCGCAGCTGACGCAGAGCATCCTGAGGCTTGGCTGCATCGGCCAGCAGGCCCAGGCGACGTTTTTCAATCGTCTGCCCGCCGGCTTTGCTCCAGGTGGAAGCCACTTCGTACAGGCGGATGTCCTGATTGCCCACGTCCTGATTGGCCTTGCGACAAATCAGCAGGCTGGGCAGGATCGACGGACGCAGCATGGGCTCAGTCTTGCGGCGGTCGTCGTCGATCATCAGCGCTTCCTGACCGGCGGGCACAAAGGGCTTGCCCTGCGCCGGAGCGAGGAAGCTGAAGTTGATCGTCTCGTAGTAGCCCGCGGCGGTAAGCACATGGTCCAGCTTACGACGGGCCACCACATGGTTCTGCGGCGCACGGGCCTGGATGTGAATGCGGTCGTTCACCGGAATGCCATCGAGCCCGGCCAGACGGGCCACTTCTTCGATCAGGTCCACCTCGCGGTAGAGATCAAGACGATGGCTGGGAATCGTGCAGGCGATGGTCTGCGTAGCAGCGTCGAGCTTCGGAGCCATGCCCAGACGCTCGAAGATTTCCACGATGCGGGCTGCGGAAAGCGACAGGCCCAGCAGATCATTGCAGCGCTGGACCCGCAGGTTCACCACCGTCGCCGAGGCAGGCACGCTGCCCGCGATGATGACGCCCGAGGCCAGCTCGCCGCCGGCCAGTTCGATGATGAGCCTGGCCGCACGTCGGCTGGCCAGTTCCACACCCAGCGGATCGACGCCACGCTCGAAGCGATGGCTTGAATCGCTCATCAGCTTCAGCGCGCGGCTGGTCTGCCTGACAGCCATGGGCGTGAAGATGGCCGACTCGAGCACGATATCGCGCGTGCTGTCGGTCACTTCGCTGTGCTTGCCCCCCATCACCCCGGCGATGGCGCTGGGCGACTGCGCATCGGCGATCACCAGCATGCCGGCTTTAAGCTTGTGTTTGCTGCCATCGATGGCTTCGAAGGTTTCGCCGGCGATGGCTTTGCGGACCACAATCTTCCCGCCTGCGAGCCTGGCCATATCAAAGGCGTGCAGCGGCTGGCCTGATTCAAAGAGGACGAAGTTGGTGACGTCCACCACGTTGTTGACGCTGCGCAGGCCGATGGCTTCGAGCCTGGCCACCAGCCACGCCGGGCTCGGGCCGATCTTCACGCCGCGAATGACGCGGGCGGTGTAAAGCGGGCAGACATCCGGCGCTTCGTTGGTCACCGTCAGCAGGCTGCCCACTTCGGGACCAGCCTGGGCAGGCAGCGTGCAGTCGGGCTTGACGACCGTGCGTCCCGTGCCTGCGGCGATCTCGCGGGCCACGCCCAGATGCGACAGACAGTCACCACGATTGCTGGTGACTTCCACATCGAGCATTTCGTCGCTGGTCCCGACCTTCTCGCGGGCTTCGATGGGGAAGCCCTGATCGGTCATCAGACGCTCGACCAGATCGGCGTCGACGGGTTCGCTCAGGTACTGGTTCAACCACTGGAGGCTGGTCTTCATGATTCATGCAACTCGTGGGGGTAATGTCAAAGTGCAAAGTTTATCACCCCACGCCATCGGCGGAAAATCGGCTACGCCGGCCGGGCCTGGTCGGCCTGCCTGTCGTACACGATCCGCCCGCCTTGCACGAAGGGAACCGCCTGGGCAAACAGCTCGCCTTTGGCGTTGTACACAGGCTCGCAGGAGTACTGCGCCAGGTAAACCCGCCTGAGATTGTCGGTGGTGTTGGCCCCGGATCGATGCAGCGTGAAGCTGCTGAACGCCGCGATGCTCCCGGCCGGGCAGACCACCGGAATGCCCGGATCGCTGCCGGTGTAGCCCACCAGATCGCCCTCCCCCTGCGGGCGGACATGCTCGAGAATGCGCCCCTTCGTCCCGGCCCGGGAGTGAGGCAGGATGTAGACCGTCCCGTTCTCAGGCGTGACATCATCAAGCGTGCACCAGAGCGTCAGGTAAGGCCGGGCGTCGGCCTGGGGCTGGCCACGGCTCACATACCCCGAGTCCTGATGCCACGCGAAAGCGCCGCCTGTGCGGGCCCCCTTGACCACCCACTGCTCGTAGAACAGGAATGCCTCGTCGCCCAGCGTTGCTCTGCAGATGTCCGCCAGCAGTTCGCTGTAGAGAAACTGCCACAGCCGAGGGCTCTGCCTGTAGCGGTTGGAGATGAAATAGCGATTGGCCTTGGGCCCCTGCTGCCCCTGCCTGGCATGGAATCCATCCTCATAGCCGACGAAGTACTGGCATTCCTCGCGCAGCATCGCCAGCATCGCAGGCGGGATCACCCCCGGGAGGATCATGTACCCTTCCTGGTGATACTGCCTGGCGTTCTCCGCGCTGACTACCGACGGGCCTGCAAGCGATGTCGTCATTTCATGCACTCCGGAAACAAGGGGTTGATCGTTCATTCCCTATTTTCAGGATGCGCAGTGATTCGTCTTCTCATTCCATGGCGGAAAGTTATCATTTCATGCTGACATGGTGAAACAGCGGATCAACATCGCCCCGCAGCTTGACGGGCAGGTCTGGCCTTTCCTGCCACGCCAGCTGCCTCAGCGGGAACTCCACCGCCATGATGAGCCTGAGTTCAACTTCATCACCCGTGGAACCGCGGGCTACCTGGTGGATGGCCAGCGGTATGAGGTCGCGCGTCACACGCTCATCTGGCTGATGCCCGGGCAGGACCATCTGCTGATTGATGAATCGCGCGATTTCGAAATGTGGATCGCCGTCTTCAGAATGCCCATGCTCCGCAGGCTCGTTAAAGCAGGCTGTCCACGCACTATCACCACGCCCCGGCTCGAGCCGCCCTTCTGTCATCACCTGACGGAGCCTCACGCCTCGCAGCTGGCGGACATGCTCACGCGCAGTCATGCGGCGAAGCACGATGCTCCCCTGTTCAACGACTGGCTGTCCACGCTGGCGATGACCGCCTGGCGGATGCATGAACAGGCGCAGCAGTCGCCCCAGGGCCAGGCCGTCCACCCCTGCGTGCGACAGGCAGCGGAGCTCATCCGCCAATCGCCGCAGGAAGCCGATTTCCAGGACATCGCCCAGACATGCGGGCTGAGCCTGTCGCGCCTGACGCGCCTGTTTAAACAGCAGATGGGCGTGGCGATGGTTCACTTCCGACAGCGCGAAAGGCTCAGGCGGTTCATGCTCCTGCAGAGCCAGCGCCCCAGCCTGAACATGACCCAGGCCGCCCTGCAGGCCGGCTTCGGGAGCTATCCGCAGTTCCACCGCGTCTTCCGTCAGATTCATGGCTGCAGCCCGCAGGTATTTGAGCGCATCGTGCGTCAGGCCAACCCATCAGGCCAGCGCTGAGGTTCGACAGTGCAACGCAGGCGATGTATGTTTCCGCCGATGCAGATCAGAGCCTATCAGCCTTCGACCGACCTTCCCGCCCTGGGCGCCCTCTACAGGCAGACGGTGCTGGCCATCGGCCCGCAGCACTACTCGCCCCAGCAGGTGAGCGTGTGGGCCAGTTACGGGGATGATCTGGACGCCATCGCCCCGCGGCTGTCACAGGGCATCACGCTGGTGGGAACCGTTGACGATCAGCCCATCGCCTTTGGTCAGCTTGCCCCGGCCGATTATCTGGCGTTTCTCTACTGCCACAGCGACCACTGCCGCCGGGGTTACGCCTCGGCGATCTACGATGTGCTTGAATCGCACGCCAGGCAGGCGGGCAGTGCGCAGATCACCACCCATGCCAGCGTCTTCAGTCGCCCTGTCTTTGCCCGCAAGGGGTTTGAGGTGGTCGAGATAGAGCAGGCCAACGTCAAGGATGTGCATTTCGAGCGATACATCATGCGCAAGACGCTGATACCCGCCCGGGCAGAATAAACCTCCACACACTATCGTATGGCCATGCGTAACACTGTTTTTCACTGGCGGATTCTGCTGGGCCTGGCGACGCTGATCGTCGTAGGCATCCTGAGCCTGACGGGCATCGTGCACTGGGCTCTGGCATGCGTCTATGCGGGCATGAGTGTGCTGAGCATCGTGATGTACGGCTGGGATAAGCGACAGGCCATCCGCAACCAGTGGCGCACCGCCGAGCGCACCCTGCTGGGCATCGACCTGCTCTGTGGCTGGCCGGGCGGACTTATCGCCCAGCACCTTTGGAAACACAAGCGAAGCAAAGGCGCCTACCTGCTGCTGTTCTGGCTGGCAGTCATCCTCAACACGACAGCGCTGGGGCTGATGATTTACTACCTGCATTTCGCAGGCAGCGCCTAAGCCTCCTGACTCACGCATCTGCGCCCAATGAAAAACGCCCGACCACTGCTGGCCGGGCGTTGTCATTCATACTCGAATCACTCTCAGCGGATGCGGATCAGCACACCCTTGTCGGCGGCCTGATCGGCCTTGAGGCTGATCGTGACCCAGCCGCTGGTGGCCTGGCCGATGTTCGACCAGTTCTGGCCATCAGTGGAGATTTCCGCACCGCTGCCAGGCAGAGCCAGCGTCACGTCGGCCGTGGCGATGACGCGGTAGCTGCCATCGTCGCTGCGGGTGACCGAAGCCGTGGTGCGCTGGATCACCTGATCGCCCACGCCATATTCCCACAGACGCATCTCACCGCCGACGGGCAGTTCATCGTCCGCCAGGGCCTTGTCCTGAACCAGTTCAAACGACCGGCTGCCACGGGCATGGGCTCGCCAGAACTTCTTGCCTTCGCCATCGCTGAGCACCCAGTTCGTCTGGAGGCCAGAACCAAAGCTGGGAGTCATGCTCAACGAGGTGATGATCGTGGTCTTGACCGGCCCATCAAACTTCGGGCGGGCCTTGCCAGCGATGATGTCCACGTCATCCTCACCACCACCCTGCTGCGCCGGGGCCTGCTGGCCGGCGGCGGGGTTGCGAGGCTCAATCTTCACGTCCTGAATCGGGGCCATGAAGAAGTCCGCGCCGTCGCGGGTGGTCAGGACGGTGGTATTGCCCTGCGGAACCACCTTGCGGATGGTGTAGGCCGTGGCCTTGTTCTTGTGACCGATTTCCGTAAGGAACTCCGCCTCGCGGGCAGGCCAGGCCTGATCGATGGTGATCTGCTTGTTGAGGTAGTCCACCGCGGTGATGTTGCCCGTCCAGGCCGCGCGTTCCACCTTCAGGCGGATCTGCGGACTTTCAAGGACAGTGCCCCCGGTGATCGAAGCCGCACGCAGGCCCTGACCATCCTTGCTCAGGTAGCCAAACGCACCGGCGAAGCGCACCTGGCCGGGGATGCTGCGGATCTTCTCCGGTCGGCCGTCTGCGATGAGCAGATCGTCATGACCATTGAACGTTTCCACCTTCAGCGCCACCGCGCGCTGCCAGTCCTTTTCATTGGCGGCGATGGTCAGCGACTGAGCCTGCTTGATGATGGGCTGGCCCGCGTAAGGTTCGATCAGCCCGATGAAGACCGAGCCGAGCTTGGGATCGATGTTCTTACGCGACAGACCGATCATCGTCATCTGGCTCTTGGGCGGCGTGTTGGTGAAGAACTGAGCCTTATCAACATCCACACCTTCCACTTCAAACTGATGCAGACGCAGGAACTTGGGCGGGGAATTGGGGTCAAACGCCTTGCCCAGCTGGTTGCGTTCATGGCCGAAGTTCGACACCTCATTGGTATCGCGCTGCATGCGCCAGGTGGCCACCAGATTGGCCGGAGCCTTGCCCTTGCGATTGTCCGCGTGAGGCGGGAAGCTCAGATCCATCGGCTTTTCACCGTCGGCGTAAGGCTGCAGGTCCGTGGCATTCCATTCGAAGAGGTCACTGACCATCGCATGGAAGTAGTAATTGTGGTTCTTGCGCCCGGCGCCCAGGCGGAAGATGTCCATCACATACGAGTCAGCAGTGGCTTCAGCAGGAGGCAGCTTGGTCTGAGGCTTCTGCTCCCTGGGGGTGAGACTGGCAGCGCCCTTGCCTTCACTGACGTCGATCAGGGCAACCTGCCTGTCACCGCGCGACGCCCCTTCGGGTTCACCGCGACGGATATGGGTGTACTGAATACCGGGGTTGTCGGTGATGGTGCGAGGCCAGGCGATATCGAGCCTGCCATTGGCGCCATCGAACGTGGCTGTGTTATGCACCGCAGCAGGTGAACTGCTGGGGGCGGCGTAACCGGGGCGCTGGCCTGCATCCTGAACCAGCGTCAGACCATGGGCTGCAACCTGCAGGTCCATACTGTCTTCATGGGAGTGGCCGACACTCAGCCCCGTACGGATGGCCACACCACGACGGAAGCGCGGGTCAGTATGCTGCTGACCGGTTTCCAGAATCGTGGCCCAGTTGGGCAGGTAGCGGGAACGCTGTTCGTAGAAAGGCAGCTGCGTACGCGTGGCGGCTGCTTCCTCGATGGCCTTCCATTCTTCAGGCGCGTATTCGGTAGCCTTGTCGAAGTAGTAGAGGATGGCCGCGTGGCGCGGATCCTTGAGCCATCGCCAGGCCGCGCGGTGGAAGCCCACCGCCGGGATCAGATGGCCGCTGGGCTTTTCGGCACCGCTCACGTCGCCCGAGCGAGCATACTGGAAGCCGGCGTAATGCAGCGAGATCGGCCATTCCAGAGCGGAGAAGACCTTGGGATACTTCTTCTCATCAAGCAGGGTGAAAGGCGTGGGACCAACGGCGTTGGTGTACTCTTCGACTTCCTGCGCGTAGATGTGTGCGGATTTTCCGAACCCGTAGAACGAACTGGTTCCGCCACGGCCGATGCCTGAGCGGTCCATGCCCGTCACCATGTAATGCTGCAGGCCACCGAGCGGCATGGGGTAGGCCCATGCACGCGAGAACTGCCATTCCATCCAGGGACGGGTGAATTCGCCATCGCCCAGAACCGCCGCAGCCTTGGTGATGGCCGAGGCATGGGTGTGATATTGGTAGCGCATGATGCGCTTGGCGGTGTTCTGAACCAGATAGGCGTCGAGCAGCGCCACCACATCCTGCGAGGTCTTGACCCATGGGATGAAGCGGCCGATGGACTGCGCCAGTTCTTCATTGCCCTGAATCAGCGGGAAGAGCTTGTCGTAGTTGTCGAGGAACCGGGCGTACTCGGTGTACCAGGTCATGAACCAGGCCGGCGTGTCACGACGACGGTTGCGCCAGTTGCGGCCGTAACCGCTGGTGTGCAGCACGATCGATTCCATCGCGTTGAAGTGGTCATAGGTGGGCATCTCGTAGGCGTAGCGCACCAGAGCCACCAGCGCGTCACGCGTGAGCGATGCATTGGGGTTCTTGCCTGCCAGATGGTTATCCGCGTTGTTGACCATCCCCTGATAGTGGATCATGCGATCGGTCGACGCGGCCGACACTTCGAAGAAGAGCGTGCCGGTGGTCTGCTTGCCATCGGCGTTCACATTCGGCCAGGCCACGCCTGCGCCATCATCCTTGTAGGGGAAGGGATCAGGCAGCGGCTTGCCCGCGTTGTAGTCGGCGAAGGTGTACTTCAGGCCGAGCTTTTCGTTGTAGAGCAGGACTTCATAGGCTTCGTTGCCCTTGAGCTTGCTGCCCTTGCCAATGCCTGGAATCCACTCGCCGTGTTCTTCGTTGATTTCCTTGAGGGGCTTGCCTTCAGCGCCGCGCAGGATGTGCTTGTCGAGACGGGCTTCGCTGCTGCGATGAATGAAGTGCGTCCAGGTCTTGTTGGTGGCCGGGTAGCCGTTCCAGATGGCTGCGTCGCGATCGAGACGAGCCTGACGGGCTTCACCATCAATCTGCCAGGGACCGGACTGCTTGTTGTAGGTTTCCAGCTGCTCGGCATAGAGGGGCGTGTTGGATTTTGTCTTGATGGGCTTGCGCACGATGCCCACCATGGCATCGTCGAGCACCACTTCGCGGACGATCACATCCAGAGGCTTGCTCTGTTCATCGATCGACAGCGTGAAGGTGTACGGCCGGGCTTCGGGCGCATGGAAGTAAAGCTCGACCAGTGAGTAGAACTGATCGCAGTAGCCCACGCGCACGCGGTAGTTGCTCTGCTGGCCTTCGGGCTTGTCGTTGACGGTGAGCCTGATGAACAGGTCATCCTGGAACTGCTTGACCTGCTCGTAGGGAACCGCGGCGATAACACGCACGCAGTACAGCCCCACATTCAGCGACTGCGTGGTGGTGGAGATGATCGTCTGGCCGGGCTTGAAGGTGAGTGTGTCGACCGGGGGCTCGACCTTATCAGTGCGCGTGATGCTGCCGCGGGTGATCGTCCAGATGGGCTGGGCATACTGCCCGCGCGCGGCCTGGCTGCTGGCGCCGGGGATGGATGGCGCAATCCATCGCTGAACCAGACTCTGCTGGTCGAAGAAACTGCGGATGGGCATGTACTTGCCCATGTACGTGTTGTAGTTCTCAACACTGCCGGGATACAGCTGATACTGCATGCGGTAGTGGTTGCCCGGTCGCCCGGCGGGCTCGCCATGATAGGTGGGATAAGGCGGGAGCTTGATGCCCGCCAGCGGACCGCCAGTCAGATACTCAGGCGTCTGCTTCGTTTCCTGCGACTGCGCCTGGGCCACCCCCACCAGCGCCAGAAGAATCAGCCAGACCGGAAATCGTTTCATGTGTCTTCTTTCAAGATCGTGAATGAATCACTGTGATGTCACTAGCGGACCTTCAACATATCTCTCCCCCCGCCAATCGCCTTCCTGAGCAATACACATCGGAAGGGCTCAGACTCGACTCCTGCCTGTCATCCCCATCGCTGTGTATGCAGCATCGCTTCAACACAGAAAACACAGGCGGCATAAAGGATGCGTAATAGAGCGGCAGATTTCGGACATGAAAATGTCCGTGGTACTGGAGAAAACGCGGGGAAATCAGAGTTATTGCAGCAGAATCGGGTGATATTCAGAAATTCTATCTGGTTTGCTATTGAATATTACCCAACAAGTCATATTAATAGCACCGCCCTGCCCGAGGCAGGCGTTACCTCCACAGCCCGCATTTATGCCGTGGGGTTTATCCTTACCAGCGATACATATCCGCCGGGATGTCCAGCGTCTGACCGGCGAGGCGCGACTTGTCCGCCATGAAGGCGACGATGGCCGCTTCCAGACCGGCTTCCAGACCCGACTGACCCGCGGAGCCCTTGTCGATCGCCTCGCAGAAACGGCGGATCATCAGCGGATCGGTTCCGCCATGACCACCCTCACGCTTGGCAAAGTCGTAGCTGGTCACGTCGCCGTGCATGTCGGTGAACTGGAGAATGGGCGTACGGCCCGAGTGGTATTCGAGCAGGCCCAGCTCGCCACGGATGGTCAGCTCGCGACGGGCGCGATGCGTGAACATCTGCAGCTGGAAGCTGGCCTTGATCCCGTTTTCCATTTCCATGATGACCAGCTGGTGGTCCACCAGATCCTTGTCAGGCGAGTAGACGCACAGGTCGCCGCCATAGGTGGTGGTGTCCTGGTGATAGATCGTCTGGCCCCCGGTGACGGGGAACACGAAGCCCGGCCTGGCCACATAGGGGCAGGTGTGAGCAATCGGGCAGACGCCGCAGTGCGAGGCCGGCTGCTTGTCGGGCGTGAAGATCTGCGTGCCCCCGAAGCTGGAGATGCGCTTGATGCGCGGATGGCCCAGCACCCAGAGCATGATGTCGATGTCGTGGCTGCACTTGTGGTTAAGCAGGCCGCCCGACTGGCTTGAATGACGATGGAAGCGTCGCATGAACGACGCGCCGTGCGAGTAGGTCAGCCCTTCGAGCCCTGAGGCGCTGATGAGTGTGCCCAGCTTCCCCGACGCCACGATCTGGTGCATCGTCTCATAGGCCAGGTTCGCACGCAGGTTGAACCCGACGTACGCCACCTTCCCCGTGGATCGGCTGACGTCCAGAATCTCCAGACAGTCTTCATAGGTGTGAGCGACCGGCTTTTCGAGATAGACAGGCTTGCCTGCCTTCATCGCCGCCACCGCCACGTCCTTATGGGTGAACTCAGGCGTGGTGATGATCACAGCATCAAGGCCAGGCTCGTTAACGAACGCGTGGTAATCCGTGGAGGTGTAGGCCCCCTTCAGTTCGCAGTAGTCGCAGAACTTGGCCAGACGGTCCGCGTCGATATCACAGACGCCATAGAGCTCCGCCTGGGGCGTACCTGCGTAAAGCTGGCGGGCAAAAGTTTCACCACGAGCACCCGCACCAATCACACCGATCTTGTAACGCTTCATGTTTTTTTTTCTCAAGGGTCAGCGGCAGCTGCCGCATCTGGTGCGGCCATTGTAGTGATGTATTTACGATAATCCAAGGGCATGGGAGCCACCGAAGGCAAAATTTTCACCCCCTGCGGACTGCAGACCGGTCACCCCTGTTAACCTGGGCGCTTCCTCGGGAGACCTGTCCGGATGCGGTCCGCATCGAGCCCTTCTGCGACAGGGATCAATACACTCTCAATACGCCAACCAAAACGCAAATATTTAATACAAAAAGACTTATTTTAACAATCTGACAGAAGACACTTTTTGTGTACCTGCTCTATACACTGGCCCGTGGATCATATCGTGTCGTGAGATGGCGTGAGTGATCGGCCGGGGGACTTCATGTCTCGAAAATTCACCTCATTCGTATTCTTAAGGGGATAGCAGATGTACAGCAGAAAGGTTTCCTCAGGCAGCCGCCGCAGTGGTTTCACGTTGATTGAACTGCTGGTGGTGATCAGCATCATCGGCATTCTGGTAGCACTGATGCTTCCAGCCCTGTCCAATGCCCGCAAAGCCGCCCAGGCCGCCAAGTGCAGTACCCAGCTGCGTGCCGTTGGCTCAGCGCTGATGTTGTACAGTGTTGACAACAAGAATCGGCTGGTGGCAGCCTATGCCTACATCAATGGCGACACCAACCCCTCAACCCAGTGGACTTCTAATATGGGCGCCAAGGGAGGCGGGTTGGGCACCTACATCCGCACGGTTCCGCAGGAAACCAATGTCAATTCCGGCTGGTTCTGCCCCACGCACCCTTACCTCAATGCCCCCAACCGCAACTACGCGCCTAGTAACGTCAATGCCATCACGACCTATGGCTACAACATGAATCTTCAGACCCAGGGCAATTCAGGCAACGCCTTGAAGGGCTACTGGAACAAGGGACGCACCTACAACATCGTCTACGGCTGGAACAGTCTGGACCAGATCTACACACCCCACAGCAATGTAGGGTCCATCGCCGACGAGCCTTACATCCTTTCCACTTCAGGCCAGGCCTCTTTCACCGCTGGCCATCGCTACCAGTACTCAAACACGACCGGCCCGATGGCCCCGCAGACCGGCTACGTTTCGGGCGGCCTGACCTACTACGGCCACCTTCACGCCGGAGCCACCAACATGGTCTTTCTTGATGGCCACGTGGAAGCCCTGAAGTGGGAGACCGTCGTCGCCCGCCACTACAAGGGTGTCGAACCCTCGGGAGCGGTGATCCCGCCCTTCGCATTCAACTACTGATTCCTGAACTGCAGGCAATCCCACAGGCGAAGCGGTCAGATGACCGCTTCGTTTTCTTTTTCAGCTCAGTGACACCTGATTCACTAACTTGCCCCGGCTTCCGGGCTTTATGCATATCGATTGATAGATAACGGCCTGTATGGTTCCACGTTAAAGCCCTTCCTTGGGCACGGCCTACCCATTGCGTCCCCCCGCATGCGCGCATGACGCCAGGAAAATCACTTCGCAATACCCGACTGAACTCCAAGGCAATCTGACAAGTCCACCGACAAGTCATGCATCAAACCCTGCTGGAGAGTTATCAGAGGACTGAACACTTAGTGATCCGAGCAGAAAAGATACGATCAAAGCACTGTAACGATTACAGTCAAATACATATTCAAACCAGATTTAAAAAAATAATCCCTCAAAACTACTATTGACCCCTTATACTGACAGAAGTTTCATTTCGACCAGGCTCGTTTAAATCTGATTGACTGATTGCATTAGCAGGTACGCTCCGGTGGAGGCCACGTCTCCAATTCAATTCATGTCGGGAAGTCTGCCCGATCTGCATTTCGAGAGGAACACGCCATGTACCCGAATCTAGCCAGACGATCCATGGGACATCGTGGTTTTACCCTGATTGAACTGCTGGTGGTCATCAGCATTGTGAGCATGCTGATCGCCCTGCTGATGCCCGCATTGTCCAAGGCCCGTAAGTCTGTTCAAAACACACGCTGCCTGAACAACATCCGCCAGATCGCCATGGCGTCTTTCAGTTATGCCGCAGATGAAAAAGGCAATCTGCCTGTCCGCTATGCCAACAATGGCGGCTGGGGTACGCATGGCGCGATGATGTATGTCAGCAGTCTGGAGTCTTATCACGTTAAATCCGGCATGACCGGGCGCTACACGGCCGAGACTCCTCACCCCGCCTGGAGCTGCCCATCCTCCCTGTCGCGTGCGGGTGCTCATGTCGCCACCACCAACATTGTCAATGTTTCAACCTATGCCCCGAATATGGGCCTGGTCACAGGGCTGGACATCGCCACGGGCAGGCGCGTGAATAGTGCGACGGAACCTGAAACCCGACTCTGGTACCCCCGTCAGGAAGATATTGTGGGGCACTCCCGGACCGTCCTGTATGGTGACTCGGGAAGCTACTTCACCGACAGGCCGCCATTTGGCTACACCCGACCGGGATTTACCACCTTCACCAAGCACGCCAGCAACAATCAGGGCGTCGTGACTCACCCTGGTTCATTTGGGCAGTACCTGCTCGCTCCATCTCCACATGCCAATGGCAAATTTGGCGATAACTGGAGCCCCAGTTACTGGCATGGCGGAACTACGCCGGTCGTTGTAAGCACCCACGTGGTCCATTTTGACGCCACAGCCTGGGGGAATTTCGCCTGGGCCGATGGCCACGCATCCGGTATTCAACCCAGCCAGGCCATTGATGCGTGGCTGGTCCGTGGCGCTCATCCAGCCAAGCGATGAAGCATCGCACGCTCTAGAGCTAAAACAGCGAGGTGGTCACCACGACCGGCCTCGCCTTTTTCATTGGACCCGCTCGCACATGGCTTTAGCGTCGATCTATCAACTTTGCATTACGCACGCCGCGCATAATTTGCGTAAAAACCCTGATAATAAAAGAAATTGCAATGGTCCAATTAATAGTTTCATTTAGCCGGATGTCGTGATAGGATCGCCATACACACAACTCAAAGCAGTTGGTTGTGATGCTCAGTTCCTGAGCCCTGCCTGAATTCCGGGAGAAAGATAGTGCCCCGCCTGTTTGTTTGTCTTCCTGCCTGAACAATCCGCTGTCTGCAGCGTGTGCTGAAATAAAACATCAACCTCTTTTCCGAAGGAGCCCGCATGAGCTGTAATCGGGAAGTCAGGCCTCGTCGCCATTGTGGCATCACCCTGGCTGAAGTGATTGTCGTTCTGGCGATCATTGCGATGCTCATCGCCCTGTTGATGCCTGCGCTCAGTGTCAGCCGGGAAGTCGCGAGGACGATGAAATGCAATACCCAGCTGCGCCAGATGGGGCACTATTACTCGCTTTATCTGACTGACAATCGCAACATGCTGCCTTCCCGATATGTCTATGCCAATGACATTCACCGAGACAGTGTCGGCCCCTGCTTCACCTGGACCAGCAACTACTCAGGCGGCTTCGCAACCATGTACAGCGGAACCCACGGCGGCGGGGTTTTTCGCGATTACTTTCAGATCAAATCCGTTCTCGAAATAGGAAGCTACTCCGGGCTGACCTTCTGCCCCACCAACCCGATGGGCAGCATTGAGCCCCGAATTCAGGATTCCTACACCCACACCACCTATCAGCTCAACCCGCTGATCCACTCCCAGCAGGGCCATCCTGATCGAATCGTGCAGACCACCAACTACTCCAAACACAGCTGGAATCCCGCAACGCCAGCCACCAAACGAGCCGTCACCAGTCAGCGAGTCCTGTCACCCCACAGCCAGTTGGCGGTCTTCGCAGACTCCTACATCTTCATGGCGCCGCTTCGCTTCGAAACCGTCTACGCGCATGGCAGCGCCGCATTCCGCGATGCCAATGGCAACCCGGTGGGCAATTTCTCGCCTCGAAATCCCACCAACCCCAGCGCGGGCATCGGCTCGTTCCATCATGGCGGAGCGATGAACTACGTCTTTCTCGATGGCCACTGCGAATCGCTGACTTTCAACCAGATGAACACCCGCTATCAGCATATGCCCAACAGTCACAACTATGGCGTCTTCGGGTACGAGCTGCACGCGCCATAAGCATCTGATCACGCCAGCAACGTGAACCAACAAAAAAAGGCGAGGGGTCGGATGACCAGCCTCGCCTTTGTTGTTTGTCTCAAAACCGCATTAATTCTCGATCCTGCTGACCGACTCACGGGAGGTGAGGACTGGCTCAAGCTTGATCTGCGTCACCGACGCATACGCCATCCCCAGCGGCTGAGGCTCAATAGCCCGACTGACCACTGCAGCGCCCATTTCACGGAAAGGCAGATGCACTGCGGAAATCGGCGGCGTGGCCATGGCGGCCATCGTGTCGTCCATTGACACCAGTGACACCTGATCCGGAACCTTGATCCCCGCTTCCTTGAGGGTCATCAGAGCACCAATGGCTTTGCGGTCCGAGCAGGCGAAGACGCCATCAAAGGTCACGCCCGATGCCAGCAGCTGACGCATCATCAGTCGGCCGGCTTCGCTGTCGATCACATGCCAGTCGTGCTTGCTCAGCTGTGGATCAGGCGTAATCCCCGCTTCCTCCAGGGCTTGCAGATATCCGCGATAACGGGCCGCAAACCCCCAGTAGGGATAGCTGTTGTTCACGATGGCAATACGGCGGCGACCGTTTTCAATCAGATGACGCGTGGCCAGATACCCCGCGCGTTCCTCATCGATGTACACGCAGTTCTGATTGTTCATCGGCTCGCCGAGATACCACACGTGCGCTGCTCCAATCGTGGCGAGCACCCGCTCCATCGCGGGCAATTCCGTGGGATAGACCACCGCCACTTCCGGGGCCGACTGCGTGAAGAGCTTTCGCCCTTCTTCATTGAGCCCGTTTTCATCCACCGGACAGACCTGCAGCGTCCAGCCTCGCCCGCGAAGCGCGGCTTCCATCCCATCAAGGATGGCTTTGAAAATATGCTGATCGTCATCCCGGCGAAGCGTGATCGCCTGGCTGATGACCAGGGGCAGAATGCGCAGTTTCTCGCTGCCTCGCGGGTCGGCCACGAACGTCCCCTGCCCCTGCCTGCGGTAGAGATAGCCCTCGCGGACCAGATCCTGCAGCGATCGCACCAGCGTAGGTCGGCTGACGCGGAACTTGCTCAGCAGCTGCACTTCCGATGGAAATGCGCTGCCTGCGGGCCACTTGCCCGAGCGGATCATTTCAATGAGCTTCTGCTTGGTCCGGATATATTTGGGAGGAGTTGCTGGCATGGCTATGAATCACCAATCTGGGGGCCCCGGAAGTTCTCAGGCGTCAAACACCGCCATGTCAATCGATTATACGAACTGAGCCCTGCCTTGCCATCATGAACACTCCGTCAGACAAGTTGAAAGATGTCAGCAGGACAACAAGTCAGGTGTTCAGGCTTCATTCACCCCTCGGCCGTGTATCGAAAAGCGAGCATCACCTGCGGAGCAAGGGTATACTTCGCCAGCTTTCCATGGATCGCCCCACCAGCCTGGCGAGGATCTGAATCCCGGCGTGAGGCGATGGCCGTATTCCCGCCAACGACTCTTTGACGAGGCTTGCCCTGAGCGGATCAGCATCACAATCAAGTGCATCGCAGGTGCCCTTCAAGCCTCTGGCGTGGGAAGGCATTGGCATCCGCATCCCGCATGACTGGGACTTCACCGGGCATCGTGGCTTCTGGCGTCAGGGCGTCGTCAAAGCCCGCAGCGTGGAAGGCTCACGCGTGGAACTGGCCTGGCGACCTGCCAATACCCGCGATGATCTGGCCAAGCTCGCCGCGCGTCTTCAGCCAGGCGTGGAGTGGCGCCCGTGGGCAGTCTCCGCAGCGGGAACGAACGTTGTTTCCTCGCAGGGCTTCACCGTCGGGCATACCGATGAGCGAGGCCGACGACTCTTCCTGGCGCAGACGCATCATCGCCTGGTAATGCTCACGCTCGACCGCATCGATGTCGCGCTGGCAGCCCGCATTGTTCAGTCGCTGGAGATGACCGATACGCCCGATGAGCCTCAGCCCTGGGGCCTGCTTGAGTTCAGCGTCACCAGCCCTGCTGGTTATGAGTTGATTGAAAGCAGCATCCAGGCCGGCGTGTGTCTTCTGCGATGGCGCAAGGGCCGGCGTCACCTGCTACTGCGGCGGTTCAGTTCCGGTCACGCGGGAATGGGCCTGCCTCTGAATGCAGACCTCAACGACCCCAAAGCCCTTGAACGATTCAACGCTTGGATTGATCTGGTCTACGCCCGTGAATCAGCTGACGCGAAGTACACGCGACAGACCATCACTGACAATGCTCAGCGTCTTCACGTGACCCTGCGCAGTAGGCCTCGACGCTTCGCGGCCATGGAAATCACGGCGCTGATCCCCAACCATCGCAGACAATACCGCTGGATTCAGATCGTCTGGGATAAACCAGCCTGCAAGGTGTACTGCGTCGAAAGCACGCATGATGACGACACCGCTGATGCTGCAGTGCAGGAACTGATCCGCACGATGGCGTTCCACCCCTGCCCGCCCACGCAGAGCCTCAAGCTGCCCATCAAGCAGGTGGTCAAGCGCAAGATCAAGACCCACAAGGGTGAGCGAGGCCAGCTGCTGGTGGAAATCGAGCACCCCCGTCCGCGTGCGCTGGGGTTCCTGCCCCTGCTGCTGGGGCAGAAGCCCAACCATGCCCCGGTGATCCACCGCGCGGAGCTGGACCCCATTGGCACCTGGCTGTGGGAGCGTCTGGGGCGATCATCTCTGGAGCAGATCATTCAGCAGCTTCAGCAGACACTGCAGCTCAGCGCGAGAGAAACGCGCATGGCCACGATGACCTATCTGCATATCCTGGCCAAGTGGCGCATGGTGGATATTGAAGTGAATCAGACGTCGGAACCTGAGGATCAGGACGCGACCGAGCTTCTTTCGAGTCGGTGAGGGAAGTCGAAGTCAGACGATTCGGGGGATGTGGATCTGTTGGAAGTCAGACCCAGCCATGCAATGGCTGGGCTTTGATGGAGATGGATTGCGTTGCGATGGAGAGATCGGGGAGATTTTCACCCCAAAGCCCAGCCATTGCATGGCTGGGCCCAAACGCCCTCTCCCCTTCCACTCCTACTTCATCACTTCCGAACCACCAGTTTCAGATCATGTTCAATATGCTGATGCGGCGCGGTGGGGTTACGCAATCGTTCGAGCACCACCTTGATGGTTGAGTTCGTCATTTCCTCCACGGGCTGCTCCACCGTGGTCAACGGAATGGGCACGTGGGCAATCCAGGGTGAACGGTCATACGCGACCAGCTCAATATCCTGAGGCACGCGGATGCCTGCTTCGGTCAGGGCGAAATAGAGCTCAACCGCCATCGACGTGGGTAACACGAAAAGCGCGGTCGGCCGATGCACGCCGTTCTTGTAGTCCGCGACAAACTTCTTGATGAAGTCCGTCTCAGACATCTTCAGGTCCCTGCGGATGACATGAGGCTCAAGCCCCTGTTTATTCATCGCCAGCAGATAGCCGTCGGACACGCGCTCGCCATAGTGACGTTCAAACGCACTGATCTTCCTGTGTCCCTTGCGGACCAGGAAATCGATCGCCATGGCCACCGCTTTGTGGCGGTCCATGCTGATGGTGTCACAGGGCAGCGGCTCCTTCAGCGTGTCATGTGAAAAGCCGCACATCACGATGGGCACACGCTGATGCCACGGGGGCAGGCGAGGCTCGTCGTTCCATGAAAAACACACCATCGCTTCAACCTGGAGCGACAGCAGCGTGTCGATCCACGGGCTGCTGTACCAGGGCTTGATCTTGTCGAAGTCGATCCCCAGCACCGGGCTGTACTCGGTGTTGTGGAGCTGGTTCATCACATTCTGGACGTAGTCGGTTCGGATCGGGTCAATGGTGCCATACAGGCCGATCAGACCGCTGCGCCCCTGCCTGAGCCCACGGGCCGCGATGTAAGGCCGATAGCCATGCTCGTTGGCGATACGCAGGATTTCTTCCCGCTTGGCCTGGGAGATGCGCGGGGAATGACGCAGGGCCAGCGCCACGGTGTTCTGCGAACACCCCACCAGCCTGGCGATGTCACGCTGGGTGATAGCCCGGGTTGGGTCAATTGTTGGCTTTGACATAGCTTCAGGTTCCCACGGTTAAATGTCTGCAACCGACGAACTCTACTGTGGATCGGAGATGTCGGACGAGCCAATATATCCCATAATTCACGATCGCATCTATTGACATTCAAAGAAATTGCCTGATCCTTGCCATTGTGCATTGTAGGGACCATTTGTATTTACGAAAAACCCTTTTTACAATCACTTTCGATCATCGGCCTGCCGTACGGGGTGGGAGCCAGCGATTACGTTGTTCCATAAGGGAGGACCGGCCTTCATGCGAGATTTTTCCCCCATCATTGAGCAGTTTGGCTCACTTGAGCTTTATCAATCCTGTCCTTCCTATTTCACCGCCAAGCGTGAAACCGGCATGCCCGCCATCGATGCTCTGACCAAAGCCGTCAAGCGTCAGATCGGAACCAGCGTCGCCGGTGTGCCCATCATCGCGCTGGAATATGGTGAATTTGAACCGCTCGAAGGCATCTGCAGCGACAACCTGCATTCCTCCCTCGCGGCCAAAATTGTCCCGCCCGACCCCACCGACATCTACCCTGCCAGCTTCTATGGCAGCAACCGTCGCAGGAAGCCCTCCCTGGTCATTCAGGGTGGCATCCATGGCGGCGAACTGACGGGAACGGTGGCCAACATCAACCTGTGTCATGTCATTGAGACGGGCAAGGACCTGCGTGGCAAAGCCTGGCCTCGCCTGCAGGAACTGGCGCTGGCCACGCGACTGGTCATCATTCCCTGGCTCAACCCGGACTCGACCGACCGCTGGCCTCTGTACACCACCGAAGGCGCCCCGCGCGCCCTGCTGGCGGCGTGCACCTATGGCGTCCGCAAGGATGGACAGGTGCTGTCCTACCCCGGCTTCAAGAAGTATGGCGTGATCGAGCCTTCAGAAATGGCTCACATGGGCTCGTACTTCAACGACAATGGCATCAACCTGCAGTACGACCTGATGGCCATCGATCGCCAGCCCGAAACCATCGCCTGGATGCGCTACTACCTCCAGGAAAGGCCTGATGCCGCACTCGTCTGGCACTGCAACGATGGCTCGCTGATGGGCCCCTGCGAGTACTACCTGCCGCCGGGCCATCAACACACGCACAGCCGACTGTCCGGCGCGGTTTATGCCCGTCTCCTGCGGGATAACCTGCCCGTCCGCCGCATGAGCTGGGCGGGCCTGCCTGGCATGGGCAAGCCATTCATCGAGCAGAGCACGGCCATCTACCACATCTGCGGCGCACTGCCCCTGATGAGCGAACTGCCTCTGGCTCACGAAGGCCTGGACCTGTCACACGACACGCTGCTGGATATGGGGCTGACTCATATCGAGGAAGTGCTGTCCTTCGGCCACACCGAAGGCTTCCGGCCTTACGAGTACTGGGACAAGGTCAAGAGCACCCGCAAGGACTGAGCCCTCCAGCAGCACAACTATTCACTCTCCTCACCGGAGCCTGTCCGTTATGGCGATTCCTTCTCCGATCGTTGGTGTCCATCTGGACCTCAAGTACATGATCTCCAGCAAGAGCTATCTGCTGGATTGGGTCCGTGATCTGCCTGGCATGGGCGTCAACACGCTGCTGATCGAGTACGAGGACAAGTTCCCCTATCAGAAGTATCCCTTCCTGCAGGCTACGGGTGCGTTCACGCCTCGCGAGCTCAAGCTCTTCCTGAGCACCGCCAGACAGGCCGGGCTGACAGTGATCCCACTGATCCAGACACTGTCCCACCTCGAATTCGCACTGGGCCATCCTGAACTGGCACATCTGCGTGAAACGCCTGACACCCCCACGCAGATCGACACCTCCAACCCGCAGGCCGTCGCCTTCGTGCGTGATCTGATTGATGAAGTGCTGGCCTACCACCAGGAAGATGAACTGTTCCACCTGGGCGCAGACGAAACCTGGCACCTGGGGCACAACGAGCGCACCGCCAAGGTACGCGAGGAGCTGGGTCTGCTGGGCATGTGGACGCAGCACACCAATCAGTTCATCAACCACGTCAAAGCCGCGGGTAAGCGGGCCATTGTGTGGGATGACATCTTCTGGTCGGTGAAGCCTGAAGAAATCGCCGGCTGCACGCTGGATCGCGATGTCATGCTCCACTGCTGGAGCTATGGCTCAGGGAACAATGAAAAGAGTCTGGGCAATCTCTCGCGCCGCGTGTCGAACTATCAGCAGGCCGGCTTTGCCACAATCGCGGGCCCGTGTCTGAACTGGGGCGTGATCACGCCGCGTCACGAGCACTGCCTGCTTAATACGCATGGCTGGGCCATCACGGCCAACAACCTGAAGATGGAAGGCATGATCAACACCGCGTGGTCATGCTTCCACACACTGCCCAACACCGAGAATCTGCAGATCGCCGCGATGGGTCAGATGATGCGCGACCCCTCGACAATCCCCAGCCAGCAGTGGCAGGATGAGTTCATGAGCAACCGTCTGGGCTGCGATGCCACCGGCTACGCCCAGGCGATGATCGATGGCACCGCGTTCTGGGAACTGGACTGCGGCCTGGAGCGCCCGCTGACCACCATCCTCTATGGCAACATGGACATGGTGCTCTGGTATGGCAGCCAGGACATCCGTAAGAAACAGGGCGCCTATCCCTTCAACTTCAACGACATCAACTTTGACGAACTCTTCCGCAGGAAGCTGGCTTACTTCGTCAGGGGCAATACTGATGGCAAGGTCGTCGCGCAGTATGCAACCTACATCGAACCTCTGACCCGGGCCACGCAGACGCTGCGCGACATCGCAGCCCGCGCCACCCGCCACGTGGATGAAGTGGAATACATGCTCTGGGTCGCGGAAATGAAGCTGGCTCACGTGCAGATCATGATCGACGTGCTCGAAGGCCGTGCAATCTGCTCACGCAAGATCAATCACTGGGCTCGACTGGGCACACGCGGCTTCCAGATCATGCAGAGCGTCGTGGAGCCTTATTCCATCTGGCAGATGATCAATATTTTGTGGAAACCATTGACGACGACTTTTAAGATGGCCCCCATCACCCGCCCCACGGAAGCCTGAACTTGAGCCATACGCCTACGGAACCCACCGCTAACTCATCGATTGCCCCGGAGGCTGCAGCCCCCAGGAAGGCTTCGCTGATCCGCACGCTGATTGTCTTTGCAGCAGCTCTCGCACTGGCACTCATCGGCGGGTTGATCGCAGGCATCCACGACGGCTGGATCGCGCATCGTGAAATCACGATGCAGAACTATCTGGCCCCGGTGGTGGTGGCCCTGCTGCTTGGCCCGGTGACGATGATCAATGTGCTGCTTCGCATGGTCAGCAAGCGGCTGTCGCTTACCGCCGCTGAATTCGCCCTGCTGGCCTGTCTGGCGCTGGCAGCTACCCCTCTCACGCGTTCCGGCGCCTGGGTGTGGGTGAGCACCGTGGGCAACACCAACGCCCTGCGCGATGCGGGACACACCAGTGTCTCCAAGCTGCGCACCTACAACCCCTATCAGGCTCTGCCTCAGGGCACGATGCTTGAACTCGATGAATCGCGTCAGTTCGACCAGGGCCTGGCCACTCAGCATCAGAGCGTGTCACTGATCAATCCGACGCAGATCCCCTGGTCGGTCTGGATCAAGCCAGCGCTGAACTGGGCGCCGCTGATGATCTGCTTCGTGCTGCTGGCCATCTCGCTGGGCGTGGTGCTTCATTCGCACTGGGCCAACCGTGAGCTGCTGACCTTTCCCCTGGCACAGCTCACCAGCCAGATGCTCCCTGATACGGACCGAGGCTGGCCAAGGGTACTGCGTTCGCCTGTCTTCTGGGCGGGCTTTGTGGTTGCGGGCGGCATCTTCCTGATCAACGGCATCAATGCCCACGAAGAGAAGATGATCGAGATCCCCACCGCGTTCAACTACTACTCGCTGTCCCAGAAGTTCCCCTTCCTGGCTCACAGTCTTGAAGGCTATTCGCTGCTGCGTGGCACAGTCTTCTTCGCCATCCTGGCCGCTGCGGTGCTGCTGCCTGCGGAAATCAGTCTCAGCGCCTGGTTCTTCTGGCCGCTCATGATCATTTCCACCTTCATCTACTACAAGAATACAGGCCAGCGATTCACCGGGTCCGAAGCCAACATGGTCCAGATCGGCGCATCGCTGGGCATGATCGCCACGATTGTCTATTCAGGCCGAAACTTCTATCTCACACTGCTCAGGCAGGCCTTCTTCCTGGGAGGCAGCAAGCTGGCAACACTCGCCCGCGAGCGTGTCTACGCCCGCCTGGCCATTGCCTGCGCCGCCGGGGTCACGGGCTGCCTCATCTGGTGGGGTGTGCCCTGGGATCTGGCCATCCTCTGGACGCTGGCTTCGATCATCTTCATGGTGGTGGTCGCCCGCCTGACTGCGGAAATGGGCATCTACTGGACCCCCCTGATGGGGATCGGGCCGCTGTCGTCTCTGACAATGGTGTTCGGCCAGCAGGGTCTTGGACTGACGGCTTACGCCCTGCTCGCCATCATCACCACCGTCCTGCTGCCTTCTCCCGTGGCAGCCACCATCGTTACCCCTGCTGTTGCGCATGGTCTGGAAATCGAACGCAAGACCGCGCCCCATCGCCTGACGCCCTGGGTCATCGCTCCATTCCTGCTGCTGGCACTGGCAGGCGGCATCTTCATCCACATCTGGCTGGGGTATAGCGTCGGCGGCGAAACCAACGACTACTTCTCCCGCCTGGGTAATGGTCAGATTGATTCAGTGGCCCAGTTTGTCGGTGCCACTGCCAATGCGAAAACCGAGGTTCCTGTCGGCGAACGCTGGACCACCGATAACAGCCGCGATGGCACCTGGAGCTTTATCGGCTTCGGAGCCGTCCTGGTCATTGCCATCACGGCCATGAGGCTTCGCTTCCCGCGGTTCCCCTTCCACCCCCTGCCCCTGGTAGTCATGGGCAGCTGGCTGCTGTCGCGATTCTGGCTCTCGTTCTTCCTGGGCTGGCTGATCAAGCGTGTCATCATCATGATCGGCGGCAGCCACCTCTTTGAGAAGACCAAGCCATTCTTCGTAGGCCTGCTGGCCGGTCAGTGCGCCCTGATGGCGTTCTGGGTGCTGGTGAACATCGGGCTTTATGTGAACAAGGGAGGCATCAGCGATCCGCTGTGGTGGAACTTCCTGGGCAGCATGTTTTCCTTCTAACCAGGCTTTACCCAGTACATTCACGAGAACGACATTGACTGCAAAGCTCCACATTCAGAATCAGGCCCGGCTGCCTCTGTCACAGCAGGCAGAACTGGTCATTGATGGCATGCGATATCGCTTCTTCCGCACCCTGCTGACCTGGACGGTGGTCACACTGGCGGTGGCGTTTGTCTGCTATGTCCTGGCGGAACAGAAGCTCGTGGATGCCGCCGACAGGCAGGCTGCCAGCAGACTCGATCACTTCACCGTCATCCAGCGCATGGCGGCGTGGATTGATCAGCCCACCGATGCTCGCACCATGCAGCGCCGCGTAGCTCAGATTCCCCCGGCCGAGCGTTCCACCGAACTCGATGTCCTCCAGGGCCTGCTGGGCCTGGACGCCGCAGCAACCCGTGACTTCCATACCCAGGCCAGCATCTGGACGCGTGGCGAAAACTGGTTCGATGCACTGAGCCTGGCCAACCGCCGCGTGATCTTTGGAGTGACACAGTGGCCCCATGCCGTCGAAAAGCTCTCCGATGCAGCAGCTCTGGCGCAGATCAAGGAAGCCGCCAGCGATGCGGTCATCCGTCTGCCTGAAGACGTCGTCGCCGCCGCTCCGACCTACCCCGCATACGTTCAGACTCTGGCCGGCCATGTCAGGCAGATCGAAGCCCGCAGGCAGACTGCTGCAGCACAGCTGCGAGGTACGCCCTTCCTGGAGTGGGTCGCCGCCAACGGGCAGGATGAATCGAAGGTGCGTGCGTTCCTGGAGTCGCTGGGAATCACCCTGCCTCCCCAGGACACGAAGCATCTGATCGAACATGCTCAGCTTTACCAGCAGGTGCTGGCTCACTCGCACCTCGAAGCGGCCAGGCTCGCCGCGCAGCAGGCCGCTACCCCACGAGCCACACGCAAGCAAACAGGCACAGCATCTTCAGCAACGCTGGAAAAGCAGACTGCTGCTGCGGTGGAGCTGACGCCCGTGGTCACCACGCAGCCTGCCATCGAGATTCCCCCGCAGGCCGTGACGATTTATCAGCAGCAGACCGCTGCCGATGCGATGCGTCTGAAGATTATCGAAAGCTATCCCGGCCGCGACCTGCCCAACCGCACGCCCTGGCTGGTGGGCACAGCGTTTCTGGTGTGTCTGGCTGGCGTGAGCAACGCCATGCTGGTGAGCGTGCTCGAGCGCTTCCGCGAAATCGCCACGATGAAGTGTCTGGGTGCGATGGATGGCTTCATCGGAACCATCTTCCTGGCCGAGGCCTCGGTCATCGGTCTGATCGGCGGACTGGCTGGCGGTCTGCTGGGCGTGGTGGCGGCGATCGCCCGCGTGGGCTGGGCCCTGGGACGCGATGGCCTGACCACCATGGATCTCTCGGTCATGGGCTACATCCTGCTGGCAGGCATCGCCTGCGGCTGGCTGCTGGCGGTTCTTTCTTCGATCTACCCTGCCATTGCTGCGGCGCGTATGCCCCCGATGGCTGCGATGCGTGTTGACTGATTCCTTCGTTCCCAAGGTCTGACACAGGAAGCTTCATGCCCCGTCGTCTCTCAGACACCATCGTCCGAACCACAGGCCTGCGTCGCGAGTACAAGCGAGGCAGCGAAACGGTTCATGCGCTTCAGGGCATCGACCTGCAGCTCAAACGCGGACAGATCGTCGCCCTCATGGGCCCGTCAGGCTCTGGCAAGAGCACCCTCTTCAACGCCATCGGTGCGCTGGACACCCCCACCGCTGGCAAGGTCTTCATCGACGAGGTCGACGTCGCTCAGCTCTCGGCTGACGAACTGGCCTACCTGCGCTGCAAGAAAATCGGCTACATCTTCCAGACCTACAACCTGGTCACCGTCCAGACCTGTCTGGAAAACGTGATGACCCCCATGCTCTTTGCGGGCACTCAGCAGGACGTGGCCCGCAAGCGTGCAATGGAACTGCTGGAGATGGTAGGCCTGGGTGAACGCTGGCGTCACCGCCCCAAGGAAATGTCAGGCGGTCAGCAGCAGCGTACCGCCATCGCCCGTGCGCTGGCCAACTCCCCGTCGCTGCTGCTTTGCGACGAACCCACCGCCAACCTCGACCTGCACACCGGCCAGGAGATCAACAACATCCTGGTCAAGCTCAATCAGGAGCATGGCGTGACGGTCATCTGCGCCACGCACGACCACCGTATGCTCAATCTCAGTCACCAGATCATCTGGATCCGCGATGGCAAAATCGAATCCATCGCTGACCGTCAGGACATTCAAATCCAGGAAGGCGGCATTGAACTGACGGGCGCTGCCGCCACCCCGAAAACCGCCGCTGACACGGAGGCTCAAGCCTGATGCGATTCTCCGCCTCCCCATTCTGCCTGGTCCTGGCCCTGCTGCTTTGCGTACTGGCTCACCCCGCCGCAGCACAGTCTGACATCACCCTTGATGCCCAGGCCATGCGTACCCATGCGCAGAAGCTCACGTCCCTGCCTCACCGTCTGTCAGGCTCCACCACCGGGCAGGCTGCGGGCGATGCCATTCTTGAATCCCTCAAGCAGGCAGGCATTGATGACAGCTGGGTGCTCATCCAGCCTTTCCCGGTCGTCAACGCCTATCAGCCTGACGAAGGCAGCGCGACGATCAAAGCCGGTTCCACCACCATCACGCTCCAGCCGCTGCGGGCCAATGGCCTGATGCCCGCGGCGACTTCTGATCAGGGCATCACCGCCCAGCTGGTCAACGTGGGCAACTGCGATTGGCCTGCCATGACGCAGGTGGTGCGGGGCAACATTGCTCTGGTCAGCGCCGGCGCGGGCAATCAGTGGCGCCGCCTGATCGATCTGTCTCCTGCCGCCATCATCTTTGAAACGCCGGACGACAAGCATCCGCCTCGCTGGCTGGATGTACTGGTGGATCTGCCTCGCTTTGAAGTCTCTTCACAGGACATGGCCACGCTGGCGGGTCTGAGTCAGGGGAATCAGGCTCAGGCCACCGTCACCAGCCCGATGGCGTATCGCAAGTCAATCGGCCGCAACATCATCGTCACCATCCCGGGTCGCAGTGACAGCAGGCATCCTGAAAACGAATCGATCCTGCTGACCACCTCCTACGACACCTTTGGCGACACCCCTTTCGCGGCCAGGCGTTATCAGCAGGCCGCCAACGTGGCCGGACTGATCGAAGCTGCCCGCTGGTTCAAAGCCAATCCGCCCGCGCGTCCCATCACGCTGGTGTTCTTCGATAACCACGCCCAGGCTCAAAATGGCCAGGTCTGGTTCCAGTGGGCCCGATTTGCCCGCAACAAGCAGATCAGCGCCCTGCTTGGCGACCGCCTGTCCGATCTGGAATGGACCCGTGAAGTCCTCAAGGCGCTGGCAAACCCCGGAGATGTGGTCAACAGCAATCCCTCCTCGGCTGTCGCTCGCCAGGCTCAGAAGATCATCCTCCAGCAGGCCGAGCTGATGGCCAGCCAGACGGTCTCAGAACTCAGCGCTGCCCGCCTGATGCTCGCCAGCTTCGAGCGCAACAGCCAGCTGACGCCCGAGCTGCTCGCAAAGAGCAGTGAGCATCAGGAACTCAAGAGACTCGTCGACCACTACGACGCCCAGCGCACCTCCGTGCTCCATGGCCGTCGTCTGATTGCCAGCGGCAATCTCGGTGATGGCGGGCAAATGCACCCCTTCGTCCAGGAACTCTTTGAAGTCTGCAGCGATCAGTTCAAGCGTCGTGAGTCGGAACTGCTGACGGAAATCCGCTGGATGGAGCAGGCACGCAACGTCGCCCAGCAGCTTGAGTCTTTCCGCTTTGTGATGACGGCCTATCTGGATATTCCGCTTGCTGACAGCGCCACCATCGTCACCGTTCCGTCCTCGGAAGTGACAGGCTATGTGGTCAACCAGCAGGCCGGCCGCGAACTGCAGAACCTGATCAACAAGCTCTCGCCAGCCGACCACCGCGCTGACCTGGCCATACAGATGCACACGGTCAGCGCCGTCCACACGCCCGTGGCGGCCACCGGTGCGCTGAGCTGGGCCATCACGCTGGGACAGCATGGCCTGACAACGAAAGATGCCGACCTCTGGACACCTCGCTTCCCCGAGCGCTTCGCACAGGGCCTGGCGCTCGTCAGCGAGCTGGTCGACTCCCCCACGCTCACCAATGTGCGCATTCCCAACTTCTCGCCCACGCTGCTGTTCAACATTCCCTCCAAGGTGGAGAATGGCCGATACGACGGCAGCCTGGCCCGCCTCTATGACGAACAGACCAAGCTGGGCAAGATGGCTGCCGACGCCGTCATCATGATCCAGAACAGGCAGGCCAACAGCGCCCTTCACCCCGCCAGTGGCAGCCTGCCTTTTGTGCTGACCACGTCCGACCAGACCGGCGCCTTCTGGATCATGTCGCACCTGCATGGAGCGCCCAACGTCCGCCTGGCTGCGGCCATGTTCAACCGCCAGGGCCAGGTCGAACGCCTGAGCCAGTACACCCCAGGCGGCGCTCGAGGGACCACCGGCTCATGGGAATCGGCCGGCTGGTACATCGGACGCGACGCGATTCAGATCCCCCTCTTCAGCGTGCGGCGTCATGGCATCGTCACGCACCTGGCCACACTGGGACAGGTGCTGCCCGCCAGTCAGATCAAGCTCCTCAACGGCCGATCCGACACGGCCATGCGTGAACTCCACGCCGACAGCGACAACGACATCTTCGCCTTCTACACCGGCCGAACCAGTTCGTTCAAGATTACGGCTCTGCCCTTCCTGGCGATCAACAACGATGCCAAGACACCCCTGGGCTCAGGCTATCCCACCGATGGCACGCCTGTGGATGCCCTCGCTGCCACCGCCCGCGACCTGTGGCAGCTCAATGAATCGCGTCTGGATCGTCTGCGTCGCCATGGCATCGACCTGCCCTGGATTGAACAGCAGCACACCATGGCGCAGTCGCTGCTCGACAAAGCCAGCGACACCAAAGAAGCGGATGATCGCCAGGCCAGCCTGGCCGTCTCCGCAGCCTACAGCCATCGTGCGTATCAGCCCATCCGCGACGTGACCAACGACCTGATCAACTCCGTCGTGGTGCTCCTGCTGCTGGCCGTGCCCTTTGCCTATGCCACCGAAAGACTCATCGGCGGATCGGGTGATGTGTTCCGCCAGATCATCGGCTTCAGCGTGATCTTCCTGATCACCTTCGGGATTCTCTTCTGGGTTCACCCGGCGTTCCGCTTCGCTGGCTACCCGCTGATCGTGCTCCTGGCGTTCCTGATCATCATCATGAGCGCCCTGGTCATCTGGATCATGTGGAGCAAGTTTGAATACGAAATGCGCCGATTCCATGGCGTGGCCACGGCCAGTCACCAGAACACGCGTGACGCCCGTGCCACCGTCAGCGCTGCCATCGCTCAGGGCATCGCCACGATGAAGCGCCGCCCGCTGCGCACCGCCCTGACGATGGCCACCATCGCCATCCTCACTTTCACGGTGCTGTTCTTCGGCGCCTTCTCGGCCGAGCCTTCAGTGCGATGGATCAACGTGGGCATCAACACGCAGCCGACGATGGTGGTCGCCCGCCCGGCGCCAGCTGCCCCGTGGCGTGATGGCATGCTGGAAACGCTCCAGCTTCGGTGGGCAGATCAGGCCCGCATGTACAACCGCGTCTGGGGCGTGTCCGCCACCTCCTCGCCGTGGACCGGCCGAACACCGGACCAGAAGCTTCTGACCAGCCTGGCATGGATCGGCGTGCCCCCGCAGGACCTCGAACTCATCCCCCAGCTGCGTCAGGCCATTCAAGGTGACATCCAGGCCTTCGCCACGCAGGGCGGCCTGCTGCTGCCCGGGCCCATCAATCCGGTGTGGATCGGCCAGACCTGCCAGTTCATGGGTCGCGACTACGTCATCCGTGGCTCGTTCGATGCCCAGGCCCTCATGCAGCTGAGGCTCGTCGATGGTGCTTCCATCCTGGCTCTGGATCTGGCAGAAATGCGCGTCAGGCTCACCCGCGAATTCCCTAACGACAACAATGCCGTGGAGCAGCGTCTGTCCACCATGGATGCCAGCGAGTTTCCGGTGATCGAAGCGTCCAGCTCGGTGCTGATCTCCACTGTGGATGGGAACATTCCGCCAAATCAGAACCAGGCTCTGGTGATTCTGCCCACGCATGAAGACACCGCCGCCAGCATCGCCACCGAACTGGCGGTGCTGATGGACCGTGCCATCTTCACCAACGTCAATGGCAGAGCACAGCGGGCGGTCTTTCACAGCGAACTGCAATTGGGCGGCCTGTGGGCGATCGCCATTCCCCTGCTGCTCGGTGCTCTGCTGGTCTTCTCATCGATGATGAGCAGCGTGGCCGACCGCCAGCGAGAAATCTTCACATTCTCGGCGCTGGGTCTGGCTCCGCGTCACATCGTCCTGCTGTTCTTCGCGGAAGCTACGGTCTACGGTCTGGTGGGTGCGATGGGTGGCTACCTCGGGGCTCAGATCTTCGCCAAGTTCGCCGATGCGATGGGCCGTCTGGGCCTGTTCGAGCCCCCGCCGCTGAACTACTCTTCTACCAACGCTGTTCTCACGCTGGTGGTGGTCATCGCTGCGGTGCTCATCTCGACGATCTACCCGGCCCTCAAGGCTTCACGCTCGGCCAATCCCGGCATTCAGCGTGCATGGCGCATGCCAGCCCCCGTGGGCGACCAGCTTGATCTGGAATTCCCCTTCACGGTGTCGCATGACGATATGACCGGCCTGATCGTCTACCTGCATGAGTTCTTCCTGCAGCACACCGACCGATCCATCGGCGGCTTCGCGGCTCAGGATGTCCGCATCAGCAGAACGCCTCAGGGAAGCCATCGTCTCCATGCCAACGTCTGGCTCACGCCCTTTGACCAGGGTGTGTCGCAGGCCTTCGAGCTGCGCACTGAGCCCAGCGACATTGAAGGCATCGACCGCGTGCTGCTTTCGATGACCCGCACTGATGGCAGCCCCGTCATGTGGGCCCGTGGCAACAAGCTGTTCGTCGCCGACCTGCGTGAACAGTTCCTGCTGTGGCGCACGCTTTCGGATGACACGATTGATCATTACCACGCCCAGGGGCAGAAGCTCTTTGTGACTTCGTCCGCCAGCCCGGCCATGGCCTGAATCTGAACTTTTTGAACCTTCGGAAAATGACGCACTCATGAGCAAGCCCACCTCAAGCAAGCCTCCGGAGTACAAGCTCGACGCCGAGCTTGAAGAATATCGCAAGCTCCTTGAACCCCCGGCGGTGTTCAAGGATGGCTTCACCTGGTCGTCACTGGCCGCTGCGGTGTTCATCAGTCTGATCATGGTCCCCGGCTCGATGTACATGGGGCTGGTGTCGGGCACTGATGCGTCTGCTGCAGGCAAATGGGTAACGGTGATCCTCTTCCTCGAAGTGGCCCGCCGCATGCACAAGAGCCTGGGCCGGGCTGAAATCTTCGTGCTCTTCTACATGTGCGGTGCGGCGGTCGCAGCCCCCTTCGGCAGTCTGCTGTTCCGCCAGTTCATCGTGCAGTCCGACGCCATCATCGCGCAGGGCTGGCAGAGCGAGTTCCCCATCTGGTTTGCCCCGTCCGATCCTGACGTCCTGGCTGAGCGATCGTTCTTCACATGGCACTGGCTGCCTGCGCTGGGCATGATCATGCTCACGATGATCCTTGGCCGACTCGACGGCCGCATCCTGGGCTATGGCCTGTTCAAGGTCACCAGCGACTATGAAAAGCTGCCCTTCCCGCTGGCCCCGGTCGGTGCGCTGGGCGTGCTGGCCCTTGAAGAAGAAGGCGACGAAGGCTCCACCCGCTGGCGAGCCTTCGCCATCGGCGGTGCCATCGGCCTGGTCTTTGGTCTGCTTTACATTGGCACGCCGATTCTCTCCAACGCGATCCTGGGCGTGTCAATCACCCCGTTGCCCATTCCCTTCGCCGACTGGACAGGCCGAACCGAAGGTTTCCTGCCCGCAGTCGCCACAGGGCTGTCGTTCGACCTTGGCAACCTGCTGATGGGGATGGTGCTTCCCTTCTGGGCCGTGCTGGGTGCATTCATCGGCGTGGTGCTGACCTTCATCTCCAACCCGATCATGTACCACTATGGCATTCTCAACCAGTGGCGGCCGGGCGACAGCACGGTGGTGACCACCTACAAGAATCAGGTCGACTTCTTCTTCTCCTTCGGGATGGGGCTGTCAATCGCCATCGCCCTCATTGGTATCTACGCGGTGATTCAGTCGGTCCGCCGGGCCAAGCATCAGAAAGCCGCGCAGAACGTGGTCTACGGCCCACCGCCCGGCCGAGGCGATATTCCCAACTGGGTCATCATCGGAACCTACTTCACCTACGTGATCGGCTTCATCCTGCTCAGCGGCTGGCTGATCGACTGGCATCGCGGCGTCATTCTGGTGATGTGCTTCTATGGCCTGATCTACACGCCGCTGATCAGCTACGTGACGGCCCGTCTTGAAGGCCTGTGCGGCCAGACGGTCAACCTGCCTCTGGTCAACGAAGTGGGCTTCATCCTCTCAGGCTACAAAGGCCTGAAGGTGTGGTTCCTGCCCATGCCCCTGTCGAACTATGGTGACGACACCGTCCTCTACCGACAGGCCGAGCTGACAGGAACCAAGTTCTGGTCGATCTGGAAAGCCGACATCCTGCTGGTGCCCATCATCCTTGCGTCGTCAATCTTCTTCGCCAACTTCATCTGGTCGATGGCTCCCATTCCCTCGCCTGCGTACCCCTACGCCGAAGTGATGTGGGACCTGCAGGCGATGAACCAGGTGATTACCTGGAGTGCGACGATGGATGAATTCTCCGTCTTCTATCAGGCCCTGAACGTCTGGTACATCCTGGCGGGTCTGTTCCTGGGCTCGTTCTGCTATGGCATCATGGCGTTCCTGGGCGCGCCGATTCTGCTGATCTACGGCGTGGTGCGCGGGCTGGGGCAGTCGCTGCCTCACATGCTCATCGTGCAGTTCGTCGGAGCCTGCCTGGGCAAGTTCTGGCTGCGTCGCAAATTCGGCCCGACCTGGCAGAAGACCATCCCCGTGGTGCTCGCAGGCTTCAGCTGTGGCGCCGGCCTCATCGGCATGCTCTGCGTCGGGGTGACCTTCCTCTCCAAAGCCGTCTTCCAGAACGCCTATTGATGTGAGCACGATATGACGACTTCAAGCGATAAAACCATCATCAAAGTGCAGGGCGTCAAGCGTGCTTTCCGCATTGGCAAGGAGAAGCTCCAGGCGCTGGCCGGCGTGGACCTGACCATCGATCAATCGCAGTATGTGTCGATCATGGGCCCATCGGGGTCAGGCAAGAGCACGCTGTTCAATATGATCGGTGCGCTGGACACCCCCAGTCAGGGAACCGTGGAGATTGGCGGCGTCAATCTCGCCACGCTCAGCCCGCGACAGCTGGCTTACTTCCGCGGCCGACATCTGGGCTACATCTTCCAGGCGTACAACCTCATTCCTTCGCTCACCGCGATGAAGAACGTGGCCCTGCCTCTGCTGCTCGGGGGCATGAACCGTCACGACGCCCACGCTGCGGCCCGCGAAGCTCTGGAACGCGTGGAGTTGGGCCACCGCATGGAACACTGGCCAGGCGAACTCTCAGGCGGTCAGCAGCAGCGCGTGGCCATCGCCCGCGCCATCGTCGCCAAGCCATCGATCCTGCTGGCCGACGAACCCACCGCCAACCTCGACAAGAAGACAGGCAAGCAGATCATCGAACTGCTTCGCAAGATGTGCGATGAAGACGGCGTGACCGTCGTCACTGCCACCCACGACTTCGAGATGCTCGCCATCTCTGACCGCGTGGTCTGGCTGGCCGATGGCAGGATCGAGAAGATGGCCAACAAGGACGAGTTCAAGATCAACGTCGGCCATATCGGCGCACACTGATCTACCGTTTCACACCATCAACGCCTTCATTTGTCACGGCTTGAAGCCCGTGATTATCATGTTGGCTTCTCTCATTCCCTTCCAAGGAAATGCATATGCCTTTTGCAATCAAACCGGGACAGACTCTTCTTTTCACTGGCGACTCCATCACCGACTGCGGCCGACGCGCCGCCAATGCTCCCATGGGCAACGGCTACGCCTCGATGATCAATGACCTGATCGTGGCAAGGTACCCCGCGCATCGCCTCAACGTCATCAACACGGGCATCAGCGGGAACACCGTGCGTGACCTGTTCAACCGCTGGACCGATGACGTCATCCGCTATCAGCCCGACTGGCTGAGCATCAAGATCGGCATCAACGACATCCACCGCGTGCTGCGCAACGTGCCCGATGCGGCTGTCACCCCTGAGCAGTTCGAAGACCTCTACGACAAGATCCTGGCCCGCGTGAAGAAGGAAACCAAGGCCAACATCATCCTGGTTGACCCCTTCTACATTTCCAACGATAACGCGACCGACTCCTTCCGCTCGCTCGTGCTTAAGGGCCTGCCCGACTACATCAAGACCGTCGAGAAGATGGCGAAGAAGTACAAGACCCGCCGCGTGAAGACACATGAAATCTTCAAGCAGCAGCTCAAGTATTACCCCGTCGACAAGTTCTGCCCCGAGCCCGTCCACCCCAACCCCACCGGCCACATGGTCATCGCCCAGGCCTGGCTCAAGGAAATGGGCTGGTAAGCAGCTACCACTCGCTGAAAACAAGAAAGCCCAGGTATCGCAATACCTGGGCTTTTTCTTTTCCATCAGATGCAGTGAAACTGGCCGCAGTCGATCAGGCGTACTTGGCCTTCAGAGCCTGGCCCTTCTTCGCCGACTGGTAAGCCAGATCGATGATGTGGATCGGCCGACGGGCCCACTCGGGAGTGATGACCAGCTTTTCGCCCTTGGTCAGGTGGTTGGCCACGTTCTGGTAAAGCTGAGCGCTCTGCGAAGGCTGAACCTTGCCACGCTCCACGTTCATCACGCCATTCTTGCCCGGAACGAGCAGTTCATACGTCGAGGAACCGGCGTTGAACGCCAGCGAACCCTTCGTGCCCGTGACCAGCACGTGGTAATCGTAAGGGCGGGAATCGATGCTGCTGATGCGCAGCGTGAGCAGCTGCCCGGTGCTCATACGCACCACCACGTTGCCTTCGTCTTCGATGGTGTCCTTCTTCCAGGCGGTCTTGTCAGCCCAGTAGCCGCTGGAAACAAAGCCGGTCACTTCGCTGATCTTCGCATTGCCCAGCAGCTGGAGGGAGTATTCCAGCAGGTGCACGCCCCAGTCCAGCAGGCCGCCGCCGGAGATGGACTTGCTGGTACGCCACCAGTCCTTCGGCTGACCGTGGCTGCCCATGCGACATTCAATGCGGATGATGTCCCCGATCTTGCCCGACTGCACAACCTTGAGTGCATCGAGGATGCAGCCGTCCCAGTGACGGTTGTGATAGGTCGACAGAAAAGCCTTGTATTTCTTCGCCGCGGCGATCATGGCATCGCACTCAGCGGTGCTGATGGCGAAGGGCTTTTCGGAGACCACGCCCTTGCCAGCCTTGAGACACTGAATGGTCAGGGGAGCGTGGGTGTTGTGCGGGGTGATGATGGCCAGCAGGTCAACGCTGGACTTCTTGAGCAGGTCCTTAACGGTGCTGTAGGTTTCGATGCCCGGGAAGTCGGTGGTGGCCACTTCGAGGCGCTTGGGGTCCAGTTCGCAGACCGCCGTGGGAGTCATGCCAGCGAGCTTCATCTCGTTGAGATGATGCTTGCCCATATTGAACGCGCCACCATAACCAATGACGCCAACCTTGATATCCGCTGCTGTTTTAAAACGTGCCATGGAAGGGAATCCGTGACGTCGGGCGTCTCCCGGGCAAGGGTCGCACACGCGGCCCATCAGTGTCCGGAATCAGCCGAGTCCATTGCGTATGGAATTAAAAGTCTAGTCTTTACACCGAGGACTGCAATCAACCTCGGCTGGTTTTCAGAGCAAACACAATGAATTGGCCGTTGTCGCAAAAAAATACCACTTCTCCGTTCAAATTCAGAAAAATGGCCTGAGCCTTGACACTGTATAATCCAGCTCAATATTGCCTTTATCTATAAACGTGGCCATCACTGGGGGGGGCAAGATGCCGATGACTGTCACGACAAGCAACCAGGCCAACCTTGGCTTGACGGGCAAACCTGCTTTTCATTATTACTCCGTGGACATCCTGCGTGCGCTGGCATGCTTGTGGGTTTTCACCGTCCATCTGCCACTGCCTCATCGACTGCTGGAAGATTGGCCCTGGCTCAGGCCTTTGATGGGACAAGCGGAATTGTCCTTCATGACCTTTTACATCATTTCCGGGCTAGTTATTTATCTCACGCTTACGGTCGCGCGTCAGAAGTCTGAATCTGCAGGTCAATTTATTCGCAAACGCCTGACACGCACCATGCCCACCTACTGGGCCTCGCTGCCTGTAGTCATGGCAGTACCTTTTGTGGTGGAGCTGATCTCGGCTTTGAAAAGCGGGCAAATCCATTGGCCTTGGCCTGATTATCTGAACTACTCCTGGATTGAATGGATTCGCGTCGTCACCCTGACCCAGATCTTTTTTGCGCCCGGAACTGAGCTGGCGTCAAGTGCGTTCCAAGCCATCAACACGCCTGTCTGGGCGCTGGCCATCGTGATCCAGTTCTACCTGCTGGTAGCCATCGCTTATCGAATCTCCCGTCGATACTGGGGCTGGAGTCTTGTCCTGCTGGCGCTGTCGAGCATTCCCACGCTAACGATGGAACACCGCGAGCACTCAGGCTGGATATTCCCCTACGGCTTAGCTTTTGCACTGGGCGCGGCGCTAGGCGCACTGATCTTCCATGGTGGGTCACCCCGCCGACTGCTGGGCAAATCCACCACGCTTGTCACACTTCCCGCAGCCATCGCATGCATCACAGCGATACTGGCCATGGTGACTGGCGAACTCATTCCTGATCCCTACCTGGCGCAGATCTATTCCATCCTGCTCACGCTGCTGCTCTGGCTGATCCATCCCTTCGATGGTCTGGTCAAGCGATTCCGTGACACGCAATCATTCTTGCTCAAACCCTTTTCATGGATGATCTTCACTATCGGCGCGATGTCGTTCACCATTTATCTGCTCCATGGCAAGATGTACTGGGTGGGTATGCTCTTTGCCAGGCAGATCAGCGCAGAGGGAACTGGGAAGTTCATGCTTCTGACGATGGTTATCACCATCGTGCTCTGTTACCCGTTTTACCGCTGGGTGGAAAAGCCGTTGACAGGCTACCGCCGAGTGAAGCCAGCCCCATCGACACCCCCAGTCAATCTGCAGACAACTTCAGCCGCCGCATTGCCCACGACGCAGACATCCGTCGGCACACCTCCCCTGCCAGATTGATCCCGCATGCTCCTTGCCCTATCGCTGCCGATGGGATGCATATTTCTGGTTCATCATAAAAAAGGGGAACTGCAAAAAGCCTCACGCGTCCATTGGATAGCCTCCCTTGCGGGGTTAGACTGCATGCAGGTTCTCTATTCCCTGCTGCCTAAAAAAAGGGTTCAACCATGAGCTTGTGGAACAAGATCAGCAATGAATTCGTGGACATCATTGAATGGCTCGACAGCAGCAGCGATGTGATGGTCTGGCGGTTCCCCCGCTACCAGAATGAGATCAAACATGGCGCCAAGCTGGTGGTGCGCCCCTCGCAGGTGGCCATCTTCGTCAACGAAGGCCAGATTGCCGACGTCTTCAACTTCCCGGGAACCTACACGCTCGAAACTAAGAACCTGCCGATCCTCGCCACGCTCAAAGGCTGGAAGTACGGCTTCAACAGCCCGTTCAAAGCCGAGGTGTACTTCGTCAACATGCGCCAGTTCACCGACCTGAAATGGGGAACCAAGAACCCCGTGATGCTGCGCGACACCGAATTCGGCATGGTGCGTCTGCGGGCCTTTGGCACGTATGTCATCCGCGTGAAGAACGCGCCTGATCTGCTTCGGGAAATCGTGGGGACCAACCATCGCTTCTCCACCGAAGACATCACCAATCAGCTGCGCAATACGATCATCTCCCGCTTCACCAACATCGTGGCCGAGTCGAAGATTCCTGCTCTGGATCTGGCAGCCAATTACGATGCGCTGGGGCAGTTTGTCACACAGAAGATTCAGCCTGAGTTTGACCGCTGGGGTCTGGACCTTGTCTCCCTGCTGGTGGAGAACATTTCGCTTCCGCCTGAAGTGGAAGCTGTTCTGGACAAGCGTACCAGCATGGGCATCGTAGGCGACCTGAGCCGCTTCACGCAGTTCCAGGCGGCGCAGTCGATGGAGAAAGCCGCGGAGAACCCAGGCGGAACCGCCGGCGCAGGAATGGGCTTTGGCATGGGCATGGTGATGGCCAACCAGATGGGCCAGGCCGCGCAGCCCAGCGCATCTGGCGCAACCCCTCCCCCGCTTCCACCGGCTGCTGGCGGTGTGTCGGTCTATGTTGCCCTTGATGGTAAGCAGGCCGGGCCTTTTGATCTGTCTGCCCTCACGAGCCTGGCGCAACAGGGCAAGCTCACACGCGACACCCTGGTGTGGCAGCAGGGCATGGCCAACTGGTCGCCGGCCAGTCAGGTTCCTGCTCTTCATTCCCTCTTTGACAGCGTGCCTCCCCCTCTGCCTCCCCTGTGATTGATCTGCGCACCAACCACTGCGATGGAACAGACGCAATTTCCCTGCCCGGCCTGCGGCGCCAACGTGCAGTTTGATCCTGCCACGCAGCAGTTGCACTGTTCCTATTGCGGCCACACTGCCGCCATCGAGGACGTCCAGAAGCACACAGAAGAACTGGATTACCTCAAGAGTCTAGAGTCACTCGAAGCACAGGCGACAATCGAAGAAAGCGTCGTTGTCCACTGTAATGCCTGCGGTGCGGAAACCACCCTGCCGCCTAATATCACGGGCAGTCGATGTCCATTCTGCGACAGCCCGATTGTCTCGCGGACCAAGCGCGTAAGCCATCTGCAGCCTCAGAGTCTCCTGCCCTTTCGCATCACTCACAAACAGGCGATGGACGCTTATACCCGCTGGCTTCATGGGCTGTGGTTTGCGCCATCCAGGCTCAAGAAGATGGCCCGGATTGAAGAGCGCCTGCGAGGGCTGTACCTGCCCTACTGGACCTACGACAGCCACACGCGCACGGCCTATACCGGCATGCGGGGTGATGATTACTTTATCACTGAGTCCTACACCACCATTGTCAATGGCAAGCCTGTCGTCCGCACACGACAGGTTCGCAAGACACGATGGCGGCCGGTGTCGGGCAATGTGCGCGTCAACTTCGATGACATCCTGATCCTCGCAAGTCACAGCCTGCCTCGCTCACTGGCTGATGAACTTGAGCCCTGGGATCTGCGTGAACTGGTGGCCTACAAGCCTGAGTTTCTCGCGGGTTTCACCACGCAGAGTTATGAAGTGGATCTGAAGAACGGCTTTGGCATTGCCCGCAATCGCATGACCCCGATCATCGACAATGCCATCCGCCAGGACATTGGCGGCGATCATCAGCGCATCCTCACGGCCAATACGCGCTACTACAACATCACCTTCAAGCACATCCTTCTGCCTGTCTGGCTGGCGTCGTACATGTATCACAACAAGGTCTACCGCTTCATGATCAACGCCCGCACTGGTGAAGTGCAAGGCCTGCGCCCCTGGAGCGCGTGGAAGATCAGCCTGGCGGTGCTGGCGGGATTGATTGTGGTGCTGATTGTGCTGGGGATTATGTTTTCACAGTGAGAATGCCTGGTACTGAAATGATGAGGGTGATGGGATAAAAACCCAGCCGTGCAACGGCTGGGTTTGGGATGAACGATTGATGTCAGATATGGGGGGTGGATGCGGATCAGGCTCAGGCATTGCATGCCTGGGATCATAGTCCTCTCACTCCCGCTTGAGCCACGCCGGAAGCTCCACCGACGCTGAGTCTTCCCACGCGCTGAAGATCATCGCTGCGGCGAATGCCACCGAAGCCTGGTAGCGGTCCTTTGCAAACTTCTCCACTTCGGGCTGCAGTGGCGCTTCGCCACCCGGAGCAGGCATCAGCGGTTCAAGCTCATAGACGCGATCCACCAGAGCATGGGTCTTGAGGATCTGCTCATACGCCGCTGCTGCGCCCGGAGGAATCAACGCAATGGGGGCATCCATCGCAGGCTCGAGGGCAGTTCCCTTGAGATGGCGCAGCAGGTCATCAACCTTGTGATGAATCCCCGTGCGAGGCGAGCGGCCGGTGGCAGGATCAACACGACCATCATGATGAATAGTGGTATGCAGCGGCTGGCTCAGATCAGCAGCGTAGTGCGACAGCAGACCGGCGTACATCAGACACTTGGCCTGGATGTGCGGATTTTCAGGCCACTTTCGATACTCCGCCAATGCTGCAGCCAGCTGCTGACGGGCTTCGATCAGCGCATAGAGCCCCATGCCTACATCGCGAGGCCGCAGCTTCTGCTTGTCCAGCAGTGCCAGAAATTCATATCGCTGCTCAGGCAGTTTCTGATCGCGGATCAGTTCGATATCAAAGAAGTGATCGATGCCCTTGGCAGCGCCCAGCGCGGCCAAGGGCTTCATACGCGTCAGGTCGGGATCGACGCTGTAGTGAGCAATCGCATCGCCGCCTTCACGCAGAAAGCTGGGCACCACGTCAGGCAGCGCTTTGGCAGCGCCTCGGCTGACCGCCTCATGCCCTTCCTGATGCCAGGCCCACACAGGCGACGCCGTCAGCATACAGGCCAGAAGAATCAACATCCATCGACGCATGACGTCATCCTTCCTTTTCGCAGGATCACATTCGCTCAATCATTGGCCGACTCACGCAGCGAGTTCCATGCGTGAGCGATGGCATCGATATCCGTGTCATCCACCACCGACACCGCGCCAAGCTGGTCAGGCAGCACCAGGCGAATCAGCCCGTCGGCCACCTTCTTATCGAGCCTCATGGTGTCGATGAGCTTGTCGGTGGAAACCAACCTGTCGGAATGGGTGGGCAGGCCGATGCGTGCCAGCAGTCGCACCAGACGACGGGGAACATCGCGGCCGCAGCGTCCCACTTCCGCAGCCAGTCGCGCTGCAGCCACCATGCCCAGCGAGATCGCTTCGCCGTGGTGGTAGCCATCTTCCGCATCGTAGCCTTGCGTGGCTTCAATCGCGTGGCCGAAGGTGTGGCCGAGGTTCAGATGGGCACGCTCGCCTGTTTCCTTTTCGTCGGCCATCACCACATTGGCTTTGATCTGCACGTTCCAGCGCACCAGTTCGACCAGAGCATCGCTTTCCAGGCTCAGGATGGCGTCAAGGTTATCTTCAATCCAGTCGAACAATGCCGGATCGCGGATCACGCCATGCTTCACACACTCCGCCAGGCCGCAGCGAAGTTCACGGGCAGGCAGCGTAGAAAGCGTATTGGTATCGATGAGCACCAGATTGGGCTGATAGAAGCTGCCAATGAGGTTCTTGCCCTGCGGGACGTTCACGCCGACCTTGCCACCCACTGAGGAATCGACCATCCCCAGCAGCGTGGTGGGACATTGAACGAAAGGCACGCCGCGCAGGTACGTCGAAGCGACAAAGCCGATGGTGTCGCCAATCACCCCGCCGCCCAGCGCCAGCACCGGGCTCTTACGTTCCAGACGGGCGTTGAGCATCACATCGTAAAGCTCGCGGACGGTGTCGAGGTTCTTGTGGTTTTCGCCAGCCTGCACGCTGGCGGCGGTCACCTTGTAGCCAGCCTGATGCATTGACTTGAGTGCCACCGCCCCGTGGGTCGAAGCGATGTTTTCATCCACAAACACCGCAGCAGCACCATGTGGCGCAACCGTTCGCACGCGCGATCCAAGCTCACCCAGCAGACCGGGCTCAATCCAGATGGTGTATCGATGATGCGGAAGTTTGAGATGGACCATCGCCATGCGTATTACTCTCGATTGTCGTTAGAAGATTGTGATTGGTCGTCAGCCACTGCTTCGAGCTGCTTGAGCGCTGCGACAGGATCCTTGGGCAGATTCGGATCGGGCTCCTGCATTTCCTCGGTCAGTCTTTCCTGAGCCGCTCTGCGGGCCGAGGGCGACTGTTCCATCAGGGCCTGTGCTTCGCGTCTGCGCTGCTGCCAGCTGGTCGGCCTGGGGTTGAGGGACATTTTCGGCGTGCGGCGGATCACCCAGATCAGCGCGAACACCCCCAGACACATCACCAGCACAAGCATGGAGGTGGGAACCTGCCCGCCGAGCCCGAATGGTCGGGGCGTTCCAGTGATGCGGGCATCACGCCCCACAAACACCATGTAGGTGCGAGGCTGACCACCAGCCGAGGTCGTCACCCAGAGCTTGTAGAACCGCGCGGCGAGTCTGACCTGCGTGCCATCAACCGGCTCGCCAGGCGGAGCGACGAGGTTGACCACCAGCATGTCCTCAGGCTTATCGCCATACTGGATGGTCCACTCGCTCAGCGCAGGCTCCCACGGGCCAGGCAGCGCAAGTTTGCCAATCGGCTGCGCCCGACGGAGGATGCCTTCGATCAGAAAAAGCTGCCCACGGTAGGCCGCGGGATTGGCTGCGATGGCTTTGTAATCGGGAATGCTTGCCCCGGCTTCCAGATTGGCAGGCCAGAGCAGCGCGTTTTCCAGCAGCGGATAGAGCGCCCCTTCATCGGTCTGCGTGAGGGTATCGCGTGCGGATTCAAGCTGTATCTGCTGCGTCTGCGTCAAAGGCGGAGCCGTCGCAAGCAGCGCTGCCAGTACCAGTTGAGCCAGAAATCCTGCCATGCGGACATTCTAGCAAGTGAAGGCGGGCAAGCCGACCTTCCTCACCCAGCCTGCGGGCGGAACCTGGGGCTCACTCGGCCACCCACCCAGGCCATGCCCAGACAAAGCGTCACCGCAATGCCGCCGTTGAAGACTCCGATGATGCGGATAAACGCAAGGTTGGCGGTATCGCGATCGACGATCCGCTTTTCTTCCGGAGATTTCGCAGCGTCAACACGAAGAATCCACTTGGTCGTCACACTTGATATGCTCGAAACCGTAGTCAAACAAAAGCATGCCAGACAAACTAATGCGAGCAAATCTGGATGACTGCGTCGCCAATTTTGCAACCAGCCCAACAGCAAACCTAAGGCGGGCGCAAGGATCAACATCGTCATCCATTGAACGACATACCAACGGTTATACGTTGCGTTCTGCCACGCCAATTCAAAGGATTCACTGACGCCTTGCATGGTTGCCCCGCTCTATCAAATGAGAGTCAGCCATCATGATAACGGTCAGATCACGCCAGGCTCAGAACAATTCCTTCAACAGCTCGGCCGTGTGATCGACGATACGCCAGCCTGTGTCAGGGGCGCAGCGGGTGTGGTTGGAGGAGCGGGCCGAGTAGCCGCCATGGAGGATGGCCTGGGGCGTGGGGATGTAGCCACACGTGCCATGGGCCAGCTGGGCGACGACCGTAGTCTTTGCGGGCGAAGCCGATTTGATCGCCAGGCCGAATTGACAGTAAAGCTCGGCAGGGTTGAAGCAGATCACGCCATCACCCAGACGCACTGCCGCCACTTCAATCACGCTTTCGGGTTCTTCGCGCAGCAGGCGGTCCCAATCGTTTCTGCTGGTGACGCAGTAATCGCGCATGCCGCCCGGAGCGAGTTTTTCTGGATCAAAGTGCGCGTCCCACACGCGAGTGGCGGCCGAGAAGGTCCGCCTGGTAGACGCGATTTCCTGATTGGCCATCGGCTTGAAGGTAGAGGCGATCACCCGTAGGATCTCGCCCCCCAGGTAACCGCCTGCGGATTTGATGCCCTGCTCACCCCGCCAGGGCTGAGCGTTGGCGGGGTTGTTCTCCATGACCACTGTGTCGATGTCGCCCGCCGCGCCCGTGAAGTAGAGCACGCCTGTCTTTTCGCCCAGTGCATAACGCAGGACCTTTCGCACCTCGCCAGGCAGGTCGGCGCTGTAAAAGTTTCCGCTTGAAAGTGCATTGCAGTGGGAAGCGAAGGAGAACGTGATCAGCTTGATCGAGCGGTCTTCCCGGGTGGCCCAGATGACGCCGATGTGCGTGTCGCGTGGCCCTTCGATGCCCGAGAAATCAGGCTTCCAGCTGCCATGGTACATATCGACGCTGCCATCACGGTGATAGCCTCGCCTGTTCCAGCCCAGGTCCACCTGGCCATCGCCCGACCAGAGCGTGACAGGCTCGACGTCAGCCGCAGCGGCCTGAATCGTCTCGACGATGCCCCTGATCAACTGTTCTATCCAAGGCTCATCCACTTCGCCCGGAAGGATGCCAGCATCAGGGACCACCGGCGCTACATGCGTATGCGTCGCTGCGATGAACAGTTCCTGCGGTGAGAGCAGGCCTGTCTGTGCGATAGCTTCACGAATTCTGCGGACCAGCGAGTTGGTCAGCACGCAGATATCGACCGACAGCAGGACCAGTCGCCTGCCATTCTGCTCGAACCACGCCGCGTTGACGGTCAACGGGTCACGGGCGAACTGCCCCTTGCGGATATGCATCTGCCCCATCAGATCCAAAGGCCGATCCGGGGTCACGTCCCGCCAGGCAGTGCCAAGCTTCAACATGGAATCTTCCTCTCCGTCTGCCAGGAACCGTTGGATTCAGTGAAATCCAGGGCATGGGATCAGAATACTTCCTTCAGCATCTCTACCGTATCGTCCACGATCTGCCAGCCGGCGTCGGGAACGGCTCGGGTGTGACTGGAGGAACGCGCCGAGTAGCCGCCATGACCG
>Ga0207868_1000198_pt1 | contig 78081 bp, 70 predicted proteins | sample Passage237B_FD_187370 | JGI IMG/M metagenome (GOLD analysis project Ga0207868, IMG submission 187370) | Cellulose adapted compost microbial communities from Newby Island Compost Facility, Milpitas, CA, USA - Passage2 37B (SPAdes) (version 3) ...
TGTTATGTTTTCACGGAATTTAAGGCTTTTTTTGCCCCTTATTATTTATCAAATATCGGAAGTTTTTTTAAAATTATTGCTTAACTAAACGACATTGATATATATATTGAAAATAGAAAAGATTGTAATGGGGTAATAGGAGGAAGTGCTCAGCAAAACGATTGTATAATATGTTATGGAGGAGACACCGGAATCGATTTACCAGGGAGTCTGGAATTATGTGAAGTTGCTGCCATTACGAAGTCTCAGAATGCAATAATTACATCCCCCAACCCTTTTGATGGGCAATTATCGGTACAATTGTCGCTAAACGCTCAGATTGTCGATGCTACCAGTACGATTGTGATCCCTTCTATCGCAAATGAAGCTGTTAATACTGCTCATTTGGTTCCTGGTTTATACTTTCTGATAATAACGACAGAACACGAGCGTGATATTCTTAAGATGATGAAGCAGTAAGAAAGGTTCTATATTTTGTAGTGTCAGGTTTTGAATCCATTGCCGGACATGTAGTGGGTCGAAAGACCCGCCACACAGAAATTGGTTTATTCACTTCATCCATTCCTTCCAATAAAGCATTTTTAAAAAGTAATAACAATCCGGATAAAGGTTTAAGATTACAGAAGCAACCTTTAGTCAGATGATAAAAATAAAAGGAGTCGGGGCGAAAGCTCCGACTTTTGGTAATAGTTATTGCCAGTGTACTTTATGCAATTGTCGGGGTCGAAGGAGGAAGATATTTTCTCAGTTCTTCTTCTATTTTACCGCAAGGAACGAAAAAGGGCTTGTTGGTAATTTCAAAAACTACCGCTCCTATTGTTACTTTATAAGTGCCTTCAATAGCTCCCAGCAACGTTTGAAGAGCAAATTGGCCACTTAGCGTATCGCCTTCAAATTTTCCACCTTTGGCACTAATGGCCGAATTAGCTTTTTCTATCAGGGTATCTATGGAACCGTTGAATTCAATGCTGAAAACACACTTTGACATCGTAAATTTTTATGTAATTTATTTTAGAATAACTCATTTTGGGAAAATCCCTGGCAAAGGTAAGTCATATTTTTTCAATTGAAAAGATTCTTTGGGTGTATAAATAGGCCTGATAATAAGGATGTTTTATATAGGAGGTAAGTTATTTAAGGTCGGAGAAATTGTCAGTTATATATATTAGGTACTTCTATTATTATCGTTTATCAGACATTTAACGATAGTATTGCAGATTATACACTAGGCGCACCAGAAATTAGAAGGAGAAGCTTATGGTTTTTCACGAATGACCAGGATAAAGCCTAATTTTCTCTGGATGATGTACAGAAGCGGGTGGGCTAACTACTTTTAAGAGTTGGTATGACAATGAGCAGGCACGGAGAGAGCAGTTAAAGACGAGTGAAGTCAGGGTACAATTTTAAATTACTTTTCCGGTTATTTTTTGAATTGGTTATTTCCCAACAAGTACCCCGTAAGCTTCGGGTATGTCTATTCCATTGAAATTATTAGTCATTCCTGAAATAATAAGTATCGTAACCCAGGCTCCAATACCAATAAGCAGTATGGCCTGATGTTGGGGGGTAAGATACAGGATAGTGCTGTGCATCTTTTGACTGTGTAGGGCAGCAATGTGCCCGAAGAAGGCCAGTATGGCGAGCCCATAGTACGGAACGAAAAATAAGCTAAATGGGAAAGTGTTAATACCCGCAGCTCCAAAATAAAAGTTCGTATCAAGCTGAAGCAGAAATCTTCCAGCAATTATTGCAGTTAGGTGAAAAGTAAAAAACAGGGCAAGATAAAGGCCTGTCAGGAGTTGAATCTTTTCCCATACAGAGCTGGCAGTTTTGAATTTCGAACGGAACAGACGTACACCGGAAACGATCTGAAAAACTACAGCTCCCAGCAGAAGAGATTCAATAAAACCATTTCGGTAATAAAACCTCAACTGTTCCATAAATTGAATGTGTGCGGCCGCACCTTTCAGACTGATCAGGTGGTTTAGTAAGTGAATGCTAACAAATACCGCTATAAAAATTCCGGAAAAGTAATGTCCTTTTTTCATCGTAATACTGATTTTTTACAAAGGTCAGATTACTTTTCTGATATTCATTTGATATAAATCAAATTCGTTTTTTAGGGTTTCTGATCCTGCTTAAAGTTTCCAGTGTAATACCCAGGTAAGATGCGATATGGGTTAGCGGAACTCGCTGGACTATATCCGGAGTAATCTTCAACAGATTTTCAAACTTTTGATGTGCCGTTTCGAACTGAATAGACACAACGCGTTGCTGTAATTGGAGCAGGGTTTTAACGACGACTTTATTGAGAAGTTTTTCAAAATCGTGGTACTGGTCGGAGAGAGCTTGTACATGTTCTCTTGAAAGCTCCAGTAACAAGGCTGGCTCCAGTAGTTCTATAGCATGCGGGCTGGGGATATTTAAAAAGAAACTGTTGATGGAGCATATAAAATCGCCTTCAAAGGCAAACCAGTCAGAAATATCTTTACCGTCTTTTAAGTAAAAAGCTCTGGCACATCCGTTTATCAGGAAATAAGCCTTATCGGCGTATTGTCCTTCCTTAACAAGAACATCGGGTTTTTCCAGTACTAAAATTCTTGCCTTGTTTTGAATAGCTGTTTTACAAGCGTCAGAAAGGGGAGAGTAAGTTTCACTTATAGCAGTAACAACAGCACCGATATCGGAATGTTCATGCATAGTATAAAAAGGGAAAGTCAGGCTATTATGGTAGTAGTACCTGACTTCCCGAAGTTAACATTAAATTTTTACAAGTTTCATCACTTTATTCACTTGTTTATCCTGATTTTCAATTTTTATAAAATAAATTCCCGGTGTTAAGGATGAAAGATCAATTTCTTTGCCGTCAAGTTGTTCATAGTTCCCCTGATACGAAACGGTTCCATTTATATCGGTTATTACAATCTCGGCATTATAGTATTCAGAGGAGAGTGTAATTTTCCCCGAAACAGGGTTGGGGTAAAATGCAAAGCCCTCATTCGTAGTGGTACCGGTACGGCTGTTGGTTACATATACCTCAGGTGCAACTTTTATTTGAACCGGCAGGGAGGAAATGGTGTCTCCGAACTCAGAGAGTGCGATGGCTTTCAGCGTATGTTCTCCTTCTTCTGCCTCTTCCCATGTTATGGAGTAAGGTGCAGTAAAATCTTCTCCAAGTTTGGTGTTACCATTGTAAAATTCTACTTTACTGATATAGTCAGGAGAGGTTGCTGGTAAAATGTAAGCCAAAAGATCCCCCCCTGTTCCTGATCCTGTAAAGTTATTATTGATCTGGGTTCCTCCAAACCACAAGAATGGTGTTGTTCCCCCTGTAAATGCAATAGTTTTGATTCCTATTTTATAAGGTTTTGCATTATTGCTGTAGGGAAGTTCAAGTAGAGTAAGTTTGGAGAAATCCACTCCTTTAAAATCGGATAGAGGTATAGTGATAGTAGTAAATTCCTCTCCAATTCCACCGATTGGATCAATATATTTTGAAAGCGGAATTTGATTGACTCCATTCCCGTTCGGGCGTACCTGCAGCTTATTCCATTCGGTAGTGCCATTAAAATCTTTCAGCGTAATTTCCAGTTGGGTATTTCCTCCGGCAAGAACGTTTCGGCTGCCCTGATAAAGTCCTGTGGAGTCAAAACCTATTTTAAGTTTTTTGTAACCTGACGTATTGCTGATTATAAGAAGTGGGTCTTCATTAATTAGCTCAGCTTTAATAAGAATGTCGGAAAGTGATGTAAAGACAGAGCCATTTATTGGCTCAGAGATAGCAATTCCTGGCTTGTGAATAAATTCATAAGCTCCAATGTCCGGACGGAATCTTTTAACGCCACGCTGGTCGTAGGATACTGTTCCTGAATAAAGTCCTCTATTAATGCATGGACTACCTTCCAGAAGGGCATGTGTTTCAGTTAAGCCGCCATTGTTCTGCAATGGTCCAATAAGGGGATCTAATGGGAAAAATCGGTTTCCTGTTTTATTGGTGCTATTTTTAAAATGTTCATCATCGTCGATGCCAACTAAGTTAAATCCGAGATCTGTAATTTGTCCGGAGGGTTCATTTAAAACGTCCATGCGCACTGTTCCATCATAATAGTGGCCCTCATTGTACTTGATATAACTTTTCATTGTCTCGTAAGTATACTGAGGTCCATTTTGAGCAATGATACATCCTTTAGCACTCAGAATATGCTCATTTATGATACCGCTTCCGGCACAGGTAACCCCATTATCAGATATATTGTGAGCAATGGTACAATATTCCATTTTTAGTATACCTCTGTTAGAAATTCCGCCGGCAACAGAAGATTTTCCTCCTCCATTATTATTGCTGACGGTACTGTTGATCAGATCTATGGTTCCGGAATTGGATATTCCAATAACGTAATTTCGGCTTATAGTACTGTTGTATATCTTCATGGTTCCGGAATTGGATATGCCACCAATGCCGTTGTAAGACAAATAGTAAGAGTAACTCCTGTTGTTGTCAATAGTACATTCGTTAAAAATTGCCGTACCTGTATTGTTTATAGCACCTGCGCCACCTGGATATAAATCAGTGTAAGCATGATTGTTGGTGATGCTAGTTTGAGAAAGCGTTAAGGTTCCAAGATTATAAAGTCCTCCTGCTCCATTTCTGGTTATAGTTATATTTTGGGCAGAAAACACGCCTTCATTATAAACTGCTCCTCCAGGTTCTCTTTCAAATCGCTTAACTTCCCCTTTCGTGATGGTGACACCTGAGAGGCTAAGGTTTCCATCCGGGGTTATTTTAAACAGGGCAAATTGGTCGTTCCCGCTCAGACTCAGGTTGTGTTCTCCAAGGCCAATGATAACAAGAGTTTTGTCGATGATAAAGGCTCCATTGGTAAGTGTAATTGTACTCCCTGTGAGTGAAGGATCAAAATCAATAGTATCTCCGGATTGGGCCTGTTCTATTGCATGTCGAAGAGATCCTGGTATCGAATCCAGGGCAGAAGTTACAGTTATTTTGGCGGCTTTACTGTGCAGTACAATGATACAGCAGATGAAAAATAGAAGTAGTGTATGTGTTTTTTTCATAAACTAATTGGTTAAAGATTTATATGTAAAAATTTGATAAGTGCGAGCATGTAATACACCTTAAATAAAAATTTCCCCTTGAAAGAGAATCTAAAACCTCAAACTGGATAAATTGTTTCCACTTAGGAAAAATAATGGGGTAAAGGCTGGCTGTTTGATAAATAAAGTTGGAAAGGATACCTTTTTTTTATGAAAGTATTTTGGGTTCTATGGTTAGAAAAGGATTGGAATGTATTTAAAATTTAAAGCAAGGTTTGTATGTTTTAAAGTTCGCATAATTATTTGGATTAAATAGGTGACCTCCGGAGCCTTAACCGGTATGACGTTTTATAAAACCCCTATGTATGAACTTATTTCAGGCTGTTTTACCTTTCCATAGAATGTGTTTTAAACAATATTTTTTCCACGTCTGTTAGTCTAATAAATGATTTACTAACTAATCGAAATGAATAAAATGGAAAAGGTAGTACAGAGAAGGGGATTACTTTCAAATCTAAAAGGAGTAGTAAAGTCAGTTGTGTTTTCTGGGCTGATATTTCTGGGGCTGCAAAATGCCAATGCACAGGTAACTTTTTCTTTAGGTCCTAAGGGAGGTGCAACATTCTCTCATTTGTCTAAAGACAGAGGTAATCAGGATTCCAGAGATGGATTTGTAGCCGGTGGATTTGTTAATGTCGGTCTTGCTCGTATAGTCGCTATTCAACCAGAGGTGCTTTATAACCAGTTTGGTACAAAAGGAAATTTTGACGCTACAAGTACCAGGCTGAAGAGTAGCTATATTCAGGTACCGGTATTGCTTAAGTTAAGATTGCCATTAGGATCTGTTTATCCTAATATTTTTGCAGGTCCGTCTTGGGGATTTAGAAATAAAGCCCGCTATACTGTTACTGATTTTGAAACAGGTGAAACAACTGAATATGGTACTACGGTAATTAAGAAACATGATTTTGGAGGAGTCGTAGGTGCTGGTGTGGATATCAATGCTGGTCCTGTGTTTTTCACCATAGACGGTAGATATGGCTTTGGATTCGACAATATCAACAATGGTATTTACGGTCTGGATGCTGAAAACCGTCAGTGGGCGTTCTCTGCAGGTGTTGGCTTTTTGCTTGGACATAATAAAAAATACTAATACCAGTAGAAATAAAAAATCAAAAAGGCTGTCGGGTGACAGCCTTTTTATTTTTATCTGATAGAACCTTTAAATAACCAGGTTCACTATTTTGTTAGGTACTATGATAACCTTTTTAGGAGATTTGCCTTCCAGCCACTTTTGTACCTGATCGTTGGATAGTACTGTTTCCTCTATCTGCTGATTGGTCAGAGAAAGAGGAAGAGTTAATTTGACTCTCATTTTTCCATTAATGGAAACAGGATATTCAAAACTATCCTCTGTCAGATATTCTTGTTTATAAGCCGGATAGGTAGCTTTCAAAATACTCTCTGTGTTGCCTAATTTAGCCCATAGCTCTTCTGCAATGTGTGGTGCATAAGGAGAAAGAACAATAAGCAGGTCACTAAGGATTTTTTTCTTATTACATTTCAATGAACTTAGCTCATTGACACAAATCATAAAAGTACTTACCGAGGTGTTGAAGGAGAATCGTTCAATGTCTTCCTCTACTTTCTTAATTGTTTTATGTAATACTTTATATTCATCCCTGGTAGGCTCTGCGTCAGAGACTGAAAGATTACCAGCTTCGTCGTGGAAGAGGTTCCATAATTTTCTCAGGAATTTAAATACTCCTTCAATGCCATTGGTATTCCATGGTTTAAACTGTTCAAGCGGACCAAGGAACATTTCATACAAACGCAGGGTGTCTGCACCGTATTTGGCAACGATATCGTCCGGGTTAACGACATTGTACAATGACTTCGACATTTTTTCAACTTCGCTTCCGCAGATGTATTTACCATCTTCCAGAATGAATTCGGCATTGGCAAAATCAGGTCTCCATGCTTTAAATGATTCTATATCGAGTACATCATTGTATACAATGTTTACGTCTACGTGCAACGGAGTAGTATCGTATTGCTTTCTTAAATTGTATGATACATATTTTTGTGTTCCTTTAATTCTGTATACAAAGTTGGATCTTCCCTGGATCATTCCCTGGTTGATCAGCTTTGCAAAAGGCTCTTCACTGCTCACGTATCCGATATCTTTTAAGAATTTATTCCAGAATCTTGAGTACAGTAAGTGACCAGTTGCATGTTCTGCTCCTCCGATATATAAATCCACCTGATTCCAGTACTTTTCTTCTTTTTCTCCAACCAGTCTTTCTGAATTTTTGGGATCCATGTAGCGGAGATAATACCAGCTTGATCCTGCCCAGCCTGGCATGGTGCTTAATTCAATATTTCTGGCTACAAACTCTTTATTTCTTCCAAGTGGAGGATCTCCTGCTTCCGTAGGTTTGTACTCATCAATAGGGGGTAGTACCAGTGGTAACTCAGAATCTTCAAAGATGACAGGCATTCCATTACTATCGTACGAAACAGGGATAGGTTCTCCCCAGTAACGCTGTCTTCCAAAAATGGAATCCCTCATTTTATAATTGATCTTGGCTTTGCCAATGCCCTTTTGCTCAATAAATTCAATGGCTTTGTTGATTGCCTCAGGTACAGTAAGCCCATTCAGGAATCCGCTGTTGATCATTGTTCCTTTTTTCGGATCAAAATCCTCTTTGGTGATGTCTGTGCCTTCTCCTTCCTGAACAGGTATAATGGGCAGGTTAAAATGTTTGGCAAAAGCGTAATCTCTCGTATCAGAAGACGGAACAGCCATTACCACACCGGTACCATAACCGGAAAGAACGTAATCTGCAATGTAAATAGGTACGCGTTCTCCGTTAAACGGATTGATAACATAGCTGCCGGTGAATTGTCCCGAAACAGTTTTTACATCGCTCATACGATCTCTTTCTGATCTGTTTTTAGCGACTTCAACGTACTTTTCTACGTCTGCTTTCTGATCTGGAGTAGTAAGTTCCGGTATAAGTTCATGCTCCGGAGCTATGGAAATAAAGGTAACCCCGAAGGTCGTGTCTATCCTGGTGGTAAACACTTTTAACTCCAGATCTTTGCCATCTACTTTAAAAGTCAATTCAGCACCAAGAGATTTTCCAATCCAGTTGCGCTGCATTTCTTTCATAGGCTCCGGCCAGTCAATGGTATCAAGTCCTGCCAGCAAACGTTCTGCATAAGCAGTAATACGCATGCTCCATTGAAGCATTTTTTTTCTGATCACCGGATAGCCACCACGTTCAGAAACACCGTCTTTTACTTCTTCATTGGCAAGAACTGTCCCAAGTTCAGGGCACCAGTTTACCATTGTTTCTGATAAATAGGTAAGACGGTATTTAAGAAGCATTTCCTGTTTGGCTTTTTCAGAAAAGCTTTTCCATTCATCGGCACTGAAAACAGGGGTGTCTTCATCACGGGCTGCATTGACCGATTGATTTCCGGATGTTTCAAAAATTTTAACCAGTTCTTCAATAGGCTCAGCTTTTTCCTTGTCTTTATTATACCAGTGTTTAAAAAGCTGGGTAAAGATCCACTGCGTCCATTTGTAATAATCAGGATTGCTGGTTCTGATTTCTCTGGACCAATCGTAGGAGAATCCGATTTTTTTAAGTTGTTCTTTGTATCGGTTTATATTTTGCTCGGTGGTGATCGCCGGATGCTGACCTGTTTGCATCGCATATTGTTCTGCAGGTAGTCCAAACGAGTCAAACCCCATTGGATGCAATACATTAAATCCTTTAATTCTTTTATATCTGGCAACAATGTCTGTGGCAATGTAACCCAGGGGGTGTCCTACGTGAAGTCCTGCTCCCGAAGGATAAGGGAACATGTCTAGGACATAATATTTTGGTTTATTCTGGTGAGTGTCCGCTTCGAAGATTTTTGAAGCCTCCCACTTTTCCTGCCATTTTTTTTCAATCTCCTGAAAGTTATAATCTGCCATGGTAATTATATATCATTGTTTTTTGGTCTGCAAAAATAGTTTTTTTAAGCAGTATTTTTCAAAAACAGTTTATTGAAGTTTAAAATTCTGCAATAGAAAGGAAAACGTTAATCGAAATTAAGCCATTGTAATTTTTAATGGTTTCATCTGAAGGGAAAACCAAAAAGGAAGTACTCCGTATTATACAATTACAACTAATAAAAGTGAAATTATTAGGAATTGAAGTAATATTTTTTTATATTTAGTTTAATATCTCTTGTAAAAACCTTAATAACGAACCTTAAATCTATGAAAAAAGTAATTTTCAGTGTAATCTTCTCAGTTCTTGTTGTTTTTGGAGCCTCTGCTGCCACTCTTGTATCAGATTCAACTATCATTGTTGCCCAGGAAAAAGAGAAAGATAAAGATAAAAAGAAAAAGAAATGTGACTCGAGCTCAAAATCAAACTGTTCCTCTTCTAAAAAGTCCTGCTGCTCAAAAGGAGGAGAGCAGAAAGCTGCTGAGTAATTTTGGTTATTTAAAATATTTAAGAGGCTGTTCCCCAAGGGACAGCCTCTCTTTTTTTAGTACAATAAATAATCCGTTTTTTATCGTCTTTTCTAAGAAAAGAACAAGTTTATTTTAATGGCTTTTGATCCACTTTCTTTTTTTGTATTTTTAACACCTTTAAATTGAGCATATGAAGCAGTATCATGAATTGATGAAACACATTCTTGAAAAAGGTGTGAAAAAATCTGACAGAACAGGAACTGGAACCATTAGTGTATTTGGCTATCAGATGAGGTTTGACCTTTCAGAAGGGTTTCCTGTAGTGACGACTAAGAAGCTTCATTTAAAGTCTATCATTCATGAATTACTCTGGTTTCTGAAAGGAGATACCAATATTCAATACCTTAAAGAAAATGGTGTCAGTATCTGGGACGAATGGGCAGATGAGCAGGGGAATCTTGGTCCTGTATACGGCTATCAGTGGAGGAGCTGGCCCACACCCGACGGTGGGCACATCGATCAGATCACCAATGTGATTGAACAAATAAAAAAATCACCGGATTCCAGGAGGCATATCGTAAGTGCCTGGAATGTTGCGGATGTAGATAAAATGAAATTGCCGCCCTGTCATGCATTTTTTCAGTTCTATGTGGCGGAAGGTAAGCTTTCCTGTCAGCTCTATCAGCGTAGTGCAGACGTTTTTCTTGGTGTACCGTTTAACATAGCTTCTTATGCCTTGCTGACCATGATGGTGGCTCAGGTGTGTGGGTTGCAACCAGGAGATTTTGTGCACACCCTGGGAGATGCGCATTTATATCTAAATCACCTCGAGCAGACCAGACTTCAGCTTTCAAGAGAATTCAGGCCACTGCCTCAAATGAAAATCAATCCGGAAGTAAAATCAATTTTCGATTTTAAATTTGAGGATTTTACTTTGGAAAACTATAACCCGCACCCAGGAATTAAGGCAGATGTAGCGGTTTAAGACCGGGAAATTCAGGTAAGGCTACTTTCCGGGAGTTATTCCTGTTGTTGCTGAATAGCAAGAGAAAAGGCTTCTGTCAGTTGATCAAATAAAGGATGTTTTTCTCTGAGTACTTTGCCCTCAATACAGGCTAGTTGGCTTATGCCTGCGGTATTGGTGGTGAATACAAAGTCAGCATCCAGCAGATCTTCTTTAAAAAACTGCCCTTCCAGTACTTTAATATGGAGTTGTCTGGCAAAAGATAACACCTGCTTTCTTACGATACCTTCGATACAGCCCATTTCCAGGGAAGGGGTACATAATGTTTCGCCTTTCAGCCAGAAGATGTTGGAAGAAGTACACTCTGAAACAAAACCATCTGTATTAAACAAAATCATTTCATCAGCTCCCAATTGTTTTCTTTTAATACTGGCAAGTATATATGGAAGCGCATTACACGTTTTGTATCTGGAAATGGAGGAATAGGCGAGTGGTACATCTTCAAAGAAGAAACAGGATCTTTTTAATGCAGGGGCAGAGGTGAATTCTGTAGCATTGATTAAATATTGCACAGTATTGTCTGCCGGGGTAAAAAGTCCACCGGGAGAGCGCCATAACTGTATGCGTATTCTGGCTGTTGATAAGGAATTGAGCTCTGCAAGACTAATAATGGAAGCTTTAAGGGTTTCCTTATTTAGCCTGGAGCAGTCAAGGGCCAGGGCATTCGCTCCTTCCATCATTCTGTTAAAATGATCTTCCCAGAATAGAATTGTTTTGTTCTGAAGCTTTATCGTTTCAAAAATGCCATCGCCGTATAAAAATGCTCTGTTCGTGGCGGATAATAGTCGCTGGTCTTCTATAGGGAAGTATTCACCGTTTAATAGGAGTTGGTTCATGGATGATATTTTAATCAGTCAATAAAAATTATTTTGCTAATTTAGCAGGAATTTAAATTTAAAAAACTAGATGGAGAAACAGTTGTCGGTTGCTGTAATAGGAGGGGGAAGTTGGGCTACAGCACTTGTGAAAATTCTGTCGGAGCATCCTATAGAGATTTATTGGTGGATGAGAAAGAAGGAAGATGTTGACCATATTCTTACTTATGAGTCCAATCCGAGGTACGCAAGTGATATTCATATCAATCTTTCGAAAGTAAAGCCACTTACAGATCTCCAAAAGGCAGTTGAAGCTTCTTCAATAGTATTTCTGGCGGTGCCATCGGCTTTTGTTAAGGAAATACTCCTTTCTCTGGATAAAGAAAGTTATAAAAATAAAATCATTGTTTCCGGGATTAAGGGGATGATCCCTCAGGAAAATCAGCTGATTACAGATTATATAGCCTCCACTTTTGACGTTAAGCCTGAAAATCTTTGCATCATTGCCGGACCTTGTCATTCCGAAGAGGTGGCCATGGAAAAGAAGTCTTACCTCACTATAGGAGCGACGAGTGAGGCAACAGGTAAAGCGGTGGCAGATTGTCTGTCGTGCCGTTATGTAAAGTCCACAGTCTCTTTGGATTTGTATGGTATTGAGTATGCTGCAATTATGAAAAATATTGTAGCCATTGCATGTGGAATAACCCACGGGTTAAATTATGGAGACAATTTTCAGGCGGTTCTGGTTTCCAATGCGATGCAGGAGATCGGACGTTTTGTGAATGCTCTACATCCTTCCGGGCACAGAGTTTTATGCTCTTCGGCCTTTTTAGGAGACTTGCTTGTTACATCTTATTCTCAATTTAGCAGGAATCGTACCTTTGGTAATATGGTGGGAAGAGGGTATTCAGTGAAATCTGCCCAGATCGAAATGAATATGATTGCAGAGGGATATTATGCAGTAAAATGCATCAACGATATTAATCAGGAATTGTCTATTGACATGCCTGTGATAAAGGCTGTTTATAATATTCTATATGAGAAAATTTCTCCTGCTACAGAAATAAAAATACTGGAAAGTAAGCTTAGTTAAATTCTTTTAAGGCTTCGTAAACTTTGTGTATGGGCAGCCCCATTACATTAAAGTAGGAGCCTTCAATTCCGGTAATTCCTATTAAGCCTATCCACTCCTGAATGCCATAACTCCCGGCTTTATCAAAGGGCTTATGAGTTTCTATATAATGGTGAATCTCTTCATCTGAAAGATCTCTGAAGTAGACTTTGGTGGAATCTGAAAAGGCAATTTTTTTACCTTTATGGAGCAGGCATACACCGGTAATAACTTCATGACAATTTCCTGAAAGTTCTTTAAGCATCCTTGCTGCATCCGACGGATCAGTTGGTTTTTCCAGTACCTTGTCGTGAATGAGTACGGTGGTGTCGGCTGCAATTATCAGAGCTTCTTCAGATTCTTTCTGAAAAGATGCAGCTTTTTTTTCTGCAAGATATTGAGAGATGCATTTTTTCGGTAAATCAGAAGGATAGTCTTCCGGTATATTTTTGCTTTTTACCAAAAAAATAATCCCTGCTTCCTTAAGTATTTGTTGCCTTCTGGGCGAGTTGGAAGCAAGGATTATAGTACTATTATTAGTATTCAAATCTTATAAAACTTTATTATTTGATGAGGTTAGGAGTGTTTCTTCCGCAAACGCTTCTAATCATTTCGCTCGCTCTTGGATCTCCGTATAATTCGGCCTGTTTCAGGTCAAGGCATGCTTCGCTGTTTTTATTTAGTTGGGCATAAGCCACTCCTCTGTAATAATAGGCTTCTTTGTCTTTGGGATTGAGCTCAATCGCTTTGGTTAAATCAGCAATAGCTTCTTTGCTGCGGTCTATTTCTGTAAGATAAGCACCTCTGTTAAAGTATGCGTCTTTATTGTTAGGGAATAGTTCAACTGCTTTGTTGAATTTTTCAAGTGCAGCTTTTGTGTTACCGCTGGTAGCAAATACTTCTGCCCACTGATAATAAGCCTCTTCAAATTGAGGATCGATTTCAATTGCTTTTTGATAGTCTCTGTCAGCTCCATCAAAATCCATCAGCTGAAGTTTTGAGTATCCTCTGTTGTAGTAAGAGAACTTGTCGTTAGGGTCCAGTTCAAGTACTTTGGTGTAGTCTTCGATCGCTCCTTTATAATCATCAATGTGATTTTTGGCGTAGCCTCTGTAGAAGTAGGCATAGTTGTATTTAGGATACATTTCTATCACTCTGGTAAAGTCAGCGATAGCATCTTTGTATTTACCGTATTCATTACGAGCCAGACCTCTTTTATAAAAAGCTTCGAAGTTGTTAGGTTGTGCAAGATCTATAAGAGTGGTATAGTCTTTTATTGATCCGGCATAGTCGCTTAGAAGGTATCTGATATTGGCTCTGTGTGCCAACGCTTCAGGATCTTTAGGAGAGTGAACCAGTGCTTTTGAAAAATCATCAATTGCGCCTTTCTGGTCTCCGGTTTGTTCTTTCGCTATACCTCTTTTGATGAATGCCTTGTAGTGGTTGTGGTTAAGCTCCAATACTTTGTTAAAATCTTCGATTGCAGATTCATGGTCTCCAATTTCAGTTCTGCATATTCCTCTGTTGTAATATGCTTCAACATTTCTGGGATCTTTGGCCAACACTTTATCAAATTCTTCAATAGCCCCAAGAAAATCACCTTTTTGATACTTGAGATTTCCCTTCTCAATATAAGAGGTATCAGTCGCGGTACCTGCAGAGACATTTCCTGATATGGAAATGAATGCTGTCAGTAATACCAGTAATTTGATAAAAATATAGTTTTTCATATGACCAGATTATATTGTGTGTATTGTGTGTTTCATTTTAGTTTTATGTCGGTAAGGTCGTAAAAAAACATACCTGCCTGCATTTTGGGGTAAAAAAATGTTGACTTTTCAGGTAATATTGAATTTTTCAATACTGTTTGCTTTAAAGTGCTCATTGTTACCCCTTTTAATAGTAATCCAAAATCTGCCTCGCCCGACTGTACTTTATTTGATAATTTAGTAAAGTTATAAGAAAATTTTAGATTATACCAGTTTTTAGGCTGTTCTTTTATAAAATTTTCTAAGTATTTTAATACTAAATAATCAATAAATGCCATTTTTTGTCGGGCTTCATTATAAGCTTTATGACTAATGAAATGTTTTACTTTTTCGCTAATTGGTTTAAGAATAAATGATTGAGATTTTAACAATAATCCCCACTCACCCTCTTCACTCTGAGAGGTGAATTTCTCTACGGATTCCCGAGAAACTGGTTTCAGTTCAAAAAATCTCTTTAAAAGGTTAAGTAAGATTTCTTCTTTAAAATCGCTTAATTTAATCATTCGGTGGAAAGGCAGGAGGGTGTCAGGTTCTTGCTCTATCAGGCTTATATACGCCGGAATAGGTACATGGGTGCCATGTTTTTTATTATATAATAACATGGTCTGATACCTGTGGTGTCCATCTGCCAGAAACAGTGGACCTGTTTTAAATAAATTTTTTAAAACAGGAAAAACATTTTTATCAAACTTTTCCAGCCTGTGAAGGGTCCCCTGGGTATCTGTAAATGCCATAACCTGTGTAGTAGGGTACTCCAGAAACTTCCGGAAAGAATTGTCGGCATCTTCATAAAGGAGGTGAATCGGCGAGGAGTTAACCTGGTAGTGCTCCAGAAATTGTATTCCCTGTTCAACTACGTCTTTATTGATTGCTTCATGCGGTAAGACATTTTCCGGCCCCCATTCGCCCACCTTTAGTGCAACCATAATTCCTGTTCGAAGAAAGGGTTTCCCGCTGACTGGATGAACATATTTCTGTATGTATTTATAAACGGAGGCTTTTTCTCTGACTACAATGTTGTGTTCTTTCCATTCCTGAAACAGAGGGGTTTTTCCTGGGGCTGTTTTGGGATAAGTAAGTAATATACTGTGAAACGGAACTGTGTAAAAAGCATCCATATCAGGACCAAACTCTTCCTTAGGCATTAAAGGGAAAGACAGTTTTGGAAGTGCATTTAAATCAGAATATCTGTACACTTCCAAAGGGAAAATTTCGGCCATAAAAACTTAAAAATATCTCCTTTTCCAGACAGAGGTTTCAGTTGTGGCAGAGGAGGACTTTAAGGTCGCATGTTCATTTTTTTCATGAAAAAACGTTCCTGCAAATGCCATGGCTATTTCTTCCGTATCCTTGTCTGCGGGTTGGACTAGTTTGTCAGGAGAGAAATGTTTTTTTACGAAATGAGTGTCGAATTTTCCAGAAATAAATTCTTCATGATCCATCACATAAGCACCAAAGGGCAGGGTGGTCATAATGCCGGATATTTTGTATTCGGAAATTGCTCTTTTCATTCTTTGAATGGCCTCGGTCCTGTCTTTGCCATAGGTGATCAGTTTGGCAATCATGGGGTCATAGAAAACAGGAATTTCCATGGATTCTTCAAAGCCGTCATCTACTCTTATTCCGGGGCCCTGAGGTCTTTTGTAAGTGATGAGTTTTCCTGTATCCGGAAGGAAATTGTTGTAAGGATCTTCTGCATAGACCCTTAGTTCTATGGAGTGGCCTCTCAGGGTAATATCTTCCTGCTTAAAGGAAAGGGGTTTGCCTTCTGCAATGTTAATTTGTTCTTTTACCAGATCGATACCGGTAATCATTTCAGTGACAGGGTGTTCTACCTGTAACCGGGTATTCATTTCCAGAAAGTAAAAGTTGAGTTGTTCGTCTACAATAAATTCCACCGTGCCTGCTCCATAATAGTTGCAGGATTTGGCTACTTTAACGGCTGCTTCTCCTATTGCCATCCTTTTTTCCTGATTTAAGACAGGAGAGGGGGCTTCTTCAATTACTTTTTGATACCGTCTTTGAATGGAACATTCTCTTTCAAAGAGATGAACGACGTTTCCGTGCTGATCACCAAGTATTTGTACTTCTATATGTTTGGGGGAAGCGATGTACTTTTCAATAAAAACGGAGCCGTCTCCAAAAGCAGACCGGGCTTCGCTGGACGCTCTTTCCAGTTGTTCGGCCAGTTCTTCCTGCTTTTCTACAATACGCATTCCTTTTCCTCCGCCTCCGGCGCTGGCTTTGATCAGGACAGGGTAGCCGATTTCATTGGTGATGCTAAGTGCTTCATTGATATCGGTAATGGGTTTGTTGATACCAGGTACCATGGGAATATTATAGGAAGAGGCAGCTTCTTTAGCAGCCAGTTTGCTTCCCATAATTTTAATGGATTCTGCGGAGGGACCAATGAAAATCAATCCTGCTTCCCCGACCTGACGGGCAAAGCTTTCGTTTTCACTAAGAAAACCATAACCCGGGTGAATGGCGTCTGCTTTTAGCTGGAGCGCGATTTCAAGTATTTTAGAGCTGTTAAGGTAGGATGCAGAGGATGGGGCCGGGCCCGCACAAACTGCTTCATCCGCATATTGCACATGCGGAGATAGACGGTCTGCCTCACTGAAAACTGCCACGGTTTTTATTCCCATTTCTTTGAGGGAGCGCATTATTCTTAAAGCAATTTCGCCCCTGTTAGCGACTAATACTTTTTTTATCTTTTGCATTATCCTGATCCATTGAAGGTAGCGTCAATAATAAATAATTAAATCCATTAATTTTATTCTTTTTTTAAGAAAATAGGAGGTAATTTATCAAAAACCATATTTCACGATCTGATTTTAATGCTTACATTTGTACGATTTTTGGATCTGTATATTTTGATCCCAATAAGGTTTTGATTTGACTATATTAAAAATTTACTACCTTGGATTTATTTGATAAATTAACAAATGACAAAGGACCGTTAGGAAAACATTCTTCGGTCGCGCATGGATATTTTGCATTTCCAAAACTCGAAGGCGAAATTGGCCCCAGAATGAAGTTCAGAGGAAAAGAAGTTTTGAACTGGAGCTTAAACAATTACATCGGACTAGCCAATCATCCTGAAGTTCGTAATGCTGATGCTGAAGGTGCAGCAACGTATGGATTAGCCTTCCCAATGGGAGCAAGGATGATGTCCGGAAACTCAAATCTTATTGAGGAGTTTGAATCTCAGTTAGCAGACTTTGTAAAAAAAGAAGATGTAATGCTTCTTAACTTCGGATATCAGGGAATGGTATCCATTATAGATGCTATATTGTCGCGCCATGATGTAGTGGTTTATGATAGTGAATCCCACGCTTGTATTGTTGACGGAGTAAGACTACATCAGGGAAAAAGGTTTGTATTCCCGCACAACGACATTGAAAACCTGAAAAAGCAGCTTGAAAGAGCAAGTAAGATAGTTCAGGAAACCAAAGGTGGAATTCTTGTTATTACCGAAGGAGTGTTTGGTATGGCTGGGGACCTTGGTAAATTGAAAGAAATTGTAGAGCTGAAAAAAGATTATCAGTTCAGACTTCTTGTTGACGATGCACATGGTTTTGGAACAATGGGACCAACTGGTGCCGGAACAGGTGAGCATCTTGGAGTTCAGGATGGAATTGATATTTACTTCTCTACCTTTGCCAAATCAATGGCCAGCATAGGTGCATTTGTTGCCAGTACAGAGCAGGTTATTGGATTTTTAAGATACAATACCAGATCTCAGATCTTTGCGAAAACATTGCCTATGCCTTTGGTAGTAGGGGGAATGAAGAGACTGGAACTATTGAGAACTCAGCCTCAGTTAAGAGAAAATCTGTGGAAAATTGTACACAATTTACAACAGGGATTAAAAGATGCCGGATTTGATATCGGGAAAACAGAATCTCCGGTAACTCCTGTTTATCTGAAAGGAGATGAGAGTGAAGCCGCTCAGCTTATTATAGACTTAAGAGAAAATTATAGCATATTCTGTTCTATCGTTATTTACCCGGTAGTTCCTAAAGGAGTTCTTGAGCTTAGAATTATTCCTACTGCAATGCATACGTTGGAAGATGTTCAGCAAACTATTAAGGCATTTCAGGAAGTTTCTTACAAACTTAAGAACAAGCTGTATACCCAAACTTTATCGAATATCTCTATTTAATATAATAGTAGCCTCACAAGTAAGATTTTCTTCTCTTTGGGAAAGAAAATCTTACTTTTCTTTTGAGTAGTATTTTTTAATTTATTAATTTAGAACGTTTTAATAACTTAAATTTTTATAATAATGAACAGATTCGAACAACTGAAAAATCTTGTATTGTCACTGGAAGGTGATTTTACAAAATTTTATGAAAAAGATAATGCAGCAGCAGGAACCCGCGTAAGAAAAGGAATGCAGGATCTTAAAAATTTGGCTCAGGAGATTAGAGTTGAGGTTCAGGATAAAAAAAATAATGAATAATATTAACTAAAAATAAAAAGAGGCTGAAATTCAGCCTCTTTTTATTTTTAGTTAACTTCTGCTATTGCCTGAATAATTCGTTCCTTTAGATTTTGAGAGGCTTTTACCAATGGCAGCCTTACATTATTTTTACAAATTCCCTTGTACTCAAGAACTTCTTTAATACCTACCGGATTGCCTTCTTCGTACATCAACGGGTTGATTTTGCTAAGTTTTGCTATTTCTGCTTCAGCTTCAGCATGTTTTCCCTGAGAGGTAAATTGAATGGATCTGTGAAAGTGACCAGGGTAAGCATTGGCCAGCACCGAAATTACTCCAACTCCTCCAATCGCTCCGAAACTTGGTGTAGCCATATCGTCTCCACTGATCAGAAGGAACCCTTTAAGACTTTTGGCAACTATTTCTTTAGCCTGATTTAAGTCGCTGTTCGCTTCTTTGATGCCAATGATATTTTTAACATTGGAAAGTCTGATCGTAGTCTCAGCAGTCATATTGACCCCTGTTCTTCCGGGAACATTGTACAATATAACAGGAACAGGTGAAGCTTCCGCAATTTTTTTATAATGCTGGTAGATGCCTTCCTGCGAGGGTTTGTTATAATAAGGGCAAACGGATAAGATCGCACTGACACCTTCTAAATTCGTTTTGTTGATGCGCTCAAGGACTTCCTTCGTGTTATTTCCCCCTATTCCAAAGACTACTGGCAGCTTGCCTTTGTTTTCCCTGATGACAAAATCCAATACCTGTAGTTTTTCTTCCTGACTGGTGGTGGGAGATTCTCCAGTGGTACCATTCACCACAAGATAGTCTACTCCGTTCTGACTTACGTGATCAAGTAGTTTTTTTAATCCGTTAAAATCAATAGTATCGTCATCACTAAACGGCGTTACAAGTGCTACTCCGGTCCCCGAAAAAATACTCATTTTTAACTCCTGAATTTTTTTGTACAAACTTCCATTAATCTTATAAGCGCTTCAATGCCTTCTCCTGATTTTAATTCAGCCATTACCTCCAGTATATTTTTATTACTTTCTGAGAAAACTCCGAATCTGCATTTCGCTTTGCTCGCTGATAAAATATTTTCGAATGGCAAAAATGGTGAAATATTAATAGAATATAAATAGTCGAATTCGGTTTTTATAAAATTATTTATTTTTTCGTCCCGATAAGTACCATTCCATTTTATGTCGCTAAAGGAGATCCTGGTAAAGGGGAAATCGAATGCACAATTGTTGGTCATTGAGTTGCAAATGATTACTACTTTTTTCCCCTCTTTAATGAGATTTTTAACAAATTGTGAAATACATTCATTGCCTTTGGGGCTGTCATTGCTGATAAGAATGCCTACCGTAGAGCATTCTTCATAACTCAAACTTACCCTTTTAGCTTTATTATTTTTTTTATTGTAATAAGTCCTAAGTCTTAAAAAAAACTTTTTAATCATCTTTTACTATTTTAACATGTTAGTAAAATCTTCTTCTGAAAGCATTTGAATACCAAGTTTTTGTGCTTTTTCGAGCTTGGCTGGGCCCATGTTTTCACCGGCAATCAGATAGTTTAATTTGGCTGAAATGCCGGAAACTACCTTGCCGCCATTTTTTTCTATTTTTTCCTTTATCCCTTCACGACTGAAATGTTGGAATACCCCTGAAATAACAAATGTTTTTCCTTCAAAAATATTGCTCTCCAGCTCGACTACTTTCTTCTGTGCCTCCATCTGAAGACCGGCTTTTTTCAGCCTTTCAATAAAAGCGCGATGCTCTTCCTGTGCAAAATACTCTACGACCGCCTGAGCAATTTTTTCTCCTATTTCCGGAACTTCCCTTAACTCTTCGAACGTGGCTTTGGCCAGTGCGTCGATAGTAGTAAAATGTTCGGCAAGTTTTTCTGCTACCGTATTGCCCACATAGCGGATGCCTATCCCGAATAATACGTTCTTAAAGGGGACAGTTTTAGAGCGTTCAAGCCCTTTTATGATATTATTCGCAGATTTTTCGCCAAAGCGTTCCAGGCTGCAAAGTTGCTCAAATGTTAAATCGTACAAATCGGCAGGGTCTTTTACGAGACCTTTTGCATAAAGCTGTTCGACTGTCTCAGAACCAATACCTTCTATATTAAGTGCTTTTCTTTGGATAAAATGTTCAAGTTTCCCTTTAATCTGAGGGGGACAGCCTTTTTCGTTCGGACAATAATGCACGGCTTCTCCTTCCTTTCGGATGAGTGGCGTTCCGCACTCCGGGCAATTGGTAATATATTCGATCGGAACACTGTTGGCCGGACGTAGAGCGAGGTTAACTCCGGTTATCTTGGGAATGATCTCTCCGCCTTTTTCAACAAAAACGGTATCACCGATACGCAGGTCCAGTCGTTTTATTTCATTGGCATTATGTAGGGAAGCTCTTTTAACCTTTGTTCCGGCCAGTTGTACCGGTAACAGATTGGCTACAGGTGTAACCGCTCCGGTTCTTCCTACCTGATATTCTATGGATTCAAGCAAGGTACTTGCCGTATCGGCCTTATATTTATAAGCAATGGCCCAGCGAGGGCTCTTGGCCGTATAACCTAGTAGTTCCTGCTGCTTATAATCATTCACTTTGATCACTATACCGTCGGTGCCAAGGGGTAGGTTAAACCGTTCTCTTTCCCACTTGTTGATGTACTCTATTACCTCTTTAATATCTTTACAAAGGGCATAGGTTTCCGATACATTAAATCCCCACTCCTTTATTTTTTTCAATGCTTCAGAATGGGATTTAACATTCAGGTTTTCTCCCAGAAGTCCGTACACATAGCAATCCAGTTTTCTTTGTGCTACAATGGCTGAGTCCTGCATTTTTATAGTGCCAGAAGCAGCATTTCTGGGATTGGCAAGCAGCGGCTCCCCAATGTCTTCACGCTCTTTGTTGATTTTATTAAACGAGTCCAGGGGAAGGAACACTTCACCTCTGACTTCAAACAGGGGAGGAATGTCACTGCCTTTAACTTTTAACGGCAGACTTCTGATGGTTTTTACATTGGCCGTAACGTCATCTCCTCTGACTCCATCTCCTCTTGTTGCAGCTTGTTTCAGAATACCATTTTCATAAGTGATACTCATGGCAACTCCGTCAAACTTAAGTTCGGCAATGTATTCAAAATCGTTTCCTATTGCTTTCTTAACTCTGTTGTCAAACTCTATAAGGTCTTCTTCAGAGTAGGTGTTGCTTAGGGAAAGCATTGGGTAAACATGATAGACTGTTTTGAATTCTTTGGTGATGGTTCCACCAACTCTTTGGGAGGGAGAATCATCTTTTCTGAATTCAGGATATTGATTTTCCAGTCTGACTAATTCTTCAAGTAACTTGTCAAATTCATAATCGGATATCTCAGAGATGCTTTGCTGATAGTATAAATCATTATAATAATTGATCTTGTCTGTTAGCTCCTCGATCCGTAGTTTGACTTCTTCTTTGGTCATTTATTCTTTGTATAGGAAATGAATTGTTTTTAACTTATTCCAAGTTATAATGATACAAAAATAATCCAGGATATAGCATTAAAAAAATATCACTGTTATTCAGCGATAAGTGGTGGTACAATTTAGGTAAGGATTATTTTTATATAACCAATATATAGTTGATATTTAATGAGTTAATAAGTGGTTGTCGTAGTTAAAAATATTTAAAATGAAAACGGTTAGAGTTCACGAACTGATTGAAAATCGCTGGAGTCCAAGAGCATTTTTGTCAAAAGAGGTTGAGGAAGATAAACTTCTCAGAATTTTTGAGGCTGCCAGAAGGGCACCTTCTGCCATGAATGAGCAACCCTGGAGGTATGTAATAGGATTGAAAAAAAATGGTCAGGTTTGGAAAAGCATCTCAGATAGTTTGAATGAAAGTAATCAGATCTGGGCGCAGCATGCTCCGGTTCTAATACTGACCCTCGCTAAAAAGCACTATAGCAGAAATGGTGCGGAAAACACCAAAAGGTTGTACGATCTGGGCCAGTCGGTTGCCTATCTTTCCATACAGGCAACCAATGAAGGATTGTTTTTACATCAGATGGGTGGTTTTAACCACGATAAAATCATTGAAAATTTGCAATTACCGGAAGAGTTTGAACCTGTTACGGTTATTGCACTGGGGTACAGGGGCGATCTTACTTCGCTGCCTCCAGCATTGCAGGAACGTGAAAAACAGATGGTTAACAGGTTGTTTCTTAATGAGTTAGTTTTCGAAGAGTGGGGGAAAAGTCCTATCTCCTGAGAGGTTGTTAACAAATCGTAAAACACTCTTGTTATATATGAAATAAGTTCTTTAATAAACCACAGGAGGATAACGATGATTTTCGATATTAAGCATGATGGGAAGGGGCAGAAATTCTTTATCGTTATAAATGGAAAGGAGTGCAATCTCAAGTATGAAAAACTATCTGATCAGATTTTTGAGGTGAAACAAATGTTTGTACCTAAAAATTTGAGAGGACAGGGGATTGCAGGCAGAATAGCAGAATATTGTCTGAATTTTGCCAAAGCAAATTTTATTAAGATAAAAACATCTTGTTCCTATATTCACGATTTCATAGAAAAGAGAAAAGAGTATAAAGATTTGTTAATTACAACTTCTTCAAAAGAGCCTGCCGTTATAGTTTAAGCCTGGTTAAGCTTTCAACAATCATCTTCATTCAGATCCATCAATTCTGAAATTATAAATTAGTAACTTCGTTTAAATTACTAAAACCTGTTGGATTGATAGATCCGGATGAAGATGATTTTGAAAAAGTGTGTTAGGCTGATCAAGCTGACGATCGTTTGTTTTTTGGTCAGCACGATCGTTTCCGTTATAGTATTGCGGTATATCCCTCCGGTTGTCACCCCATTAATGATACTAAGATGTGTGCAACAGGTTTGGGAGGGGCGGACCCTAAAACTAAAAAAGGACTGGGTTGCGTTTGAAAAAATTTCTCCAAATTTGAAAAGGGCTGTGATTGCATCAGAAGATCAGCGATTTTTGGAGCATCACGGATTTGATTTTGATGCCATCAAAAAAGCTATAGAACACAATCAGAAAAGCAGAAAAAAAATTGGAGCAAGCACCATTAGTCAACAAGTTGCCAAGAATGTCTTTTTGTGGCCTTCGAGGTCCTGGCTGCGCAAAGGGGTGGAGGCATATTTTACCCTACTTATAGAAGTGTTCTGGAGCAAAGAAAGGATATTGGAGGTATATCTTAATGTAGTGGAACTGGGAGATGGAATTTACGGGGCAGAAGCTTCAGCTCAGCATTATTATAATGTAAGTGCCCAAAAGCTATCGAAAGATCAGGCCGCTTTAATGGCAGCCATATTACCGAATCCACTAAAATGGTCACCTGTAAGGCCTTCAATGTATCTGCTAAAGCGACGGAACTGGATCAGACAGAATATGGCAAGATTGGGGAAAATCGATTTTTCGTAAAAGAACGTTTATAAAAAAGGTTCTGAACACAATTCAGAACCTTTTTAATTTCTGTTAGTCTATTTTCTTCATTACTAAAGCTGTCCTGTTGGTCAGATAGATACTCAACGACTGGAATTCATCGGTTTCATGAATAAAGTCTGAATCGATTCTTCCAAATCCACCGAATTCTTTTTCATCAGAATTTAGGATGATTTTGTATCGGCCTTTTTCAGGAGCTTTAAATCGGTATCCGAAAATCGAATTGCTTATACTGAAGTTAAAGATAAAGATCAGATTATTTCTTTCGAAAATGATGACCTTGTTGGCTGAATCCATGTTGATTTGCTTTCCGTGGAGGGCAGATACCACATGGTTCTCTTTGATACAATGGATCATTGCTTTATCAAAGTTTGCAAGGAATTGGTATTTCAGATCTTTGTTGTCAACCAGGCTCCATTGTCTGCGAGCGTATTTGTAGCTCCAGTTGTTTCCTTCTCTGGGGAAATCGATCCACTCGGGGTGTCCGAATTCATTTCCCATAAAGTTAAGATAACCTTCTCCACCAAGTGAAATGGTGAGTAATCGAATCATTTTATGAAGGGCAATTCCTCTGTCTATGATGACGTTTGGATCCTCGATCATCATGTGGAAATACATTTCTTTGTCCATTAGCCAGAAGGCTAAAGTTTTGTCTCCCACAAGAGCCTGGTCATGTGATTCTGCATAGGCAATGGTTTTTTCTTTCCATCTGCGGTTGTTTAAGACAGACCACATTTCATGGATATCCCAGTCTTCGTCCGATTTTTCTTTTAAAATCTTTATCCAGTAATCCGGAATTCCCATGGCAAGCCGGAAATCGAAGCCGAGTCCACCCTCTTCCACTTTTCTGCAAAGTCCGGGCATACCGCTTACATCTTCGGCAATGGAGATGGCATAGGGGTTCACCTCTTTTATCAACTCGTTTGCAAGTTGCAGATAGGTAACCGCATCCCACTCTACATCGTTTTTGAAATATTTGTCATAATGATCAAAGGATGTATGGCCATGATGAAAATAAAGCATGGAGGTAACTCCGTCAAATCTAAAACCGTCAAAATTGTACTCTTCCAGCCAGAATTTGACGTTGCTTAACAGGAATTGCTTTACTTCCCATTTACCATAATCAAAGATTTTGGAGTCCCAGCCTTCGTGGTATCCTCGTCCACCTGGATGAAAGTACTGATGGTCTGTTCCATCAAATTCATTCAGGCCTTCGGAAAGGTTTTTCACGGCATGTGAGTGTACGATGTCCATGATGACTGCTATTCCGAGTTCATGGGCTTTATTGATGAGGTATTTCAGATCCTCCGGATTTCCGAAGCGGGAGGAAGCCGCAAAAAAGTTTGATACATGGTAGCCAAAAGATCCGTAATACGGATGTTCCATAATGGCCATGAGCTGAACGGCATTGTATCCATAGTCCTTTATTCTCGGCAGGATTTCATCAGCAAATTCTATATATGTACCAATGCCCTCTTTTTCCTGAGCCATTCCTACGTGAGCCTCATAGATGAGAGGCTCGTTGAGCACCTCCTTAAGGTTTACGTTATTGGGGCCCCATTGGAAAGTAGAGGGAAACCAGAGTTGTCCGCTAAAGTCATAGGTTTGTGGATCCTGAATGACCTTTTGAATATACGCAGGTATTCTGTCCAGTGCTCCGTTATTAGCGATTACATGGACCTTTATTCTGCTGCCATGTACAAATGAATCTTTATATTGATCATACGGAAGAAAAATCTCCCAGTCTCCTCTAGGGTTTCTAGTAAGAGAATGGGAGCTTCTGTTCCAATGATTAAAATCTCCGGTTAAGTACAGTTGATGGGCGTTCGGGGCCCATTCTCTGTACCACCATCCGTTTTTTTCGTTATCAAAATTCACCCCATAGTATTTATGTGCATCAGCGAAATTGGTAAGGCTTCCATAAGCCTTTTGAATTTCACTTAGTGCTTTCAGATAACGTTCAAGACGAGCTTCAACGTCATCGTTATAGGGTTCGAGCCAGGGGTCGTCCTGGATAAGAGGCAGTTTTACTTTTTCCTTCACTGTCATTTAAAAAAAGTTATGTTAGCTTAATAATACACGCTATAACTCAAATTATAAAATTATTGTTTAGATAATTTGTTAACTTAATGGATCTAGTTCCTCTTCCTGTGTATTGGTTCTTACTATAAAAAGTTTTCCAAAATGTTCTGAAGAAGCTACAAATGGCCTCTTGTGGAGATTAATAGATCTTTTGATATAGCGAATATCAACTTTTTTGGTTGTCTCTTTATCTTCTACGGTTTTTACAGTGTCTGAATTTAAAGAGTCTTTTGGTGTCGGATCCGGTATTGATTTAGAACTTAATGTGTCTGTTTTTTTCTCAGGCGCAGGCCTGTTTATTTTATCTGTTTGTCCACTACCATTGTATGGACTGCAGGCAAATACATTCCCCAAAAAGAAAATTAAGATAATGATATTCAGTTTAGTAGGTGCCATAATTCCCTCCTTGAAATGGTGCTGTATTAGTTTAAAACAAAAACTATGCAGTTTGTTTAATCAAAAAGGGTTTAGAAAAACAGGAGTTGGATTTAACTAATAGGTGGTTGGAAATATCAGTAAGTTAGGCAAAAAGTAAATGAATTTATCTGTGAAAAAATTATTCTAAATCTTCTGTTATATTTCTAAAATAAAGCTCGTTTACAGAAAGTGTTTCGGAGTCAACATCCAGTATAAACGACCTGAAGTTGCCATTTTGTTGTTTAAAACGGATAAGACAACGTTGATTGGTTTCCCACTCAAAGTTGACCGTTTTTTCATTTAAATCCGTAAGATTAATCTCTGAAGACGGGACTTCTGATAATTCCATTCCTCTTAATCCAAAGCGAATGGTAAAAGGATCTACAAGATTGGGTTTAATACCTGAAACAAATATGGAAAGAGAACCGTCAGGAGAGGAGGAATACAGGTTTATTTCTTTCTTGCCTGTGCAGGCAACAAGGGCTAGTGAGACCATAAAAGAAATAAAAAGCTGCTTCATGAAAAGTGTATAAGAATAGATAATCAAACCTAAATAAAAGTGAAGTGAAACACAAGTAATGTATTAAAAAAAAGATCAATATATCACCAGTTAACTCAGTTAACAAAGAGCTGGGCGTTGAATTAATAAGAAGAACATGATAGATTAGCTGTGTTGAGTTTCGATTGATTTACTAATAGTGGTCTGTTATACGCAATTTCTATCTTTTAAGTTAAGATAGGAGGACTAAAAAAATATAACTTAAATTAAAGTATGTACATGAAAAAGGTCTTATCGTTATTATGCATATCTGTCGTTCTTTTGACAGGCTTCAGAATGGCTACACTCAACGATACTGGCTATACAGCCAAAGTAGCTCCCGATTTTACACTTAATGATATAGACGGCAATAAAGTTTCACTAAGTGATTTTAAAGGAAAGGTGGTGTACATGGATGTATGGGCTACCTGGTGTGGTCCTTGTATGGAATCGATTTCGTATTCTCATGAACCTAAACAGGAATTTCTGGATAATCCGAATGTGGTCTTTTTATATGTTTCTATTGATCATGAATTAGACCGGTGGAAAAAAGTAGTCAAAAGAAAACGTATTGAAGGGGTACATGTGAATTCTTACAAGGGAAATGAAAGTTCTATACTTTCAAAATACGGAGTCGCATCCATTCCCCGTTATATACTAATAGATAAAAACGGAATTATTGCCGATCCCAACGCCAAAGCCCCATATGAAGAGGGGTGGGTCAAGGATATTAAAAAATTACTTGCACAATAGTATTGGTATTGACTCAAAGACATTTTAAATTGGGTTCTTTTTAGAACCCTTTTTTGTATATGATTAGCTTTAAAGACAAAAAGATTAAAATCCTTTGGATAAGTGCTCTCAGTTTTGCGTTGTTCATTATCGTTTTCATTTTTTCAGTTTCGATAAACCTTTTCGGACTATTTGGTAAGATTCCTTCACTTGAAATTCTTGAAAATCCCAAAAGTGACCTCGCGTCGGAAGTGTATACAGAGGATAATGTCCTAATGGGGAAGTATTTTAAATACAACAGGTCTAATGCAGAGTACAATGAACTACCCATTGATCTGGTGAATGCTCTGATTGCCACGGAGGATGTTCGTTTTTATAAACATTCCGGGGTTGATTTTAAAGGTACGTTTGCTATTTTTTTCTATGCGATTACCTTCCAGAAAAGAGGTTCCAGTACATTGAGCCAGCAGTTAGCCAAAAATCTTTTTCAGATGCGGCAGTCCAAAGAATACCAGGGGCCGTTAAGCAAATTTATGCCGGTGGTGAAATTTAAGGAAATCATTACGGCTATACGGCTTGAAAGAGCTTACACGAAAAAGGAAATTATGACAATGTATCTTAACACTGTAGAGTTTGGTAACAGTACCTATGGCATTGTCTCGGCTGCAAAAAGATACTTCAACAAAAAGCCTGCTAATCTGAATACCGAAGAAGCTGCAATGCTTATCGGTTTGCTTAAAGGACCAAGTGTTTACGATCCTGTTCGTAAGGAAGAGAAAGCATTGAGCAGGAGAAATACGGTATTGGGACAGATGGTAAAGTATCATTACTTAAGTAAAGATAAATTTGAAGAGTTGAAAGTGAAGCCTTTAGCGTTGGATATTACCTATGAAAATCAGAACACTGGTCTGGCTCCATATTTCAGAAATTATATAGAAGGGTTTTTGCTTAAATGGTGCGATGAGCATGGGTACAACCTTTATGGAGACGGGTTGAAGATTTATACAACCATAAATTCCAAAATGCAGAAGTATGCGGAAGAAGCCGTTTCCAACCATATGGCCTCTCTTCAGAAGGAGTTTTTTGCTCAATGGAAAGGTAAAACGCCCTGGGCGGCCAATAGTATAGAGGATAAGAAATTTGTAGAAAAGTATGCAAGACGTTCTGAAAGGTACCGGGTTTTAAAAGCTGAGTTGGGGGATAAGCCTGAAGAGATTTTTAAAGAAATGAATAAAAAGGTTAAGATGAAAATTTATACACTCAAAGGGACCAAGGACACTTTGATGAGTCCTATGGATTCTGTGAGGTATTATCTTCATTTTCTCCATACAGGTATGGTGAGTATGAATCCTCATAATGGTCAGGTAAAAGCATGGGTAGGGGATATCAACTTCAGATATTTTAAATACGATCATGTGAAAAAAGGAGCCAGACAACCCGGATCTACCTTTAAGCCATTGTTGTATGCGTATGCAATAGAGGAAAAAGGATTAACGCCCTGTTCGAAAGTTCTGGATACTCAGGTGCCCTTTACAATGCCTGACGGGAAAGTATGGATACCTAAAAACAGCAATAACAATTATTCCAATGACTACATGACCTTACGTCTTGGAATGGCAAAGTCCGTTAATACGATTGCTGCCTATCTGATGAAACTCAGTGGGCCGGACTCTATCGTTGCTTTTGCAAAACGACTGGGTATTTCATCTCCACTCGAAGCAGTTCCTACGCTGGCCCTTGGTACCAGTGATGTAACGGTATTTGACATGACTCAGGCCTATTGCACGTTTGTGAATCATGGCTTCAGATACGAACCATTGATGATTACACGCATTGAAGACAAATATGGAAATACACTGGAAGAATTCCGGAATATTCCAAAGCAGGTCTTGTCGGCTGAGACGGCTGCAGCTATGGTGTATATGCTCAAAGGTTCTGCTGAAGAAGAAGGAGGAACGGCGAGAGATCTTGTAAGAAAATATAATATCTACGCGGAAGTCGGAGGAAAAACAGGAACGACTCAAAATTCTGCCGATGGCTGGTTTATGGGAATATCACCGGATCTGGTTTCTGGTGTCTGGGTAGGTGCCGACGATAGAACTATTCACTTTCCGGATATGCGATTTGGTCAGGGTGCAAAAATGGCATTGCCTATATGGGGGCTTTATATGCAAAAAGTATTCTCTGATAAAAGTCTGGATATCAGGACTAAGTTTGATATTCCGGAAGCTTTGAAAGAAAGCTTTGACTGTGAAGCCGTTTCCGAAGAACCGGATTCAGTGATCATAAATACTCCACCAATATTTTAAGTTTTGGCCTGCTTCCATTTCCATTATTTCTTTGTCTTCATTTTGGACAAAGAAATAATGGATGCCTAGGAAGTCGTTACTGCCAGAGGGGTTTATTTATTTTCTTTTTTTAGTTTTCGGCGATGTTTTTTCCAAGGATTTTTTCGGGTTTGTTCTGCGTAAAATCAGGTATTCCAGGTTGCCAAAGATAAGCGTGTCCGGTTGATCAATGCTAATATCGTTAATCTTTCCTGTCCAGGTTTCTATAATATCGTGCTGGCGGTTAAATGGTCCTTGGTCAAAGTCAACTACCCGAATAGTAATCTGATCATCTGCAGTACATTTAAATGCGGTGGATTGATATACCTTATGGTATTGAACAGCATTTTTTATTTCCGGGCTGTGATAAATATAGTCGTCCCCACATAAAACGTCCCAGAAAAGGTCCGGATAACCGGTACCACCAAATGCATAGTCGAATTTGGAAGGATCACATACTTTCGTGTTCAGCCGGAATTTTAATACTTCAATAGAGGTAGTGATTAATTCCGGGGCGTTAATTTGAAACGTTACCTTTTTCAGTGCAATGGGCTTGTGTGAAAAATTATATATTTCCTTAAGGTCGCTTTTCAGACTGTCCTGTTTAAAACGAACCGGAATTGCTTCGATGGTCAGTTGAACCTCGTGCACTCCTTTGTCCAGCTCCAGAGATCTCAATGGAATAGAATATTGGAGAATTCTGTTGCCTTCCTTAATAAGAAGAAATTCATCGTGTAAGCTTAAGAACCGGTCGGAATAGTAATTTACGGCAGATTTAAAGGGCTTCCTGCCCGAGCATGAAAGGGAAACATAGACTGCCTGAATGCCCTGTTGCTTTAAATCTTTCCAAAATTGACCGGTTGAATGAACGTTAAAATCTACCTCTATAACCTTTGAATTTTTATTGGTAATCGTATCGATACTGTTTATTGTAAATCCTAGGCCATTCTCAATGGAATCGACGGGATTAAATGTAAGCCCTGTGTATTTTAACTGTACAGGTGCCTGGTTGTCAGCAGTAGTAGTATGGTGGGAAGCTTCTTTACAGGAAGTCAGATGGAATAGAAGTAACAAGATGCTCAGATTCTGTATTAAATAGTGCTTCATTGAGTTGTTCACTCCCTTTTTCATTAAAGTGTTTTTTTAGTTTTTCCTACTATGTTGTGCTAATAAATTAGTTTTTTTGAAAATTTTACTAAAAAAATTAGCGTTTGTAATTTTTGTGATGTTTATTTGCTAAAAAACATCGTATTTTATGTTGGTCTCTACTAAAAGGGGTTTTAAGTTAAAGTATTTTTTACGTAAACCTATACCTAATTCGAGTTTCATACTGGTAAATTACCTGTTTGAAGATAATACGGGATTTTTCATTCATGGTGAAAAGCTTATTGAAAATAAAAGCAGTTTGAGCAGAATGATTAATAATGTATTACAGGATATTAATATTTTGATTTAATTAGTGGATATAATCTTAAAATAAACATGACTCTGATTAGCGACAATATTAAGTATTTAAGAAAACAAAAAGGATTAACACAGGAACAGCTGGCTGAAAAAGTAGGAATAAAAAGATCTTTATTAGGAGCGTATGAAGAGGGGAGGGCTGAACCTGGTTTGTACAATCTTTTAATGTTTTCCAAAATACTGGAAGTGTCTGTTGATGCGCTCATTAGCGGAGATCTTAAAGATCCTGAAAGTTATAAGCAAATGATGCAGAAAGATATTGAAGCTAAAAAATTAAGAGTACTTTCCATTACAGTAGATAAAAACGACAATGAATCAATACCCATGGTTCCGCAGAAAGCAGCAGCCGGCTATCTTAACGGCTATGCGGATCCGGAATACATAGGCGATCTTCCGAATTTTTATCTTCCCAATTTTAAAAACGGTACATTTCGGGCGTTTGAAATTTCCGGAGATTCCATGCTACCGCTGGTTTCCGGCACCATTATTATAGGACAGTACGTGGATAATTGGAATTATGTAAGAGACGATCAGACGTACATTGTTGTTACTTCCAAAGAAGGTATTGTCTATAAGAGAGTTACCAATCATTTGAAGAGTAAACAGACCTTACTTTTATCATCGGATAACCCCGCATATTCTCCTTACGAGGTACATGTTGATGATATCCATGAAATATGGGAAGCTAAAGCTTTTATCAGTACTGAGTTCCCCAAGCCTGATATGTCGATTGAGAAGCTTGCACACATGGTGGTGAATATGAAAGAAGAACTTAAAAATCTGAAGAAGTAAGTCACCTTACTTCTTCGAAAATTTTTCAAACATTTCTATAAGTTGGGCAACACTGTTATCCTGACTGGAAAGGTTTACGATTCCTTCATTGGCCTTAAACCAGAATCCTTCTCCATTATTTATATAATATCCCTGAGCTTTACCGGGAGACGGAAGGCTTTTTTCATAAATGTATTCCGGCTGATAAATGGTTTGAAGAGTATTTTTCAAATAATCCCATTTCATTTCAACAGCTTTTTTCTGGTTGTTTTTCTCAATTTCAATTAAAAATGTTCGGGTTTTAAATTCAGGCTTAAGATTAACTGCGACATACTCCTGAGGAAAGTTTTTTATAAAGTTAATTTCCAGAGTGCTTTCTTTACCAGAAGTTTCAAAGATTGCCTGAGTTAGTTCCTGAATCAGATAGGCCCACTCATCTGTATTGACAGGTGAGCCGGCTATAATTTTCGGAGCTTCTATAAGTACTTTTATTTCTGATTCTTCTTTAACAAAAGTTGATTTATTGATAAGCGACTGAATGGGCTCCAGCCATACAGAACTTAAACTACCATTCCACTGATAATCGTCGTTTAGTGTAAATCCTTCATCTAAAATCTCTTCTTCTGTGAGTTCTTCACGTCCAATATATTTAATATTAAATTCAACTTTAAGCAGATTGTTTGCGTTAATAAATTTTAGGTAAATGGTGTTGGCATAAGGAGGGTAAAGATCAAGAGGAGTAAAATTTATTTCAAAACTGTGAAAGTTATTCATATTTGATTTGTTTTTTTAAATTTTATAAATATTTTTCATCGAAATTAGTACAAACGTAAATAATGAAAGGTTTAAAAAGTATTATCTGTGATACAATATTAGGTGAAACAGGTATTAAGTTGACAGCCAAGGATTTGGGCATTAAATTCGAAGCTGATAGTGTGATTGTTAGGCTTTGGGATTTCGAAGTGCTCAAGATGGCTATTCATGGGCACAAAGATACAGATACTGCTGAATTTGCTGAAGATTTATTAGATGCTCTTTTTGAAGAATATTATGATTTCAGGGAAAAAGTAATAGAGTTAAAACTGGAAGACCTTAATCAGCGCTGGAGACCTTTGATAATTGAGACTATCACTCCGATGTTAAAGAAAAATAAGGTAAGTCAGGGGATTCTGGATGTGCTGGATTATGAGTTTGTAGATATGGGATACATAAAAACACCTTATTCCAATCCGGATGAAGAGGAGTGGGGCTTCCCAATCTTTGCACTAAGAATAACTGATTTTGAAGACCTGGAATATCTACACACAATTGATGCTTATGCAGATTTACAAAAGTTTGATTATGAAGGACTGGTTAAGGATTTTTTGAAAAAGATAAGATGATTAATTGATTAACAATATTAGAAAAAACCTGTTCTGGTATCCGGAACAGGTTTTTTATTTGTAGTCGCTAGCAGTTTTTAGCTTGTCTATTTTTCCTGAAGCTGTATAATGAAAACTTTTACAGACTATAAAATATCTTGGAACTTCGTATTTAGGTAATTCCTTCTTAAAAATTTGAAGAATTGGTTCTTTTAAGGTTTCCGGACCTTCGTAATAAAAGGCTAATGCTTCGCCCAGCTTGGTGTCGGCAGCTTTGGTCAGAAAGAAGTTTCCCAGAATGCCATGCTGCTTTAAAAGCTTATTTATTTTCCCTTCTATGGACTCTATCTGTAGTTTTATTCCACCCGAATTAATGACGTTGTCTATCCTCCCAATCCAAGTAAATTCTTTTTCCGAATGGAACTGCACAAGGTCATTGGTAGTAATCCATTGATGATTGGTGATCGCTCCTTTTATCTCAAGACAGCCTCTTGAATCTAGTTTTGTTTCGATTCCTTCCAATACTTTGTAGTAATCAGATCGATGAGGACCATTTAATAATTTTAAAGCAATATGACTGACAGTTTCAGTCATTCCATAGGTACTGTAAATCGGAACAGTTAATGTTTGAAGTCTTGCTTGTAGAGATTCAGAAACAGCAGCGCCTCCGACAATTATGGCTTTAAGTTTGTTTAATCGTGCAGTGCTTTCCGCATTACTCAATATAGTTTCCAGTTGAAGGGGTACTATGGCTGTAAAGTCGAATTCAAAATGGTCAGGAATTGATTTGAAGGGATCTGATGAGGGAGGCACGATGTAGGCGTTCAAGCCTTCAATCAGGGCTCTGACAAGCATCATTTTCCCGCCGATCATGGAAGTGTTGATGCAGATTAAAGCGCGGTCTCCGGATTTTAGCTGAAGTGCTTTTATGGTAGCCCGTGCACTTGCTTCCATCTGCGCTCTGCCGATTTCTATAGTTTTAGGTGCAGAGGTTGAACCTGATGTTTTAAGATAAAATGTAGCGCTTTGGTTTAACCATTCTCCGATAAAGGAGATGGTGGCATGTTCGTAATCATCTGCAGGAGTATAGGAGTCCAGCTTGTCTAATTCAATTATCCGGTTATTCAGGTAGATGGTCACGTTCTGAAATTACAAGTTTAACAGGAGTACATCTTAGCTTCTTAACTTGATGCCAGGATGGAAAACGACTCCTTAGTTTCCATATTTTTCCCTGATCTGCTGTTTAAAGAGATTAAACATTAGAGTGTTCTTCTCAATACTGGTTTCAATTTCCAGAATTTTGGAATTGCCATCAGATGCTAAAAAGTGAGGTAATGCAGCTTTTAGTGCATTTAAGTTATTGCAATATGTATAGTCCAGATGGAACTCGTTTGCAATTTTATCTGCTCTTAAGTTTTGTCTGGTAATAAAGTATTCGGGGGCTTCCTTAAGATTTCTTGGTCCGTCTATCATGTTAAAAATACCGCCTCCGTGGTTATTAAGTAAAACTATTCTCAGGTTATTGGGAAGATAGTTGTTCCAGAATGCATTTCGGTCATAAAAAAAAGCAAGATCTCCTGTCAGGAGCAGTACCTGCTTATCGGTGGCTAAAGCACTACCTACCGCTGTACTTACAACACCATCTATTCCGCTTGTGCCTCTGTTGGCTCTCACAACAGTATCCGATGAGATAAAGCTTCCAAGGTAATTCACATATCTTACAGGCATGCTGTTGGACAAATGAATAATACTGCCAGGGGGTATGTTTTTTATAACTTCATAGGCTGCCTCAAATTCAGAGAATTCAGGAAGTGAATGGAAAAAGGTATTAAGAAAACCGTTGCCTTTTTTATCCATTTCAATCCAGGTGTTCAGCCAGGTCTCATCTTTTATTGCACCTTTAAAGGTTCGGAAAAAAGAAACGGGTTCTACGGGGATGATATGTGTCAGAGCCTGGAAGGTGTCTGCGCCTTCTCCGGAAGGATCGATGTGCCAGTGATATCCAGGCTTGTGCGTTCTTAGAAAATTTTTCAGACTTTTGGATAATATTGATTTGCCAAAGGTGATAAGCAAGTCCGGAGCTAACTTTTCCAGATCTTTTTCACCAGAGAGGATTATGTCAATATTTTGTACCGAATTAGCACAATGCAGGTTAGAAATAGGTTCGTTCCAGACAGGTAGTTTATGGTAAACACTAAATTCTGAGAGTGCAGTGCTCAGTGCGGTATCGACATCGTTTTGTCCGCTGAGTACTGCAATTTTTTTACTCTGATCAAATAGAGTTAAGAGTTGCTGCAGGCTTTGCTCCTCTATACTTGATTGTGTTTGAATTTTTTCAATTACGCGAACAGCGGAGTAGCCGATTTCATTGCTGCTTTTAGGGTAAAAGGGTTCACGCAATGGAATATTGATGTGTACAGGACCTCTTGGGAAAGATTCTGCAATATTGATAGCTTCAGAAAGGGTTCTGTGAATATGCCAGGTTGAATCCGGGGTTTGATGGTCGGTCGGAAGCTGAAAACTTTTTTTGACATGGCTTCCATATACATTTTGCTGGCGTATGGTTTGCCCGTCCTGCTGATCCACCCATTCAGGAGGTCTGTCAGCGGTCAGGATAATTAATGGTATTTGCTGGTAAAAAGCCTCCGCAATGGCGGGTGCATAGTTGAGGGCTGCTGTACCGCTTGTACATAGCAGTCCAACGGGTTTTCGTGTTTCAAGAGAAAGACCTAAGGCAACAAATGCCGCAGATCGTTCATCTGTAATGGTCCTGCTGGTCAGCTCTGGATGGTTCACAATTGCTACAGTCAGAGGAGCGCAGCGGGAGCCGGGGGATAGTACAAAGTTTTTTAATCCTTTTTTTGCGCAGATTTCTGCGATAGTATAAATTGATTCCACAACTATTCTTGAAGATGATCAAAGAGCGATTCCAGGGTTTTCATTTTATGACTGGTTTCTTCCAATTCATTGGTTGCTACCGAATCTTTAGTAATACCGGCTCCTGCAAAAAAAGACACTTTTCCTGATTGGATTTTGCAGCACCGGATGTTTACATATATACTAGTTTCGTTATTTATTTTGACTGGTCCAAGGAATCCGGTAAATAGTTCGCGATCATATTTTTCCATGGCTGTAATAAAATTCATGGCCTGTTCTTTTGGGGTGCCACATACAGCGGAAGTAGGATGAAGGAGTTTTAACATCCTGAATAAAAGATCAGGAAAAGGAACTTCATTGATGTTTACAGTAAAATCGGTTCTCAGGTGAAATAAATTCCCGGCCTGTACGGTTCTTGGCCCTTCGTCTTCGTATTCCCTCAGGCGTATTGATTTAAAACAATTGATGATGTACCGGCTTACAATGGCCTGCTCTTCGATTTCTTTCTGAGTCCAGACTACTTCATTCAGTTGCTGGGCGGTGGTCACTGGTTTGGTGGCCGCCAGTGCAATGGTTTTAAAAATATTTTCTTTGGATAAACCGGCTAACAATTCTGGAGTAGCGCCTATCCAGGTACCTAAAGTGGGGTGACTTACCAGCGAGGTAAAAGCGTGTGGATGTTTCCTGCAAAGCAGAAGGAAAAAACGGAAGGGATTAAAGCCCTCAGGCAGTTCCTTTACTTTGGTTCTGGAAAGAACGATCTTTTTGAACTTTTCATTTCTAATTTCTTCGACTGCTTTTTCTACCAGCTGTATAAATTCCCGAGAGTGGTTAGCAGGAGATTCTTTAGATTGCAGGGGAGTACCGTTGACAGGTGTAGATGCATTATAATGGTACTCAAATTTGTCCGCCAGGGGTGTATCGGGAATAGGCTTTATTTGTAAATCGTCAGAGAACGAGTTAAAGTAAATGTCAGGTCTGATTAAGATTGTTTCTTTTAAATCCGGATTGATAAACGGGCTTATCAGAAAACCTGATTCTACCGTTTCGTTTACCTCAACTTTATTAAGTGTATCGGAAAAATCAACGATAATGGAAATATCTTCCCGTCCTGGTTCTTTCCAGACAGCAACAGCTAGTCCGAGGTTATAGGAAGCAGTAAATAACCGTTCCAGTGTTTCTTCTGCCCGATCATACTTTTCGATAAAGTCTGTGCGGGTAATCAGTCCCTTCATCCGAATAGGTGTGTTTTACTTTTTAGGTACTATGGCAACAGTCAGTCTGCTTATGCAAACCAACTCTTTATTTTCATTTTCAATTCTGATATCCCAGATGTGCGTATTTTTCCCAAAGTGAACAAGAGAAGCTTTTCCATAAACGTAGCCGCTTCGAACACTTTTAACATGGTTTGCGTTTATTTCAAGACCAAAAGGAGAAAAGTGCTGAAGGTCGAGGCAGGAAGCCGAACCTATGGATCCAAGGGTTTCTGCAAATGCAACAGAAGCTCCTCCGTGAAGAAAGCCCATGGGCTGATGGGTACGGGCATCTACGGGCATTCTGCCAGTGATATAGTCTGCACCGACATCTAGGTATTCAATCCCTAAATGCTCTACCATTGTATTTTGGGATAGTTTATTCAGGTCCTGAACAGTTATATTGGGATTAATCATTATTTTGCAATACTATATAAGTACAAAAGTAGAACAAAATTGAAAACGAAAAAAATTTACCTTTTACGGCATGGTCAGACAGATTTTAATCTGAAAGGGATTGTCCAGGGCAGTGGAGTAGATGCAGATCTGAATGAAACTGGGCGTAATCAGGCAAAAGCTTTTTACAATTTTTATAAAAATGTTCCATTCGATAAAATTTATATTTCTGCTTTAAAACGAACCAAACAGTCGGTTCAATCATTTATAGATCAGGGAATTCCATTTGAGACTTTAACTGGTCTGAATGAAATAAACTGGGGAAATAAAGACGGGAAAATAATACGTTTGCAGGATAATTCAGAGTATTTAAAGCTTGTAAAAGGTTGGAATTCTGGTAATTTTGAGCTTAAGATGGAAGGAGGGGAAAGTCCTCTGGAAGTGGAAAAAAGACTTTTAGATGCCTGGAGTCACATAATTTCCAATAAAAATGAAGAAAATATTCTGATTTGTATGCATGGGAGAGCAATGAGAATATTATTGGCATCAATTCTGCATAATGATTTAAGAAGAATGGATGACTTCGGACACCACAATTTAGGCCTTTATATAATGAACTACTCCTCCCTGTCGGGTTTGATTATTGAAAAATCAAATTGTAGAGAACATCTTAATAATTTATTTTGTTAAAATATTCTGAAAAACATAAATTTCTAATTCAGAACATTCGTTCATGTGGTGTTTTTTCATACATGAAAGGAGTTTTTTCGTATTAGTACCAAAGTGCAAAAATTTTAATACCCAATTAATAAATGTTAGCAAAAGTAAAATTCATCGACGTTAAAAAAACTGGTTTTTTTTCAACTGTCAGAGAAAGAGTAGACAATTATTTTATCAAAAATAATATTCCCAAAACCGGGAATAAAGCAATGTATTTTAAAACTGTGTTTTTTTTGGGAGGATTATTGCTTTTCTATGGTTTGATTATTTCCAATCAATTCGGACTTATTACAATGTGGGTGTTGAGTGCATTCCTTGGAATGTTCGCAGCCTTTATAGGATTTAATATTTGTCATGATGCCATTCATGGCTCTTATTCTAATAACGCTACCCTTAATAAAGCATTAGGGTACCTGTTTAACCTGATTGGCGCCAACGCCTATTTATGGAGTATTGCACACAATGTGGTACATCATACCTATACTAATATTCACGGACATGATGAAGATATTGAAATAGCACCGGGGTTAATACGGTTGAACCCTGAAGAAAAGGCTAATAAGATACAGAGGTATCAGCATTATTACGCTTTCTTCCTGTATAGCCTTGCAAGCCTTTCATGGGTTTTGAGAAAGGATTACATTAAATTCTTCAAAAAGAATATCGGATCTCATGTAAACAAACATCCTAAAAAGGAATATGTAAAACTGTTTTTATTTAAGTTCTTATATTACCTGGTATTTATAGTTTTTCCTTTGGTATTTATTGATATCACCTGGTGGCAGTTCCTGATTGGTTTCTTAACCATGCATTTTGCGGAAGGTCTTGTATTAGGTCTTGTGTTTCAGCTTGCTCACGTTGTGGAATTAACAGAGTTTCCTGATCCGAACGAAGATGGAAATATCGAGGAAGCCTGGGCTGTTCATCAAATGCGTACAACTGCAAATTTTGCAAGGAAAAGTCCAATCGCAGCCTTCTTATGTGGCGGATTAAATATGCAGATAGAGCATCATTTGTTTCCTAAAATCTGTCATATACACTATCCGGTTATCTCGGAGATTGTCAGAGAAACAGCTATTGAATTCGGCATTCCTTACCACGAATACCCTTCTTTTGGAAAAGCTTTGGTGTCCCACTTTAAGGTTTTAAAGCGTTTTAGCAGACCTGAGTTTGAGGCAGCTGTTTAAAAGGTGCTATATCCCTAAGAATTATAAATTTTAAGAAAAATATCCCCACTCCTGTATATTTTCAGGGTGGGGATAGTACTTTTTGCGTTTTATTTTTAAATTTGGTCCGTTAAAAACTTGTTTTAAAAGGTAATTTTACCCTATTATTACAGTTTGAAATTAATTTTCTAAGCATTAATTAAACAATTGCATTTAGTACAATGGCTGAAGTGATCAGAATGCCCAAAATGAGTGATACCATGACAGATGGTGTTATTGCTGCGTGGCATAAAAAAGTAGGAGACAAAGTAAAGTCCGGAGACGTACTTGCTGAGGTTGAAACTGACAAAGCTACAATGGAGCTGGAATCTTACGAAGATGGTACTCTTTTATTTATAGGCGTAAAAGAAAAAGAGTCCGCTCCTGTGGATGGAGTAATTGCTATCATTGGACAGGATGGGGAAAACATCGACGGGCTGTTGAGTAGCATAGGTAAAGGTGAGGCTCCTGCATCAGCTCCTTCAGAAACGAAATCGGAACCAGCTCCTCAGAGTGCGGCACCGAAGATTGATACAGCCAATATTAATGCTGAAATAATACGAATGCCTAAAATGAGTGATACCATGACAGAAGGTACCATCGTTGCGTGGCATAAAAAAGTAGGGGATAAGGTTAAATCCGGAGACCTGCTTGCAGAAGTAGCTACAGATAAAGCTACAATGGAATTAGAATCTTATAATGACGGTACTTTATTATATATAGGTGTTAAGGAAGGCGAAGCAGTTGTAGTGGATGGTGTTCTTGCTATCATTGGTGAGCAGGGTGCTGATTATCAGACATTACTTGCTGCTGCTGCTTCAGGCGGATCTTCATCTGCTCCTGCTGCTAAAGAAGAGAAAAAAGAAAGTGTCGCAGCTCCTCAGACACCAGCAGTACAAACATCTTCTTCCGCTAGCAGTGACCAAAGACTAAAAGCTTCTCCTCTAGCAAGAAAAATTGCTAAAGAAAAAGGAATCGACCTTAACCAGGTACAAGGTTCCGGAGAATTTGGAAGAATTGTTAAAAAAGATATCGAAAGCTTTAAGCCAGCAGCTTCTGCGGCGGCTCAGGCAGCAGAAGGCAAAGGAGTATCCATTCCGGCATTTGTTGGTCAGGAAAGCTTTGAAGAAGTTGCTGTTTCTCAGATGAGAAAAACTATCGCCAAGAGACTTGGTGAAAGTAAATTCGGTGCCCCTCACTTCTATCTGACCATGGAAGTAAACATGGATAAAGCGATAGAAGCAAGAGCAAGCATCAACGAAGTTTCTCCAGTTAAAATTTCCTTTAACGACATGGTGATTAAAGCTGCTGCTGCCGCTTTAAGAAAACACCCTAAGGTGAATGCATCATGGCTGGGAGATAAAATCAGATACAATCATCATATTCATATAGGTGTTGCAGTTGCCGTAGAAGAAGGTCTTTTAGTTCCTGTATTGAGATTTGCTGATAACAAATCCCTGTCTCAAATAGGAGCAGAGGTGAAAGAATTAGGAGGAAAGGCAAAAAGCAAAAAGCTATCTCCTGCTGAAATGTCTGGCAATACCTTTACCATTTCCAACCTTGGAATGTTTGGTATCGAAGAATTTACAGCGATCATCAACCCTCCGGATGCTGCGATATTGGCAGTGGGAGGAATTAAGCAGGTTCCAATTGTTAAAAATGGCGAAATTAAAATAGGTAATGTGATGAAACTCACATTGTCCTGCGACCACAGAGTGTTGGATGGTGCAGTAGGCTCTGCCTTCCTTCAAACACTGAAAGATTATCTGGAAGATCCGGTAAGGATTTTGGTTTAGTAAAATAAAAAATAAGCCTCTCAACATCCGGGAGGCTTATTTGTTTAATAGAGCAAAGTGTATTTTAATTTTTTAAAGATTTTTGAATAAATGGAAAAAATTAAATCAACAACTGTAATTTCTGTGATCCATAATGGAGAAGTTGCAATAGGCGCAGACGGACAGGCTACACTGGGTAATACGGTGGCTAAGAGCAATGTAAAAAAAATCAGGAAATTGTTTGACGGGAAGATTGTTTGTGGCTTCGCAGGAAGTACAGCCGATGCTTTTACCTTATTGGAGCGGTTGGAGGAAAAACTGAATGCCTATGGAGGGAATTTAAAAAGAGGAGCAATAGAACTGGCAAAGGATTGGAGAACCGACAGATTCCTTCGCAGACTTGAAGCAATGCTTATTGCCGCAGATAAAGACGAAGTACTGATTGTTTCCGGAACCGGTGATGTGATTGAGCCTGATAATCAGGTGGCAGCAATAGGGTCAGGAGCAATGTACGCGCAGTCGGCAGCATTGGCCTTAAAAAAACATGCACCTCATCTTTCTGCAGAAGAAATCGTAAGGGAAAGCCTGAATATTGCTGCAGATATTTGTATTTACACCAATCATAACCTGATAGTAGAGACGATTAAGTGATGATTCAGATTTTACATAATCCCAGATGTGCTAAAAGCAGACAAGCACTGGCTATTCTAAATGAGTCCGGTAAGTCAGTTGAGGTGGTCGAGTACCTTAAAAATCCTCCCTCTGTAAGTGAGTTGCAGGAGATTATTGCCAAACTTAAAATTAAACCGGAAGAACTGGTTCGAAAAAAAGAATCCCTTTTTATCGAAAACTATAAAGGGAAAACCTTTACGGATAAACAATGGATTCAGATTTTGGCTGAACATCCTGTTCTGATTGAGCGCCCGATTTTAATTCAGGGCAATAAAGCAGTAATCGGCAGGGAAGAGGCAAAAGTAAGAGCATTTCTGTGAATCAAACCGCAACGACCCGGGCCAGTCCACCGTTTGGTATTTTTATAAGAGATTAGGTATGTGATTATAGGTTTTGACCAGATCTCTGATCGTAACATCCCAAAGAAATGTAACTGAATTAAAAAATGGAATAGAAGAAGGAAACATTCTCCTATTCCATTCCATATAATTTTTTTTAAAATCAAAGAAGAGAATTAGTACACGTTGAATTTGGATCAGCGATAAAGTGTTCCATTGTTTACAAGAAAGGCGGATTAAATGAATTTTCTGGGACATTTATATTTGTCAAGGCAACATTCTGATGAAATTATTGTAGGGAATTTTATTGCGGATGGACTGAAAGGGAGGGAATTAAGAGATTTGCCTCCTATGGTTCTTAAGGGGATAAAACTTCACCGGTATATAGATGATTTTACCGATAAAAATCCCTGGGTAAAAAAGAGCAAACAGCGTCTTTACAGTGACTATGGGAAATATTCTCCTGTGATTATAGATATTTTTTATGATCATTTTCTGGCAACAGAGTGGAATGATTATTCGTCGGAAATGAATCTTAATGATTTTGCTCAGTGTTCCTACGATTTGCTGGAAAGCTATCCTCAATATCTGACAGATCCTATAAAAGGCCTTTTGTTCCATATGAGAAAACAAAACTGGCTATATCATTATTCAGAAATATCCGGAATGGAAAGAACTTTTCAGGGGATGTCCAGAAGGGCAAGGTTTGATTCACGAATGGAGACTTCCTGCGAAGCGCTTGTCAAAGATTATCATCTATACAGAGAGGAATTCAGAGCCTTTTTCCCGGAGATTATACGATTTGTAGAACAACTTTCATTATAAGAAAGAAAGGCTGCTTTTATTACATGCGCGAATTTTTTAGGTGTCAGTTTTTGTTTTACACCCATAACCTTTTAAAAACGGATTATCCAGATCCATTTAATATTCAACGTTATGGGAATTCTCTTAAACACCTATTTATTTCATAATGAGTCAAAAGACATCATGGTCGGAAGTTTTATAGGCTCCAGTGTAAAGCCGGCAAAAGTTGCCAATTACGGAGCTGAAATTAAAAGGGGTATCTTGTCCAATCACCTGGTGTCCGGTTTTAAGAGGACTCATCCCAACTATATAGCAAGTCAGAAACGCTTAAGCCCTAAATTTTCAAAATATACCGAAGAGGTGGTAGATCTGTTGTATGATCACCTTTTAGCATCTACCTGGAAAGAACGGGAGTCTGCCCCTTTTTTAGACTTTGTCCAGAATCTTTATCAGGATCTGCTGGAATTCCATTCTGTCTTTCCTTACAAAATGAACAGGCTGTTGCCCTTTATTATTTCCAATAACCTGTTTGGCTTACTGGAAACCCTGGAAGGGGTACATAAATACATTAAGCTGATGACCAAACGCGATACGGTGAAGGGAAATTTTGAATACGCCCTGACAGACTTTATCGAAAACTACCTGGATTTCCGAAACGATTTTACAGTTGTATTTAACGATTTGAAGAATTTTGTCCAGACTGATTGTAAAAAGCTGGTAGAGGCGCAGATGCTGAATAATGGTTTACAGGCTGTCAAAACGTATAAGTAAGCGATAGCAAACCTGTCTGGCTGAAATAGTATGGAGTAATGGATATTGAAGACTTATCCCTGATTTTATGAATTTCGGGAATTAAGATTCCCAAGGCAACACCAATAGGAATACCGGCAATAATGTCGGTGGGAAAATGCTGACCGTTTTTGTATCGGAAATAACCCACTAATGCTGGCGGAATAGAAGCCGCAGTCCATAAAATCCACTTGTTTTTCATGTCGGGGCAATAGTCATGTACAACCTTTGCCGCGAAAAATGAGGACACTGCTGCAGCAGCTGGATGTCCGGCAAAAAACGAATCCAATGCACCGCTGCCAGTGCGCTTTTTTATGTCAACCCCGGCATTGTATACATAAGGACGTTTACGTCTTGTCTGACTGACTCCCCAGGTATAAATGATACCCATTGCACCCATGGATTCGATGTAAAGCATTATGATTTTAGGGGCATCCTGCCTGATTGCTTTGTTTGCAAATGTAAATGCAGGAATAAAAAAGGAAGTATATAAAACCACATCAGACATCACACCCGCTTTATTGTAATCGTTGCGGGTAGCACCTCTGTCAAATGCATTGACCATTCCGGGATGCAGCGTAACAACATAAGCACTGTCCAGCCTTGGTTTGGAATTCAATTCCATTAAACCCAGATAACTAATAACCCCTACAGCAGGAATGGAAAGGGCATCAATTCCTCCTACTTTGTATGGAGATGTCTGGGCGAAAGCCTTATTAAAGGTACATGTTAGCAGGAGAAACAGGCTGGTCTGGACAATTTTGAGCATTTTCAAAAGGGACTGTCAGTGCTAAGTACTAACCATAGAAGTGTTGAAAATGTTAGGCCGGAGGAGTTATTCTTCGTTGTAGTTGATATTCTTCCCAAGGGTTCCTTTCCAGCGTTTCCAGAAGCTTTCTCGTTCGGTTAGGCTGATAAAATCTGACACCAGGGCGGTTGAATCTTTGATAACAGGATCGGTCATGTTAATCTTTTTTAAAGTGTCAAACACTATCGGTATATAAGCGATTTCCAGTTTAAGTTTTTTGCCAAACCGTCTCAACAACCCATCCTGATAGGGATCGGTAGCCAGGGCGATTCTTTTAAATCCCAGCTTTTGGGCCATTTTGTAAGAGTAGTATAGGTTTTCTGTACTATGCTCTGCTTTTGTTTCTTCAAAAATATTTTCTCTGGGAATGCCTAAAGCTTCGCCATACAAAGCCATGACTTTGCTTTCTACATAAGGAGAGTAGACTGCACTGCCGGAATAAATAATATTTTTGGCAATACCTTTTTTGTACAGGTACTCAGACCAGTAAACCCTGATTTTCATTACAGGATGCCACTGGCCATTTTCATAGGGATAAGGAATGCCGGGAACAATAATGGCATCATAAGGTTCTCCCTTCAGGGCTTTGTGAAGGTCTTTTTCCGGGTTTCGAGTAGCACAGGAAGTTAGGACGATTAAAATGGAAAAAAGGCCTGCCGGATATAAAAAAGATTTCATAAGCGTCACTTAAATTTTTTTGAGCAGCCTGCTTAGATTAAAGCGTCGTCCTGCATAAAACCGGATGTTCTCAAGATGGTAATTAATGGACGAGTGCTCTGAATTGTCCATGGAAATATTGTTGGTATTTAAGTTAAATCCAGCATAGAACTTTTCTCCATTATAGCCTGTGGCAAGACGAATCTGAGACCGGAATGCCACTTTGGTTTTGCTAAAGAAGTAATCCAGATTTTCCTTTTGTCCTTCAAAATTTACCAGGGCTATACCTGGAATGGCAGAAAGTGTAATAAAGAAATGCTTACGGATTACCAGCGTATAGGCATAACCTACTCCGGTGCCAAAAGTTAATGTTTTTCCCTTGATGAGGTAGGCTCTTTCATTGAAGGCCGATCGAAGCTCTATAGGGATAATGCTGGAATCTGATTCGATGTTAAAATAATTCATATAGCCACCCACCAGGAGTGAACCAGCACTTTTCTTTTGTGCCTCGTCCTGGTTAAATGCAGCCCTGTAGGAAAAACGGGTAGGGTTGAGCAGGAAATAAAAACTTCCACCAAGCGTGAATGTTTTTATATCTGGTCTTATAGGGTAGGGATCGTGTTTGGAGTTCCAGGAAGGATTAAGGTCTTTGGCATTTTCAATATAAAAGCCTTTATAATTCTGAAGGCTCAGGTCTATAATGGCTTTTCTGCCATACATGCTGGCATTCAAATCTCTCTGATATGTTCTGCCGAATTTGTCATAATCGTTGTTGACAAATGGCAGGTTAAAAGCCAGGTCTAGTCCTATTTTTTTATGGTAACCGGCAAACCCAAACGAAAGATTTTCGTTTGGATTGTATTTCAAGCTTCTTTTACTGGTCTTGTCATAAATATTGAAATTATTTCCTCTGATGATAAAGGAAGCTTTAGTCGTAAGCAATAGGGAATAATTATTTATGTAAAGGGTGTCGTATCTGAGTTTTTTGATACTTTGGCTTTGAGAGAAACTTAAATGACTTGAAAATAAAACAAATAACAAAACTCCGAGTCTGAAGAAGGACATTCGTATGTATTTCTCAATAAAATTTGGTAAAAGATACATATTTCTCGGGGATTTCTGTAATAATTGTCACTCTTTCGGATGGGCAGCATCATAGGAACGAAGTAAAATTAAACATTATTTATGTTTCCCTATTTTTACTTTAATGGCTTTTATTTAAGCACATTCTTATGAATAAAGAAATAAAATTGTCAAATTTAAGACAGTAATAAAAAAGCGGTTATATTTTTCTAAGCAATGAAAATTACTATTAGCGACGATATTCTTAAAGATTTTTCAAAAGCTTCTTCCAGGGAGTGGTTGGAAACAAATGGCTTAGGAGGATGGGCAAGCGGTTCTTTATCAGGGGCAAATACCAGAAGTTATCATGGGATGTTTGTGGTCGCTACAAATCCTCCGGTTGGAAGGATGGTATTGCTTTCAAAATTAGAGGAGTTTATCAAAATTAAAGACACTAAGTATGAGCTAAGCGCTAACCAGTTTCCTTCCAATATTTGCGCTTCAGGCCTGCAATATCTTGAAAAATATGAACAGGAGTATTTCCCTGTTTTTTATTATAAAATCGAAGACAAGGTTGAAATTATAAAAACAATTACAGCCATTTTTGAAGAAAATACGATAGTCGTCACTTATGAAGTAAAACAGGCATCAGAGGAGTTTGAGCTGCAGTTAAAGCCGTTTTTGGCCTATAGGGATTATCACGGGCTTATCAGGGAAAATAAGAGCCTTAAGTGGGATACGCTATTCGGAAACGGAGTGCTTAGGATGGATCCCTATGAGGGCATGCCGTCGACATACATATATCTTAAAAATTCCAGCTTTAGGTTTAAACCTGCCTGGTTTCTGAACTTCGAATACAGAGAAGAACAAAACCGAGGGCTTCAGTTTTCTGAAGATTTGTTCAGCTATGGTAATTTTAGCGTAAAGCTGAAGCAGGGACACAAAATAGGCGTTATCATATCGGATAAAGATCCTTCCCGAAAAGATCCCTTTAAACTGGTTTCTGCTGAACGAAAACGTCGTGAGAAGATCATCCGGAATATTCCATATAAAGATGACTTATCCCAAAGACTAGCTATTGCGGCCGATCAGTTTGTGGTGAAGAGGGGAAAGAACCTGAAAACAATTATTGCGGGGTACCATTGGTTTTCAGACTGGGGAAGAGATACCATGATTTCACTTCCCGGAATTTGTCTGGTAACAGGAAGGTACGAGGAAGCCAAAAAGATACTTAAAGCATTTGCCAAAAGTATCGATATGGGGATGATCCCTAACCGATTCCCCGATGTAGGTGAGGAACCTGAATACAACACGGTAGATGCTACGTTGTGGTTTTTCATCGCTATAAAAAAATACCTTGACTATTCCGGAGATTCTACTTTCGTTTTAAAAGAACTTTATTCTTCCCTGAAAGACATTATTCATTGGCACGACAGGGGGACAAGATATAATATTAAAGTGCAGGAAGACGGTTTGCTCTATGCCGGACAGCATGGGGTACAACTTACCTGGATGGATGCCAAAATAGGAAACTGGGTGGTAACACCGAGGGAGGGAAAAGCCGTTGAAATAAACGCTTTATGGTATAATGCCTTAATGATTCTTGGAGAGCTGGCCGACTTAAAGGGTGAACTGAAAGCCAGCAGGCAGTTTTATGAACGAGCAGGACATATCAAAAAAGCCTTTCTGGAGACCTTTGTGATAAAGGATAAGGGATATCTGTACGATTATATAAATCAATACGAACAAAACTGTTCGATACGACCTAATATGCTTTTTGCTATTAGTTTGCCTTTCCCGCTGCTGGACGATGAGTTGTCTGCTTCCATATTAAGGATTGTTGAGGAAAAACTGTTGACGCCTGTTGGACTAAGAAGTTTAGCTCCTGACGACCCTCAGTACAAAGGCTATTATTCCGGAGACCGACTGGCAAGAGATGGTGCGTATCATCAGGGAACAGTCTGGGGATGGCTTATAGGTCCATACATTACTGCAAAGGTAAGACTTGAGGGAGATAAAGGGAGACAGGATGTAGAGCAATGGATACAAAATTTCCAATACCATCTGAGCGAGGCTGCAATAGGTAGTATCTCTGAAATTTTTGACGGAAATGAGCCCTTTGCCCCTAAAGGCTGCGTGGCCCAGGCCTGGAGTGTTGCAGAACTTTTGAGAGCCTATCTCGAAGATGTAAAGGGCGTATTTAAAAAACGATAAGCCTTTATAGGAAGAAATTCGTCGCAAACTTAAATACAAAGTTGTCTCCAAAACGAGGTAAGGCATATGGACCGTACCGAAGGAACAGACCAGCTCCAAAGCCCACTTTTAGACCAGCCAGGTTTACAACAATAACGTTATCCAGAAACGAACCACCTTCAAAATATCCTTTTTCCATTGTCTTGAAAGGGATTTCCTGATGATATTGAGGATTGGATAACGCGCCTATTCCCATATTATTGATGATCCACAAAGACGGCGTAATAGACTTTGTAATAAACAGTTTTCCAAAATCATGGGAAAAGAATAAACTGGCATACCTGTTACTCAGAAACTCGTTAAATTTCATGGTCTCAAAGCTGTTGTGAAAGACCACAGAAGTGTTTTTGTAACTACCCTTTTCATTGTACAGTTTCATGTAGGGGGCCTCTCCGGTAATGAAACCTGTTTCCAGCATTATGCCTGTTTTTCCCAGAAAAAGTACTTTAAAGGTTTCTTCAATTTTTAAGGCAAAACGATTGTAACTATAATCTCCGCTAAAGCCTTTTTTTAATCCCTTTTGCCAGATAAACGATACGACAGGGTATTGGGTGGGCAGGGGATATTTCCGCTTTAATACATTAAAATACTGTTCTCCGAACGCATACCGAAATCCAAATTTGAATTCTGTAAAGTTAAATTTTAAACTGTCTGTCCCTTTGTATACATAATCATAGGTGGGCTTATGCTGACTGTTGTCGAGGGAAATCATTACATCCATATTCTTAAATGGATGATAAAGGACCGAATTCTCCTGTTCCAGGACCAAATCCAGTATTCTTAACCAGAACTTCCTTAATGCCTCACTGCTGTATTGATACCTGTTGTATGGATAAAAATTCGCTCCGGCTTCTCTTAAATCATATGAAAATCTGGCATTCAGGGAAAGAGGAATGTCGTAAAAAGGTTTATAGGTAAAATCTGCTCCGTATTTAAATTTTTCATCCCTTATGCCATAACCGATATACCCTCCAAATTTGATTTTGTCTGAGTATTTTTCATTGGTATGTGCACCAAAACCAATTCGTGTTCCCTCCACATTGTTAAATGTTAAGAGTCTGTTTACATCGATATCTATTTTCCTGAAAGGCAATTCACCATAAAAAATCTTTTCCCCGAATGTTAGAAAATTTCCAAGATCCTTTTTGTACTTAAAGGATTCAAAGTAGTAGTAGGTAATGGAATCCGAGTGGGTTAAAGGTTCTCTTCTTACAGTTCTCCAATACTGCTCATCTTTTTGGTTTGCATTTTCCGAGTAGTTCAGAATTACTTCATTAAATGCTTTTTTATTCAGAAATTCGTTGAGGTTGACATCATAGATATAGGAATTTCCGTTGGCAATGTATTTTTCAGTTCCTTTGCTAAAGACAATAACAGTTTTGGTTCTGGCAGGAAACCAGGTGACTTTGTCTGCATAAAACTGATAGGACTGGAGTAAATTAATTTCTGCTTTTCCTTTTTGCTGATAAGGCGAGACATTCAGATGCTGCAGGGCATAGCTGTTTTTATTAATATACACGATACCTTTTAGTCCGTCGAAATACCGGTCACTTTTAGGATTGAATTTTATTACAAAGACCGTGTCGTTCTGAGGGTAGATGGTGTCGATAAGATTAAAGGCATATCTGTAAAAGACATCTCTGTTGAGAGGACTGGGGTAGCTTTTTCCAGCAATGTTGAGGTAATCTTTGTACAGAGAGGCATTTTGTACCTGGTTGGCCTGTACCATAAGCAAGGGGAGGTCAATACCCGAAGATTTTGCCCCAACGAGTTCTTCTCTCTGATGCAGCTGATCTATAAACTTTTTTTCACTGGAAGTTTCAATCAAAATAAAATGCTGCTCCTCTTTTAGTTTTTTAAAGGAAAGAGAAAATTTTTTGAATATATGGCTGAGAAATTTGTTTGATTTTTCAACTTCAGTAGTCTTAAGGCTAAACTTATTATAGGTTTTATAACTATAATAATGCATTTTTTCCGGGTTGTTCTGATCCTTGTGGTCGATGACATTTCGTATAATAACTGGAGCAACAGGATCTGATTCTTTTGAGATTTCAAAAAAGATAAACTTATTGAGTCTTACGATAAGGTCATTTTCAAATGGAGGATACAGGGTGACAGGTCTGTGCATGTACAGTTCAAAAGTTATCTTCCATAAAGAGGCTTTATCCGGTATGAAAAAGTTCCCGTCTATATCCGAAAGATAATCTACAGAATCATTTACGGTAATATGTACAAAAGGCAGGCTGTTGCCTGAAAAAGTTTCTAAAACAGTTCCTTTTAAGGTATCTGTTTGTGCCGAAAGTTGTAAGGATGAAAAAAGCAGGATTATAAAAATCCCTGTGCTTGTTAACTTTTTTAAAAGTACAGGGGAAAGGTGTTTCATTGCTGATCAGATGAAAGTAGCTTTTTTAATTGTTTTAATGATTCCTGGTTATTCGTTTCTAAGATAGTTCTTTTTAAACTCTGTTTTTCTCTTGTGGTTAAATGCCAGCTCAATACTGCCCTGTCTGCAGTTTCTTTTTTTTCAACTTCTTCAGGATTAATTTTCTTTTCTTTCAAAATTCCCCAATATCTGGGTTTGGGAATATATTCAAAGTTTACCACATTGATTTTCCCATTAAACCAGCCATAAGCACCTTCTATAAGGTTGTCGTTGTTGAAATCCTGAACATAGTCCCAGTTGTTGTACAGACTTCCAATTGGCGTAAACATTTTTTGGAATATGGATGCTTCAGCTTTCTTTTCAATCGGGCTATCTTTCTGGGAGTCTCTTATACAGACAAATACTACTCCGCTTGTATTCTGACTAATCCAGTCTCTGAAAACATACAAAAATCTTACTGCGTCTTTGATTCCATAATTATCTGCAATGCCGGCATCCATGATTTCCATGGAAGGGTTGCTGGGTAGCTGAACGTTTGGAGTGACATAAGGGAAAGTGGCACTCATTCGCACTGCGCTTAAGAACCGCAGGTTTTTAGCATCCTGTTCTTTGTAAAACCGCTGAAATTCTATCCCCTTTATTTTCTGGTTTAGATCCGCTTCCTCCGGAGGAGAAGTGGTCATGTAGCTGCAATACTGGCTGGAAATAAACAGTTTTCTTCCGTCGTTAATGACCGTTGGAGACATGATCAATAAAGGAATCAGCGCTTTTTGTTCAGGAATCTTGTAGTCGCTGACTTTTTTGTCCAGTACGTATTCCAGGTTATTGTTAAGCTGTTCTTCAAAAGCGTACCCTCTGTCTTTCAGGTATTCATAGTTGCCATAATTGAATTTTTGAAAACGGAAGAATATATCGTTTACAACAAGGCTGAATATAACAGGGTTGAGCACGTCTTTAGTGATGTTGGTAAAGGCATAGTCGGAATAGAGATCTATATTTTCTCCCTGTTTTTTTCTGAGGTAAAGTTCCCTGAAATAACTGGCTCCAACCATCCCACCGGATGCTCCTGTCATTAGGATGGAATGATCGATCAACCCACCATTAAGCGTACTGTCAACATATTGAAGAGTCCTGGTAGTCCAGGCAGCAGCTCTTTGTCCACCTCCGCTGACACAAATAAAGACCATTTTGGGTTTTCCAGGTCCTGAAAACTTTTTTTTCCAGTTATTTAAAATCTGAATAGTGGAGTCGGTATCGATTTGGAAATTGGATAAACTGCTGAGCTCATTTAGCCGTTCCAGGCTGTAGTCTGCCGGGGTATTGTTGTAATTGATACCATAGGCGTGATATTCCGAGTTAATGATATCGTATTTGACCAGTAAGTTAAATACGATTAGTGCGGCAACCAGAGCAGTGATGGCCCAGCCCCTGAGCCAGTAGGAGAATGCCCCGGTAAACATGATAAAGATAGAAAAGAACAGAATTCCGCTTGCCGCTGCCGGTATCTGAAAATACGGGTTGTCCCTGAACAGGCCCAGAATAATAATGACGATGATTACAAAAATTTCAACGATTACCGCATTCAGGTGATTTTGGTCAAAAACTTTTAATAAAATTTCCTTATCATAGTTTTTGTATGACTCTACTTTGACAAACTTAAAGGGAAAATCCAGGTAATGGTTGACAATGTATTTGTTCTTTTTAGCATTTTTTATTTTTCTTAATACATTGACTCTGTTGATGTTTGTTTTTTTTAGCTGTCTGTCAAGGTTAGAGGCCAGTTCCTTGAAGATATCTTTATTGGTAGAGGCAAAGTATAAAAGCAATAAGGTGAGCGTTATGGTAACGCCCAGAAGAAAACTTGCAACTTCCAGGAAAATCTGAGTGTTTGTTTGAAAACCGCTTTTGAACTGAAATCTGACAATATTGACAGAGTAAACAATTAAGAAGGCTAAGGGAATAATACTGTTATTCAGACAAAACTTTGTAAAGGGACGGGCAACAGTTCCCAGAAAATTAAATCGATAACTATCTAGTATGTAGGTTGTAATGTGAAAGGAGAGAATGAATATACCAACGGCAATCCCTATAATAAGGAAGCCTTTGTAATTCACCTGGTTCATGTATTCAGGGTCCAGAAACAAGTAGGGGATGCCCAGGATATTTCCGATGTTTGAAGTCACAAACCCAAACAGGATGAACCACAAAGCCAGAAGTATCTGGTTTTTCTTGAAGTGATTAATTAACAACTGTGCAGGGAAGGAATAATATAGATCCTCCAGAGTCTTAATCTTGCTCATTCTGTTCATGAATACACAATTCCTCCTACATATACGAAAAAGACAAGTTTAAATATTAAAAATTATTAAAACAATTAGATAAATATTAAACGGGGTATTATTTTTTTAGTATTCAGAATTCATAACTTTGTACTTGATTTACTGAAATGGAAAATATTAGAAACTTTTGCATCATTGCTCACATAGATCACGGAAAAAGTACTCTTGCGGATCGTCTTCTTGAGTTTACCAACACCCTTTCGAAAAGAGAAATGCAGGATCAGGTCCTTGATAATATGGACCTTGAGAGGGAAAGGGGGATAACCATCAAGAGCCATGCGATTCAGATGAATTATCAATATAAGGGTAAAACCTATATCCTCAATCTGATCGACACGCCCGGGCACGTGGATTTTTCTTATGAAGTTTCAAGATCTATCGCAGCCTGTGAGGGAGCTTTACTTTTAGTGGATGCCTCCCAGGGAATTCAGGCTCAGACTATTTCAAATTTATACCTTGCTTTAGAGCACGACCTGGAAATTATTCCGGTGTTAAATAAAATTGACCTTCCTGGTGCAATGCCGGAAGAGGTAAAAGATCAGATGGTAGACCTTGTGGGATGTACGAGAGAATCGATTATCCCGGCAAGTGGTAAAGACGGAACCGGAGTAGATAAAATTCTTGAAGCGATCGTGGAACGAATTCCTGCTCCGAAAGGAGATAAAAATGCTCCTTTACAGGCGTTGATTTTTGATTCTGTTTTTAATTCCTTCAGAGGTATTGAAGTAATTTTCAGGGTAATAAATGGTTCTATCAAAAAAGGCGATAAAGTAAAATTTGTTGCGACCGACAGAGAATACCATGCCGATGAAATAGGTATCCTGAAGCTGGAAAAAGAACCCCGTTCAGTCGTGGAGGCAGGAGATGTTGGGTATCTGATTTCGGGAATTAAAAGTGCGAAAGAGGTTAAAGTCGGAGATACCATTACCAGTGTTGAAAATCCTACCAAAGAGGCCATTCTGGGATTCGAAGATGTCAAGCCAATGGTTTTTGCCGGAGTTTATCCTGTGGAAACAAGTGATTACGAGGATCTTAGGGAAGCGATTGAAAAGCTTCAGCTGAACGATGCCTCCCTTGTATGGGAACCTGAAACTTCTGCAGCTCTTGGGTTTGGTTTCCGTTGCGGATTCCTTGGAATGTTGCACATGGAAATCATTCAGGAACGTCTTGAAAGAGAATTTGACCAGACTGTAATCACCACCGTTCCTTCGGTATCGTTCCATGCCTTTGATACCAAAGGAGAGATGCATATTGTAAACGCACCTTCCGAGATGCTGGATCCGTCAAGACTGGATCACATCGAAGAACCTTTTATAAAAGCTCAGATCATCACAAAGGCCGAGTACATCGGAGCGATTATGACCCTTTGTATGGAGAAGAGAGGCTTATTGAGAAATCAGGTGTATCTGACCACTGACAGGGTGGAGATGATCTTTGAAATGCCTCTGTCCGAAATGGTATTCGATTTCTTCGATAAACTTAAAACCATCTCTAAAGGATATGCTTCTCTGGATTACGAATTAATAGGATACAGGGAGTCGAATATGGTGAAGCTGGATATCCTGTTAAATGGTGATAAAGTAGATGCGCTTTCTGCTATTGTGCACAGAGATAAGGCGTATGACTGGGGTAAAAAGCTTTGTGAAAAGTTAAAAGAGCTACTACCAAGACAACAATTTGAGATTGCCATTCAGGCAGCTATAGGATCTAAAATTATTTCCAGAGAAACAGTAAAAGCGTTGAGAAAAGACGTATTGGCGAAATGTTACGGTGGAGATATTTCCCGTAAGAGAAAGCTTCTGGAAAAACAGAAAAAAGGTAAGAAGAGAATGAGACAGGTAGGTAATGTGGAAATACCTCAGGAAGCATTTATGGCTGTCCTTAAAATTGACTAATAACATTGTTTCGAATACCCATGAGTGATTTAAAAATGACTACCCAACTGATCGACGGAAAAAAAGTTTCGCTGGAAATTAAACAGGAAATAGCAGCAGCTGTAGAAGAAATCAAAAAATATGGAGGTAAAATTCCGCACTTAGCGGCGATACTTGTTGGTGACGATGGTGCTAGTCATACTTATGTCGGAGGGAAGGTTAAAAGTTGTGAAGAGGTAGGATTCCGGTCTACTCTGATAACCTATGAATCCAGTGTTTCAGAGGAGGCACTTCTTGCAAAGATTGAAGAAATTAACAACGACCCTGAGATAGACGGGCTTATTGTTCAGCTTCCATTACCTAAGCATATTTCTGTTGAAAAGGTAACAGAAAAGATACGTCCTGAAAAAGATGTGGATGGGTTTCATCCGGTGAACATCGGCAGAATGAATAAAGGGCTTCCGGCGCATATTTCTGCGACTCCTAATGGAATCATGATGTTGTTGAAACGTTATGGAATTGATACCAAAGGAAAGCACTGTGTAGTGGTGGGCAGAAGTAATATTGTGGGTTCTCCGATGAGTATTCTGATGGCCAGAGACAGTGAGCCGGGCAATGCTACCGTGACACTTTGCCACAGAAATACAACAGACCTTGGTTCTTTCACTCGTCAGGCCGATATCCTTATTGTTGCAGTCGGAATACCCGGACTGATTAAAGCAGATATGGTAAAAGAGGGCGTTGTGGTGATTGATGTCGGAACTACCAGGGTTCCGGATGCTTCTAAAAAAGCAGGGTATGCCATAAAAGGAGATGTTGATTTTGAATCCGTTGCTCCAAAATCCAGCTATATCACTCCTGTTCCGGGCGGAGTAGGTCCTATGACGATTGCTTCTCTTTTATTAAATACACTTGCTGCCGCCAAGGGGGATGTCTATCAGTCAAGATCTTAATAAGCTATTAGAACATTCAGGTTCCATCCTTCCTGTGATGGAATCTTTTTATACCATTCAGGGAGAAGGTTTTTTTCAGGGGCATGCTGCCTATTTTATCAGGCTGGCCGGCTGCGATGTCGGATGTCACTGGTGTGACGTCAAAGAATCCTGGGAAATAAAAGGGCACCCTGTTTTTTCTGTTGAAGAAATTGCTCAGGCTGCCTCTGTACATCCTGGAAGAATAGCAGTGGTGACTGGAGGAGAACCTTTAATGTACCCTTTAACCAGGCTTACCGACTCCTTAAAGAAATTCCAGTTCAGAACACATATTGAAACCAGCGGTGCTTATCCGCTTTCCGGTGACTGGGACTGGATATGTCTTTCTCCCAAGAAATTTAAAGCACCTCATTCGTCTGTTATAGATAAGGCAGACGAATTAAAGATTATCGTATATAATAAATCAGATTTTGAATGGGCGGAGCAGTTTGCCCGGCAGGTAAAGCCGGAGTGCAAACTTTATCTGCAACCGGAATGGTCCAAACAAAATGAAGTGCTTCCACTTATAATTGAATATGTAAAAAGTAATCCTCAGTGGAATATTTCGTTACAGATTCACAAATTCATGAATATCCCATAATGAATCTATGAAATCAAAGATCTTCTTTTCTTTTCTGTTGCTTTTACTTTTTGCCATATCTTCAACTTTCGGTCAAAACTACAGCTCAACCAATAAAAAAGCCATTGGACTTTTTCAGCAGGCAGAAGAACTTGTTCGTCTTCGCAAATTTAACGAAGCGATAAGAGCGCTTCAGGCTTCCATTGATAAAGATCCGAATTTTGTGGAGGCGTATTATAAACTGGGAGGTATCTACAAGCTCCTTGGTAATTCAGAAGATGGGAAGCGCTATTATTATAAAGCGGCTGAAATCCTTCCGAATGACAAACGCTTTTACTTTGGGTATTTTACCGCGGCTGAATATTATTTTAGCGAAGGCGACTACGAATCAGCTAAAAAGTACTTTCAAATGATGCTGGACCTGAAGCCTAATGATAAAAAGATAACAGAAGATGCTACTCAGCTTTTGGCGAAGGCAGAGTTTGGAATAAAGGCAAAACAAAATCCTTTACCTTTTAAGCCTGTAATGATGAGTCCCAAAATCAACAGGTTTTTTATCCATGGCTATCCTGTACTTACAGCTGATCAGCAAACCCTTATATACTACAAAAAAGATGGCCTTACGCCCAAAGACGACGAAGATATAGTGGTCTCCAATAAAATCGATGGTGAATGGTCGGATCCGTATTCGATTTCAACTAATATCAATACGAAGTTTAATGAAGGTGCAGCCTCCTTATCGGGTGACGGAAAAGTACTGGTGTTTACTTCCTGTAATCGTGACGATGGCTTTGGTTCTTGTGATTTATATATATCTTATAAAAATGGAGAAGCCTGGAGTGAACCGGTTAATCTTGGTGCCGGCATCAATTCTCCTTCGTGGGACTCTGAACCTTCCATTTCTGCAGACGGCAAAACAATCTATTTCTCCTCGCTTAGAAGGGGTGGATTTGGTAAGGAAGATATCTGGTACACCAGGATGAACGAAAACGGCGAATGGTCTCCAGCCAAAAACCTGGGTAAACCAATTAATACGCCAGGAAGAGAAGTTGCTCCATTTATTCATGCAAATGGAAAAAGTCTTTATTTTTCCTCTACCTACCATATGGGTATGGGAGGATTGGATATTTTTTCTTCCGAATTAACCGATACAACCTGGTCTGAACCTGTAAATCTTGGGTATCCCCTGAATGGTCCCAGCAACGATGCGACCATCTTCATCACATGCGATAGTAAAAAAGGGTTTTACACGGTGTATGAGAAAAAAGACATGCGCACGTCCAAAGCATTTTTATATGAATTCGAGGTGCCCGAACAAATTCAACAAAAACATAAAAGTACGTATGCCAAAGGAAAAGTTGTTGATGCAGTAACAAAGAAACCTATTGGGGCGAAAGTGGAGTTGGTTGATCTGAAATCAGGAAAGGTAAGCCAGTGGGTATGGTCTGATAGTGTCAACGGAGATTACCTCATTGTCTTAACAGAAGGATCTGAATATGCTTTACATGTTAGTAAGCCGGGGTACATGTTTAAAAGTGTTCACTTTGATTTTCTCAATCCACAGGTGTTTGATGCCCTTGCGCTGGATGTTTACCTGGATCCCGTTCAAACAGGAGCAGCTGTAGTGTTAAACAACATATTTTTCGCTTCAGGATCATTTGCACTGGAGGAAAAATCTAAAACAGAACTTGATAAAATTAGTACCTTTTTAAAGCAAAATCCTAAGGTGAACATCGAATTTGGCGGTCATACCGACGACATAGGTGCTGATAGCGATAATTTGCTGTTGAGTACCAACAGAGCCAGGGCAGTATTTGAGTACCTGGTTAAGTCTGGTGTCGAAGGTTCAAGAATGAAGTATAAAGGATATGGTGAAACCAAACCGCTTGTTCCTAATACTTCAGATGAAAACAGGCAGATCAACCGAAGAATTGAATTTAAAATTCTATAAAAAATCAAAAGTTAAACTCCGGCTCTCCCGGAGTTTTTTTGTCAATACTTTTTCCTGTAATTGATTTTTTCCTTCCAACAAAATCCTTTTCTCAAGGTCTTATAGGAAGAGCGACTACCGCTGTACCTTTTAATTGTATTACAATCTATGGAAAAGAAGCAACTGTTGTTAACTGCTTACAAATTAATGCAGCTTTCAATTCACATGTCTCAGCTCTATGACCGGGAAAAAGAGGCTATCAGATACATTTACGCTTCATCCAGAGGACATGAAGCTGTTCAGGTAGCTACAGGATTGCAGTTATTGTCGTGTGACTATGTTGCTCCTTATTACCGGGACGATAGTTTGATGCTGTCAATGGGATTTACCCCCTATGAGTTAATGCTTCAGCTTCTGGCTAAAAAGGAAGATCCCTTTTCTGCAGGTAGAACCTATTATTGTCACCCAAGCAGTAAAAGGGAAGATAAGCCCACCATTCCACATCAAAGCAGTGCTACGGGCATGCAGGCCATTCCGGCTACCGGTGTGGCATTGGGAATGCACTTTCTGGAAACAATTCAATCTCCATTGTTAAAAAAAGGTCCGGGAAATGAAGCCCCCGTAGTGGTTTGTTCTTTAGGCGATGATAGTATGACGGAAGGTGAGGTAAGTGAGGCATTACAATTTGCCGCATTAAAACAACTCCCGATCCTGTACCTGGTGCAGGACAATAGCTGGGGAATTTCTGTGACCAGTGAGGAAAGCAGGGCGATGGATGCGTATGATTTTGCAGGAGGTTTTAAGGGATTAAACAGAGTACGAATTGACGGAAGTAACTTTGAAGAAGCTTTTGAAGAAGTGGCCAAGGCTCTACAGTACGTACGTTCCGGAAAAGGTCCTGTGCTGGTGCATGCTGTTGTTCCTTTACTAGGGCATCACAATTCCAATGTACGGATGGAAGTATACAGAAGCAAGGACAATATTGCCAGACATGCCATAAATGATCCTGTAATTAAACTAAAACACAGACTTATTGGGATGAAAGTTCCGGAAGAGGAACTGAAAAAATTGGAAGAGGAAGCTTTAAATGAGGTAGAGGATAGCTTTAGAAAAGCCATGCAGGCAAATGATCCGGATCCAATAACCGTTTTGGATAATGTTTTTGCTCCTACTAATGCATTACTTGAGAAGGGAAATCGCAGCCCTGAAAACAAGCCCAAAGTTACGATGGTTGAAAGCGCGCTTCATGCCATAGAAGAAATTATGGAAGCAAATCCGGAATGCCTGTATTATGGCCAGGATGTGGGAAAGCGGCTGGGTGGAATGTTTGGAGAAGCAGCTACACTTGAAAAGAAGTTTGGAAAAGAACGGGTATTTAATACTCCGATTCAGGAAGCTTTTATCATAGGCTCTACCGTTGGACTTTCGGCTATCGGAGTAAAACCAATAGTGGAAATTCAGTTTGCGGATTATTTGTATCCCGGAATAAACCAGTTAATTACAGAAGTATCCAAGTCCTGTTACCTGAGTAATGGCAAGTTTCCGGTAAAGGCATTGATCAGAATTCCTGTAGGTATAAGTATAGGCGGAGGACCCTATCATTCCGGAACGATAGAATCACTGCTGCTTACAATAAAAGGTATAAAGGTAGTCTATCCTTCAAATGCAGCAGATATAAAAGGGTTAATGAAAGCAGCTTTTGAAGATCCCAATCCGGTAATTATGCTGGAGCATAAAGGCTTGTACAGTAGTAAAATACCCGGAACCCAGGATGCTTGTATGGTAGAGCCGGATAAAGATTATGTACTTCCTTTGGGAAAAGCCAATCTTGTTCTGCAAACGGAAAATCCTGACAGTGTTACAATTATTACTTACGGCCTTGGTGTGTATTGGGCAAAAGAGGCTGCTCAGTTGTTTAAAGACAGGGTTGAAATTATTGATTTGAGAACATTATATCCACTTGATGAAGGTCTGTTATATAAGGAAATCAAAAGGTCTGGAAGATGTTTGATTTTGTGTGAGGGGCCGGTTGAAAATTCCTTTGCTCAGGCATTGGCTGGACGCATACAAAAGACGTGTTTTGAATTTCTGAAAGCACCGGTGTATACCATAGGGGCTCTGAATGTCCCCGCTATGCCTGTGAATACAGCTCTGGAAAACACCGTCCTGCCGGATATATTAAAGATTTCGGAGGGGATAAATGAACTGTTAACCTATTCGAAGCACAAGGAATATATATGAGGAGGGTATGCAAATGTTATTGTGTGTAGTACTATTGAAGCTGCTTTAGGATTTTTAACTGTGCTATTTTTCAGTAAAGAATATTTACTCTATATTCGTACACGATCGTTGTCGTTTACAGCCTCTTTAAAAAGGTAATTAGTAATAGAGAGTATGATTCATATTTATAGGGCGAATGCATTTGGAGATGTGTTATGGACTGAACCAGTCGTACGTTATCTCGTTTCAAAGAATCAGTATGTCAATGTAATTACCAATTATCCGGAGGTTTTTCAGAATTATCCCAGTCCCTATCTTGTATTGAATAAGCCTGTTCCCAAATGGAAGAGAAATATACTTAAGGTCTTGCCTCTTTTAGGGTTTCCCAGGAAGATCATTAAGCTGGATATGGCTTACGAAAAGACTCCCAAAATACATGTTTTAAAAGCCTATTTTAATGCAGCCGGAATTAAAGAAGAACCACTAAGCCTGCCCAAGCTATACTTGACAGAAGAGGAGAAGAAAAGAACGATACCTGAAAAGTATGCAGTGCTTCACATCGATAAAAATCCATTGAACCACAGGAATGCTTATGGAGTGGACTGGAAAGAAGTAGTTAACTTTATCCAGGGATTAGGGTTAAAGGTAATTCAGATTTCCAAACAAGGGGAGGACCTGTATGGAGAATGGTATAAAACCCGTAACATGAGAGAGGTGATGTCTCTCGTGTACCATGCATCCTTATTTATAGGGCTGGATTCTGGCCCGAGTCACATAGCAGGATGTTTTCAGATTCCGTCTGCGATCTTTTTTGGTTCCGTTAATCCCCGGTTAAGACATCTGAATGATAAGAATAAAATATATTTACAGCAGCCTTGCGAATATGCAGGTTGTTATCATGAGGTGGTGAGTAGCAGGGGAAAAGAATGCCAGTTGGCAGGATCAGAAGGGATCCCCAAGTGTTCTTTTCATACAACCGAATACGTTATTAATGCGATAAAACAGTTGTATACCCAAAGCGAATTGTCGGTAAATGATAAGTAAAAAGGGTTGCTTTAATGCGTCTCTGTATATGTTTTCAGATTATTTAGCCCTTTATCAAAATCTTTTTCAAGCATATCTATTATCATAAATCCAAAGTATCTTCCCAGAGGATAATTGAGTTTGCCTTCGTTTTTCCATGTTACTTTAGTACCCTCCTGCACAGCTTCAAGGGTGAAGTAAACTTCTGATTCTGATTTCATCGGGGCTTCCATTACAAGTTTTGAGTGGATCATTCTGAGGCTGTCCGTTTCTGTAATAGTCAGGTGCCCTTTGCCCGTTTTCCCGCCTTCCCAGCTGTATTTATGACCGGACTGACAAGGCGTTCCTTCTATGAGTTTGATAGTTGCAGAATCGTTTATGGTCCAGGGATTCCACTCTTTAAACGTGTTGTAGTCAGATAGTTCTTGGTATAACTTTTCCGCCGGCTGGTTGATGACGATACTTCTCTCAACAGAATAGGTTTTAGGGAAAAACAGCGCAGCAAAGTAGATTAAAAGGAGAAAGCTGAGTAGACTAAGCAGTATCGTTCTGATACGTTTCATATGCGATTAGTTTAAGTAAAGAACCAGAAAAGAAGAACTTGAATTGCTTGTTAATAGCCTATGAGCTATTCTAAAGATAATTGTCAGGATACTAATCTTTTTAAGCCTATAATGTTTGGGTAAACGTAGGCTAATTGTAAATTTTTCTCCCTTACTGAAGTTCTTTTAATGCTCTTAATCTATACAATAATGGAGGATGAGAATAATGCATGAACACATAAGCTGGGTGCGGAGTCAGATTGCTGAGGTTCTTGGTGGATAATTTTTTCAAAGCTTCCTGCAGGGCACTGCTGCTATAGGTAACAGCAGCAAAACGATCGGCTTCGTATTCATTTTTCCTGGAAATGATATTCATTAAAAGGCCGGTAAGATGAGAGATCGGGGTGTATAAAATACCAAACGCAATTAAGTTGATATGAATGGCCAAATGATCGGCTCCCAGGGCCTTGGACAAGTTCACATTAAAAATAAAATAGGACAGAAGGAAAAGCATGATTCCGGTTTGAATTATCCCCAGAATCAGTCCTGTAATGATATGCTTTTTCTTGTAGTGACCGATTTCGTGTGCCAGAACTGCCACCAGCTCTTCTTTGGTGTGATTGTTTATCAGTGTGTCATAAAGTACTACTTTTTTCTTGGGGCCAATTCCGGAGAAAAATGCATTTGCTTTGGAAGATCTTTTGGAACCATCAATAACAAAAATATTGGTTAAGGAGAAATTATTCTTTTGGCTATATTCTTCGATGGAGTTCCTCAGATCGCCGGCTTCAAGAGGAGTAAGTTTGTTGAATAGCGGAACAAATATGCTGGTATAAAACATATTGATGAACAGCATTACTACGGATAGTACAATCCAGAAGTATAGCCAGAATCCGGGTCCGATGCTGGTAACCATCTGTATGAAGAGCCATAACAACAAGCCCCCGAGTATTCCTCCAATCAGGTACCCTTTTAATTTATCCAGGATATAAGTCTTAATGGTAGTTTTGTTGAACCCGAATTTTTCTTCAATAACAAATGTCTTGTACAGTGAAAAAGGGATATTGATAATATCGGATACCAGAAAAAGAATACCGAAAAATACTAAGGCTATGACTGTTGGATTTTGAAACTTCAAACTTAATTGTTTGTCCAGCCATCCAAAGGCTCCTGTAAGAATAACTGTTATGATAAGCAGAAAGCTTAAGGTGCTGGATAAAAAGCCGAATTTGGCATTGGCGTTAAAATACTCCTGCGCTTTCTTAAATTCTTCTTCGGTATAAATACCTTTTAGCTCTTCTGGTAAATCAATTTTCTGATGTTTTAGATTTAGATAATCCAGAACCTGTTCAAGCACAAAATCAAACGTGAGTATGCCCAGAATAAGGTATAAAAGAATTTGAGAATCCATCAAGCTTTCTGCTATCTGTTAATTAATAATAGGATTTATTGATAAGATAATTTTTAACATAATCATTCACGCCTTCTTCAAGCGTATGGAATGGTTTGGTGTAGCCGGCAGCTTTTAACTTCTCCATTTTAGCTTCGGTGAAGTACTGGTACTTGTCGCGAATGTCTTCCGGTGTGTCTATGAAGCTGATATCTTCTTGTTTGTCCAGTGCTTTGAAGGTATTCTTGGCAAGATCAAGGAAGGTTCTTGCTTTCCCGCTGCCCAGGTTATAAATGCCCGAATGTTTTCTGTCTCGCATGAGGAACAGAATTACGTCTACCACATCTTTCACATAGACAAAATCTCTCATCTGTTCACCATCTTTAAACTCTGGATTGTGAGATCTGAACAGTTTCATTTTGTCGCTTGCATTGATCTGGTTGAAGGCATGAAAAATCACACTGGCCATTCTGCCTTTGTGGTATTCATTGGGTCCGTAAACATTGAAAAACTTTAGTCCTGCCCAGAAAAACGGCTTTTTAGGCTGATTTAATGCCCATATATCAAAGTTGTTCTTGGATTCTCCGTAAGGATTCAATGGTTTAAGCTGAGGAATAATCGCTTCATTGTCGTCGTATCCAAATTCACCTAAGCCATAAGTGGCGGCAGAAGAGGCATACACCAAAGGAATCTGGAAGTTGACACAGGCATTCCATATTTTTTGGGAATATTCAACATTAAGCTTATCAAATATTTCCTTGTTAAATTCGGTTGTATCTGTTCTGGCTCCAATATGGAAGATGAATTCCACATGCTCGTAGTTTTTGTCCAGCCAGTTGAAGAAGTCATCCCGGTGAACTTTTTCCTGAATCTTTTTTCCTTCCAGGTTTTTATTTTTTTCTTCATTGCTGAAGTCGTCTACAGCAATTATGTAATTAAAGTTTTCAGCATTTAACTTACTGATAAGGCAGCTGCCTATAAATCCCGCTGCTCCGGTCACAACCATCATAAAACAAATCGTTTCTTTTTGTAGGGTGAATTTTTAAGAAAGCCTAAATTTACAAAAAAAAGAACGATAAAGAGGGTGAAAAAGGTTTATTTGCTTTGGCTGATTTTATCTTTGGTTATTGGGCAGGCATGTACCAAACACGGGAAGGAAATAAACTCCGGAGGGCCATCCCCCAAAAACATCCCTGCAAAGGTGGACCGAATTCTTAGTCTTTGCCCTTCTTCCACAGAAATTATAGCAAGTATATGTCCTGAAAAATTAATAGGAAGGACTCCCTACTGCAATTTCCCTGATTTTGTTGAGCAGTTGCCCGTAGTAAACAACTATCCTCTGGATTTGGAAGGAATCATAAAACTGCATCCGGACCTGGTCGTAACCCTTGAAGGAATTACCTCCCAGGAAGATATAAAAAAAATAGAAGCATTAGGGATTCCTGTATTTGTGCAGGACTTCAGGACAGTGGATGATGTGTTAAACGGAATCCGGGAGGCCGGAATGGTTTGTGGAGCCCGCTTAAAAGCGGATTTACTGGTGGATTCACTTGAAAAAGTGAAGGAGGGGTTGTTAAATCAGGCCGGAGATGGAAAATGCTCGGCAATTAACGTTATTTGGAACGCTCCGATTTATGTTCATGGATATTATTCCCTGATGTCTGACAAGCTTCGAATAGCCGGTTTCCGCAATAGTATAGACGCATCCTTTAAGAAAATATCTCCGGAAGTAAGCAGGGAATACCTTTTGTCTATGAATCCTGATATCATGTTCTGTGGGTTTTCTGATTATGAAAAAGAGTTTTTTGATCTTTATCCGGAATTGAGAAGGATGAAATGTTATCAAAACAAAGCCATAGTAAAAATTTCAGTAGATTTACAATCCAGACCAGGGCCCCGTATAATGGAAGCAGTTCTGGAGTTAAAAAATAGTTTTCCCCAATGTCAGGCCGAGTAGTCATTCCAGTTTTGTTGTTGTTAACGATCACATTGTTTGTGTGCTCGCTTATGATTGGAACCTATGTTATTTCCTTGCATGATATAAAGGAAAGTATTTTGAGGTTTGACAAGGCCAATGATGTGCATTATGTGCTTATGCATTTGCGGCTTCCCCGCGTTATACTGGCGTTTCTGGTTGGGGCGGCACTGGCTTTTAGCGGTTATTTAATACAGATTATGGTAAATAATCCACTGGCTGAGCCCTATTTGATGGGAACAGCAAGTGGAGCGTCTTTAGGGGCAAATTTGGTTTATACCGGAATTGTTCCGTTTACCTTTGCCGGATTTCAGATGACTCCGGTGTTTGCTTTTGCAGGGGCAGCAGGAGTTTCATTACTGGTTATTTCCTTGTCTTATGAAAAAGGACATATTAATCCTGCCAAGTTGCTGCTGGGAGGAGTAGCCTTGTCTTCTTTTCTTGTAGCCGTTATCAGTTTGCTCATCTTTTTTTCAGATACGGAAAGTAAGCTAAAAGCTGTAATAGTCTGGAGTATGGGAAGTTTTGAAAGGGCAGGTTGGGATTTTATTCCGCTTTTAACGATAACCCTGATTGCTTCAAACTGTATTTTTGTGTTTTTTCAAAAGCATCTCAATATTTTATTATTGGGAGAAAGTCGCTCCTACACGTTAGGCGTAAAAGTTAGTCAGTTACGCTGGTTTATATTGATTTTCATAAGTTTAAATACGGGTTTTGCAGTGGCAACTTCTGGTCCGATCGGGTTTGTCGGTTTGTTTATACCGCATTTTGTCAGAGCATTGTTTGGAATTACCGGACGTTTTAATCTCCTGTATTCCTCCTGGATCGGGGGATTATTTATTCTGGGATGCGATTATGCATCGAGAATTGCCTATCCACCAGCAGGTTTACCAATCGGAATAATTACTTCGTTTTTGGGAATTCCTTTCTTCGTATATTTGCTGCATAAAAGGAATTATTCCTTTTCCTGAATAATCTGTAAGAAAAAGATTTGATGATTTACATTTCCAGAACAGAACATTTTAATGCAGCGCATAAGCTGTATAATCCTAATTGGTCAGAAGAGAAAAACAGGGAGGTGTTCGGACCTTGTGCGAATTCAAACTGGCATGGTCATAATTTTGATTTAATTGTTACCGTAAAGGGAACTCCGGATCCTGATACGGGTTTTGTAATAGATCTTAAAAAGCTTAGCAAAATCATCCGGAGTGAAGTGATCGAAAAGCTTGATCATAAAAACCTAAACCTCGATGTCGATTTTATGAGGGGAAAAATGGCCAGCACCGAAATTTTAGCAATGGAGATCTGGAAAATTCTGGATAAAGAAATAAAATCAATATCTCAGGCCCGGTTACACCGTATTACTCTTTATGAGACGCCGAGAAACTTTGTGGAATATTATGGAGAGTAAAGGACTGTCCATATGAATTACTATGTAATATGCGGCGAACGATCGGGGGATCTTCATGCATCCAATCTTTGTAAAGAACTCAAGCAACTGGATCAGAATGCTCAATTCAGAGGGATTGGGGGCGATTATCTTGCAGGTATTGGGGTAACGCTTTTTTCCCATTTTAAAGACATTGCATTTATGGGTTTTTGGGAAGTGTTTAAAAACCTTGGTGCAATAAATAAAATTCTTGAAAAAACGAAAGCCGACATCCTTTCCTATAAACCAGATGTACTTTTACTGGTGGATTTTGGAGGCTTTAATCTAAAAATAGCAGCGTTTGCGAAAGCTCACGGTATTAAAGTTTATTACTACATAACTCCAAAGGTATGGGCCTGGAACCAGGGAAGGGCCAATAAAATCAAGAAAGTGGTTGACAAAATGTTTGTCATCCTTCCTTTTGAAAAAGACTTCTATAAAAAGTTTGATTTTGAGGTAGATTATGTCGGAAACCCTGTATTCGATGCCGTTGCCGGGTTTCAACCGGATCCTGAGTTTTTAAGCAGGCATAAGCTGGAGGGAAAACAGCTTATAGCAGTACTTCCGGGAAGCAGAAAACAGGAGGTAGAGGAAACGTTACATTATATGGTTTCCGTTCTTCCTTCATTCCCTGAATATACTTTTGTCGTGGCAGGGGTATCCAACCTTCCTTCTCTGTATTATGAAAATTTTAAAAGAGAAGGAAGAGTAGCGGTAGTATTTGATGAAACCTATGACTTATTGTCACATGCGAAAGCTGCGGTAGTAACTTCTGGTACTGCAACCCTGGAGACGGCACTGTTTGATGTACCTCAGGTGGTGGTTTATAAAACAAGTGCACTTACTTATAATATTGCCAGACTGGTTATTACGGTTAAGTATATTTCGCTGGTTAATCTAATTGCAGGCTATGAAGTGGTAAGAGAATTAATACAATCGGATTTTTCGCCGTCCAATTTAATTTCAGAGTTGAAAAAAATTCTCCACGGCAGGGAGCGTCAGGAGCAGTTGAATGGATATCAAAAGGTAAAAGAGATTCTGGAGGGGCCTGGAGCCTCTAAAAGGGCAGCAGAATTAATTGTAAGCTATCTGAATAAGAACTAAGTTGTATAAATTAAAAGAGGGCTTTTAACAAAGCCCTCTTTATTTTATACCTTAAAACGTATTACTTCTTTTATGCAGCTTTTAATTTGCTAAATTTGGATTTCTCTATTTTCTCTACAGCATAGTCTCTGGTAATAACCAGTTTCTTTACCTCGTTCTGAGATGGTAACTCAAACATGGCATCGGTCATTACCGCTTCACATATAGATCTCAAGCCTCTTGCACCCAGTTTGAAGTTTACTGCTTTTTCTACGATATAGTCCAGCGCTTCTTCTTCAAACTCCAGCTCAATGTCTTCCATCTTAAATAATTTTTTGTATTGTTTAACGATGGCATTTTTAGGCTGAGTCAGGATCATCCTCAACGTATCTTTGGTAAGTGGCTCAAGATAGGTAAGTACAGGAAGCCTTCCTATAAGCTCCGGAATAAGTCCGAATGTTTTCAGATCCTGGGCTGTAACGTATTGTAATAAGTTTTCTTTGTCTACAAAGGTTTGTTCTTTGTTGGTAAAGCCAAGAGGTTGAGTATTTAACCTGCTGCCAATCATTTTGGATATGCCGTCAAAAGCGCCTCCGCAAATGAATAGTATGTTTTCAGTATTTACCGAAATCATTTTCTGGTCAGGGTGCTTTCTTCCGCCCTGAGGAGGAACATTAACCTGGGTACCTTCCAGTAATTTTAAAAGTGCCTGCTGTACACCTTCGCCACTAACATCTCTGGTGATGGAAGGGTTGTCTCCCTTACGGGATATCTTGTCTATTTCATCAATGTAGACAATACCTCTTTCTGCCGATTCAACATCATAGTTGGCAGATTGTAAAAGCCGGGTTAAAATACTTTCCACATCTTCTCCGACATAACCGGCTTCTGTAAGCACCGTCGCATCTGCAATACAGAAAGGCACCTGAAGGATTTTGGCCAGTGTTCTGGCAATATAGGTTTTTCCGGTTCCTGTTTCACCCACCATAATGATGTTTGATTTTTCAATCACTACATCATTGTCGTCCTGTTGCTGCATAAGTCGTTTGTAGTGATTATACACAGCCACAGACATAACCTTTTTGGCTTCATCTTGTCCCACCACAAACTGATCCAGAAACTTTTTCATTTCTGAAGGTTTAATCAGATTGAACTTAGGGACACTGTTTTTATTTTTGGTTTTAACTTCTTCGGAAAGTATCTGTTGAGACTGGGTGATACATCTGTCACAAATGTGAGCATGTATACCGGATATCATTAGTGATACATCTTTTTTAGATCTTCCGCAAAATGAACAGGTGATTTGAGCCATTATTTTTGTTTTTCTTATTCCTTCCCTAAATAAAACATTGGGATATTTTTCATCCGATAAAGATTCAAAAACATCCCAATTTTTAACAAAGGTTTTTAATATTTAGTTTAATTATCGGGTTCTGAAGAGTACTTCATCCACAATACCGTATTCTTTTGCTTCTGCAGATGTTAACCAGTAATCTCTGTCAGCATGTTTTTCTATTGTCTCATAATCTTTACCACTGTGGTGAACAAGGATTTCGTAAAGTTCTTTCTTTAATTTAAGAATTTCCCTTGCCGTGATTTCAATATCAGAAGCTTGTCCCTGTACGCCTCCAAGTGGCTGGTGAATCATGATTCTTGAGTGCTTTAAAGCGGATCTCTTATTGGCTGCTCCGCCGCAAAGCAGTACTGCACCCATTGAAGCTGCAAGACCTGTACAGATGGTTGCTACATCCGGGTTGATGTACTGCATGGTGTCATATATTCCAAGTCCGGCATAAACAGAACCTCCCGGGCTGTTAATGTACATGATCACATCTTTATTGGAATCAGCAGACTCAAGGAATAGTAACTGAGCCACTACAATATTGGAAACATAGTCATCTATAGCTGTGCCGAGGAAGATAATTCTATCAGCCATCAGACGTGAAAATACGTCAAGGACAGTGGCTCTCATTTGTCTTTCCTCAACAATATTAGGGGTCATGTTATTTATGTATGGATATGCAGTACTTTCAATGTGTTTAATGTATTGATCCACTACGTTGCTGCCAATATTCTGATCTTTAATGGCGAATTTTCTGAATTCTTCCTTATTTATCATTTTTCATTTTTGTTAGTGTTGCACAAATGTAAAAAAAAAGTCCTTTTTCCAAAGGACTTTCAAAAACTTTACCAATCAGATTTTCTTGTCAAAACGTCAGTCTTGCGCTTCGGCAATTTTTCTGAATTCTTCTACATCCACACTCTTGTCTGAAATAGAAATTTTTGTTTTTACTGCTTCAAGAACCTTTTCATTAACAAGTTGTTCGTACATTCTAATGTAGTTTTTGCCATTGTCCTGTTTTAGGTAATTGTCAGTAATTTTGTCAAAAGTTTCTTCAAGTTCAGCTCCAAATGCCATTCCACCAAATTGTTGTTTTACCATTTCTTTGGTTTTGCCAACAATTTCATCGTTCTCAGCTTTGATGTCGTTGTCTTCGCTGATTTTATTTTTGATGAGTGTCCACTTCAATTCTTTAAGATACAGATCAAATTCTTTGTCGATCTGTTCCTGAGTAATTTTACCGTTATTAGAAACCAGCAACCATTGTTTCAGAAAGTCTGCAGGCAGATCTATCTGAGTATTGTCTACGTAATATTTTCTGATTTGATGGTTGATCAGCAATTCAGACTCTCTTTGGTAGTTTTCCTCTATAGTGCTTTTCAGCTTGGCCATAAATTCTTCTTCTGACTTCACTGCATCTTTACCAAATACTTTGTCAAAGAACTCCTGATTTAGTTCAGCTGGTTCAGATCTGTTGATTTTAGATACTGTAAGGCTAAAAATTCCTTGTTTTTTCTCAGCCTCTTCTTTAGAAAGACCGGTGACATAAGCAATATCAGCTGCGTCATCAAAAGTGTTTTCAATTTCAAAAGTAACTTTGTCGTCTACTTTCAAACCAACGAACTTCGATAACTCAGATTTTCTGATTTTGTTTGTCGGAAACAAGCTCTGAAACTCAAAATCTCCGTTTTCTTCTTTTAATGTTCCGAATAGGAAATCTCCTTCAGCCGAAACTTCCGGATTAGTTGACTGACCAAACTGACTTCTCAGGTTTTCAAGTGTTTCCTGAACAACTTTATCTTCTACCTTAATGACGTTTTTGGTCAGCTTTACGTTAGGAGAGAGGTCCAGACTGAATTCCGGCACTAATCCTAAGTTATAGTTGAATTCAAATTCTTTTTGAGTGTCCCAGTTAATATTATCAGATTTTTGAGTATCAGGAAGTGGCTCACCAATAATCTGTAGTTTGTTTTCTCTGATATAGTTGGTGATAGAATCGCTTAGAATCTGATTGATTTCTTCCACCAAAATGCTTTTACCGTACATTTTTTCTACCAGAGAAGCAGGCACCTTGCCAGGTCTGAATCCTTTTAACTGGACTTTCTTACTGTACTCTTTTACCTTTTCAGCCACTTTAGGTCTGTAATCAGACTCTTTCAGATTTACTTTTAAGGTAGCATTGGTGGCACTTTGTTTTTCTAATGTAATTTCCACTTTTGTCTGATTTTATTCTATTAACAATTAGGTACCGCGATTAATTTAAAAACCCTCAGAAGGTTAGTTCTGAGGGTTTTCTGTGCGGATGGAGGGACTCGAACCCCCATGCCTCGCAGCGCTAGATCCTAAGTCTAGTGCGTCTACCAATTTCGCCACATCCGCGTTGGTTTTTCCAAACTTGTTTCGCTTTTCTGAACTTTTTTGCTGTGCTGTTGTTCAAAATTGCGCTGCAAAGGTAGCGAAGAAATTACCTATGATGCAAGTGTTTTTTAAAATTTTTTTTAAGTTTTTTTTCTTTTTAGTGCTAAAGCTGTGAAATACAGTGTTATGTATTTTACAACGTATCAAAAAAAGTTTCGTAATACGAATTTACAGGTAATTCAAGTTTAAATAAAAGAGGTTTTGCGTATTTTTGAATCATGCAGACGGTAGATATTGAAAAGGAAAATAAAGAAATCATCAGGAGATATAGAAAGCTATTAAGGCACGCCAAACCCATCCTTAAAGATGACGATGCGAAAATAATCAAGAAAGCTTTTTTTACTTCACTCCAGGCTCACAAAGATATGAGGAGGCGTTCAGGGGAGCCCTATATTTATCATCCCCTGGCTGTGGCTCAGATTGCCGTTGAGGAAATAGGACTAGGAACGACTTCCATTGTTGCAGCATTGCTTCATGATGTGGTAGAAGATACCCATCTTGAAATTAGCGATATTGAGCGGGATTTTGGCCCCAAGGTAGCACAGATCATAGACGGCCTAACCAAAATTTCGGGAGTTTTCGAACATGGTAGTTCCCAGCAGGCGGAAAATTTCCGAAAGATGATTCTGACCTTGTCCGACGATGTCAGGGTAATTTTAATCAAGCTGGCCGACCGATTGCACAATATGCGTACCCTTGGCAGCATGCCTCGTGAAAAGCAGCTGAAAATATCAAGTGAAACAATCTACCTGTATGCTCCTTTGGCGCACCGCCTCGGCCTATATGCCATAAAGACAGAACTGGAGGATTTATATTTGAAGTATTCAGATCCCGAAGTCTACCGTAGCATAGCAAGGAAAATTAACGAGACCAAAGCCGCCCGTGATAAATTTATCAAAGATTTCATTGAACCACTTAAAGTGGCACTGGAAAAAGCAAACTTTGATTTTATCGTCAAGGGAAGACCAAAATCTATTTATTCGATATGGAATAAAATTAGAAAGCAGAATACCCCATTTGAAGAGGTGTACGATCTGTTTGCCATTCGGATCATAATAGATACCCCCTACGAAAATGAAAAAGCAGCCTGTTGGAAGGCTTATTCTATCGTAACGGATTTTTACAAACCTAATCCCGATCGCTTGCGGGACTGGATTAGTACGCCCAAAGCCAACGGTTATGAATCATTACATACAACCGTTATGAGTAAATCAGGTCAGTGGGTGGAAGTACAAATTCGTACCAAACGAATGGACGATATCGCTGAAAAAGGGTATGCGGCACACTGGAAGTATAAAGAAGCTACTCAAAATAAAAGCGAATCCGGCTTAGAGGAATGGATCAAAAAAGTAAGGGAGCTGATTGAAACCAATGATTCTTCTGCGCTGGAGTTTATGGATGATTTCAGAACCAACCTTTTCCATGAGGAGGTGTTCGTCTTTACCCCTAAAGGAGATCTTAAAATTTTACCTCACGGTGCCACAACCCTCGACTTTGCTTTTGAAATACACACCCAGATCGGGATGCACTGTCTGGGGGCCAAAGTAAATCAGAAGCTGGTACCCCTGAGCTATATTCTCAATAACGGAGATCAGGTTGAAATCTTAACTTCAAGCAAGCAAAAACCAAGTGAAGACTGGTTGAAGTTTGTCGTCAGCTCCAAAGCCAGAGCCAAGATTAAAGATTGTCTGAAAGAAGAGAAAAAGAAAATTGCGGCAGAAGGCAAGGAGATTGTTTTAAGAAAGCTGCATCAGATGAAGCTGGATTTAAATCCGGAAATCTTAAATCAGCTTTTAATTTATTTCAATGTAAAACAACCTTTGGATCTTTATTACGATGTTGCCAAAGGAATCATTGATCCCAAAGAAATTAAGAAATTTCAGGAGCCTAAAGAGGTTAAGAAACCTGAAAAGAAAGATGTTGGGGAACCTAAGCCTCATGAATATAAAAAACCTGGGGACCCCAATGCAGATCTTCTGCTTATTGGTGATGACATGGAAAAGATCGATTACAAACTTGCCAAATGTTGTAATCCGATTCCAGGTGACGATGTGTTCGGTTTCGTTACAGTTAACGAAGGGATTAAAATACACCGGACTACATGCCCCAATGCCATTGAACTGATGTCTCATTATGGCTATAGAGTTGTAAAGGCCAAGTGGACAGCACAAAAAGAACTAGCCTTCCTTACCGGACTGAAAATCACTGGAACAGACAGGGTTGGAATTGTCAATGATATAACCAGAATCATTTCCAACGAATTGAAAGTGAATATGCGGAGCATCACCATCGAAACAGAAGATGGAATGTTTGAAGGGCGAATCATGTTGTTTGTTCATGATACCAAACATCTTAATAAACTCATAATGAAACTGAAAAAAGTTCCGGATGTATTCACTGTCACCCGTTTTGAGTCCAATTAAAGGTATTCGTTTGTAAATCAGATATATATTTTTGCCCGTATTGTAACTATTACAGTTTTGACTTGTGATAGAAAAATTTATCTTTGTATCTTTGGAGGCTTTATGCAGCAGGCGAACGAAAATATTTTTAACGAGGTAAGGAAAATATTTACCGCATACCTTGAAAACAAGGGACTTAGAAAGACCCCTGAACGATTTGCTATATTGGAGGAGATTTATACAAGAAAAGGTCACTTTGATGTTGAGTCTTTATACATTAGCATGAAAAATAAGAATTACCGGGTTAGTAGGGCTACGGTGTACAATACCCTGGATATTCTTGTAGAATGTGACCTGGTAAGCAAACATCAATTTGGGAAAAATCTGGCTCAGTATGAAAAATCATTCGGGTATCGCCAGCACGACCATCTGATTTGTACAGAATGCCATAAAGTTGTTGAATTTTGCGATCCAAGGATCTATAATATACAAACAATGGTGGGGGAATTACTGAATTTTAAAGTATTGCACCACTCATTAATACTTTACGGGGAATGTAACAACGCTCAATGCGAAAATAAAAAGGAAATTAAGGAAAAATGAAATACACTTCAGAAGTAAAACAAAATATCTTATCGATTCAGCTTCAGGGAGATCTCATTGGAGAAACAAACGGAATGGAATTAGTCGATCTCGTTAACGATAAAATAAACGAGTCCATTATTCTGTGCAGTATTGATCTTTCTCAGGTAAGGTATATGAATAGTAGCGGAATCGGGGTTTTAATTACCATTCTGACAAAGTTTAGAAACAAAGGAGGAGAAGTAGTATTAGTGAGCCCTTCAGAGCAGATCAAAAAATTACTCATCATTACCAAACTGAATGCTATATTTTTAATAGTTAATTCACAGGAAGAAGCAATTCAAAAACTTAATCAAAAATAAAATAGATAATTTAAAATAATGGCTGTAGATATTTTGTTGGGACTTCAGTGGGGAGATGAAGGGAAAGGTAAAATAGTTGATTTTATTGCTCCGCGTTATCAGGTAGTTGCTCGTTTTCAGGGAGGACCAAATGCAGGGCATACTCTGGAATTCGATGGAATCAAACATGTACTTCACCAGATTCCATCAGGAATTTTTCATGATTCGATCATAAATATCATTGGTAATGGTGTTGTATTGGATGCCATCATATTCAAAAAGGAAATTGATGGATTAAGAAAGTACAACGTTAACTTTAACAAAAATCTTTTTATATCCAAAAAAGCCCAGCTGATTATTCCTACCCACAGGCTATTGGATGCGGCATATGAAAATTCAAAAGGCGATAAGAAAATTGGATCTACGTTAAAAGGAATTGGTCCTACTTATCAGGACAAAATTGCCAGACAGGGACTTCGGGTAGGGGATATAGTTTCTGATGATTTCCAATCCAAATATCAGAAGTTAAGAGATTCACATAAGACAATTCTGGATTTTTATCAATTCGACTATAACAATCTGGAAGCTCTTGAAAAGGAGTTTTTCGAAGCAATAGAGCATTTAAGAACATTTAACCTGGTGGATAGTGAATATTTCATCAATAAACTTATTGCTGAAAAGAAAACTATTTTGGCCGAAGGAGCTCAGGGATCGCTTCTGGATATTGATTTTGGATCTTATCCGTTTGTAACGTCTTCCAATACAATGGCTGCCGGTGCATGTACTGGCTTGGGAATTGCACCGTCACATGTTGGTGAAGTGTTGGGAATCTTCAAAGCATATTGCACCAGAGTTGGAGGAGGTCCATTCCCTACAGAGTTAAATGATGAACAGGGAGAAACATTAAGAAAACAGGGGAATGAATACGGTTCTACCACTGGCCGTCCAAGACGTTGTGGATGGATCGACCTGCCTGCATTAAAGTATGCCATCATGCTTAACGGCGTTACCCAGTTATTGATGATGAAGGTAGATGTTTTAAATGCATTTGAAGAAATTAAGGTATGTACCCATTACCAGTTGAAAGACGGTAGTGTAGTCGATACACTTCCATTTGACATTGTAGACGCTGAAATAACTCCTATATATAAGACCTTTAAAGGCTGGAATAAATCAATCAGTGAGGATATAAATGCCGACAGTCTTCCTGCAGAACTGAGCGATTACATCCAGTACATTGAATCAGAACTAGGGGTTCCGGTCTCATTGATTTCGTTGGGCCCGGACAGAAAACAAACCATATTAAGAAATAGTAGCATTACCGCTTAAGCTTAATTGGACTTTTAAAAAGGTATTTCAGGCGAAGGGATATTGAAGCTCTTCGCCTGTTTTATTTTAAGGGATGATCTTTTTTTATTTTTTGTTAAACGTTAAGGTGCTGTGATTCAATAAGAGTGAAAAATATTTTCAGTGAATTGCTAGAAATGTGGATAAAAAGAGCTGTTAGGGTATTGACGTGTCAGAAATAATCCTTAGGTTTGTAACCCTCAATTGCTGAAAGGGCAAAAGAGAAGATAAATTGAAAAGTTTAAATTTTAATTTTGGGGTTTGGAGAAAAAGCATTAGCTTTGTAGCCCTTAAATGATAAAAGGAACACAAAGCGTATGGCTTTGGAAGTTTTTAATGTAAATAACTCATAACAGTTAAGAATGTTTGAAGGATTGAAAAATAATTTTAAAATTTTCTTGACTTGAGTTAAAAAATCTTCTACCTTTGCACCCGCT
>Ga0207868_1000199_pt1 | contig 77959 bp, 74 predicted proteins | sample Passage237B_FD_187370 | JGI IMG/M metagenome (GOLD analysis project Ga0207868, IMG submission 187370) | Cellulose adapted compost microbial communities from Newby Island Compost Facility, Milpitas, CA, USA - Passage2 37B (SPAdes) (version 3) ...
TTACAGAAAAGATCTTCCCCGACCGCTTCATGCACGTGGCCGAGCTGCTGCGCATGGGTGCGAATCTGACACGCACGGGAACCAGCGTGATGGTCACCGGCGTGAAGCATCTGACCGGTGCTCCGGTGATGGCCAGCGACCTTCGCGCCTCAGCGGGTCTGGTCCTGGCCGGCCTGGCCGCGAAGGGGACTACAACGGTCAACCGCGTCTACCATCTGGACCGTGGCTACGAGAAGATGGAACTGACCCTCCAGAAGCTCGGCGCTGAAATTGAACGTGTGAACATCCCCGGAAGTTAATCTTCGAAACTACCTCGGAAAATTGAATCTCATTATCTCAAAGCCCAGGTATGCAATGCCTGGGCTTTTTATCGCGTTGTCATCTGACTCCAATCGAGTGATAATCCGGGCATGAGTGAAGCATCTGACAAAAACGAAACACAGGTGATTGATCCCGGCCAGCTGGACATCATGGTCTGCCCGCTGACGCGCTCGAAGCTCAGGCAGGAAGGCAATGAACTGGTCGGGGAAGTGGGCGGGCTGCGCTACCCGATCCGCGATGGCATCCCGATCATGCTCATCTCTGAAGCGAAGCTCCCTTCGGATGTCCAGTCGCTCGACGAGTTCAAAGCGAAGTACATCAATCGCTGATACCTTTGCGCGATTGCGTTAACAGTTGTCCATAACCAGTCCCAAAGCCCAGGTCCGCCGGACCTGGGTCTGCCCCAATAAAAAACGCATGACGTGATGATCGTCATGCGTTCGTGTTTCAATTGAAGACTCACGCTCAGCGGAGCCACTTATCCAGGTTCGCCGCGATGAAGTCATCGTCGGTCAGGTGGGGATACGCCTGGCTGACGCGGGTGATTTCCTCGGCCTGGCCGGGGCTGAGCACTTCGTTGGGGTTCAGACACCAGGTGCCTTCGAGGAGGCCCTGACGGCGGAGCACTTCGTGCATGCCCGGGATGCAGCCATGGAAGCTGTGGGCCGGGTCAAACACCGCAGCGTTCATGTCAGTCACCTGGCGATTCAGCAGCATCAGTTCGGGTGTGTACATGCCAGCATCATTAGCGGCATGACACTTCTTGAGAAGCTCGACGGCCGACCTGGTCCAGTACGCCCAGTGGCCCAGCAGGCCGCCCATCACGCGGGTGGTGACAGCCTTGCCATTGTGGTTGAACGTCCAGTCACCCAGCAGGTCGGAGACGATGTTGTCATCGTTACCCGTGTAGAGCACGATGCCATCGCCTTCGGTCTGCTTCGGAGCCAGGGCGCGGCCGGCTTCGACGACGCCGCGCACGACGTCGATCGTCTGGAAGCGGTTGAAGGGAGCCATCTTGATGGCCACCACGTTGGGGATTTCTGCGAATCGACGCCAGAAGCCGGCACCCAGCAGACGGCCGCCCACGCTGGGCTGCAGGTAGAAGCCCACGATGGGGATCACCTTCGACACTTCCCGACAGTGGGCCAGCAGTTCATCATCGCTGGCGGTTTTGAGCGCGGCCAGGGAAAGCAGGCCCATGTCGTAGCCAAGTCGAATGGCCAGTTCGCCTTCCTTGATGGCCTGTTCAGTTCTGCCACAGACACCAGCGACCTTGATGAGCGTGTTGCCCGTGGCTTTCTCGTGAGCAGTCAGTTCATCCATGGCCAGCTTGAGCACGGGCTCAAAGAGATTGTGCTGAGGCTCGCGGATTTCAAACTGCGTGGAGTGCACACCCACAGCCAGGCCACCTGCGCCAGCGGCGATGTAGTAGCGGGTCAGGGCACGCTGACGGCGTTCATCGAGCTTGCGCTGAGCGTTGAGGGCCAGCGGCTGGGCGGGGATCACGGCTCCCTGACGCAGTTTCGTGAGCACCGCAGCAGAAGGAAAAGGAAGTGTGGTCATGGTGAGTCTCGGGGAGGCCCAGCCAGGCAATGGCTGGGCTTTGATCATCTGGAACGATAAACGTTGGTTACGGTGAATCAGAACTTGCCATCACGCGCTTCGAAGTGCGTGGGCTTGTTCCAGGTGTTTCGGCCGGCGTTGATCCACTGGCAGGCCAGGTCGACCATCTCGTCGATGGTCTTGGTCTGTGGGCCGAACGTCTTCCAGCAGAAGCTGCCATCGGACAGCAGGGCGTTTTCTGCGGGCTGGCCCGAGAATTTGGGGGTGATGCCCAGACCCTTGCCAATCTTGCGGCAGAGTTCTTCGACCGCGATCTTCGGCCCCGCCAGATTCAGCATCTGTGGCGGGGTGCTGGCGATGTCCAGGCTCTTGATGGTCACGCGATTGCAGTCGCCTTGCCAGACGATGTTCACATAGCCCTGAGCAAGATCGATGGTTTCCCCGGCCTGGATACGCTTGGCCAGGTCGATGATCACGCCGTAGCGGGGCTCGTTGGCGTAGTTCAGGCGGATGGTCACCACCGGCGTGCCATTGGCGCGGGAGAAGTATTCAAAGATGCGCTCGCGGCCGAGCACGCTCTGGGCGTATTCGCCAATCGGGCCCGGGGCGACGTCTTCCGTCGGGCCTTCGGTGTTCACAGGCGTGAAGGGATAGACATTCCCGCTGGAGTAGACCGCGATGCGGCTGTCTTTCCAGCGACGGGCCACAATGCCCGGGACAAAGCAGTTGAGCAGCCAGGTCATGCTGGTGTTGTCACTGGTCCCGAACTTCTGACCCACGAGGTAGATCACATCCGAAGCATCAGGCAGCTTCTGGACGGCGTCGATGTCGGCCAGGTCGCAGCGGATGGTGGTGATGCCATCATCCTCAAACATTTTCTGGCTGCCTGCTGCGGAGAAGCGTGACACGGCGATCACGCGATTCTTCATGCCCAGGGTCTCAAAGCCCTGCTTGGCCATGAGCGTCAGGGCGTGGCCGATCTTGCCCGCAGCGCCGAGCATGAGCAGGTCGCCCTTGATCTTCGACAGGGTGTTGAGAACGCCTTGGTCAGGGCGTGACAGTTCCGCGAGAAGTTCTTGTTCGTTGATTGGCATGAGGGGGATTCTAACGAGAAAATTTCAGCCTTGGCAAGCCTGCAATTCCATAAAAAACAGAGGTTTAGCATGATTTAGATTTATAAAATCCCGATATTTTGAAAGGGGCTTCAAGGAGAAATATGAGCCCATGTGCTTGAATTATCAGGGTTGGCGGTGAAGCGAGGCGACGATAGAAAATCGTCATTTGAGGATAGGCCGCTATTCCTGCTACGATGGCCCTCCGAATTCAACTCTACAGGAAGGAAGCCAGGTGGCTCAGCGTATTTTGATCCGGGAACTTCAACCCAATCAGTTTCTCGAGGGCGTTTTTGCGATCAACAATGCTCAGCTGGGCCAGACCCGCAATGGCAAGCCCTTTCTCAAGTGTCTGATCTCCGACCGTACCGGCCGACTGGCGGGGCGGATGTGGTCGATCAGCGAAGAGCAGTTCAAGTCACTGCCCACCGATGGGTTCGTCTGGCTCGCCGCACAGAGTCAGCCTTACCAGGGTGAGATTCAGCTGATCATTCAGGAAATCTACGGCGTAGACCCTGAGCCACAGGACCTGCTGGACCTGCTGCCCACCACGCCTTACGACATTGATGACATGTTCAAGCAGGTGGTCGAGCTGCTGGGCCGCATCAAGGACCCGTCACTGGCCGCCCTGACTCAGGCTTATCTATCCGATGAAGCTCTGATGAAGCGTTTCCGTGCGGCGCCCGCAGCCATGACGCTGCATCACGCCTATCTCGGGGGATTGCTTGAGCACACCCTGAGCCTGATGAAGCTCGCCGAGTTGATTCTGCCTCGCTACCCCAAGCTCAACGCTGAGCTGGTCATGTTCGGCCTGTTTCTGCATGACCTGGGCAAGTGCCAGGAACTGACATGGGAAACCGGCTTTGGCTACAGCGACGATGGCCATCTGGTGGGTCACATCGCCCGTGGCATCCTCTGGCTGGAACAGAAGGCCAATGAATGTGCGGCCAATGGAAAGAAGATCTCCCAGCCCGTGCTGCGCGTGCTGCATCACATCATTCTGTCGCACCATGGTCAGCCTGAGTTCGGCGCGCTCAAGATTCCGGCGACGCCTGAAGCCATCGCTATTCACCAGCTCGACAACCTGGACGCCAAGCTCCATATGGCGCTGGCGGCAGGTCGTCCGGATGGCGTGTCCACTGCTGACCTGGGTGGGGCGTTCACAGAGAAGGTCTGGGCGCTGGATACGCGCATCTACCGTCCTGACCCCACCACGCTGCCCGACGAAGCCTGAACAGCCAGTGTTTTCCGATAGCAGCCATAGGCCAGACCTTGAGACAATCAGGGCCGGGCGGGCTGACATTTCAGGCTGATAAGGCCTACAATAGTCTGTTGTCTGGGGCGAGTTCCCGCTGATTTTGAAGGTTTGTTTGAGGATCACTGATCATGCATATGCGTCATTCCGATGAGCCCCATGGGCCGGAAATCGTCCCTGTTCGTTTCATCCTGCAGGACCCCAGGTCCCTCACAGGCAAGGATGAAGCGGTGATTGATCTCATGGCCGCCAAGGGTGAATCCATCCTTGAACTGGCTCTGGAAAATGGCATCAACATTGAACACGCCTGTGGTGGCGTGGTGGCCTGCTCGACGTGTCACATCTACGTGAACAAGGGCATGGAGCACCTGCCCGAAGCCGACGATGCAGAGCTGGATCGCGTGGAAGAAGCGCCGGACCTGAAGATCAACAGCCGCCTGTCGTGCCAGTGCATCGTGGAAGGCGATGGTCCCATTGAGGTCGAAGTGCCCGCGTGGAACCGCAACGCCGTCAAGGAAGTGCCACACTGATTGGACACATGAACACTCATATCGTCCCGGCCCGGTTGGGTCGGGATGTTTTTTCACAAAGGAAACACATCATGCCTTCAGCAGTCGCAAGCCATATTCTCGTGAGCACCGAAAAGCAGGCTCTTGAACTCAAGCAGCAGATCGAAGCAGGCCAGTCCTTCGCCGATCTGGCGGGCAAGCACTCGCAGTGCCCCTCGGGTCGCGATGGTGGCAACCTGGGTCAGTTCAATAAGGGCGACATGGTCCCTGAATTCGACAAGGTGATCTTCTCCGATCTGCCCATCGGTAAGGTTTCCGAGCCTGTGCGCACGCAGTTTGGCTATCACCTGATCCAGGTGCATCAGCGTCTGGGCTGAATCAGCTTCGCTTTTGATAGTGAATGACAACCATGCCTGTGATGAGCAGGCATGGTTTTTTTATGGCCATGTCGCCTGTACGATGGCCTGACGATACCTTCTTCACGGGGCCGGACGACATGAGCAGCACCAATCCGAGTGTGGATGGCTACATCCGCAAGCATAAACAGTGGCAGGACATTCTCGCCGCGCTGCGGGCCATCATGCTCGACTGCCATCTGGTGGAGGAAATCAAATGGCGCAGCCCGGCCTACACGTTTCAGGGGGCGAATCTGACGCTCATGGGGACTGCGAAGGACTATGTTTCCCTCGCGTTTCTCAAGGGTGTGCTGCTTAAGGATGAACTCAAGATTCTCCAGGCTCCGGGCGAAAACAGCCGCATTGCCCGGATGATCAAGTTCACCGATGTGGCCCAGGTCCACAAGCTCCAGAAGACGATCAGGCAGTACGTTCTCGAAGCCATTGAACTGGAGAAGGCCGGGGTGAAGGTGGATCTGGAGAAAGGGCGTGAGCTTCCCATTCCCGAAGAACTGCAGCAGGCTTTTGATGCGGATTCGGAGTTTGAATCGGCCTTCTACGCTCTGACGCCGGGCAGGCAGCGCAGCTGGATTATTCATATCAACGGTGCGAAACAGAGCGCCACTCGCGTCTCCCGCATTGAAAAAGCCAGACCGAAGATTTTTGACGGCCTGGGCATGAATGAGCGGCCGTGATGGTCGGAAGGTCTGTCGGAGAGCCTGAGCAACTTCACGCCATTGCAACAGGGGGTGGTTAAGGTAATCTGACGACCATGCCAGAGGATTCCACCGCGTCGCCTGTGACTGAGTCATCCCCGAGCCGCCGTACGCCTGAGAGTGTGCGCGTGCTGGCAATTGTTCCTGCATACAACGAAGCCGGGTCGATCAGTCAGGTGGTGCGCGATTTGAAGCATCACATGCCCAACTGTGACATCGTGGTGGTAGACGACGGCTCCACGGATGCCACCAGCCGTGAAGTGCCCCCGGAAGCGGTGCTGATTCGTCTGCCTTTCAATCTGGGCATTGGCGGCGCAATGCAGACAGGCTATCGCTATGCCCAGCTCCATCGATACGACGTGGCCGTGCAGGTTGATGCGGATGGCCAGCATCCGCCTGACCAGGCCCGCAGGGTTGTTCAGGAACTGCTCGACTCCGGAGCTGATCTGGTCATCGGGTCGCGTTTTTATGATCCGGATCAGAAGGACTATCACCAGACTGCTTCCCGCATGCTGGGCATCCGCGTGCTGCGCGGGCTGCTCAAGATTCTGACGGGCAAAACCTACACCGATTGCACCAGCGGGCTGCGGGCGGCGAATCATCGCGTCATTAAAGCCTACGCCAGCTGGTACCCCGATGATTACCCCGAGCCTGAAGTGGTCCTGCTGCTGCATCGCGCGGGATTCCGCGTGCATGAAATCCAGGTGCATATGAAACAGCGGGCTGCGGGGGTCAGCAGCATCTCGATGTGGCGGGGTGTGTTCTATGTCATCAAGGTTTCTGTCAGCCTGCTGCTGGATACCATCCGTCAGCCCTGGCCGAAAGAGTGAGGAGCCATTGCCATGATCCGCACGATAGTCCTGCTTTTTCTCGGAGGCTGGCTGCTTCTGATGGCCATCCGCAGCCTGCGGGCGATGCGCCTCAAGGAACGCTATGCGCTGATCTTCTTCTTCACAGGCCTGCCTTTTGTCGTCCTGGCGTACTGGCCTGATGGCATTGTGTTTCTCGTGGAGAAGCTCGAGATTGAAAAGCCCACGCTGCTGGTGCTGGGCCTGGCATCGTTTCTGATTCTGATGCTTTCCAAGCTGCTGGCGGTCATCAGTGTGCAGGAGCGGAAGATTACCGCGCTGACACAGATGGTTGCGATTCTGATGGAAAAGCAGGGGATCAATCGCATCCCCGAGCATGATCAGAAGCCTTGATGATGGCGTATTCGGGTATGCTGCCACAGTGACATTTTCTTTGTTGTTGAAGATGGAAGATCACGGATGATTCCACGTTTGAAAAGCACTTCTGCACTGCTGCTTCTGCTGACGGGTGTTCTGGCGTTGCTGGCCAGCTGTGTGGAGTCGAGCAAGCAGGGGCCTGCAACCACTGGCAGCCAGCAGGAGGGGCACTCCGCACTCGTTCATAAGATTCAATCCGAACCCATTCTGCGGGTACGCATTGCAGCCAATCTGCGGGAAGTAACGGTCGATGCGCCGCTGGGCTTGACGATTCAATCAGACCGCCACAAGCCCCAGGCTTTTCATTCGCCGGTGACCATCCGCCGTCATGGCAATAGCTACGTGGTAGCAGCAGCGGGCATTTCTCCGGTGACCTTCTCTGGCCAGGGTCTATGGGTTCAGACCTCAGCCCAGGGCATGCTTCGTGTTGACCAGCGGACCTATCCCGGTGTGCTTCGCATTGAACACGCCACCGGCCGCTATGCCACAGCGGGCCATCTGGATGTGATCAATCATCTGCCGATGGAAAGCTATCTGCCCGGTGTGCTGCATGCCGAGCTGTATCGCACCTGGAATCCTAATGCCTACGCTGCCCAGGCCATCGCGGCGCGTTCCTACGCGCTGTTTGAAATGAGCCTGAGTCATAACAAGACCTACGACCTTGAAAGCACCGTCGCCAGTCAGGCTTATGCAGGCGCGGGGGCGCATGATGTGGCCGTGCAGGCCGTGCAGCAGACGCGAGGCGTCATTCTCACCTGGGAAGGGCGGGTGCTGCCTGCGTTCTACTCAAGCACCTGTGGCGGGGTGAATCAGTACGCTTCGCTGGTCCTGCCTCATGGCACGACTGCGGCGCCGATCAACTCGCCCCGCGGTGACTGCAAATGGTGCAAGGACAGCACGTATTACCGCTGGGGCCCGGTGGCGCATGATCGTGTGACACTTTCCCGCCGCATCGCGGCATGGGGCGCGGCGACCGAGCATCCGATAGCCGGGCTGGGAACGATTGAGCAGATCAGCGTGACGGATCGTACCTCTGCAGGCAGGCCGACGAAGTTCACGCTCGTGGACAACAATGGCAAGTCGTTTGTGATGGGAGCCGAGTCGCTTCGATTCGCCTGTAATTTCACCGCTCCGAAAATGGGCGTGGTTCCCGCCAACCAGATCCTGCGAAGCAGCCACTGTCGTCCGGTGGTGGTGGGCAATCGCGTGGTCTTCGAGCAGGGCCGCGGTTTCGGCCACGGCGTAGGAATGTGTCAGTGGGGTGCCCAGGGGCTGGCCCAGGCCGGCTACAACACGCAGAGCATCCTGGCGTTCTACTACCCCGGCTCGAAGCTCCAGCGGGTGTATTGAGGAAGGGCGGCTCGGTGGTGGTTCTGAGCCCCAATGGTTCGCGTGTCAATGCAAACTAGCCTGCTTGCACCTGCGTCATGCCCCCCGAAAGCGGACATCCACAGATATTGCGCTGTGCAAATGAATTGAATATGGATTCCCGCTTGCGGGGCAATGACAGCGTAGCGCATTCAATTCGATTGCAGGCTGTGTTTCAGCAGTGAATCTGAGTGAGTAGACGTTCCCGTCTCACTCCCACACCACCACTTCGCGTTCCAGTTCCACGCCGAATTTTTCGTAGACGGTTTCCTGAACCTTCTTCATGACGGCCAGGATGTCGCTGGCAGTTGTCTGCCCCTTGGTGGCGACGATGAAATTGGCGTGCTGCTCGGAGACGCGTGCACCGCCGATGCCAAAGCCCTTGAGGCCGGCGCGGTCGATCAGCTGGCCTGCGGTGGCACCGACTTCAGAAGGCGGGTTCTTGAATGCGCAGCCGGCTGAGTGGTCGGCCAGTGGTTGGCTGTTCTTCTTGTAGAGGAAGATTTCCTTGACGCGCTTGCTCAGGTCGTCAGGTGAATCCGGGCTCAGTTCAAACTCGGCTTCGAGGATGAACTTGGCCACGATGTTGCTCTTGCGGTAGGAGAAGACCAGATCGTCCCGGTCGCGGTAGTAGACCTGACCGCGCACGTCCATGGCCTGGATGCGATAGACGCTCTTGCCAATGTCACCATACGCGCCGCCTGCATTCATGCGGATGGCGCCGCCGACGGTGGCAGGGATGCCCGCCAGACATTCCAGACCACTAAGGCCGGCTCGTGCGGTGTCGAGCACCAGCTTGGCCAGGTCGTAACCCGCACCGACGCGCACGCGATTGCCTTCGATGGAAAGCTGCTTGAATGCAGGATCATCCAGCACCACGACAATGCCTTTGACGCCTGCATCGGACACCAGCAGGTTGGCGCCACTGCCCAGGACATACAGCGGAATCTGCGCCTGATACGCCTGCTGTGTGATGGCCGCGAGCTGCTGGATACTCGAAGGGTGGACCAGATATTCAGCATTGCCCCCCACCCCATACCAGGTGCGAGGGCCCAGGGGGACGTTTTGTTCCAGCGTGATGTTCAGTCCGTTGAACAGAGTCTGCATGTCAGAAAATTCCATGCGAAGTGTGTCCGATTTCGTGGCCGGGTCGACGCCGTGCATCGTAACATCGGCCACGAGGGACATGCTACCTGATCCAGCCGTCGTCGACGACCGGGGGTGTCATGAGGTTTGGATTTTCCTTTTCACAGTTGGTTTTGCGCGGGCTTCTGGCGGGTCTTACTAAGCCCTGTTTTGTTTACAATATCGCCTATGAGTGATGAGCACCTTCCGCTGACGCATCAACGCCCCTCATGGGTGACGCTGGTCATGCCGGCGATTGCTCTATTGGCCGCAACCTTTCTGGCTTACTGGCCGGGGCTCAATGCTCCGCTGATCTTTGACGACCTGACCGTTCTCACCGGAGCAGGGAGCGTCATTGAACGGACATTGCGCGATCCCTGGTCGCTGCTGAGCACAAATCGGCCGCTGGTGGATGCCAGCTTCACGCTTGGGCATCTGATCCACGGTCCCTGGCCGATGGGCCATCGGCTGGTGAATGTGGGTCTGCATCTGCTGGCGGGGCTGGTGCTGATGGACGTTGTCCGCCGCACGCTCAGTGCTCCGGCGTTCAATCTGCGATGGGTGAAGCTGGCCACGCCGCTGGCGATGGTCATCGCCGGGCTCTGGCTGGTGCATCCCGTCAACACCCAGGCAGTGACGTATCTCGTTCAGCGAAGCGAAGTGCTCGCCACGCTGATGATTTTCATCTCCCTCGATGCTCTGGCGATGGCGTCAGGCGGTGGCAGGGCGGGCAAAGCCATGCTCGGCGTGTCACTGCTGGCGTGCATTGGAGCAATGCTCAGCAAGGAGATTGGCTATGTCACGCCGCTGCTGCTGTGGCTCTATGGCAGGACATACTGGGCTGGCTCCTTCAAAGCCGCATGGAAGGCAAACAAGCTCTACTACACGCTGATCACCCTCACGCTGCTGATCCCCTGGGCGATGGGCGTGAGCCGGTTCCTGATACCCGGAGCCGATACAACGCCAGCGGCAGGACAGATGCCCCTGTCGGCCGGGGTTGGAGCTCAGGGCGTCGGATCGATGCTCTACTTTTTCTCCCAGCAGTCCATTCTGGTGCATTACCTGCATCTGATCTTCTGGCCGGTGACGCTGGTGCTGGATTACCGCTATGGCCTGATGGAGCCCGCAGCCTTCACGGCTTTCCCATCCCGCGCGGCGGAACTTTCCCTGACGCTCATGGTCAGCCTGGGTGTACTGACGCTCTGGGCATTGTGGCGGCGGCCGACGCTGGGCTTCCTGGGGGCGTGGTTCTTCCTGCTGATGGCGCCTACCTCCAGCTTCATGCCCATTGTCGATCTGGCGATGGAGCACCGCATCTACGCCGCCAGCGCAGCCGTCATCGCGCTGACGGTCATGGCGATCATGCTCCTGTGGCAGGCTGGCGAGAAGTTATGGCCTGGCACTGCGGAGTATCACCGCCTGGCAGGTGGGCTGATCTTTGCAGTGGTGATGGTTCTCCTGGGCTGGCGCACCTTCGAACGCAATCAGGACTACGCCAACCCCGTCATGCTCTGGGCGGAAGTGCTCAAGGACAGGCCTGACAACACGCGGGCCATGCTCATCCTGGGCAAGCTCATTGAACCCAGGCAGCCTGACCACACGCTGATGCTCTATCAGCGGGCTGCTCGGACTGAGCCTCACAATTACGAGCCCATGATCGCGCTGGGCAGCCTGTATCTGGAAAACAATCAGCCTCAGCTGGCCCGCAAGTGGTATGTGATGGCCTATCGCCTTAGTGGCGACAGTAGAACCTATCTGATGAACATGGGGCTGATCGCCCAGGAACAGAACGATCTGGTGGGCGCGGCTCACTTCTTCCAGCAGGCGATCCTTCATTCGCAGGGCGATGTGAAGCTGCTGTCGAACATGGGCATGGTCTTCGATCAACTGGCCAGTCAGCGGCTGATGCAGGGGCAGGCCGATTCCGCACTGGAGCTGCGCCTCAAAGCCATTGAGCATCTGAAAACCGCGCGACAGCAGGATCCGAACTGGCGGCCGGCGAAGGTGAATCTGGCCACCGCGCTGTCCAATCTGGGCATGCAGCATCAACTGGCGGGCCGGGGCATGGAAGCCAAAGCCGCGCTGGAAGAATCACTGTCGGTTGAACCAAGGGTGGAGACGGCCCGTCGTCTTGCGTGGCTGATGGCCACCTGGACACCGGCGCTGACCGACAACTGGCAGCCTGTGGTCGACCTGGCGAGGCAGGCGATGCAATCGGTGGAGGGTACGCAGCCGCTGTACATGGATACCTACGCCGCAGCGCTGGCGCGGGCGGGTGATTTTGAGCATGCCATTGAGGTTCAGCAGAACGCTATCGCAGTAGCACGATCTGCTGCGGTGGAGGAAAGCAAGCTGGAGGGGTATCTCAGAAGGCTGACGAGCTATCAGCAGCGCCAGCCCTGGCTGAAATCAGTACAGCCTTGAGGCTTCGGAATCGTTGGCGCGGAATTCGCCTGTTTCCTCGTTGTAATACCAGGCGCTGGAACCCACCGGACCATCGGAAACCGTCCGGGTATTGGTCGACGGGTTCAGAGGGACGCTCTGGATGTACGGGCCAAAACGGTAGCCCGGCGTGCCTACTGCTGCAGTCTGGCCCTGCTCGTTGGTGGCCATGGTCAGCTGCTGAGTGAAGTTGGCCAGGGTGGGCGGTTTGCCATCATGCTGCTGAATGTAGATTTCGATCTGCACGCGGATGCGATGCAGATCCATCTTGATGCTGTTTTCGCGTGAGGTGGCAGCAGCACTGGTGAACTGGGGGATGACCAGCGCCGCCAGAATGCCCAGAATGATGACAACGATCAGAATTTCGACGAGCGTAAACGCCCGTCGGGACTGATCAGGGCGGACACGAGGGTGGCCGGTGTGGATGTTCAAGTGTTCGTCCTCATTGCCTGCCAGGGTGATTGATTCTGGACACGACGGAATCTCAGCTGTTACAGCCGCATATATCCTTCATCGGTTGTTGCGTTGCATGGATTGAATTCGATGAATGAAAGTTGAGCGTCCGGGAGGAATCATGTGTACGTCTGTAATGGTTATGATGGTCCTATGACTCAGGCAAGGACGCTTCCCCGCTGGAACCAGCCCGCACTGGACGATGACGACGCCATGCAGGCCATGGTGTCGCAGTTGATGACGGAATTGAACCTGCCGCCGCTGGTGGCGCGGCTGCTGGCCCGTCGTGGCATTCAGGCCGGCGAGCAGGCCAGGCAGTTCCTGGATCCCAGGCTTTCCGATCTGCATGACCCGATGCTGCTTCCGGATATGGAAAAGGCAGCCGGCCGGCTGGTCAAAGCCATTGCTGATGGGCAGTCCATCGTCATCTATGGCGATTACGACGTCGATGGCATCACCGCCAGTTCGATCCTCTATCACGTATTGACACTGGCCGGGGCGCAGGTGGAAACCTATGTTCCCCATCGCATCGAAGAAGGCTACGGCCTGAACTGTGAAGCCATCGCGTCGCTGTGTGACACGCTCACCTCCGGGCCCGATGGCGGGGTGATTGTCTCGGTGGACTGCGGTGTGACGGCCTGTGAGCCTGCGCTGGTGGCCAGATCCAGGGGAGTGGATCTGATCATCACCGATCACCACCACTTCAACCCCGACCAGATGCCCGAAGCGTACGCGATTGTTCACCCTGGTCTGCCCGGCTCGAAATATCCCTTTACGGAGCTTTGTGGTGCGGGGGTGGCGCTGAAGCTGGCGTGGGCCTTTGCACGGCTGCATTGCGGCTCTTCGCGCGTGCCTGAGGTGTTCCGTAAGCTGCTGGTGGAAATGGTCAGCCTGGCGGCGCTGGGAACCGTGGCCGACGTGGTTCCGCTGGTGGGCGAGAACCGGGTGATTGCCTCGGTGGGGCTCAAACGCATCAAGCAGACTTCCATCGCTGGCCTCAATGCTTTGATCGACGCCACCAGCCTGCGCGATGAGAAGGTGGATGCCTATCACGTGGGCTTCGTACTCGGGCCTCGGCTCAACGCCTGTGGGCGCATGGGCCACGCGAAACAGGCCGTGCATCTGTTGACGCGGGCCTCGACCGCCGAGGCGATGGAACTGGCCAACTTCCTGACGCAGGAAAACACCCGTCGACAGGAAACCGAGCGTGAGATGGCCGAGCAGGCCAAACAGATGGTGCGCGAGATGGGGCAGGACCGCCCGGACCACCGCGCCATTGTCGTGGCTGATCCGCAGTGGCATCTGGGCGTGGCAGGGATTGTCGCCAGCCGCCTGGTCGACACGTTCCACCGCCCGGCCATCGTGCTGTGCATCGATGAAGAAGGGCATGCCCATGGTTCGGCTCGCAGCGTGGATGGGGTTTCGATCCATGAAGCACTGGAACACTGCAGGGAATACCTCGACCGCTTTGGCGGCCACTCCATGGCGGCGGGGATGCATCTGACGGCGAAACGCATCGACGACTTCCGACAGGCGCTGGTCGCGTTCGTGAATCAGAAGCTCTCGGCGGAGGATCTGACTCCGAAGCTCGAGATTGAAGCCTGCTGCAGCACCAGTGATCTGGACATGCACAGCGTGGAGCAGATCGAGCGTCTGGCTCCGTTTGGCCGGGAGAATCCCAAGCCGGTGCTGGCACTCAATGGCCTGCGCATCTGTCAGCCGCCGAAGCTGATGGGGCAGGCTGGCAAGCATCTGTCCCTGGTGCTGACCGACGGCTATAACACCCTGCGTGCGGTCGGCTTTGGTATGGGCGAGCAGGCCGACTATCTGGCCTCAGGCAGCATCGTGGATGTGGCCTGCGAGGTGAAGGTGTCCTGGTGGCAGGGGCAGGGGAAAGTCGAGCTGATGCTCAAGTCGCTGCGACGAGTGAAGTGAGCGGGCAGGCTCGCGATCCTCTGTAAGCAGGCCTGCACATCTGTCATCCCCACGCCGGGGGGATTCATCTTCAATTCATTCGCTCCGGGCATGACGCAGGGGAGCAGGCTGACAGACCAGGGGCACTCGCAGAATGCCTGCGTATGTCCCTTTTTCAATCACAGGGGCAGATGCCTGCGATTGATCTCACAGATCCAGGCTGGCCCGTTCATCCTTCCACTGGCCTTTGTCCTCGCGCAGGCGGACGGTCGGGTCGACCTGAATCTGCTTGCCCTGAGGCGTATCGACCAGCGAGATGGCGTAGCGTTCGAGGGTACGCTTGGCTTTGCCACCTTCCTGCGGTGTGCCCCAGGCGTCGAACTGGCTGGTGTGGCAGGGGCAGTCGAAGAGATTGATCTCCTGATTCCATTCCAGGCCGCAGCCCAGATGGGTGCACAGGTCCACCAGGGCCGCAACGCTTTTACCCGTGCTCATCACCCACAGGCGATGCGTTTCGTTGTACTGCCCGTAAACGCCCGCAGTGCGATACTGGTCCGGCGAGCCAATGAGGAAAGGTTCCTTGGGAATCGTGGGCTTGTTGCGCTTGTCCCTGGATGAACTGTCGCTGCTGGTGGAAGCGGCCTGGCTCTCTTCCCCTTTATTGCAGCCCATGATGGTGAGGGTGACAAAGGTAGCAGCGGCGGTGTTGAACTGACGACGGGATAAATTCATGAATAACGTTCTCCAGCAGGACAAGCGACAAGTCACGATCCTTCGCTAAGATAACCTTTGTGAGGCAAGATTTGGACTGCCGGGGTGTCAGGAGTAATGGATCGTGGACGATTCCCAGAAACCCGAAATTGAATACCCCTGTGCGTGGGAATACAAGATCATCGGCCTGGATGCCAGACTGATGAAAGATGCTGTCGCACAGATCCTGGCCGACACGGCCTATACGCTTGATCCTTCGCATGTCAGCAGCGGGGGTAAGTACGTGAGCATGACGGTGGAAGTGACCGTGGTGGATGAAGCCAACCGCTACCAGGTGTTTGAGTCGCTTCGTAACCACAGCGCCATCCGCATGGTGCTTTGACCCGCAGCCTGCTTTGCTCCCCGTGTGACTGTCATGAAGAAGCATCTGAGTCTTATCCTGCGACTGCTCGTGGCCCTGGCAGGGATAGGCTATATCGCCTATGTGGTGGACTGGACAGATAAGCTCGAAGTGCCCCCGGGCCAGTATGTGCTCCATGATGGCCAGACGCTGAATCAGACCCATACGCAGGCTTACAGACTTTCCTCGGGTGATTTCGATCCTGCTCAGCCTGAAGGCGTATTTGAAGCAGTCATTACCTCAACGCCTGATCATGATGGCGGAACTCTGCGTGTCGCTGCCACCGACCTTCAACCGACACCCGAGCCCGGGCGGGATATCCGCCTGCGTCCCGGCCTGCTGACTACGCTGCGACATGCCGATCTCACGCTGCTGGCGCTGGGCCTGCTGCTGGTCGGGCCGATCTACTTCATCGCGGCGTTTCGCTGGTGGCTGCTGCTGCGTGCACGCGGGCGGGCGGTGACGCTCTCCAATGCGTTTCGCCTGAGCATGGTCGGCTGTTTCTTCAACTACTGCATGCCCGGCTCAACCGGGGGCGATCTGGTCAAAGCCTATTACGCCGCCAAAGGCGCAGCGCATCGCCCCGACGCCGTGATGACTGTCATCATCGACCGCGTAGTGGGGCTATTGGGGCTGGTTGTACTGGCGGCGATCGCTGGCTGTCTGGTGAATGAGCCTCGCGTGAATCAGGTGACCACGCTGGTGTGGATGCTCCTGGCTGTGATCGTGGTGATCTCGGCGTTCTACTTTTCACGCAACCTGCGCCAGTGGACGGGACTCGACCGTCTGCTGAGTAAGGTGCTCAAGCCCGGCTCGATTCTGAGCAAGATCGAGCAGGCCGCGAGCGCGTATGCCAACCACAAGGGCGTGGTGACCTTTTCCATTGCGATGAGCCTGGTGGTGCATACGCTCATCGCGGTCAGCGGGGCACTGGCTGGCTACGCACTGGGCATGCATACGCCGTTGACGCTCATGCTGGCGGTGATTCCGATTCTGATTCTGGTGGCTGCGGTGCCCATCTCGTATCAGGGTTTTGGCTTCATGGAAGTGCTGGCCATTCGTCTGCTGGCGACGCCTGGCCTGGCGAACGCGAATCAGATTGTGGTGATGCTGCTTCTGATCCGCCTGTTCCAGGTCTTTTATTCGCTCTGGGGCTCGGTCTATGTGCTGCGGGGCGATATCCGCATGCATCCGGAACTGAGCAGCGATTCGGCGGAAACGTCATCCGACGAGACGCCTGCATCGCAGCCCACCGCCTGAAGTGCATATCAATAGGTCATCGCCCAGTAGAGTGATCGCAGCATGGTGATCATGCGGTTCTGGTAATAGAGGTGGATGACCGTCAGGAACCCGATCCAGCTTGCGACCACGCCCAGGCGGTGCCATCCCTTGATGGTTATGGCGAGAATCGTCAGCGCCGGGCCAGCCGAGATCAGTGCAACCAGCGGATAGAACACCGGCTCACGCATGGAGGCCCAGAGCAGTTCCGCCAGTCGGATGCGAGGCGGAAGCACCCAGGGGCGGGTGACGAAGAGCGTCAGCAGCATCGCTCCCTGCAGCAGCAGAACGACACACATCAGACGTGTCCCGATGTGGTGGCGTTTGAGGAGGGTTTTGAGTCGTCGTCGCCTGGCCATGCGGGAGTTGAGAGTCTCCTGTGAAGTCGGGGACGCGGGGAGAGAACAGGGGGCTACTGGTGGTCATGCCCAGCCATGCAATGGCTGGGCTTGGGGGACGGATTTACCCAGGAGCATCGGAGCCCATCAAAGCCCAGCCGTTGCACGGCTGGGTCTTCCCCTCATCTCCTCCATCCCACTTTCACTCTGCCCATCTCATGATCGGCCATCAGAAGCTGAAGCCCGCATTATCCCAGGCTTTTCTGGCACTCATCGCGGCCTGCAGGGTGTTTTCCATGTTGCGCAGGTCCAGCACGACCGGGCCCTTGCGGGCTGTGGCCAGATCCAGCGCGATGCGATAGCTCGGAACGCTCAGTTCACCCTGGCCGACGATGCAGCGCAGCCCCGTGGCGTGACCATCGCCATCCTCGTCGCCGCCACCTGTGATGGTGAAGTCGCTCAGCCGAGCCACGGCCAATCTGGAGGCGTGCTGATGAATCACCTGATCCGCATCGGCCCCCTGAGCCAGGATGGCCGCGGGATCAATGGCGATGCCCGCGATGGCCTGATCAACTTTTGTCAGCCAGGCTGAGAGTTCGGGCAGCTGATCTTCGGCGTGGATGGCCAGCGTCACGCCTCGGCCGTCGGCCCCCTGGAGGAGCACATCCAGCACCGCCGGATCAATCTGCTTGATGGGCAGAGGAATCGACAGCGGAACCCGGCCAAGGTCTGCCGCCAGTTCAATGCCCGCCAGCGCCGCTTCGGTGGCCCGTTCGACCTTCTGGGAGTCGAGGAAGTCCTTACGGGGGATGAACAGGTCCAGCCCGGCCAGCGTCACGCCTCGCCTGCGAAGCATGGCCAGCAGATCACGCCTGCCTGAGGTAGACAGTTCACGCGGACGGATGCCCGGGAGCGTCGCATCAAGCTGAATGGAGCCAAACCCTGTCTGTGCAAGCTTTTGCGTGATATCCGCCAGGGGCAGGGCCAATTGACGCACGACAGGCCCGACAGTGGGGGCCAGAGTCAGATCGGAACCATGAGTCAAAATAGGCATGTCGGGAAGTTTAGAGGAAGGCTTGGCAGCAGTAAACCGCATGAAATGTGGAATTCGCCTGTAAAAACTGGCGAAAGGGGCTTAAGTGGTCCAACGAAAGGCAAAGTGAGAATCCCGGAAGACCGATACTCCCTATTGAGGCCGGGAGACCCCGCCGCAGGAGCGTAGTTGTTTAATGTCGGCGTTGATATCGACAACCTGGGAAGCCACGCTGGAGCAGTTGAACCAGCGCGATGCCGTCATTGAGCTGTCCAGACTGACAGAGGTCGATGGCGTTGAAAAGACCGAAGCCCCTCGACGGGTCAGGCTGCTGGCGTTTCGTCCCAATGGCATGGCGGTGGACCTGCCTTCGATGAGCAGCCCGTCGCATTTCCCGCGTGGATCGATGGTCAAACTGCTGGCGGTTCAGAACACCCACCGGTGGGAGATCAAGTCCAAGGTCCTCGGTGTGGTGACCCTGCGGCTGAACGATCAGACCGAGGTTCCCGCGCTGATGCTCGCTCGCCCGCATGAGGTGACCAGTGCGCAGCGGCGGTCGTTCTTCCGCGTATCAACCGGCGGGGTGGATCTGCCTGCAGTGATTCTTCATCAGCTGCCTGATGATGCGCAGCCTTGCCCGGTGCTTGATGATCATGGCCAGCCTTCGTCCGGCGTGTCTGCTGATTTTATGGGGCCGTTGCCCATGCTCAGCCCCATCAAAGCCAGGCTGCTGAATCTTGGCGCCGGTGGTCTGGGGCTTGAAGTTCACGAGAGCGTGTACCACCGCCTGAACTATTCCACACGCTTCCTGTGCAGACTGAATCTACCTTCGTTGAAAGAACCACTGGCCATTCCCGCCAGGCTGGTGCATCGCGAGATTAATCCATCACTGCAGGTTTATCTGGGACTGAGCTTTGAGCCGCAGAGCGATGTGCTTGCACGCCGGCGAGAGGATCAGCTTGGCCAGTTCATCTCCTGGCTGCAGCGTCAGCAGCTGCAGCGTATACGCGAGAAACGCTGAGTATACAGAGCGTTATTGCAATGGCTGCGTTGTGTTTTTTCCGGGTGGCATCTAGACTCAACGCACCATGAAAGTCTCATTCTTTGTGACATGCCTCACAGATACGTTCTACCCGCGCACGGCCATCGCGGCGGTGAAGGTTCTTGAACATCTGGGCTGTGAAGTTGATTTCCCTCAGGAACAGACCTGCTGCGGTCAGCCCATGTACAACACGGGCTTCCACGATGACAGCCGGGATCTGGCCAGGCGGATGGTCCGCGTCTTTGAACACAGCGACCATGTGGTGACGCCTTCAGGCTCCTGCGCGGCAATGATCCGTGACTACTACCCCGACCTGCTCAAAGACGACCCGGCCTACGCGCAGGGCGGGATTGATCTGGCGGCCAAGACCTTTGAGTTCATCGAGTTCCTCGTGAATGTGCTCAAGGTCGACCTCAAAGCCATGCAGGCCAGGTGGGAAGGGCAGGTGACGTATCACTACTCCTGCCACCTGCGAGGTATTGGCGTTACCGACGAAGCGGTTCGCGTGATGAAGCAGATCGACGGGCTGGATTATGTTCCGCTGCCCAAGCAGGACCAGTGCTGCGGGTTTGGCGGGGCGTTCTCGATCAAGTATCCGCCGATCTCCGGGGCGATGGTCAACGATAAGGTGGGCTGCATCGCTTCGACCAAGGCTCCGATTGTGGTGAGTAACGACGCAGGCTGCACGATGAACATTGCAGGCGCCTGCCGTCGTCAGGGCGTGGCGGTGGGGTTCAAGAGCCTGCCTGAGATCATCGCCGAAGGTCTTGGGCTGCTGCCTGTGGAACAGCCCGACCCGGTGACCACCCCGGCTTCCTCGTGATGCACTGAATCTGACTCACGATTTTTACGCAGGATTTCTTCTGTGGCGCAAACACCTGTTGATCCATTGGCATTCACGCCGCCAAGCATGCATGGCGAGCATCTGCTCGATCCGCCCTTGCCCTATGACATCACCAAGCGCGCCAGCGCGGCCAGTGTGAACATTCAGCTTCAGCAGTTCGTGGCCAACGGGACCACCGCCAAGGACAGTGCCCGCAAGCTGGTGATGCCCGCCACCTTTGGCGAGCATGTGGACGATGTGCGTGCACTGGCTGGCTCGATCAAGCAGCACACGCTCGATCATCTCGACTATTACCTTGAGCAGTTCATCGACCGTGCCACCGAAGCGGGTGTGAAGGTTCACTTCGCGGCCGACTCGAAGCAGGCCAACGCCATCTGTCTGGAAATCGCCAGACAGAACAACGTCAAGCTCTGTCTCAAGAGCAAGTCGATGGTGACGGAGGAAACGCATCTGCTTCCGGCGCTGGAGTCCATCGGCGTCAAGACGATTGAAACAGACCTCGGCGAGTTCATCCTGCAGCTGGATAACGATGCGCCATCGCACCTGGTGGCGCCGATGATCCACAAGGACCGCACGGCGGTCGGCCGCGCCTTCGCGCGTGAGCTGGGCGTGCCTTACACCGACGTTCCCACCGAGCTGACGCAGATTGCTCGTCAGTACCTGCGTGCGCTCTACCCCAAAGCCGACATGGGCATTTCCGGTGGCAACTTCCTGGTGGCCGAGACCGGGTCGGTGGTCATCTGTACCAACGAAGGCAACGGCCGCCTGTGCACCAGTGCGCCGCGCATCCATGTGGCGTTCGTGGGCATTGAGAAGATGGTCCCCACGCTGTCGCATCTGGGCGTGTTGCTCAAGGTGCTGGCCCGCAGTTCCACCGCGCAGCCGCTGACGTGCTACACCCACATCATGACCGGGCCGAAGCGTGCCCATGAGCATGATGGGCCTGAGGAAATGCACATCATTCTGCTGGACAACCAGCGCACGCAGATTCTGCGTGAGGAAACACGTGAGATGCTCCGCTGCATCCGCTGTGGGGCGTGTCTTAATGCCTGCCCGGTGTATCGCAAGATTGGCGGCCATGCTTACGGGGCGGTTTACTCCGGGCCTATCGGCTCGCTGATTACGCCGATGCTCCGCGGGCTGGATAACTACAAGGATCTGCCCAACGCGTCGAGCCTCTGCGGGGCGTGCTATGAAGCGTGCCCGGTAAAGATCAATATTCCCAAGTACCTGGTTCAGCTGCGAGCCGACATCGTCAAGAGCAATCTCGGGAAGAAAGCTGATGCCGTCTTCTTCCGTACCTGGGCGATGACGCTCAAGCACAGTCTGCTTTATCGCATGGGTGGCTGGTTCCAGTCGCGCATGTTCAGGCTGCAGGCCGGTCGAACGCTCAGGAAGGGCAGCCCATATTCCGCGCGTGGCTGGCTGAATAAACTGCCTGGGCCCTTCAAGGGCTGGACCGATCAGCGTGACATGCCCACGCCCCCGGCGAAAAACTTCAGGCATTGGTGGCATGAACATCAGAAGAGCAAGGGGCAGTGAAGGTATGAGTCAGGCCCAGTCTCAATATCCCGGCGAATCGCGTGAATCATTTATGGCCCGCGTGCATGAAGCGCTGGGGCGCACACGCACAGAAAAGCCCAGTGAGCCGCCGCCACAGGCCGATCAGAACATCGTCCGTCTGGCCAGACCAGGCGATGATCTGGTGGCAATGTTTGAAGAACGCGCCAAAATCACCGGCATGAAGGTGATCCCCATCGCCGCCGCAGATATGACGAAGCGCATCGTGTCGCTTCTCGAAGAACTTGGTGCCAGGAAGCTGGTGGTGGGTGTTGGCTCGCTGCCTCAGGCGCTGGGGCTCAAGGATTCACTGCGTCGCAAGAACTATGAGGTGATTGACTGGGCGTCCTCGCCCGGCCTAGAAGTTCAATTTGAAGCCGATGCTGGCATCACCGACGTACACGCCGCGCTGGCCGAGACGGGAACGCTGATCTGCAATTCCGATGCGGGCCACAGCCGCGGGCTGTCGCTGGTTCCTTCGGTGCATCTGGCGATTGTTCGCCGCAGCGACATCCTGCCTGACATGTTCGACTACTGGGCCCGTCTCAAGGGCATCCCGGGTTCTCAGCTGCCCAGCAGCATGGCCTTCATCACCGGTCCGAGCAAGACGGCCGACATTGAAGGCGAACTGATCAAGGGCGTCCATGGTCCCAAGGATGTGCACATCTTCTTCGTGCAGGATGCGTGATTGCATTACCTTGAGGGTGTGAGCTTGAGCGTGTCGATGATGTGGCGGGTGATCTGTTCCACCGGCTGTGATGCATCCACACGCAGGTCTGCATCTTCGGCAGGCTCAAGTGTGCGCAGCTGACTGTCGAGCAAAGCAGGGTTGAAAAAATGTCCTGCCCGGCGGGTGAGTCTTGTGCGAAGCGTGGGCTCATCAACTTCCAGACTCACGATCATCACCTCACGGGCAGAAGCGCGAAGCTGCTGGCGATAGGCCACCTTCAACGCCGAGCACGTGAACACCGCCGACTGTTTTTTCGCTTCCGTATCCGCCATCGCCTGACCAATCGCCCGCAGCCAGGGGATGCGGTCTTCATCGCTCAACGGCTGGCCGCGACGCATCTTCTCGATGTTGGCAGCAGGGTGAAAGTCGTCCGCATCATGGAATGTCCAGCCCAGTTGAGAGGCAAGACACTGGCCGACCGTTGTCTTGCCTGAGCCTGACACCCCCATGAGCACCACGATCATGACAGGTAGCCCTTTTCAGGCATCAGCTGTTCTTTGGTCAGGATCGACTCGACAGCCTGCAGCAGTTCATGACGCAGCGGGCTGCCATTGGGCGCGATGGGGGCTGCCGCCTTCATGGCATCGGGCCCGAAGGCCATGAAGTGGTCGATTGCACGAATAGCCCGAGGCAGGCTCTGAGCCAGGAATCGCGTGCTGTCTATCACCTGCGTGATGCGGGCGGAAAACGCTCGAGATTCATCCCACTTGCCCAGTGCTGGCGCGAGCACCACCTGGGCCAGCTGTTCGGGAAAGACATTGGCCGAGGCCAGCATCAGTCCGTGATAGAGCCCGCCTGAACTGGCAAGGGCCTGGGCGTAATTACCTTCGGCGCTGCGCAGCTTGAACAGGCCCGCCGGCAGCAGACCCGATCGGGCGATGGCGTCCTCGCCGCTGGCATCTGCGAAGTAGAGCAGGTTCTCATGGCGGGTTGCCATCGTGGCCACGCTCTGGCCTGCATAGAGGCTGCTGGTGGTTCCGTCCGACTGCTGAAGGGCGATGGGCAGGTTCAATCGCAGGACAGGCGTGAGTGCGTCGATCAGCTCCTGCTGGCTGGCCTGCTCGGGCAGTTCAGGGCGCACCAGCAGCCCCGTGAAGCTGGATGCTTCTTCCGAACTGAACAGATCCGCATCGCGCATCGCCTGACTGGCGGTGGTGGCGACCATCAGAAACTCGCGGCGGGGACGCAGTGACTGCATCGCCCAGTCGATGAGTTTCTGGCGCTCGGCAGCGTCCAGCTTGAGGGAGACGGTGTCATCATCCAGCAGCACGAACCCCTGAATATGGGGGCGCACGAAAGCAAGTTGAGCCTGCATGCGGGCCCAGTCGATCTGGCCATCAGGCAGGCAATGCGTCAGGAGTTTGCACCACAGCCCGGGAACGCCCTGCGGAAACAGGGCTTCAAGCTGCACACTTCGCGGCGTTTGAGCGGAACAGATCATGCACGCAGTGTACACCACCGCTCGCTGCTGCGGGGGCAGCTCAGGCTTCGGGGAACAGAGCATTAATGGTCTGGATGGTCCACTGCGCCAGCAGCCTGCCGCCATCGGGCCCAATGGGGGTGCTGGCGGGCAGGGCGCCATAGCTGCCACCTTTGACGGCGCGTTCCGTTGGCAGATAGGTACCCGAGCCCACGTGCTGGATGAGGAAGGTCTGGATGGCCTTGCTCTGCACTTTGATCTGCTGGCCGTAGTCTGTGTAGTACTCGAAGGGGTTGGTCGCAAACGCCAGCTGGCCAAGCCTGACCACGTTGGAGACGATCTTGATCGTCGGCGAGGTCTTCTGCTTCTCGTAACGGCGAGCCACTTCACGATTCCACTTCGAGCGACGGTAGGCGGAAGAAGGCTTTACGTACCAGTGCGGATCCCTCTGTTTCACACTCGGGTCAGCATTGATCGCGGCGATCAGCGTGTCATATTCGGCCATGAGTTTGTCGGCCAGCGCCAGGGCGTCATCCACATCCTGCTGTGACAGCGTTCGGCGGGGCAGCTCCAGCTCATGGTTCTGATTCACCAGAGGCAGGTCGCGTTCAATAACCTTATCCATCACCGGCAGAATGCGCGTGACCGCATCAGCGATGCGATGAGCGATTTCCTCACAGCCGGTGCGTCCCTGAAGCTCGAGCATGCGCTGCTCGGCGCGGTAGTTCAGATCGGTCATCCGCTTAGGAGGAACCACATCGCCTGAAGGCGCGTTGAGCGAGATGATATTGAGCTTCTCACCCAGTCGGCGGCGCAGTTCCTGGCGCGTTTCGCACCAGTAGTCCGCACTGAGCTGATACATGTTTTCACGCATCTGCGACGGGCAGGCCAGGTTGATGGCCACCCCGGTGAGCTTGTTCTGATCGTCCCAGGTGTAGAGCAGGTTCACCGTGGTATCGGCCCCGGCTTCGATGTGGGAGAAGTCGGGATGATTCGTCTGCCCGTACATCACCGCAGGGCCGTTGTAGTAGCACACGCGGCGGTTGTAGCCCACCGTTGCATGCGTCAGGCCGAAGGAGATCCCGCCCGGTTTACGGCTGTTCCAGGCATCGGCGATGGCCTGAGCACCCTGGCGGGCAATCTTCAGAGCCGTGACGCGCGGGTCTTCGACATCCAGCTCCACGCCTGTGCGTTCAAAGAGCGTGTTGCCCGAGAGGAATTGAAGATCGTCTTCCTCGTAGCGTACTTCGGGCCCGGTGTGGGTGTGGGTGGCGTGGAGGATGACCTTGCGGCCGTCGATCTCGGGCAGCAGGGCTTTGATCTGCTCACGCACGAGCGTGCGGAACGAATCGGGGATGGCGACCAGGTCGAAGGTGGCGAAGATGACGTAATCCTTCTGCCCCTGATGGTTCGATTCAATGGCCAGCGCCGAGACGCTTAGTGGATCAAGTACGCCTTCACTGACGCGGGGGTAGAACTGGCCGGTGATGATGACGGTCTGGTCGGGAGTGATGTCACGCTGGCCCCAGCCGATGAGGAGGGTAGAGGATGTGGCGGTCATGGATGGGTCATTCCTGCCTGTGGATAAGGGACGAAATCAAGCGATTTTCATGCTATCGCAGGCCTATGGTGGGACAATGGCAGGATATTGCGCTGAGGCGGGAAAGATTTGTCACGAGCGGTTACGTATCGACCGGGTTCGCCCCTGTCAAAGTTGCATAAGAGGCCGCGATCGTTAACCTGTTGTTCTCTGTAACGTATATCGTTTAACGCCGTTTTTGAGCCGTTAGGGAAACCCCATGCGCATTCTTCTGACCACCACCAGCTATCAGGATACTCCGGGTCCGCACCACGATCTGCTTGCTTCTTCGGGATACGAAGTTGTTCGAGCCCGCGGTCCGTTGACCGAAGCTCAGCTGCTGGAATTCATCGCCAAGCATGGCGGCTTTGACGGCCTGCTCAACGGCGACGACCTGATCACCGCCAAGGTCATTGATGCACTGCTGGCGGCTCCCACCAAGCTCAAGGTGATTGCCAAGTATGGCATCGGTCTCGACTCGATCGATGTGAAGCATGCCACCAGTAAGAAGATCCCCGTGCTCTTCACCCCTGGCGTGAACCACACGACCGTGGCTGAGCATGCTTTTGGTCTGATGATCGCGCTGGTCAAGCACTTCTGGCCTCACCTGCGTTCGACCAAGTCGGGCGGCTGGAAGCGCATCACGGGCAACGAGCTGTATGGCAAGACCATCGCTGTGCTCGGGGTCGGCCGCATTGGTAAGGAAGTGATCAAGCGTGCCTCTGCTTTCGACATGAAGGCCGTTGGCTTCGACCAGTACTGGGATGAGCCTTTTGCTCAGCAGTACAACGTCAAGCGTGCCTGCAGCGCCGATGAAGCCATTCGCGATGCCGATGTCATCAGCCTGCACATGAACCTGTCGGAAGACAACAAGCACTTCATCAACACCGCCCGCATCAACACGATGAAGAAGGGTGCCATCCTGATCAACACCGCCCGTGGCGGCCTGGTGAATGAGAAGGACATCGCCGAAGCCTGCAAGAGCGGTCAGCTCGGTGGCTATGGGACCGACGTGATCGACGTTGAACCCCAGCCCGCGGACCATCCCTTCATTGCGATCGACAACATCATCGTCACGCCTCACGTCGGCAGCCGTACGCTGGAAAGCGTCGAACGCCAGGCCATGCGTGCGACGAAGAACCTGCTCAACTACCTCAAGGGCGACAAGGACTACATCCAGGCCAACTCGTTCTAAGAAGCGGCCTGAGATTGTCCGGGTTGTCATTGACGCATCACCACGGGGGCTACGATGGCGGATCTGACGCCGGAACAGTGGACGCAGATTGAATCCGAACGGGCAGCAGGGCGGAAGATTTCTGCGGTCAAGCTTTACCGCCAGTTCACAGGTGTCGATCTGTATAACGCCAAGCTGATTGTCGAAGAGCATCACGCTCGACTTCAGGAGCTTGACCCGCAGACCTGGCCCAAGCCAAAGAAGGGCGGCTGCGGAACGCAGGTTGGCATGCTGCTGGTGGTGATGGTCAGTCTGGCTCTGCTCTGCAGCTGTCAGGGTTGAAACGATAAAAACGCACACACAACACTTGTTCGATCATCACGGTCGAACCTTTTGGAGAATCTGAAGAATGAGCGCTACTGCTGATATTGGCCTGATTGGTCTGGCGGTCATGGGCCAGAACCTGGTCCTGAACATCGCCGACCATGGTTTCAACGTTGCGGTCTACAACCGCACGACCGAAACCATGACCCAGTGGATCGACAAGGTCCAGAAGGAAGAGCCCTCGGCCGACCGCGTGAAGGGGTACGCCGAGCTCAAGGACTTCGTGGCCGCCATCAAGCGTCCCCGCAAGATCATCATCCTGGTCAAGGCCGGTAAGCCCGTCGACGCCGTGGTGGAACAGCTCCTGCCTCTGCTGGAGAAGGGTGACATCATCATCGACGGCGGCAACAGCCTGTGGACGGACACCATCCGCCGCGAGAAGGACCTGGCTGCCAAGGGCATCAACTTCGTCGGCTCCGGCGTGTCCGGTGGCGAAGAAGGCGCCCGTTTCGGCCCCAGCCTGATGCCCGGCGGCTCGAAGGAGGCCTGGAAGTCGCTCAAGCCCATCTGGGAAGCCATCGCTGCCAAGGTCGATGCCAAGACTGGCAAGCCCATCGAAACTGCCAAGCCCGGCCAGCCCGTGGTTGGCGGCGTGGCGTGCACCACGCACATCGGCCCGGACGGCGCCGGCCACTACGTCAAGATGGTCCACAACGGCATCGAATACGGCGACATGCAGCTGATCTGCGAAGCCTATCACCTGATGCGCGACTTGCTTGGCCTCAAGCCCGATGAAATGTCCAAGATTTTCGGTAAGTGGAACGAAGGCGATCTGGACAGCTTCCTCATTCAGATCACCACCGACATCCTCCAGCAGCGTGATCCGAGCAACAAGCGCAAGTTCCTGGTTGATCAGATCCTCGACACCGCCGGCCAGAAGGGCACGGGCAAGTGGACCAGCGTCAACGCTCTGGACATGGGCGTTCCCGCTGCCACCATCGCCGAAGCCGTCTTCGCCCGCTGCATCAGCGCTCTGAAGGATGAACGCGTGGCGGCCAGCAAGCTGCTCAAGGGCCCCAAGGCCAAGTACAAGGGCTCCAAGATCAAGCTCATTGAAGCCATCCGCGACGCTCTCTACTGCTCGAAGATCTGCTCCTACGCTCAGGGCTTCCAGCTGATGGCTGAAGCTCAGAAGGAATACAACTGGAAGCTGAACTTCGGCGAAATCGCCATGATCTGGCGTGGCGGCTGCATCATCCGCGCCCGCTTCCTCCAGAAGATCAAGGAAGCCTACGATCGCGATCCGAAGCTCACCAACCTGCTGCTCGACCCGTACTTCAAGAAGCAGGTCACTAAGGCCCAGGCCAACTGGCGTCTGGTCATCGCCACCGCTGCTCAGCATGGCGTGCCCTGCCCGGCCTTCATGAGCGCTCTGTCGTATTTCGACAGCTACCGCGCCGCCAAGCTGCCCGCCAACCTGCTGCAGGGCCAGCGCGACTACTTCGGTGCTCACACCTACGAACGCCTCGATCAGCCCCGTGGTAAGTTCTTCCACGTGGACTGGCCCGAAGCTGCCCGTCCGCAGATCGAAATCAAGTAAGACCCTGGGTTCGTCCCACGTGGTTTGAAAATGAAAAGGCCCCGGTTCAGCGAACCGGGGCTTTGTTTTTTGTTGGTTATTTGTCGAGGAATTTCAGATCACTGCTGATTCCGAAGCGTCTCCACTGCACGACGTACGGCGTCAGCGACTGGGGGATTGTCGGAAGTCAATGCTTCCAGGGGTTCGATTGCTTCCGTGATTCGGCTCTGCCCCAGGAACTCGATGATCCTCACCTGCAGCTGGGGATTCGATTCGGCAGGCAGATGCTTCAGCAGCACCTGAGCCACTTCCGCAACGCCGAACTCATCCTGACGCTTGATCAGGTCCATCACCGCGATCTTACGCACCATCGGCGTCTTGATCTTCAGGCGATTGGACAGCCCCTTGAGCGTCACTGCTGCAGGCTCAGCAGCAGGGCGGGATTGCCCCTGGGAGTCAGGTTGAACGGGCGATTCACTCAAGGCTGGTTCTCGTAGTCCAGACGGTCGCTGGCGCTCTGCTTCAGGGCGTCGGCCACGTTCATGCGCCACACGCGGATCTGACGCGAGGCCCAGCCGCCAATGACGTACTGCTTGAGGTAGACAGTCACCAGCTGCTTGGGCGCATCGGGCACGCCGGGCTGGCTGGAGCGAACGATGTCAACCGCAGCTTTGAGGCCACGGATGCGCACCGCGCGGATTTCAACGGTGTCCACGGCGTTACCAGCGTCTTCGCGATCGGCCCAGGTGTAAGCTTCGCCGCCCTGAGCGACCACGTCGTTGTAGGCTTCGGGGGTTGCGCCGGCGGGCAGCAGGACCACGTAGGGGCCGCCTGTGGGCGACTCAACCCACAGACCCCGCAGAGCCTGACCCATCACATTGCGAGCGTTGGAGCCGTTGACGTTGGCGCTGGCCACGTCGCCTGTCTGCGAAGGAATGTTCACATACTTCTGGCAGCCAGGCAGGGCGATCATCGCGCCAGCCATCAGCATCGCAGCCAGAACCCAGTGAGTAGGACGGAAATGAGTCATGAATGAATCCCTGAATCAAAGTGATGGACAGATCAACGCAGCAGCAGTGAAGCCCGGCTGCGTCATGGTGCATCTTACCGGATCAGCGCCCGATACGCAGCAAGGGAGTGGAACTGCCTTGGATAAGTCGTTTTCTCAGACAGTTACTGGTGTCGGAGGGGGAAGGAGTATCAATAAATACAATTAATTGCGTTGATTTCGCAGTGGTAAGTCCTGTTTAGGTGTATTGATTACTATCGATACGAATATTTATCGTAATAATGGATTTCTGGCGTAATAATCCGCTGATCCAGACGTTCTCCCGTTCTCTCGCGTGCAGTGGTTTCCGGCAATTTCCCCTCAATGGAGTCCGCCCCATGATGCTGCAGATGAAGCGTGTGATACACACGCTGCTGGTCCTGATGCTGACTGCGACGATGTGCATGGATCTCACCCCGGCTCACGCCCAGTTGGCCCAGGCGCTGACACTTGAGCAGTTTGGTGGTCAGGCGTACTACAAGCGATTTGATGGTCAGCTGACGTACACCCCGGCCAGTGTCGATGCTTCGTTCGTTACCGCTGCAGGGCTGGAAGGCAAGCAGTACACGCGCATCACCTGGACGGGGCAGGGCGAAGCCTTTACGGCGGAAGACCAGGGCAAGAAATTCGTCGGCCTGTTCGCACATCAGAACCCCGGCCATATCGATCCTGATTTTTCAGACGCCTACTACCCCAACATCATCGGCAGTCGCTACGCCACGATCGTCAAAGTCATTGACGGCCAGAACATGATCGTCGACTTTGAATTCAACGGCGGAAACATTGATAAGCCTCAGGTTCTCCGTGACGCCAAGGGCTACATCTTTTTTGATAACAGCGAGGCGTGGTCCAGACTCTGGGAAGCATTCACCTCGCCTGACTCGCATGCCACCGAAGTGCGCTTGGGCGAATATGCACAGGATGGACTGGTTCAGCGAACGTATGTCATCCCGCAGCATCGCACTGCGAAGATGCCCGGCCGATCCGTCAAAGTCTGGACGGGCACCGCACGCAAGGCTCGCGTCAAAATGGGGATTGAAGATTACTTCCAGTGGGATCGCTACAAAGGCAAACTGCTCTACGCGCAGGATAAGGAACTCTTTCAGCTTCATCCCGGTGATTTTGATCTGATCATTCACAACATCGTCTGGACGCCGCCTCACCGCGCTGTTCCCGAGAGCAGCACATTTACCCGCAATTTCTTTGCTCGGCCTAACCCCATCCAGCCTTGCGCTCGCACGCTGGCCATCATTGGCAACACCGCGCTGGATGAACAGCGGGATATCCAGGCCAGTGGCAAGCTGACGCATGAACACATCCGCTGCATCGGCGTTGGATTTGTGCACAGCGGCGGCAAGTATGAAGGCGAAGGCATTGCGCGTGACATCGTGGACTACCAGTACATCCTGCTCAAGGATTTTGAACACAATGGCGCGGGCCTGATTGACCTCAAAGCCAACAGCGGGGCAGGCAATTACCTGGTGATGGAAAATGTCACAGGCGATTTCGCGGACGAAGAAAAATGGCAGCCTTCTTCGATCAAAGTGGAAGGCCGCTTTACTGCCGACAAATCAGGCATGGACCCGGGCCTGATTGAGCGTGACTATTACCCGAAGGAAGTGTTTGAAATCACCAGTGGTCATTCCTTCCAGCAGGTGGACAACAGCTTCCACATTCACGGCTGGGGTAACCGCGCCAATATCATTCACATTGATCGCTTTGTGTTTGCCATTGGCAGCCATTCCACCTGGCAAACCATTTACGAACGCCTTTTCAACGAAGGCAAGCCCCAGTTCGACTGGCGTCGGACGCAGGCCGCAGCTACCTCGCCCATGCGCACTGGACGCAAGCACATGGTGCTCCAGCGTATCCCCCGGGCTGGTGAGAAGTATGTCATCAGCAGGGATTACACCGTGCATATGGGCACCGTCCCACGTAAGCTCAACCAGCTTTCGCCTGACACAGTTCGTGGCTTTGCAAACTGGAGTCTGATCCTGCAGAAGAAGGTGGAAGACATTGACCCTGTCAAAGATATTCCCGTCAATGCCAAGCCGATTCAGCTGCAGGCAGGGGACCAGTTCCGCATCGTCGGCCGTGGCGACACCCTCTACACCGTGCTGGACAACAACCGTGGCCCCTGGAGCCAGTTCAACACGGAATATGATGGCAAGGAAAGTTACATCTACACGCGCCACAAGCTGGATCAGCCTCTGCCGCAGGATCTGCCTCTGGCGTTTGAGATTGAAATGGTGACCTCCACCAGCGAAGTGCTGCTTGATGGCAAGGTTCGGCCGGCGTGGGTGGTCTACAAGAGCAATCAGGGCTGGCCTGTCACGACCAAAACCCAGTTTGGTGACAAGAATGCGGTCCGAGGTGATCCGCTGGGGCATATGTCCTACAACCACCGCCAGTTCGCGCTCTGGGCACGCAACGTCAAGCACGCGGGGAAGTATCGTGAATCGAGCATGACTCGGCCCGTCGAGTTCACGGTCAAGCACCCTGAGTCAGGAGAAGAGGTGAAGGTTCGCAGCCTGGGCGACTATTCGCCGGGCTATACGCTGATTAACTCCAGTGGCTTCATGGGTGAATTCAGCGGCGGGCGTCATGACTTTGCAGTACGCGCGTTGATTCTCAAGTCGCTGGGACGCGAGCTTCCCGACCACCAGATGGCGAAGATGCGGCTGTACAACTGCAAGAACATCAACATTCCCAGCAGAGATGGCTCGGAAAAGTTTGTGGAAGTGCATGAGACGGAGGAAGTGGCGCCGGACATGCCCGAAGCCTGCCGCAAGCTGCTTAACAGTCTGCCAGGCTCAAACTGAGTCAAGCACAGGATTGGTAAAGAAAAACCCATGGCGTTGGCCATGGGTTTTTTGTTGGGCGAATGGGATGTCGGATGGATCAGCTGAGCAGCTGTTCGAGATCCTCGCGGGTGAGGTTCGAGAGCATGTTGCCTTCGCCGCCGATGATGGCGTCGGCCAGCAGCTTCTTCTTTTCCTGCAGCTCGGCGATGCGCTGCTCGACGGTGTCCTGACAGATCAGGCGGTACGCAAAGACGTGCTGCGTCTGACCGATACGGTGGGCACGGTCGATGGCCTGTGCTTCCACGGCCGGGTTCCACCACGGGTCGAGGATGAACACATACTCGGCGGCGGTGAGGTTCAGGCCCAGGCCACCAGCCTTGAGGCTGATGAGGAACACCGGGCAATCCGGATCGTTCTGGAATCGCTCGACGTGGCGCTTGCGGTCGCGCGTCTGGCCGTCGAGGTATTCGTGATTGATACCGATTTCCTCCAGGCGCTTGCGCACGATGGCGAGCATGGAGGTGAACTGGCTGAAGATCAGGGCCTTGTGGCCTTCGTCGATCAGTTCCACCAGGCGGTCGACCAGGGCTTCGAGCTTGGCGGCCGGCTCGCCGGAGCGGGCTGGATCGATCAGGCCCGGATGGCAGGCGGCCTGTCGCAGACGCAGCAGCGCTTCGAGCACCATCATCGGCGAGCCATTGACGCTCGATGCGCCCGCAGCGCCGGCCTGAGCGTTGCCCAGCAGCGTGCTGCGGTAATGCTTGAGCAGCTGATCGTAGGTTTCGCGCTGCGCCGGTTCCATTTCGCACAGGATGGTCTGCTCGGTCTTTTCGGGCAGATCGTCCAGAACCTGCTTCTTGGTGCGACGCAGAATGAAAGGCCGAAGAGCCTGAGCCACCTGAATGGCGCCTTCGGGCGACTTAGGTGTGACGGCTTTGCCACCCCAGATCGTCCTGGCTGTGGGATCGGTTTCTTCGTCCTCCGCATCCGCAGGGGCCACGGCGTCGGCTGACTGCAGGCCGCCTCGCACCAGCTGGGCGAAGCGAGTGTTGCTGCCCAGCATGCCCGGGTTGAGGAACTCGAAGATCGACCACAGATCGCCCAGATGGTTCTCCACCGGCGTACCGGTGAGGGCCAGGCGGAAGCGGGCGTTGAGCAGCCTGGCGGCTTTGGCGCTCTGGCTGTCGGGGTTCTTGATGGCCTGCGCTTCGTCGAGCACGACATATTCGAACGCATGTTCCTGCAGTTCGGCGATATCGCGGCGCATCAGCCCATAGGAGGTGACGATGATGTCCTGCTCGGCGAAGGCCTGTCGCATCGCTTCACGGTCGCCGCCGGTGTACGCCTGAATGCGCAGATGCGGCGCGAACTTGGCCGCTTCGTCGATCCAGTTGAAGACGACCGATCGCGGGACCACGATGATCGAAGGCCGGCGTTCGGTGGCGCGGTCGATCGGGTCTGCATCGGCCGGGGCGCTGTACATCGACTCAAGCATGGCCAGCACCTGAACGGTCTTACCCAGACCCATATCATCAGCCAGCACGCCGCCCATGCCGAACCATCGCAGGAACCGCATCCAGCCAAGGCCCTGCTGCTGGTAGGGGCGCAGATCGCCCTTGAACGTCGGCCGGGCGGGAATGGGCGCGATGCCTTCAAATTCCTTGAGACGCTGGCGCGTCTGGGCGAAGATTTCATCGACTTCCAGACCAGGCTGGTTGGACAGCAGGGCATCGAGCAGCGCGGCCTGCGTGTTCTTGAACACCAGGTGATCGCCCTCGGCTTTGCCCATCGCGGCCAGCAGGCCATGTTCCCGCAGCCAGTCTTCAGGCAGCAGGGCGTTGGAGCCATCGCCCAGCTGAATCATCTGCTGACCCGAGCGGGCTGCAGCCAGGATTTCAGGCAGCGAGATTTCCTGCTCCCCGTTTTCGGTCTGATAGCGGATACCGCCATGCACTTCGAACCAGTCCACGCCGCTGGCCACGCTCAGGCGGGCCGCACCCGGGCCACGGATGGCGTGGCGGTCGGCAGTGACCACCCACTGCCTGTTGATCAGTTCACCAGCGACGAAAGGCAGCATCTTGGCGGGCAGCGTCAGCGGCTCACCATTGGGCGAGGTGTTCTGACGGAAGCCCATGGTCACCAGCAGGCTCAAGGCTTCCTGCTCGAACTGGGTGTTACGCCTGACCAGACTGCCTGCAGTCACCAGAGGCGGTGTGCTGTCATCCGCGCTGCCTGTGTCGGCCTGCAGGGCTTCATGCAGGGTTTCGGAAGAGGTGTCTTCGGCGTTGTCGTCTGCTTCAGGCAGTGTCTGGCTGGGCAGGGGGAATGCGGAGACGAATCGGCCCGTCTGGCCGGGCAGCACGCGAGCCTGGCCGTAGGCGAACCACACGCGGGCACCGAGCTGACCGCGGACAGGCTTGCCATTGGAGGCCTTGGTGTCACTGCGCGGACTGAAGATTTCCAGATGCGGGACAGGATCGATACGCACCTCAGGTCTGCCCAGACCTTCGGGCAAGTCCACTTCAGGAAGATTGGGCAGCAGATACAGGCGATCCAGGAATCGCTGGATATCGGCTTCGGGCACGCGCAGCGGTTCAACTTCACCGCTGATCATGCGCTGGTCGTCGCGGAACTGGACAACCCATCGGAACGCGCCACGGTCATCAAACGGTGCGGCTTTACCTTCGTGGAGGATCAGACCTTCAGGCCCGCCAAGCACCAGCGTGGGGCGCTGGATCGACATGCTTTCATGCCCGCGACGCAGCTCCAGACGCAGGACCAGTTCGTTGTCTTCAAAGTCACCGGCCAGCCAGGCGACCCATACCTTGGGCCCGTCCCAGAAGAGGGGGATAGCCGGGCCGGTTTCAGACTGGCCCATGTAGCAGCGGCCGGTGTCGATGAGCTTACGCAGCATCGCACGCCACGCGCCGGGCAGCAGTCGGAAGACGGCTCGTGAGCGCTCATCGCGGTAGACATCGGTGACATCGGCCGCGCCAGCCCAGGTGGCGCCCAGCAGCATCGAGCAGAGTTCGCGGTCCTGTGCGTCAGGCAGTTCGCTGACCAGTGCGGTATTGATCTTAAAAGGCTTGAGCTTGCTCCAGCCTGTGGGAGTGGGCTGGCGCTGGCAGAGTTCGACAACCAGGCCGCCGTTCTGCAGACACATTTCAATGTTGACCAGATAGCAGATCTGGCGGGTGACGGGGATCACCGCCTGCGAGAGTGAGCCCTGGCCTGAGCCCAGCGGGCGGAGCAGAGCAAGACGGTTCATCCACTCAGGATCGCGGTTAGCGCTGGGGCGGGCGGCGTCGGTTCGCTTGCGGGCCTTGGGGGCCTGGAAGCTGGCCTGTGGCGCGGTCTGAACCGGGGTGATGGAATCATCTTCCTGGGCCTGATGCTCGTGATGCAGCAGCACCGCCCAGAGATGTTCGCAGTAGGCTCCGCCGGCGAAGTGAGAGCAGTCACAGGTGGGGGTAATTGTTCCGCCATCCTGCTTGACGATGACAGTGTTAACGCTCTGGCCACGCACTTGTGCGCGAATCAGTTCCCCCTGATCGGCAGGCAGCATGTGAACCGCACCGCTTTGCGCGAGCGATCGTCCCCGTGATCGTACGCCAGTCTGAAAGTAAGGCGCCCAGGCTTTGGTCAGCAGCATAATGCCCCTTGGCATGAAACGTTGGAAAAGCGAATCAGGTAGCTTACCAGTTTCGCTTCCCCGGGCCAACCCAATAACGGGCAGAGGGTAGGGGATCGGTCAGGAGATTAAAGCGAGAGGAGAACGCAGATGCTCAGGAGGTTTTTACTTTCCCGTGGTCGAGTGTGAGCCGGTAGTCCGCCATGGCGGCGACGCGCGGGTCGTGGGTCACCATGACGATAGTCTGGCCTTCCGCCCGCAGGGACTTGAAGATCTCGAGAATCTGCTGGCCGGTGTCCACGTCGAGATTGCCTGTGGGTTCGTCTGCCAGCAGCAATGCGGGGGTGTTGATCAATGCTCTTGCGATGGCAACACGCTGACGTTCACCGCCTGAAAGTTTGCTGGGCTTGTGCGTCAGACGCTGTCCCAGACCGACGCGCTCGAGCAGTTCGATAGCCCGCTGACGCAGAGCCTTCTTCGGGCCTGTCCACTTGAAGATGCCCCAGCCGATCATGGCGCTGATGAGCACGTTTTCCAATGCAGTGAGTTCGGGCAGCAGGTGGTAGCTCTGAAAGACGAAACCGACATCGCGGTTACGGTAGTGGTCGAGCTTGGCGGTGGAGAAGCTGCGCAGGTTCTGGCCCTGATAGAGGATGTCACCCTGGTCAGGCCGGTCGAGCCCACCCAGCAGATGCAGCAGCGTGCTCTTGCCCGAGCCTGATGCGCCCACGATGGCCAGCCACTGCCCCGGGGTGATGGACAGGTCTACGCCGCGCAGGACGTGAAGATCCTGCCCGCCCATGTGATAGTGCTTATGCAGGTTGGCAGCACTCAGGATGGATGAGCGATTGGCAGCTGTCATGTTCATCCTCATTCGTAACGCAGCGCTTCAATGGGGTCGAGACGGGCGGCCAGCCATGCGGGGATGATCGAGCCCACAACGCTGCAGAGCACTGCCGTGATGGCGATGATGGTGACTTCCGTCTGGTCGAGGCGCGCGGGGATGCGGTCAAAGTAATACACCCGCGGATCCCACATCTTGAAGCCAAAGAGCTTGAAGAGCAGCTCCTGAATTTCGTTGATGTTCCACACGATGCTCGCGGCCAGCGCCACGCCAAGCACCGTGCCAATGAGCCCGATGGCCAGCCCGTAGCCCAGGAAGATTGACGCCACGCCCATGCGTGATGCGCCCAGCGATCGCAGCGTGCCAATGTCTCGCGTCTTTTCCAGCACGATCATGTAGAAGATTACGCCGATCATCACCACGGCCACCAGGGAAATGAATGCAAAGAGCACCACCAGCAGGCCTTTTTCCTTCTCGACTGCGCCCAGGAACTGGCCATGACGCTGTTCCCACGTGAGAGCTGCAGTGGCAGGCATGTCGCGGCGCATCAGTGAGAAACGCATGAGCGTCTCGCGAATCTTCTGCGCGGAGGTTTCCAGATTCGCGCCTTCCTTCAGGCGGATTACGATCTCACTGGCGCGGGCGGGCGTCTTTTCGCCGGTGGGGCGAAGGTTTTCGTCAGCGATGTCCTGAGGTTCCATCGCCAGCATCTTCTGCAGCACATCGAAAGGCAGGTAGATGCGCTTCGAGTCAATCTCATACAGGCCTGACTTGAACTCATTAACCACCGTCAGCGTCTGCACTGCAGGCCCGGTGGCCAGCAGGTTGCCCGTCTCGGGATCAAGCGGCATCACCGTTACGCGGGCATCAATGCCGACAGGCGAACGATCAAAGTGATAGTTGCCATCATCATCACGTGTTTCCCACGGATTGACTTCGATACCCGTGATCATGCCCCGGCGGTTCGCAGGCTTGTTCCATCCCTTCGAAGGCGGCTGCATGTCGGCTGCGTACTTCTCGACATCGACATGTTCATTAAGCCTGAAACGGGATAGTTCATCGCTGGCGTGCTTGTTCTTCCAGTGGATGGTTCCGCTGAAGTTGGTTACTTCATCCATCTGGGCAGGATTGATGCCCTGAACTTCCACGAGCACCACCTTGCCCGTGATGTTGATCATGCCATAGCTGCGGATCAGCGGAGCAGCGGCCTGCACTTCGGGGAGTTTTTTGAGCTCGGTGATCAGGTCGTCGTAGTGAGGAAAGCCGGTGACGTCGGAGATGATGGTGACATCGCCGCTGAGCGTGCGGACGCTCTGCCTCATCATTTCGAGAAAGCCGCCCATGACGCCGATCACCACGATGACCATAGCCGTGCACAGCATGACCGCCAGCACAGCAAACATCGGGGCGAGCTTCCGACGAAGGTAACGCAGGATGAGCAGCAGCTTGTACATCGTGAAGTAGCGTACCTGAAAAACAGCGTCTGTGTCTTAGACGTCAATAACAAAGCCCGGGTTCACGAAACCCGGGCTTTTTATCGGGAAAGCTGCTTGAGTGGATGCAATCAATCCTGCGGACGCATCAGCGGGAAGAGGATGACGTCGCGGATCGACCGGCTGTTGGTCATGAGCATCACCAGGCGGTCGATACCGATGCCCAGGCCGCCGGCGGGGGGCATGCCCACGCGCAGGGCTTCGACGAAGTCCATGTCCATCTTGGCCATGGAGTCTTCTTCCTTCTGGCCCGCAAGCTGCTGCTTGAAGTTGGCTTCCTGCACGTCGGGATCGTTGAGCTCGGTGTAGGCGTTGGCCACTTCCATACCTGCGATGTAGAGCTCGAATCGCTCGGCGATGGCAGGCTGATCGGCTTTGGCTTTGGTCAGCGGGCAGATGCTCGCCGGGTAGTCGATGATAAACGTCGGCTGGGTGGGGTCGAGCGCCGGCTCAACGGTGTGTTCCCACACTTCCGAGAGCAGCACGTCGTGATCCTTGCCCACGGGGTTGATGTGAAGCTGCTGGGCTCTGGCCACGAGCTTGTCGTGATCACTGGAAGCAAAGCCGTTGACCTGCTCGAAGATCTCGTGGTACTTCACGCGCTTGAAGGGCAGGGCGTAATTGACCTGATGCTCACCGAAAGGCAGCGTGGTATTGCCACAGATTTCGGTGGCGATGGTGTTGATCAGCGTTTCGGCGATCTCCATCATCGTGTTGTAGTCGCCATAAGCCTGGTAGAGTTCGAGCATGGTGAACTCAGGGTTATGGCGGTAGGACAGCCCTTCGTTGCGGAAGTTGCGGTTGATTTCAAACACGCGAGGCATGCCGCCCACGAGCAGACGCTTGAGGTAAAGCTCAGGCGCGATGCGCAGGAACAGCTGTATATCCAGCGCATTGTGATGCGTGATGAACGGGCGGGCCGCAGCGCCGCCTGCGATGGGCTGCATCATCGGCGTTTCGACTTCCAGGAAGCCCGCGCCGATATGGTCAGGCGGCGTGCAGAGGAAGTCGCGTACGCGCTTGATAATGCGCGAGCGCTTGATGAAGGTGTCCATCACCTCCGGATTGGCGTAGAGGTCGACATAACGCTTGCGGTAGCGCAGTTCCGGATCGGTCAGGCCGTGATACTTTTCAGGCGGCGGCGCCAGGCTCTTGGTGGCGATGGTGAAAGCGGTTTCGCTGTCGCCTTCGGCCCAGAGGGTCAGTTCGCCGGTCTTGGTGGTCGCCAGCTTACCCGTGGCCACGACCACGTCGCCAAGATCGGCCAGCTTGCCAAGATTGAAGGCGTGTTCGCTGACCGACTTCTTGGACAGAGCAATCTGCAGATCGCCGGTGTCGTCACGCAGCGTCATGAAGATGAGCTTGCCGATATCGCGATGGAGCACCACGCGGCCGGCCACGCGGGCCTGTGTGCGGTTGTCGACCGGGTTGGGGTCCTTGGCGGCGGTGGCGGCTTTGTGAGCTTCGTCGGCGGCAGCGTCATAGGCTTCGCGGGCCTGGGCGAGGGAAATCAGCCCGGTGATGCGATGGCCGTAGGGATCGATCTTGAACTGTTCGCGAAGTTTGGCGAGCTTGGCCCGGCGGTCGGCGATGGGATCGCCGCCTGTGGGTTGCGTGGGGGCCGGTTCATTGGAGGGGGGATTGCTCATGGAAAGCTACCAGTAATGAGGGTCGAAATCGCGAGAGCGGCGATGATAACCGCTGGATGTAAAAAACCCAGGCATGGGAATGCCTGGGCTTGGTAGATTCTGCAAAAACCGTCAGTTGTCTCAGGCCTGTGCGGGAGCGGTCTGCTCGGCGCCAGCGGTTTCCTGAACAACAGTGCCCAGGCCGCGACGGCGGTCGCGCAGGCGGCGCTTCTTACCCACGCGGTCACGCAGGTAGTAGAGCTTGGCGCGGCGGGTGTGGCCCTGACGCTTGACTTCAACCTTAGCAACCTTGGGGGAGTGCAGCGGGAAGATACGTTCCACGCCTTCGTTGGCCACGATGCGGCGAACGGTGAAGCTGGCGTTGAGGCCAGTGCCACTCATGGCAATCACCACACCGTTGAACACCTGGATGCGTTCCTTGCTGCCTTCAATGATACGGACATGCACGTCAACGGTGTCGCCCACGGAGATTTTGGGGACATCGGCCTTGATGTGGGACGCTTCGACGGCTTTGATGATTTCTGCTTGGCTCATGGCTCAACTCACGGTCTTTATTTAGCGTGGATTCGCTCACTTGGCGCACACTTCTGTGTAGCGCGAGTCCAATACTCTAACCGATTGTCTACCCCTTGTCGAGTCAGCCTCCAGGCCAGCTCCGGGCCAGTCACCGGGGAAGGGCAATGACAGCCGCCAGTCGCCCGGTCTGGCCATGGTCCCGGCGGTGGCTGTAGAAGTCCCGGGCGTTGTCGTAAGTGCATAGCTGGCCAAGGTCAATATGCTCATCCTGCAGCCCGCAGGACAGCAGTTGAAGCCTGCAGGCCTGGGGGAGGTCAATATGAGGTCGAGCCTCACCCACAGGGGGTACGACCGCCGCCTCCAGTCCTGCATCTTCAAAAGCGGTGGCCACCTCAGGTCCGACTTCAAAATGCCTGCAGCTGATGCATGGACCGATGGCGGCCAGCAGCGTTGCATCACCTACGCCTGGCTGCTGATGGAGCGTGCGGATGGCCTCGGGAATAATGCCCGCCACCACGCCACGCCAGCCCGCGTGAACCGCAGCCACTGCGACGATTTTTCCGTCCTTTTCCGCTGCAATCAGAACAGGAACGCAATCTGCAATGCGGATCGACAATGCCACGCCTGCTGCAGTCGTGACCAGCCCGTCAGCTTCCTGAGGCTGGCCAGCGTCGGAGGCATCGGCCACCTGAACGACCTTGCCATGCACCTGCTTGAGATACACCAGCGGATAGTCACCACAACCCAGGGCATGAAGCAGCTGCTGATAGGTGGGGGCGATGCCCTGAGGCCCGGCCACGGCGGCCAGATCACATTCCAGCCCATGCTCTGCATGACGGGTGGAAAACCCGTGGGCAACACCGGCCTGAGTCAGCAGAGGGCTGCGGTAATAGGTCAGGCCTGTGGGAGTTTCAATGCGTTCGAACACGGCCTGGAATCCTTATGCAATCCGTCCTTGAGTGTCAGCTTCTGACACTACGGAAATCAGTCTGTGGAAAACCTGTTGATTGGGTGGTTGTTTTTCAGGCAGGTCCATCATTGCAATGCAGGTTTATGTGCATTTGCCGCTTGCTTAATCAGGTGTTCAGGCATCCGCATTATTTTAATGGGCGTGGTTCTAAGAGCTTGTATCAATCAGCCTTATGCTGGCGATTCAGGCAGCCTTGAAGGGCTGGTCAGGCCTCTATCGGGGCAATGCTGAGCGGAGCAGTGGCTGGAATTGTGGATAAAGGCGTGAGTATCTCTTTTTAAACGACGCTTTCATGTCAGGTTACAAAAGGTCCTCTGGCGGTGGGTTTCGGGTCAGTGGATGAACCGCAGATCGGCGAAGTTAGGCACGAGGCTCGCAGCTTCGGGCTTGAGGGGGTACATCGCCGGGAAATAGACGAAGAAAGCTCGGCCGAGCATGAGTTTGCGGGGAACAATGCCATTGACCTGCGTCCCTGGTTCAATCATGCGTTCCTTGATCCAGGGGTTCACGCTGGACCAGAAGCGGCTGTCGCTGCTCATCGGGCCATTGTCGCCCAGGCAGTAGAACTGATCGTCCGACAGTGTGGCCGGCCGACCATAGATCTGGCCATTGGCGGACTTCTGAAGCGTTCCGAGCCCATAGAGAGTGGAGCCTGCCAGATGCATGGTGTAATGGATGTCGCGATCGACATTCACTTCATGCAGTGTCACGGCAGGCCCATTGACTTCAATGGCAGGGCGAGGCGGCTGAGACAGCGGCAGCCTGCGGACGATGCTTTCCATGGGCAGTTCAAACCGCTTGAGGGCGACGAGCTTGCCATCTACCCATAGGCTGGCTTCCTGATCGACGTACCACAGTTCCACCCGTTTCCCCCGGCCGGGCGTGAAGGTGGAGACATTTACCCTCGACGTCAGTGCATTGACCACGCCTTCATGCGTGGTTTCTTCAAGCCAGGCCTGTCCCTCGCTGGTAATGTGCGCACTTAAAGTCGAAGGTGGCGCATCAGGCATAGCCAGGTTGATGCGGGCCTGTGTGGAGAGGGTGACCGACAGCCCCTTGCTTTGGGGCTCGAAGGTAGCGCCGATGCGCAGATCCTCAGGCATCAACTCAGGCTCATAGTCGCGGGCCTGCCTGCCCTGATAGAGCTGGTTGTAGGGGTACCACGTGGCTTTGAGCGGATCAATGGCTGTGGGGATGTCGAACTCGATTCGTCCCTGACCTGCCTGCGTGTGGACGTAGCTTCGACGATGCTCAATCTGCCAGTTCTCAGCGTCCTTGCTGGCTACCCAGGGCGAGGTCCAGGTCAGGTCGACGGTCTGGCCGATCTTTTCTGGATTGTTGACCTGTCGGGCGATGGAGGGCTGGCCTTTATCCAGTGGAATGTACTGGCTGTGGTAGATCGGCCGCCAGAGGTCGCGCTGGGTGCGATAGCCATGACGAGCCTGAGTTTTTCGGGCAATCTGCCAGTCGGATGACTCATCGGCAGGCTGGACGTAGACGTTGCCCTCTACAATCCAGATTTTTTCATTAGGCAGGCCGACCAGGCGTTTGATGAAGTTTTCCGAGGGGTTGCTCGGGTCCTTGAACACCACCACGTCCCAGCGCGAAGGCTCGACGATGCTGTACACATACTTGTGTACCAGGATGCGATCGCCTGAAGAGGTTCGGCTCTGGGCGGGCATGTTGTTGGGGAAGTTGCACATCGGGCAGATGATGTACGTGTTGAGTGCTTCGCCTCGGGTATTACGAGGACGGTTACGCGCGTCAGCATCAAAGCGATAGCCACACTGGCCACAGACCGTCTGCATATGTTCGCCCAGCAGCGTCGGGCCCATCGAGCCAGTGGGAATCACGAAGGCTTCCACTACATAGGCCCGGAAGACAAACGCCAGAATGAAGGCAATGATGACAGACTCAAAGGTTTCCTTGAGTGATTCATCCGTGGGCTTGTCGGTGAGCCTGCGAGGAGCAGGGGGTTTGGCTGCAGGGGCTTGCGACACGGGCGAATGCTCCAAAAAACATCGGGACAGGCGACCTGATAGTCGAGCGCATTCTATAGCTTGCAGCAATCCTGCTCCAGCAGGGGTTACAAAACCATACCCATCGGGGCTATACTTGATGTCATGGCAGGCATTCTGGCCTGACCTGTTGAACTAACATGAGTTGATGCATGAAGCGACCTCTCTCTCCGGACTATCAAGGAAACCGACCCATGTCAGGCAAAAACCGCCCCCGGATCTACGATGGTGAAGGTGACCGTCTGATGGAAGGCAGGCACGATCAGTCTGTTGACCGCATCATCCTCGTGCCCGACACGCTTCCTTCACGTGAGCCTGATCCCACCCGACGCATCCGCATCCAGTGGGGCCAGCATCTGCTGGAAGACCTGCTGGCCGGTCGCTATCGCTCGCTGGTGTGCGCCGTCAACGACGAAGACAACAGCCATGGCATTATCACCCAGCTGGCCAGCCTGCTGCCAACGAGCCAGTGGGACAATCAGTCCATTACCGCCCATGCCAAGCGATTCTCCGCTGCTGGCGGACCGGTGAAGGTCATCAAGTACGACATGGATTCGGTGGAAGTACTGGCCATCCTCAGGCCCACCAACCGTAAGAGCCTGACGCTGATGGATCTGGCCACGGCATTCCGCATTGTCACGGAAATGCTCCGTACGCGGACGGATCGTCTGCCCGCGGCGTCGGTCAGCTTCCTGGGCGGCCGCAGCAATCGGCTGGCGGGCAAGGGCAACGCCGAGCCTTCGCTCGAAGCAGTGCTCAAGGTGATGTACGAAGCCGGCTTCACGGGCGACGTCTACCCCGCGCCGGCCATGTGGGAAGCCGCACCCACTGGCGTCTTTGCCCGATTCCCGTTCCCGTCTTCGCTGGATCGCATGCGTGAAGGCGGATCGTGAGGCATATCAGCCTCCGGGGTCCGGGTCAGTGTTGGGGGTAAGAGAGAATCGACATCGGTTTGTATAGGTGTAATCAATCGGTATGGGTAATGACCTGATCGCGGTGGCCAAGACAACCAAGTATCCACCTGGCGCATTTGAGTTCGTGCAGCAGGGGCTGGAATTTACCGTCAATCGACTGCATGGCCAGGCCAAAGCGGGCAGCGAACCCGGCTCACGCCATGTGTCTGGCCAGGACCTGTGCATGGGGCTGCGCGACTATGCCATCGCGCAGTATGGACTGCTGGCTCGCACGGTGCTCCGCCGCTGGCAGATCACCCGCTGCGAAGACTTTGGCGAAATCGTATTTGCCATGGTCGACGCCGGGCTGATGCACAAGAACGAGGATGACTCCATCCGCGATTTCGTCGACGTGTTCGACTTCGCCGACGCCTTTGCTACTACGCTGGACCTCAAGGACCGCAAAGCCGAGTGATCCCTGAGCGCCCAGCCTAACTTTCGGGCCCGACATGCAACCCAACCGTCATCTGTGGGATTATCAGTGGTTCAGGGATCTGGTTTTTATCCTCCTGTTCCTGATCCTGATCTACATCGCCTATACCCTGCGGGCGGTGCTGCTGCCTGTCATCATGGCTCTGGCGCTGGCGTATGCATTCCATCCGCTGATCTCCTGGCTGCAGGATAAGGCTCGTATTCCACGATGGCTCTCGACCACAGGTCTGCTGGCGATCGTGCTGGCCTGCACGCTGAGCCTGATGCTCTGGCTGACGCCGCAGCTGATCAACCAGACGCGTAACCTCATCGACAAGCTGCCTGGCTATACCGACTTCGCCACGCAGAAGATCCGCGATGTGCAGGACTGGGCGCAGATGGAAGACGATCGCGCCCAGGGCGACAGCGATGATGATGTGGTGACGGTAGTCGTCTCCACCTCACAGCCGGCCACCACGCAACCGGGTGACACCACCCAGCCTGCATCCACGCAGCCTGCCCAGCCTGCGGTGGTGGTTCAGATCACCACCTCCGATGGCGACAAATCTAAAAAAGACAAGTCCTCAGGTGAGCAGGCTTCAACTACGCAGCCTGCGGGTGGAGATGAATCGCAGGCGAAGGCTGAATCTCCGGCTGCCACCGATCCAACTACCCCCGTCGATACAACAGACGATCCGGAAACCGCAGCCACTTCGCCTGCTCCCACTACGCAGGGGGCTACGACGCATACCGTCACTACACAGTCCAGCAGCAGGCAGGCGAAGCTCACCAACGCGCTGGGCAGTATGGATGTCTCCACGCTCAGCTCAATGCTCGTTCAGACCTTCAACGTCGGTCTGGGTGTGGTGGGGCTGACCATCAGCATCGGGACCTATCTGGTTCTGGCCGCAGCACTGCTGATGCTCGGGTTCTTCTTCTTCTCGTGGAAGTTTGACTCCATTCTGGCGTGGTGTGACACGTTCATTCCCGACCGCAGGCGCGAGCGGGTGATGCACGTGGTTCGTCGCATGGATCAGGCCATCTCGGCCTTCGTGCGAGGCCGACTGGTTCAGGTGGCCATTCTCACCTGTGTGCTATGCGCAGGCTGGGCGTGGGTGGGCGTTCCTTACTGGCTGCTGCTGGGCGTGCTGGGCGGGGTGCTCAACATCGTGCCCTACGCTGCAGTGATATCCTGGCCGCTGGCGGTGCTGCTGATGTGGTTCGACACGGCGTCGGGCAATTCCTCCGCCGAGTTTTCCTTCATGCACGTCTTTTTCTGGCCTAGTCTGGTCTACTGCGTCGGGCAGATTCTCGATGGCTGGGTGGTGGAGCCGCTGGTTCAGGGCAAAGCGACGAATCTCGATCCTTTCACCGTGCTGGTGGCCGTGATCGTGGGGGGCTCGCTGCTGGGCATCATGGGGACGATCATCGCCGTGCCCGTGACGGCCTGCATCAAGATACTGATGGAAGAGGTCATCCTGCCTCACATCCGCAGGCTGATTCACAGCCAGCCGCCTCCGACGGAAGGGTGAGGCGGTCGATCGCTTTCGGCTGTCCTCAACCTATTTCTCTCGCGGAGATACATGCTCCTGCATTCGCAATTATCCTGCGATATTTCGTATACTTCCGGGGTCCAGGCTGACTCCATACCTTTTGAGAACACAAGGGTTTTTTCATGAGCAAGCAGTATCGACTGGCGATCATCGGTGTTGGCGCTATCGCCACCATGCACGCCAAAGCCATTGGTGATCTGAAGAATGCGGTCCTGGTCGCAGGCTCCTGCCGTGGCCAGGAAAAGGGCGAGAAGTTCGCCGCCACCTATGGCTGCAAGTGGTATTCCGACTACAAGGAAATGCTCCAGAAGGAAAAGCCTGACGCCGTGACCATCTGCACGCCCAGCGGTGCGCACCTCGAGCCGCTGCAGTACGCGGCGGAACTGGGCATCCACGTGCTGTGCGAAAAGCCGCTGGAAATCACGACGCAGCGCGTGGATCAGATGATCCAGGCCGCCCGCGCGAAGAACATCATCCTCGGCGGCATCTTCCCGCAGCGTTACAACCCGGTGGTGGGCGCCGTTCACGCAGCAGCAGCAGCGGGTCGCTTTGGCAACCTGGCTGTCATCAATGCTTATGTGCCCTGGTGGCGCGATGACAACTACTATGCCCCCAATCGCTGGCAGGGCAAGCTCCAGTGGGACGGCGGTGGCGCGATGATGAATCAGTCCATCCACGGCGTTGACGCTGTGAACTGGATTGCCTCGGCCACCATGCCCGAACTCAAAGCCGACCAGAACCCCGTGGAGCAGGTTTTCGCCTACACCGCCAAGCGTGGCCATGATCCGAATCTGATCGAAGTGGAAGACACTGCGGTGGGCGTGCTGCGTTTCCGCAATGGTGCACTGGGCCAGATTCTAGGTGCGACGAGCATGTTCCCCGGAACGTTCAAGCGTCTGCAGGTCGCCGGCCGCGATGGCACTGCGGAGATTCTCGAAGACGAACTGGTCACCTGGAAGTTCCGCCAGGAACAGCCTGAGGACGAAGCCACTCGCAAGCGTTTCGGTGCATCGACCGCCACCGGCGGCGGGGCAGCTGACCCGATGGCCATCGACTACAGCAACCACACCCGCAACATCGAAGCGTTCCTCAAGGCGCTCGACGAAGGCCGCCAGCCCAGCATTGACGGCGTGGCTGCCCGCAAAGCCGTTGAGATTATCCAGGCGATGTACGAGTCGGCTGCGACGGGTAAAGCAGTCAACCTCAAGTGATCTGATTGAACCATCAGAAAATAAAAAAGCCCAGGTAGCGATACCTGGGCTTTTTCGTTGGATCGAATGAGAAGGATCAATCGGTCTTGCTGCGGGTTCGACGGCGCAGTTCGGCGTCGATAAAGCCTTGGATGTCGCCGTCCATGACCGACTGAGGGTTACCCACTTCGTAGCCAGTGCGATGGTCCTTCACGCGGTTGTCGTAGAAAACGTAGCTGCGGATCTGCGTACCCCAGCCCATTTCCAGCTTGCCGCCTGTGGCCTGGGTGAGTTCTGCAGCACGTTTTTCTTCCTCAAGCAGTTCGAGCTTACCTTTGAGGATGGACAGCGCACGCTTCTTGTTCTGCTCCTGCTTGCGTTCCACCGAGCAGACCACGGTGATGCCCGTGGGCTTGTGGATGACACGCACCGCAGTAGCCACCTTGTTCACGTTCTGGCCGCCGGGGCCGGATGCGCGGACGAAGGGGGTGATTTCCAGCTCGTTTTCGTCGAGCTCGAAGGCGCCGGTGTCGTCGAATTCAGGAATGACGTCTACACCGGCGAAGCTGGTCTGACGCTTGCCCTGGGCGTTGAAGGGCGAGACGCGGGCCAGGCGATGTGTACCACGCTCGGCCGACAGATAGCCATAGGCCCACGGACCCTGGATGTAGAGCGTCACATCCTTGAGGCCGGCTTCTTCACCGACGGTCTTGTCGACTTCCGACACATCCAGACCAACCGATTCGCAGTAGAGCAGATACATGCGCATGAGCATCTGCGTCCAGTCCTGAGCTTCGGTTCCGCCTTCGCGGGCGTAGATGGACAGGTAGCAGTTGCGTGCGTCGTATTTGCCCGAGAGCAGGGACAGGTTTTCGATGCGATCCAGCTCGGCGCGGATGCCATCAATCTGGCTGTCCACTTCCTGACGGGCTGCATCGTCATCGGCGTCCTGAGCCATCTCCCACAGGAGGATGGCTTCTTCAATCTGCGTGCCTACTTTGGTGACAGGCTGGAGGACGGCTTTGATCTGCTTGAGTTCAGTTACGACAGGCTGAGCCGTCTCCTGGTTGTTCCAGAAGTCGGGGGCGCCCATTTTTTCTTCAAGCTCTTTGAGCCTGATGGACTTCTTGTCGTAGTTAAAGAGAGTCACGGATGTTTACGATCCGCGCCTCAAGCTCCTCGAGAATGCCGCTGATATTTTCGTGCATGGCTCGTGCTTCAGTGAATAGGGATAAAACAGTGAACGGTACGGTCTGATGGTAAATCAAAACCCGGGCATTGCAATGCCCGGGTCAGGTTAAGCTGTCAGTCAGAATTACTTGAGCTCAGCGATGAACTGAGCGATGCGGTCCAGGCCCTTGTCGATGTTGGCCATCGAGGTGGCGAAGGACAGACGCACGTGGTTAGGAGCGCCGAAGTCTTCGCCGGGGACAACGGCCACCTTGGCGTGCTCAAGCAGCGATTCGGCGAAGCTGGCAGCGCCGTTGATCTGCTTGCCCGCAGGGTCGGTCTTGCCAAAGTAAGCCGAGACGTCGGGGAACACGTAGAACGCGCCGGTGGGCCTGGGGCACTTGATGCCAGCGATCGAAGTCAGACGCTTGTGGATGTGCGCACCGCGTTCGGCGAAGGCCTGACGCATCTTTTCCACTTCATCCTGCGAGCTATCGAGTGCAGCGGCGATGGCGGGCATCACAAAGCTGGTGATGTTGGAAGTCACCTGGCCCTGCAGGGAGTCCATGGCCTTGATCAGTTCCTTGGGGCCGATGGTGAAGCCGATACGCCAGCCGGTCATCGCGTAGGTCTTGCTCAGGCAATTGAAGGTGATGGTGCGATCCGCCAGAGCCGGATGCAGCGTGCCGATGTTGACGAACTTGTCCTGGCCGTAAACCAGACGCTCGTAGATGTCGTCGGCGAAAACGATCAGGCGGGGGTATTTGGCGATGACTTCCGCCAGAGCCTTGAGTTCTTCAGGGCTGTACATCGTGCCCGTTGGGTTGCTGGGGCTGTTGATGACCACCACGCGGCTGCGGGGGGTGATGGCGGCTTCGAGCTGGGCGGGGGTGATCTTGAAGTCGTTGTCCACGCTGCCGAAGATTTCCTTCACCGTGCCGCCGGCGAGCTTGGCCTGCTCCGGGTAGCTGACCCAGTAGGGGGCAGGCAGGAGCAGTTCATCGCCGGGGTTCATGACAGCCATGAACGCGTTGTACAGGGCGTGCTTACCGCCGCAGGAGATCAGCACGTTTTCCGGGCCGATCTTGAAGCCGTGGCGGGAGTTCATGTAGCGGACGACAGCGGCTTTGGCTTCGGGGGTGCCACCGGTGGGTTCGTATTTGGTCTTGCCTTCGGTCAGGGCCTTGATGGCGGCTTCCTTGATGTGCTGGGGCGTGTCGAAGTCGGGCTCGCCAGCGCCGAAGCCAACGATGTCGATCCCTGCGGCCTTCATTGCTTTGCTCTTGGCAGTGACCGCCAGAGTTGAAGAAGGCTTGATCGCCAGAACGCGCGCGGAAAGTTCAATGCTCATCGCCAGTCGTCTTTCAATGAAAATAACGGGTCCGAACCACAGGCAAGTCCATCAGCTTACCCGCAAGCCGAGCCAGATTCAAAGCCCCCGATGCCCGGCCAGGAGCCGACTGGGCTCACCTGTTCCCTATGGAAAAGCTGGGGGTTTTGCTCGTCGGAATTGTCGTCGATAGACTTTTCCCAGTGGACGGCGGCTAGTAGGCCGACGCAAAACTTCACTTATAAATGGATGGAGAGCTTTTAATGAGTCAGATTCGACTTGGCTTGATCGGTTGTGGTGGCATGGGGCAGGCGCACCTGGGCATGATCAAGGATATCCCATCCTTCAAGATCACTGCCGCCTGTGACAGCTTTGAAGCCAACCTGAGCAAGGTGCGTGACGCGTACAACGTCAAGGCTTTCACCACTCCTGAACAACTGCTCGACTCGGGGGAAGTCGATGCGATCCTCATTGCGACCCCGCACTACTTCCACGTGCCCATTACCATTGCCGCCATCGAGCGAGGCATTCACGTGCTGTGCGAAAAGCCGCTGGCCGTGACGGCCGCCGATGCTCAGCGTGCCATTGATGCTCATAAGAAGAATCCCAAAGTGGTCTTCGCCATGATGCACCAGATGCGCGCCGAGCCCCGCTGGCAGCTGGTCAAGAAGCTGCTGACTTCCGGCGACCTGGGCCCGATGCTGCGTATCAACTGGATCGTCACCACCTGGTTCCGTACCCAGGCCTACTACAACTCAGGCTCGTGGCGTGCGACCTGGGCCGGTGAAGGCGGCGGTGTGCTGCTCAACCAGTGCCCCCACCAGTTGGACCTGCTGTGGTGGCTGGCGGGCTCGCCTTCGAAGGTGACGGCCAATGTCAGCCTGTCGAAGTATCACAAGATCGAAGTTGAAGACGACGTCACGGCGTTCCTCGAGTATCCCAACGGTGCCACCGGTGTGTTCGTCACTTCTACGGGTGAACTGGCGGGTACCAACCGCCTGGAAATCGTCTGTGACAAGGGCAAGATCGTGGTGGGCAACGATGGCAACAATGTCGAAGTCTTCACCAGCGACATCTCCAGCCGCGCTTACAGCGATGGCACGACGGAAGTCTGGGGCAAGCCCACGCTGACCCGTGCCGTATACGAATGTGCGCCGCCTCAGGGCCACAAAGCTGCCCACCAGAACTTCGCCAATGCCATTCTGCACGGCGCACCAGTTCTGGCTCCGGGTTCGGAAGGCATTCATGCTGTCGAACTGGGTAACGCCATGATCTACTCGGGCCTGCGTAAGACCACGGCGACCTATCCCACCGATCGCCCGGCATTCGAACAGCTCCTGGGTGAGCTGGTTGAAGAAGCCAAGAAGAACAAGGCCAAGTAATCCCCCGCGATTATGCGACCGTCCGAAAAATCAAAGCCCAGGTATCTGCGTGATACCTGGGCTTTTTCATTGTTGCGAGGAAATGGACTGTTTTCAGGCTTCGCGCCAGCCCGTGGCGCAGACCTTGGCGCTGTCCATGGGAGAGATGGGGTAGGCGTCCTGTTCGTAGATGACCCACCTGGTGCCCAGACGTTTAGCGTCGCGCTTGATGACGGTGCAATCGAGGAAGCCATCTCCGATGTCGCACATGGTCTGGCGCTCCCGGCTGTAGTCGCGCAGGTGAATCTGGGGCGTGCGAGCAGCTGATTGATGCCAGGTGGCGATAGCGTCTGCGCCGGCTTTATGTGCCCAGCCCAGGTCCAGCTCCAGAGCGACCAGAGCCGGGTCGGTCTGGGCGATCAGCTGGTCCCAGGGCAGGGACGTCTGGCCATCGACGGTGATGAATTCCTGTGCGTGATTGTGGTACGTCAGCTGCAGCCCATGATCGCGGGCGATCCGGCCTGCAGCCTGCAGCTGCTGGATGACCTGAGGCCAGTCGCCGGTGCGGGTGTGCTGGCTGGTGGTAATGAATGGGCTGCCCAGGGCTTTGGCGTACTGGTAGACTTGATGGCCGGGGGTGAGCAGTTCGTCGAGCTTCACATGCATGCCTGCCGTCTGAAGACCAATGGATTGCAGGAAATCCGCCAGTTCCTGCGGATTCATCCCGCCATATTTCCACGCCAGTTCCGCGCCTTCAAAGCCCAGCTGCGCCAGTTGGGTGAGGGTGGTCTTGTAGGAGGCGTCTTCACAGAGCGTACGGACGCTGTAGAGCTGGATGCCCAGCCTGGGCGAGCTTGTCATGAGATTGTTCCTTATCACACGAATGTGTGATCGAAGACGGTCAGCGGAACCACTTGCGGAGCAGGGGCAGTTCATGTTCCATGGCATAGGCCGGGGTGGTGACGCTGCCGCCTGAGGTTTCAAGGGCGACCCACTGGTCATAGCCTCGCTGGGAAAAGAGCTGGCCCACCTGCTCATTGGGGATGTCGCCCTGGGTGAGCGGGGTTCCACGGAAGCCTCGGGGGATGCTCGGGTCGAGCTTGAAATCCTTGATGTGGATATGGCAGGTGTCATCAGCCAGCAGAGGGAAGGCATCGATGGCGTTCTGGCCTGCGGCGATGAAATTGCCCGTGTCGAACACAAACTTGACCTTGCCTTTGCAAAGGTCCAGCAGTTCGCGGCATTCCTCACGCGAGGCGATCAGGCCGGGGATGGGGAAGTCCTCAAACGCCAAGGTCAGTCCATAGCTCTGAGCCAGGTCTGCCACGGCCAGCAGGTCTTCGGCGATGCGCTGCCTGCATTCATGGGCGGGAAGATTTTCGGTGTTCTTATGGCCTGCCACGTGGGCGATGGACGCGCCGAGTTCCTTGCAGATGTCCAGCCCCTGACGCAGGGCGTCGCGATTGGCCTGTCGCTCGGCAGGGTTGGCCAGTGCCAGGTTGCACATGACGTCCACGCAGGGGACGGACAAGCCCAGATCGCTGGTCCACCGGCGGTAGTCGGGCAGCAAAGCCGGGTTTTCGACAAAGTCCCGTTGGAAAGGCTCCACGCCTTCCACGCCTGACTTGGCAAAGAGTTCCAGCAGCTGAGGGATGGTGGTCTGGCCCTGAGTCCACAGGGGCTTGAACATGAACGTCATGACAGCAAAGCGGGGCATAACAGCTCCAGATTGGGTGGAAAACGAGGGGGATTCAGACATGCTAAAATTTCGCCAGCCTCGCACAACGGGATGATCTTGCCATGGCGGGCCAATTCCTTGCCTGTGGTGGGAATGGGGCCGGGCAGAGGTTAATGCGGGGCATACGAGGGATCATCTGGCGGCAGGTCCGGATAAATATTAAGCCTGGGGGGGATGCTGGCCGATGATCATTGAATAGGTCTGAGCTGCGCAGGTGAACTGCGCGCCGATAACAGCCGGGGCACACCACCGATATCAAGGCATGGCCGACGAATCGTTCCAAGATCCCACTTCATCACCCCGCTCGCGCTGGGGCGATATCTGGCAGCTGCCTGTTCTGCTGCTGGGGCTGGGCATGCTGGGCCTGGGACTGATTCTGGTCCTGCGGACGCCCGCGCCAAAGAATGATTTCACCGGCGCCATGGACGACGTGGCCCGGGCCATCCATCTCAATGATTTTGAGAAAGCAGCCAGGGGGCTGAATCACATTCGCCATCATCTGGAAGAAGCCACGCCGGCCGAGCAGGCCCGGTTTGATCTGCTTTCAGGCGATCTGATTGCCCAGCAGATTCAGGTCTCGCCTTATGAGTATGACACCCCTGAGAACCATCAGCGGGTCATTGAACATTACCAGGCTGCCGACAAGCAGGGCGGGGAGCTGGATAATCACCGCCTTCGCCGGTGGGTGATGACGCTGGTCACGCTCGGCCAGGAGCGCGAAGCCCTGATCATGCTCGACCGCTTCGGGCACGATGGCCACGCCAGCCGGTATCAGCTGCTGCGTGAGATGATCGAACGCCGCCTCAGCGCCAGCCCCGGCGATGTGACGGGGGTGACGCATCTGCTCGAGCAGTTCACAGCCGAGGTCCGCCGGGAGACCGATGACCATGCCCGCCGTGAGCAGGAAATCTGGGCATCACGCGTTCAGACAGACATGCTGCTGGCCGCTGGCGATTATCAGCGGGGGATCGACACGCTGCTGAGGCAGATGGCCCACTTCCGCGCTCAGGGAAGCGATGACGCTCAGATGCTGCCCCTGATGGTGCGTCTGGCGCAGGCTTATCAGCAGAGCGATGAACTGGTCAAAGCCGAGCAGTGGTATCGCACTGCTGCTGGTCTGCTGCGTGATGATTCGGCTTCCCCGCTCAATGGTCAGGTGCTTGTCGGGCTGGGGCAGGTGGTGCTCGCCCAGAGTGGCGACGCCCGCCAGGCGCTGGATTACTTCTCCCAGGCGCAGATCGCCTATCCGCAGTCGCCTGCGTTTTTCGATGCCCTGCTTGGCCGGGGACATTGCGAAGCAACGCTGGGCTCACACCCCCAGGCGATGGAGCATTTCAAGCACGCCGTCGAGCTGATCGTCGAGAAGAAGCCAGGCTTTGAAGCCAGGCGTAAAGCCCTGACGAGCATGGTGCATGAGCATTACCAGCTCTGCTTTGATACCCATGATTACGAGCGGGCACTGGAATATCTGAATCTGCTGCTGCCGCTGCATGAAGAACGCCTGCCTCGGGAAATGCTCGCTGACCTGGCGCTGGCCCATCAGAAAATTGGTGAGCAGAAGATGGAGCGAGGCCAGGCCATGGCTCCGATGGCTCCGGTTGATGGCCCTGATGCGCCTGATGCCATCGATGCTCGCCGCCTGACCTTCAAGCAGGCCGCCATCAGCTTTGGTAAGAGTGCGGACTACTACTACGAGTTTGCCCGTCTGGTGTCGGCGGTTGACGACGACGCCTATGGCAGCAGCCTGTGGTCAGCCGCGATCAACTATGAGCGTGCTCAGATGTGGAAGCGCGCCATTGAGGTCTACGCTCAGTATGTCCAGACTCGCGGGGGAGATCCCCTCCAGCTGCGGGCTCAGCATCACCTTGGCATGGCCTACCTGGCCGACGGGCAGTACAGCCACGCGGCCAAGCTGCTGGCGGAGCTCATCGAGAATCATCCGCGTTCCAGCGAAGCCTATAGCAGCCTGGTTCCACTGGCCCGGGCCTACAGCCGCATGAACAAGGTGGATGATGCCCTGCGTGTGCTCAGGCATGTGGTGTCGGATCACCCGACGATTACCCGTCAGAGTGAAGAATATCGCCTGGCCCTGATCGATCTGGGCAAGCTGCTTTACCAGCAGGGCGATTACCCCTCAGCCATCACCTATCTGACCGAAGCCCTTGAACGCTACGAGCACACCGCAGACGGGCCTGGCCTGCGGTTCAGGCTGGCGGATGCCTATCGTCAGTCGGTGGCGGAGCTGGATCGCCAGCTGGCCGAGCCGATCAACTCCACGGCCCGCGCGGCCCGTATCGCCGAAAGGCGGGATCGTCTCACCCGCGCCCAGGTGCTCTACTCACAGGTCGTCAGCCAGATGGAAGCGATGGATCCCCAGCAGCTCACCGCGCTGGACAAGCTGTTCCATCGCAACGCCTACTTTTACCGGGCCGACTGCGCCTACGACCTTGGCCAGTTTGAGCAGGCCATCGCCTTGTATGACCTGGCTGCCAAGCGGTGGGATAAGGATCCTTCCTCGCTGGTGGCGCTGGTCCAGATCGTCAACGCCAACTGCGAGCTCAATCGCATCCAGGCGGCGAGGGTGGCCAACGCCCGCGCCCGCGAAAGGCTTAAGGAAATCCCGGAAGAAGCCTTCAACGATGCCACCATTCCCATGACCCGTAAACATTGGGAAGAATGGCTCAAGTGGAGCAGCCAGCTTGATCTCTTCGGCCCACAGGCCAGCCGATGAGTGTCTGACCACTCGTGGGTATGCTGTGGATGTCCGGGCCCTGTCCCTGCTGAATAAAAGTGAAGGATCGCTCATCGGTAACCCACTGGGGGAGGTCTGTCGATGGAAGAACTGCTCACGTTTCCTGCGTTGATGGCGTTTCTGACCCTGCTGGCGCTCGAAGTGGTGCTGGGGGTCGACAACGTGGTGTTCATCGCCATCGTTACCGGGCGACTGCCTGAATCTCAACGAGGTAAAGCCCGTACGCTTGGTCTGTCCTTCGCCGCCATCGGTAGAATTCTGCTGCTGCTGGCCATCACCTGGGTCATCCGTCTGCAGGAGCACGTGCTCTTTACGCTCCTGGAGCACAGCTTCACCGCCAAGGATCTGGTTCTGCTGCTGGGCGGGCTGTTTCTGGTGGGCAAAGCTACGTGGGAAATCCATCATTCACTCGAAGGCCTGGCCCATGATCCGAGCCAGAAGTCCACATCGCTGGGCATGGGCGGTGCCATCGCCCAGATTCTCATGCTCGACCTGGTGTTCTCGATCGACTCGGTGCTGACTGCGGTGGGCATGGTCAAGCCTGATGACTACACCCAGGCCTGGGTTCCGCTGGCGATCATGATTGCCGCGGTGCTTGGTGCCATTGGCATCATGCTGACCTTCGCTGGCCCGCTGAGCCGGTTTGTGGAACGTCACCCGACGATGAAGATTCTGGCGCTGGCGTTTCTGATTCTCATCGGCGTGGTGCTGGTGGCCGAGGGCTTCCACAAGCACATTCCGCGTGGCTACATCTACTTCGCCATGGCGTTCTCGCTGGGCGTGGAGATTCTGAACCTCATCGCCACTGCCCGCCGCAAGCGGATGATGGGGGCCGCGGTTACGCCTCATATCTGAGGTGTGCAGCACTGGGGGAATGTAGCAGTCCCGATCCACTGGCAATCTCCGCTTTCGCGGGCATGGCGGAAGGGGGAAGCGAGCCTTTATTGAAGATTCTGGTTCGCATTTTCATGGGATATTTCGTCCTTTAATCCCTATCGCGAAGGGATGAAAACCAACCCATCCGCCAGCTTCCTGTCTCGGGCTGACGAAAAAAAGCGCAGAAACCGCGCATTTTCTTTCAAAAAAATTAAAGAATTGCGCTAACAGCAGGCGATATGGGCGATACGACCGTCCCGGTATGTGCGCAGGAGGCGCCGGCCGGGACACCCTCACGGGCATGGTCCAGCAAAGGGTCAAGGATGACCAGCAGTGCAGCGCCCATATCGTTTGCCACCGGTGGCAACAGCACGGAGTTGATCGAACTGCTCAATCAGCAGCGCGTTCTCTATGAGGCGATCCGTCGTCTCAGCTCCCAGCAGGCCTCGACGGTGGCTTCGGGCGATGCTGAATCCCTGCTCAATCTCCTCTCGCAGCGCCAGCATCTGCTGGATCGCATTGGTCAGATCACCACTGGGCTCGAAAAATACCGCCAGCACTGGCGGGCGGTCTGTGATGCGCTGAGTAAGGAAGACCAGCTTCAGGTTTCAAAGCTGGTGGAACAGGCTCAGGAATCGCTGGCGGCCATCATCGAACAGGATGAAATCGACCGCCGGGCGCTCGAGCAGACCAAAGCTGAAATGGGAAAGAACATTGTTCAGGCCAGCAAAGCCGGTCTGGCGATGGCGGCCTATGGCAGCAGGGCCCCAAAGCCCACACCTCGGTTTACCAATCATCAAGGTTGATTCACGTTTAAGCAGCGTCGCATGACAGCCAGCACTTCCGCCATTCCGATGCCCGACATCGCCCCCCAGGCCGATCCCCGCCTGGAGGAGCTGGCGCAGATCATCCGCGCATACACGCAGGTCACCGACAAGCTCGAAAAAAGCCATGCCATGCTGGGCAGCGAAGTCGAAAGGCTTCAGAAGGAACTGGCCAGCACCGACGCCCAGCTGCAGCGTTCCAGGCGACTGGCGGCTCTTGGTGAAATGGCTGCAGGCATCGCTCATGAAATCCGCAATCCGCTGGGAGCCATCCAGCTTTACGCCGGCATGCTTGAGGAGGATATGACCACCCTCAGCCAGCAGGCGGCCAGCCATCCTCAGCAGTCCGTGGCCATCATTCAGGAAGCAGCCCAGACCGCCCGCAAGATTGCCTCGGCGGTGCGCGGGCTCGATTCCATCGTGAATGATGTGCTGACCTTCTCCCGTGAAATGCAGCCTCGGGCGGTGAGCCTGGGCGTGCCTGCGGTACTTGGCCGATGCGCGGAAGCCATCTGGCCTGTGGTCACGCAGGCCAATATCAGGCTGATTCTGCCTGATGCGGATACCCGTCCTGAACTCGATCATCTGATGCTGCTGGCCGACCCGGAACTGCTCCACCAGGCCATGCTGAATCTGATGCGTAACGCTGTCGACGCCATTACCTCGCACAAAGCCGGTGATCTGGCGTCGCGCACCATCTGGCTTGATGCCCGCCGGGAGGGCACGCATGTGGTGCTGATTGTGCGCGACAGCGGTCCGGGCATTCCCGAGCAGGCTATTGATCGCATCTTCAATCCGTTCTTTACCACCCGCGACACCGGAACCGGGCTCGGGCTGGCGATTGTGCACCGCATCGCCGATGCGCATGGCGGAGCGATTGCAGCGTTCAACGATCAGGGGGCCGTGTTCGAGCTATCCCTGCCAGCGGTGGTGGGGCAGGATGCTTCCATGCATCTGCCTGCAATGAATTCCAACTTCACGATTGATAACAGGTCTGATACGACCGAGGTCTGCTCATGAACCATAAGATTCTCATCGTCGATGACAAGCAGATGATGCGCGACAGCGTCGGCGCTCAACTTCAGCGAGCCGGCTTTGGCATCGTCAGCGCAGGCGATGGCAACAGTGCGCTGGCCATGGTTGCCCGTCATCGACCCTCGGCGGTCATCACCGATCTGCGCATGCCTGAGATGGATGGCCTGGAACTGCTCACCCGTCTCAAGCAGGCCGACGCTCAGCTGCCCATCGTGCTCATGACGGCTTATGGCTCGGTGAGCGAAGCCGTCAAAGCCATGAAACAGGGCGCTTTCGACTTCATCCAGAAACCCTTTGAAGGCGATCAGCTTGTCCTGACCATGAAGCGTGCGGTGGAGCACCGCGAACTGGTTAACGAAAACGCCGCCCTCAAGACTGCCATTCAGCAGCAGTTCGGCTCCTCGCCCGTGCTGGTGGGCAAGTCGCCCCTGATGCGTCAGCTGGCCCAGCAGATTCAGCAGATTGCCCGCAGCCAGGGAACCGTGCTGATCTGCGGGGAATCGGGAACGGGTAAGGAAGTGGTCGCCCGCACGATCCAGGCCCACAGCCTGCGAAGCAACCGCGTGATGCTCTGTCTGAACTGTGCGGCGCTGTCGAGCAATCTGCTGGAAAGCGAACTCTTCGGCCATGAGCGTGGCGCGTTCACCGGCGCCGAGAGCATGCGTAAAGGCCGCTTTGAACTGGCCGATGGCGGAACGCTGCTGCTGGACGAAATCAGCGAAATCAGCCCGCAGCTGCAGGCCAAGCTGCTCCGCGTGCTGCAGGAACAGCAGTTCGAGCGTGTGGGCTCCAGCAGCACCATGCAGATTGACGTGCGCGTGATTGCTACGACCAACCGCGATCTCGCCCAGAGTGTGGCCGCAGGAACCTTCAGGCAGGACCTGTTCTACCGTCTGAACGTGCTGCCTATCCATCTGCCTCCGCTGCGTGAACGTGCGGAAGATATTCCGCTGCTGGCCGAGCACTTCCTGACCCAGGTGGCCATGCGTGAAGGTCGTGAGCCCAAGGTGTTCGACGCCGAAGCCATCGAACTGATGCAGCGTTACAACTGGCCTGGCAACGTGCGTGAGCTGCAGAATATCTGCGAGCGTGCCAGCGTGCTGGCCCGTAACACGGTGATCACGGCTGGTCTGATCCAGCCCTGGTTGATCACCAGCATGCCCGTGGCAGTGACCACGCCTGCTCCGATGATGTGGAGCGACCGCGCCATGGCCGCTGCGGGTGCGGGACCCGTTCCGCCAGTTCAGCAGCCTGTCCAGCATCGCCCGGCCGATGCACCGTTCCAGCCCATGGGTGGGCCGGCTGTTCCCGCGATGCCTGCTGCGGCGCCGGGTGGGGTTCAGACGCTTGAAGACCTGGAACGCGAACAGATCATCCGCACGCTGGGGCGGTTCAATGGCAATCGCCAGCAGACCGCCGAGGCACTGGGGATTGGTCTGCGTACGCTGGGGCTGAAACTCAAGAAGTGGAAGGAGGCCAATCTTGTCGCTCAGACACTTTGAAGCCACTGCTTCGAGTGCGACGCGCAAGGTCGGCGTCAGTAACGCGCATGAATTGCGCGTCTGTGTCATTTCACCCAGACAGGCTTTTGAGAAGCGCCATGACGTAGTGGTGGATGAGTCATGGCATGGCAGTTGCGGATCGTCCGGGATGAGGCAGGAGCATCAGTCATGATTAACCGCATGCTCGACAGTGGCGCGATGCCTGCTCTGGAGCGGCTGATTCAGTTCACCGCGGCCAGGCAGAATGTGCTGGCGGACAACATCGCCAACCTGTCCACGCCTTATTACAAGCCACGCGACCTGTCGCCCCGGGCTTTTCAGGCGCAGCTGGCCAAGGCCATCGACCGCAGGCGTGCGGGGGCTAACCCCACCGCAGGCCCACTGGATCTGAAGGACACTCGTCAGATTGCCTTCAAACGCGATGGGCTGGAAGTCAAAGCCGGGGACAGCAATGAAAACATCCTGTTTCACGATGAAAACAATCGTGATCTGGATCGCATCATGCAGCGGCTGGCGGAAAACACGATGGCGCATAACACCGCCATCGAACTGATGCGAAGTGAACTGTCGATTCTGGAAACCGCCATCCGTGAACGTATGTAAGTCGGCTGGCCTCGCTGATGAGGCCGCCTGGGAAAGGTGAAGCATGTTCGGATCATTGGACATCTCAGCATCGGGCCTGGTGGCGCAGCGCACCCGTCTTGATGTGATCGCCTCCAACGTGGCCAATCGCAACACGATTGTTGATGCCGATGGCAACTACAGCCCGTTCCGTCGCAGGCTGGCGATTTTCTCGCCCGGCGACCCGGCCAGTGGCAGGCAGCAGGGCGTGCATGTTCAGGAAATTCGCCTGGATGATTCGCCTTTCATCCGCAAGTATGAGCCAGACAGCCCGTTCGCCGCAGAAGATGGCTACGTGGAATATCCGAACATTGACCCGATGATGGAAATGGTCAACGCCATTGACGCATCGCGTGCGTATGAAGCCAACATCGCCGCAGCCGAAGCCGCCAAGACGATGATGCAGAACAGCCTGCGTCTCTTAGCGTAAGATGTGGCCGTTGTAAGAGAATCACACCCACCTGTTGAAGCAGGGTAGAGCGATGAGTGATCCACTGGGACTGATTTCTGGAGCTGGCGGCCTGCATGGTGCGCAGGGTGGTAATGCGTCTACGCGCAAAGCTGCTGGCGCGCAGGGCGGGCCAAGCTTCCATGATGTGCTCAAGCAGAATATTGAGCAGGTCAGCAAGCTTCAGCAGGAAGCGGAAATGGCCGTGGAAGATCTCGCGGCGGGTCGGCGTGATGACTATCAGGGTGTGATGATTGCCAAGGCCAAAGCCGACATGGCCTTCAAGATGCTTCTGCAGGTGCGCAACAAAATGATTGACGCCTACGAGGAAGTGAAGCAGATGCGCGTCTGAGTCAGCGGGATGCTGACGCAGAATCACATCGCTTGTTGATAAGCCGGGGAAAAATATCGCGCAGACAATCGCGGTATCATTCCTCAGTCCGAAAAAGTCTGATGCAGGGGGACCGAAGGCGGAGCCATCGGTGCAACAACTTCTCATACTTGATTGATCCGAGGATATGGAATTCATCAAGCGATACTGGCTGCAGATTAAAGCGTTTCTCGTCGAGCTCCCGCCGACGACGATGTGGCTTATCCTGTCGCTGGTCGTCATCATGGTGATGATTGGTGGCTTCCTGATGATCTACGCCAGTGGATCGTCGATGGTTCCTGTCTCTCCGTTTGCCACTGAAAAACAGCCTGAAGTCGTCAGCCGCCTGCGTGCGGCGGGCATCAAGGTCCAGACCCGCAACGGTCAGATCATGGTCCCGGATGACAAGCTCACCGACGCGCTGCTGATCCTCCAGCAGGGCGAACTGCTCGATACCGATTTCTCCTCTGCCTTTGATGAGCTGGCCAGCAAGCAGTCGATGTGGCTCAGCAGTAAAGACAAGGAACAGAACCTCCTGCTGGCCAGGCAGAAGGTGCTGGGGCAGTTCATCGCCAAGATGAACGGCGTGCAGTCGGCCCAGGTCATCATCTCCATGCCCAAGGAACGCGGCTTTGGTGCGACACACGTTCGCCCCAGCGCTTCGGTGAGCGTGCTGATGCAGAAGGGCAGGCGGGTGGATAAGCCGCTGGTCGATGCCATCGCCGGCTGGGTTCGCGGCGCGGTGGCTGAAATGCGTCCACAGGATGTGACGGTCATCGATGCCAACCTCGGGCGGGTATTCACCGTGGCGGACAAGGATGATGTCATCCCCGGTGAAATGATGGCGCAGGTCGCCCAGCTCGAGCTCTACCATCGCAACAAGATCATGGAGGTGCTCGGTTACATTCCAGGTGTGATCGTGGCCGTCAACGTGCGGACCGATCCCGTTCTTCGCCGGGAAATTCGCACCGTTGCGTATCAGGAAAAGCAGGGCATTGAGCGCGAGTTCGCCCGTGAAACCAGCAGCAGGGATGTCCAGCGTGCGGGTGAGCCGGGTGTGCGTTCCAACACGCAGCTGAACATTGAAGCCGGTGGCAGCGCCGGCCGCAGCGAACAGACCAGCGAAACCGAAACCATCTTCCGCCCGCAGAACGTGACGGAAGAAACCCGGGCCACGGCCATCGGTCGTGGGGAAAAGCAGATCAACGTCACGGTCAACATTCCCCGCAGCTATTTCGTCAACGTCTGGCGCATGGGCCAGCAGGATCGCTCTGCTGAGCCTGATGATGACGCCCTGATGCCCGTGGTGGAAACACATCTGGCCCGCATTGAATCGCAGATTGAGCCGTTGCTCAGTGCTGAGACCAAGGGCATCGTCCGGGCCAACATGATTCTGGATCGTGAATCGCTCGAACGTGTGGCCCAGGCGGGGACGGGCACGGCCACCATTGGCACGCTCGTCAGCAGCCCGATGGGCGGAACCATTGGCGTGGCCGCGCTGGCGGTGGTCGCGCTGGGCATGATGTTCTTCCTGGTCCGCAAGGCGACGCAGCAGACCACGCTGCCCAGCGTCAAGGAACTGGCTGGCCTGCCGCCTGTGCTGCCTGTTGAGGATGAACTGGTGGGCGAAGCGGAAGAAGCCGACGCAGGCATGGCCGGCATGGAACTCAACGACGAGCAGATCCGTTCGCGCAAGATGGCCGAGCAGATCGGCGATCTGGTCAAGAACAACCCATCCGAAGCTGCGGCGCTGTTCAACCGCTGGATCCGCAAGGACGACTGACCGAGGGATACTCCACCGATGCCCGCTACCGACTCCCGCAAATTCCCGCCCTACGAAGAGCTTACGCCTTTGCGTAAAGCCGCCATCCTTCTACTGGGGGTCGATCACGAATCCGCCTCGATTATTCTCAAGCAGCTTGACCCTAAAGCTATTGAGGAAGTGACCCGCGAAGTGGCCAGCCTGGGCGATGTTCCGCAGGCCATCCGCACGCGTGTGCTCACCGAGTTCTACGAACTGGCCCTGGCACAGACCTGGGCCACCGAAGGCGGTCTCGACTACGCCCGCAAGCTGCTGGCCTCGAGTCTGGACCCCAAGGAAGCTGATCGCATCATGCAGCAGATCAGCACGCAGGTACGCAAGACGCCCTTTGCCTTCCTGCAGAAAGCTGAGTCGCAGAACCTGCTGACCTTCATCCAGGACGAGCACCCGCAGACCATCGCGCTGATCGTCAGCCATCTGCCTTTCCACAAGGCCAGTGAAATTCTCGGCGGTCTGCCTGGCCCGAAGCAGATTGAAGTGGTCAAGCGCGTGGCCAACATGGAGCAGACCAACCCTGAGGTCATCTCCGAAGTGGAACGCGGCCTGGAAGCGCGTCTCTCGAACATGCTCACGCAGAGCTTCGAAAAGATTGGCGGCGTCGAAACCGTGGCCGAGATGCTCAACCTCGTCGATCGCACGACGGAAAAGGGCATCATGGAAGGCCTCGAAGCGGAAGACCCGGATCTCGTCGAACAGATCCGCAGGCTCATGTTCGTCTTCGAAGACATCCTCATGGTCAACGACAAGGGCATCCAGGCCGTGCTCAAGGAGATCGACAACGACGAGCTGGCTCTGGCGCTCAAGACGGCCAGCCCGGAACTGCGCGACAAGATCTTCAGGAATATGTCCGAGCGTGCCAGCCAGCTCATTCAGGAAGACATGGAATACATGGGCCCGGTGCGCGTTTCGGACGTCGAAGCCGCCCAGCAGCGCATCGTCGACGTGGTCCGCAGGCTCGAGGACGCTGGCGAGATCATCATCGGCGGCCGAGGTGGCGACAAGGACATGGTCGTCTGACCGCATGGGTCTGACGCGGGAGCGACGCAATCATGGCAGTGATCAAGAAACAATACGCCGCGCCGCTGCTTAAGGAAGCCATCGTGCTCGACCTTGGCGACGTGGGCAGACAGGCCGCCCGCATCATGGCGGCTGCGGAAGATAAAGCCCGGCGCCTCGTGGCCGACGCTGAAAAACGCGCCAGCGAGATGATCGCCAACGCCCAGCAGCAGGGCTACGACCAGGGCTATCAGGAAGGTTACGCCAAGGGGCTGGCTGAAGGAACAGACCACGGTCTGCAGCAGGGCCACGAGCAGGCCTACAGCCAGGCCAATGAAATCCTTCAGCAGATTCAGCAGACCTGGATCGGTGCACTGCAGCAATGGGAAGCCCAGCAGACCGAACTGGGCAATGCTTCGCGTGAGTCCGTTCTTGAACTGGCGCTGAGGCTGACGGAAAAACTCGTCCATCGCGTGGTTCAGGTAGACAACACCGTTGTGCTCGACCAGATCAGCCTGGCGCTGGCGCATGTGATGGGCGATACGCAGGTGGTGGTGCGCATCTGTCCCGAAGATCGGCCGCTGGTGGAATCTCATCTACCTTCGCTGGTCAGCGAGTTTCCCAATCTTACGCATGCGAGGCTGGTGGACGATCCGCAGATCAGCCCCGGCGGCTGTGTGGTGACCTACGGGCAGGGGCGCATCGATGGCACGCTGGAAATGCAGCTTGCTCGCGCGGTGGATCTGATTCTGCCTGAGCCTGAGTCAGCGCTGTCGCATGACGAAGAGCTGCCTGAAGTAATGAATGCAGGTGACGCGGCTGATTCCGCTGACCCTGTGGAGTAAGTACTGCATGGGAATGTTCGCCCATCAGATTGCCATGCTGGATAACGCAGCGCTCATGGAGCTTCGTGGCGCTGTCCATGAAGTGCGCGGTCTGGGCCTGCGTGTGGTGGATCTGCCTGTTCCCGTTGGTGCGATGGTTCAGATTCTGACGGATCGTGGTCGAGGCAAATCGGTTGATGGTCAGGTAGTCGGGTTCGATCAGCATCAGACCGTGGTGATGCCTCTTGGTGAAACAGCAGGCATTTCCCGCGGTGACGTGGTGATTGCGCAGCAGTATAGCGCAATGGTGCGCGTGGGTATGTCGCTGCTGGGTCGCGTTCTGGATGGCATGGGCCGGCCGATGGATGGCCGTGGGCCGGTGAAGGACACGGTTTACCGTCCGCTGAATCCGCCGCCGGTAGATCCGATGGATCGTCCGCTGATTGATAAGCCGCTGGCGACTGGTGTGCGTGCGATCGACGCGATGCTCAGTGTCGGTCTGGGCCAGCGTCTGGGGATTTTCGCTTCGCCTGGTCTTGGCAAGAGCACGCTGCTGGGAACGATGGCTCGTCACACCAGTGCGGATGTGATTGTCATCGGGCTGGTGGGTGAGCGTGGCCGCGAAGTGCGCGACTTCCTTGAAAATCAGCTTGGTGAAGATGGTCGCAAACGCAGCGTCGTTGTGACTGCCACCGGGGATGACTCAGCCATGCTGCGCATCCGCGCTGCCATGGTCGCGACGACGGTCGCGGAATACTTCCGCGATCAGGGCATGGACGTGCTGCTGATCATGGACTCGGTCACGCGATTCTGTCAGGCGCAGCGTCAGGTGGGGCTGGCCACGGGTGAGCCGCCTGCTACCAAGGGTTACACGCCCAGCGTGTTTTCGATGCTGCCAGTGCTGCTTGAACGATCCGGGCGAACGTCGAAGGGCTCCATCACCGGCTTCTACTCGGTGCTGGTGGAAGGCGAAGAATTGACAGACCCCATCGCCGATTCGGCGCGAGGCATCCTCGATGGTCACATTGTGCTTTCGCGCGATCTGGCCAATCAGGGACACTGGCCTGCGATTGACGTGGTGAGCTCGATCAGCCGTGTGGCTGACGATGTGACCGATGGCGAACACCAGCAGGCCCGCAGGCAGGTGCTCAAGTTAGTCCATGCATATCGTCAGGTTGAGGATCTGCTGAACATCGGCGCCTACGCGGCGGGCAGCAATCCGGACTTCGATCTGGCTATCGCCTGCAAGCCGCAGATTGATCAGCTGCTTCAGCAGTCGCGTTCGCGAGGCAGCGAGAAGGCCGACTTCATGAAGACCCGCGCCATTCTCATGGCGCTGCATCAGCAGATTGAACGCACCCGCGCTCAGCTGGGCAAGCTGCAGGGGCGCAACATGCAGGCGGTCAGGCGCTGATGCCCGGATGATCATCTCGATCATGTCCATCTGCATGCAGGAGGAGAAACTTCATGGCACAATTCCGATTCAAGCTTGAAGCCGTCCTCAGACAGCGTGAAATCATCGAAGAGCAGAAGCAGCGCGAGCTGGCGATGGTCATGCGTCAGCGCATGATTTTCATGGAACAGCTCAAGCGCGAGCAGGAAATCATTTCAGAATCGAAAAAGCAACTGAGCCAGTCGCTGACAGGGCGGGTGAATCTCGACGCCGTCAGCGGATTTGCACGCTTCAGCGGCCAGACCACCATGCGCGCTCAGCAGATCGTCAACAAGCTAGCCAGTATGGAGCCGATGATCGAAAAGGCCCGTCAGGCCCTGATGGAAGCCGTGCGCAACCGCAAGGCATTGGATTTGCTGAAAGAGAAGCATAAGCGTGCATGGCAGCTGCGTCAGGATCGCCTGGAGGCTGCAGTGCTGGATGAAATGGCGGTTCAGCGACATGCCCGGGCACTCCTGGGCGGAGATGATTCTTGAAGACGGCCTGGAACATCATTGCCATCGTTGCAGTGCTGAATCTGCTGGTTTTACTGGGTTTTATTGCATGGCTGTACCAGAGCCAGCGACTGGATCGAAATCGCTATCAGGCCATCGTTGCCATCCTCAGTCCGACGCTTGAAGAAGAAGCCAAGGTCAAAGAAGAAGAGCGCAAAAAAGAGGATGAAACGCGCATTGAGCAGGAAAAAATTGCGCAGCTGCGCCAGGCTGAGCAGGGGCCCGTCTCGCTCGTGGACCGCATGACTGCCGATCAGCAGGCCGATGAACTGGCCATCCACAAATTGGCCCGATTGCAGGCGGAAATCGCTGCCCTGCATCGCGGCCTCGAAACACAGAACCGTCAGCTTGCGATGGAACGTCAGGACCTGGCCAATCAGCGTCAGGCGTTTGAAGATGCGCGTGCCCGTCGTGAGCAGCTCGTGGCCAGTGAAGATTTCAAACAGTCGGTCCAGATGCTTGAACAGATCAAGCCCGCGCAGGCCAAGCAGATTCTCGAAGACCTGCTGCGCAAGGGTGGCCAGGAGCAGGTCGTGGAGTATCTGGCGGCGATGGACATGCGTAAGTCCGCGGCGGTCATGCGGGAATTCAAGCAGCCTGAAGAAATCGCCACCGCAACCTATCTGATTGAAAAACTGCGTCTGCGTCGTAGTGAAGCCGCAGTGAATGCCAATGCAGGGAGTCAGGGATGAGTCAGTTGTTTTCACCCACCCATGCTGGTTCGCCCGGCAGTGTTGCTCCATGGTCCAGTGCTGGCCGATATTCTGCTGAACCTGCTCAGGATCGCACGCAGTGGTCAGCGGTGCTTTCGCAGTCGCTTCAGCCTGCAGAACGCAGTGCCTCCTCCGCCCGCAGTGATGCGGCTGACCGCGCAGCCCGTAAGTCGGCAGATAAGCCCAGCAAAGCCGCTGACAAGGCGGAACGCAGTGCGTCGCGCCAGGCCGAAGAATCATCGCGTCCCGCATCAGAGGCGGAGGATGTCGCGCTGGATCAGGAAGAATCCTCCGACGATACGCAGACCTCCGCTCAGGAACTGGCCAACGCCCTGGTTGTGCCCCAGGCGGAGACTTCGGATCCTGCCAGCCATCTGGCGCTTAGTGCGATGAACGCCAAAGGCAATACGCCCGTTGTGGGCCTGGATGCTGCAGCGATGCAGAACATGCAGGCTGCCCAGGCAACAACTGAAGAAGGCGATGGCCAGCAGGAACAGCAGTCCTCCGGACACCATTTGCTGGCGATGGCGCAGACGGGAAATGAAGAAAATTCGGAAAGCAGCGAGGCGATGGCAACAGCTTTCAAGCCGCTGCCATCAGTCGGTTCTGGTCAGGGTGAGTCCTCCACGCAGCCCACTGCGGCAGTGACAGCAATCTCCGGGCCGGATGCTTCAACCCCTCGCACCGGTGAGGTGGTTGCGCCGGCTGGTCTGCCTGTGATGGATGAGATGGCATCAGAAGAAATGGACCCCAATGTTGCGCGAGTGGCGCAGGGGTTGCGCGGCGCTCTGAACCTCAAGGGGGGCGCGGTCACCATCCGTCTGAACCCGGCGGAACTGGGTTTAGTCCGCATAGAAATGGAGATTCAGGGCGGTTCGGTCAAGGCAGAACTGCAGTCTGAAAACGCTTCGGTACGCGACTTGCTGACACATCAGCTTGGGCGTCTGCGTGAGACGCTTCAAAGCCGGGGATTGGCTGTGGAGCGACTGGAAGTTAACGCGCCGATGGCACCCGATGCATCGCAAAGTGGTCATGGCGAGCAGGATTCTGCAGGTGACGGCCGCAGTCGCGGACAGTTTTTCAACCAGCAGCAGTCTTCTCAGCAGCGTGAGCAGGGCGGCGAGCGAAGCAAGGCCCGCTCCACGTTTGGCAGGATGCTGGTGGATATGGTCGGCTGATTCAGACGTGATGTGCATGGACGATGCACTGAAGGTCTGTGATTGAACAAGGAGATCGTCATGGCTGTTTATGGAATCAATTCGAGTGCGAACAACTCAGCGACCAGTTCGTCGGCTTTCAGCGACATGGCCACGTCGGACTTCATCCGCATCATCACCGAACAGCTGATGCAGCAGGACCCGTTCCAGCCGAATGACGCCAGCGCACTGCTCGAGCAGATCAGCAGCATTCGTAACGTGGAAAGTCAGATGTCGCTTCAGTCAGCGCTTCAGACGCTGGTGGGGCAGAATTCGTTTGCTGCGGCTACGCAGTCCATTGGCAAGATCGTGGCGGGGCTGGATGACACCAACAACGAAGTCATCGGTCAGGTGGTTTCGGTGCGACTGGAAAATAATCGCGCCATGCTTGAGCTCGATACGGGCAAGCGTGTGTCGTTTGATCGTGTGTATGAAATTGCCAACTCTGCGACGCCTGTCCCGGTGGAATGAGTGATGCAGGTGCGATTGAGGAATGACTGATGGGTGTCGATGGACACATGCTGCTGCGAATGCTTGAGCCTGCTGTGCGTCCAGGCGGAGTCGATGGACCCGCGCGTGCGCCGGTGCGGCCGTTTGAGCAGCAGAGCTTTGAGGAACTGCTGTCACAGCGCATGACGCCGATGGATGAAGATGGCCCGGGTGTGAAGGCCGGGGCAGAAGCGGAATCGAGCAGGGATCGCCATGCTCAGAGTCCGCTGAGCCAGCTGGGGCAGATGGGGCAGATTGAAAACGCCTCGCTGCGTGATCTGATCGTCAGGCATACCCAGCCGGGTGCTGGCAGTCTGGATGTTTAACAGGTGAGCCAACGCTGAATTGTTTGCAGATCAGCGGTTTTAGAACGGAGTGTTGATATGGGATTGTCCACCGCGTTGTATACCGGGCTCAGTGGCCTGACCGCTGCATCGCAGATGATCAGCGTGTCGGGTAACAATATCGCCAACGTCAACACCACGGCCTACAAGACCGGCCGTGCTAATTTTCAGACGCAGATTTCCCAGATGCTCAAGAACGCCACCGCACCGACGGCGACGCTGGGTGGCAGCAATCCCGCGCAGATGGGCCTGGGCGTGAAGCTTGATTCCATTACCCGTGACTTCGCGGACGGCGCTACGCAGATCACCGGTGCCAATACGGACGTGGCGCTCGAAGGCAAAGGCTTCTTCGTGCTCAACGTCAATGGTCAGCAGATGTACACCCGTTCTGGCCGATTCGGAATTGACAGTACCTTTAACCTCGTCTCGGCAGGCAGCGGTGGTCGCGTCCAGGGGTATGGCGTCGACGGTGACTTCAACATCATTCAGGGTGTACTGCGCGATATCAATATCCCGCTGGGCTCGCTGACCATCTCGGAAGCCACCAGCAAGGTGTTCTTCAAGGGCAATCTCAACGCTGCTGGCAATGCGGCCACGCAAGGCTCGGTGGTGACGCTTGGCGCGATCTTCTCTGATGCACTGGGGACTACCCCGGCATTGGCGACAGATAACCTGACTGCGCTGTTCAATTCATCAGGCAGCGCCATGTTCCAGCCAGGGGATGTCATCACTATCACCGGCGTGACCAAGGGTACGGCTACGCTGCCTGACTACCGGTTTGAAGTGACCGACCCGGGTGCCCCCGACGTGGTGAACGGCGAGAAAATTGATGGCCATGGCGCAACACTTCAGGACTTCATGAACTTCCTGGACGCTGTGCTGGGCATCGATAACCTCACTACCGAAGGCGTGAGCATTGATGGCTCAGGCCAGTTGATCATTCAGGGCAACACGGGCGAAGTGAACAACCTGATCATGGCGTCTTCCAATCTCGTGCTCAATCAGGGCTCGGCGGCGCCGTCTCAGCCTTTTGAAGTGTTGAGCCTGCAGGAAGCTGATGGCGAATCGGTGCGCACTACCTTTGTGACATATGACAGCCTGGGCAACGAGATGCTCGTGGATCTGGCCATGGTGCTGGAGAGCAAGTCCAACACCGGAACCACCTGGCGATATTACGCTCAGAGTGCAGACGATACCGATCTGGATCGCGTGCTGGGCTCGGGCCTGCTGACCTTTGACAACACAGGCCGATTCACCGGTGTCGCCGGGGGTGACAGCCTGATCACGCTTGATCGCAATGGCACCGGGGCCGATACGCCTCAGACCATTCAGCTGATGTTTGAAGATGGGGACCAGCGCATTTCCGCTCTGGCCGATACGATCAGTTCGGTGTCGGCAGTCAGGCAGGATGGTTACCCCATCGGAACGCTTGAAGATTTCACCATCACCACCGATGGCACGATTGTCGGGGTGTTCTCCAACAGCATGCTGCGCAACCTGGGTCAGATTGTTCTGGCGACGTTTGCCAATCCGGGCGGCCTGGTCGATGTGGGGGGCAGCATGTTCAACGTCTCACCTGCCAGTGGTAACGCCATGATCACCACGCCGGGCAAGGGCGGGACGGGCAGAACCATTGGCAACGCGCTGGAAGGCTCGAACGTCGACCTGTCGGCCGAGTTCATCAATCTCATTTCCGCCAGCACCGGTTTCAGCGCCAGCTCACGCGTGCTGACCACCAGCAATCAGCTGATTGAAGAACTGCTGGCCTCGGTGCGATGATGACCCGCATTGATCCAGTGACAGGCAGGATGATGAAGTCATGATCACACTGACCCGCCTTAATGGTAAAAAATTCGTCGTCAACGCCGAGCTGATCCGCACAGTGGAGTCCAATCCGGATACCACCCTGACGCTGATCAACGGCGACCACATTATCGTGGCCGAGCCGATGGAAGAAGTGGTCAACCTGGCCATTGAATATGGACGGTCGCTGCGAAAGCTCCTGCCGCCGAGCTGAATGAAAGCTGCACAGGCCGTGATGAATGACAGGGGGATAAGTCGCAAACTCTGGTCGCATCACCCTTGATCCCGTACTGACAACACGTTACGGATGCGATATCGGACCTGCCCGCCTGAAACTGGCAGTTTCCCCCTCTCTGGCTCCTACGTCTGATTCCTGCGGTAAGCATGGCGCAGCTGGTCGAAATGGACCGGTTATTGGCTTTTTTGCGGGAATGTGTTTGACTTTGCGGATTTTGATATCTGTGGCGAAAGTCACCCCGGACACAAGCCGATGATGCATTCAACGGCTTGTGTTTCCCCCTCTGGGTGAGAAAAGAGATCGCCATGGATCTGGGCTTACTTTTTGGATTCTTTGGAACCTGGGCAATCATCTGCTGGGCCATTCTGGCTGGCGGTAGTGTGCTGGTGTTCGTGGATATCCCCAGTACCATCCTGGTGCTTGGTGGCACGTTCACCGTTATGTTCTTTACCTATCGCGTGATGCATCTCAAGAAGCTGTTTGCGGTGATCCGCCGGGCTGTTTTTCCCCCGGCTTATTCGGTTGAGAAACTGATCGAAGACATGGTTTCCTATGCGGAAATCGCCCGTCGTGATGGCATTCTGAGCCTGGAAAACACCACCAAAAATATCAAGGACCAGTTCATCGTCCGCGGGATTCAGATGGCCGTGGACGGCTCTGATCCTGAACTGATCGACCAGGTCATGAGCAGTGAGCTGGATAACCTGGCCACCCGTCATGAGTTGGGTAAAGCAATGCTCGACTCAGGCAGCAAGTATGCTCCGGCGCTGGGCATGATCGGTACGCTGGTGGGTCTGGTCATCATGCTTAAGAACATGAACGACCCCTCGAAAATCGGCCCTGGCATGGCGGTGGCTATTCTGACCACCCTTTACGGTGCGCTGATTGCCAACGCAGTCTGTGGTCCGCTGGCCGACCGTCTGGCCCGCAGCTCCAGTGAAGAACTGCTGTACAAGACCATCATCATCAAAGGCGTGATGGCTATTCAGAGTGGTGACAACCCTCGCGTAGTTGAGCAGAAGCTCCGTGCATTCCTTCCGCCTTCGATGCGTAAGGCCGAAGTCGAAGAAGCCGCCTGATTCGAGGGAACTGATCCATGCCCAGTCAGAGAAAACATACCTGTCCGCCGCCGGGTGCCCCCGACTGGGTGGTCACGTATGGCGACTTGATGGGGCTGCTGCTGACCTTCTTCCTTCTGCTGCTCTCCATGTCTGAGCTCAGGAAGACGGAAGACTACGATGCGCTGGTCAAGCAGGTCCAGAAATCCTTCGGCATGACCTCAGGCGGTGGGACGATCGCCTCCGAAGAGCAGCCTGCCAACTCCATGGTCAAGCTGCTGGACATGCTGTCCTTCCGCTCCAATACCGTTAAACAGCGTTCCACATCGCAGGATCCGGGCATTGAAGGGCGTGAATCGCAGGTGACCCGCGTACGTGAAGGGATGATCTTCACCAAGGGCGGACGCATCACCTTTGAGCCTGGCTCCGCAGAGCTGACCGAAGATGCCAAACAGCGCATCCTCAGTGTGGTTCATGAGATCAAGGGCTACAACAATGTTCTGGAAATCCGCGGCCATGCTGCGTCGATGGAAGCAACGGTGGAATCGCCATATGCGGATCTGTGGGAACTGAGCCACGCCCGCGCCAAAGCCGTGATGAATTTCCTGACGTCGCGTGAGGTGGGGATTCCCGCCAGTCGCATCCGGGTGATTGCCCAGGCCGATCACGCTCCGGTGGTCAACCGGGTGTACAGCACCCAGGCCCAGGAACCCAACCGGCGTGTAGAGTTGTTCCAGACCGAGGCATTGGCCGATGAATTCCGTAAGCCCGATGCCCGATGAATGAAGAGAGATGATGGCTTTTGCTAGTGAGAGGTCGAGCTGATGTCAGATGCAACCCAGAAAACAGATGCTTCCAGCGGGGCGGTTGCTCAGAAGAAGCTGCCATTGAAGCCGCTGCTGATCCTGCTGGCGGTGGTCATGGTTGAAGGGGCAGCCATTTCCACGGCTTTCCTGCTTTCGGGCAAGCCCGCGGCTGTCCGCGCTGACGCCGGGGCAGAAAAGGATGAAGCCCTGAAGCTCGAGGAGCCGATAGAAGAACTGGTGGTGGCGGACAAGTTCCAGAACACCCGCTCCGGCCGTACCTATCTGTACGACATGGAGATTTACATGGTGGTCCGCAAGCGCAATCAGGAGCTGGTCAAGAAGCAGCTTGAGATGCGTAAGGCACAGGTCCGACAGGACATCCGTACCATCATCAGCAGGGCAGAGCCGAACCAGATGCTCGAACCGACACTGGCCTCGCTCACCCGGCAGATTCAGGCGGTGCTTGATGACCGCATCGGCCGCGATGCCCAGGATGGCAAACCGCTGGTCGAAAGCGTGCTGATCACCAAGTGCACGCAGTTCAGGGTCGACCTTTAACTTCGCTTGACAGCGATGTTAAGATCACGGCCTTAACGTCAACAGATGGGCCGCGCAAGGATGCGCCGGTCAGAAAAGGCAGGACCAGGGATGGCAGATTCACCCAACAACGCCGGCCGCGAGCTTTCGGACACTGAAAAAATGGTCCAGGAAGCCCTCGCCGAAGCTCAGGCGTCCCTCAACGAAATGCAGCAGCAGACCGCCGAAGCGGCCAACCCCTCGCAGGCTGGAAAAGCCGGCGTCGGGCAGGGCGGTACGCTGGCTGAAATCAGTTCGCTGGTCAACGGCGCCGATCATCTCGCGCAGGCCTCAGGCATCGAACTGCTCTCCGATGTCGATCTTCAGGTGAGCATTGAGCTTGGCCGTACTGAAATGCTTGTGGAAGACGTGTTGAAACTTTCCCCGGGCAGCGTGGTTGAGCTCGATAAGCTCGCCGGCGACCCGGTGGATGTCTACGTCAACCACAGACTCGTCGCACGCGGCGAAGTACTGGTTTTAAACGATAATTTCTGCATCCGCATCAGTGAGATCGTGGCGAATCTGGAAGAAGAAGGCGAAATTTCCGTTCAAAAGCGCGAGACAATCTAAGAGGTTCGTAGTACAGTAGGTCACACCGGCAAGGCAGGATGCCCAGCCGGATCAAGCCCTATCGGTAAATGCCTGAAAATCCAAGCATTTCCGAGTATTGGCAAGATTGATGAACTGGCCAGGAAGGCCGATCGTGACACGTACGTCCCTGACAACGGTGTTTATTGCATGCATGGCCCTGATGGGTCCGGTGATGCCATGCGCCTACGGTCAGGCCAACGCCCCGATGGACGTGTCCTCCGTTTCGGAAACATTACCCTCTTCTACCCCGGAACGTGATCTGCGCCAGTTTGCGCAGAAGATGGTCCAGCGCACCTCCCAGCCCGCCTCACAACCCGTGGCCGCTGCGACAGTTCCAGCGTCCACGCCGGTCACAACACCGCCCGCGGCGCCCGCCGCGGCGCCGGTTATGACGCAATCCGCCCCTCTTATGCCGCCCGTCGTGGCACCGGACCCCAACGAGAGCAAGCCCCTGGGCACGAAGTCGACCCCGCGCTCCTCAGGCTCGGGGAGCGCCGGCTCCTCCGACGGGTCGAACTGGGGCATGTTCCAGACGATCATCGCGCTGGCGTTTGTTGTCGGTCTGATCCTGGTGGGCAAGCAGGTGGTCCTTCGCCTCATGGGCCGACCGGCAGCGGTGAGTCGGAGCAGGGTGGTCGAGGTGCTCTCGCGCGTCAGCGTCGGACCCCGTCAGCATGTGATGCTCATCCGCCTGGGCGGCCGAATCATCGTCGTGGGCGACTCGGCCGGTCAGATGCGACTGCTGGCCAACCTCGACGAACCTGAAGAAGTGGCGAGCATCCTCAAAGCTGTCACCTCCTCCAAGCCCACGAGCGTCAGCGAGAGCTTCAACCAGCTGATGGGCAAGTTCGATCAGGACTTCGACCGCGCCGAAGCAGCCCGCCTGCGCGACGAAGGCAAGGACCTCACCGAACACCAGGCTGATCGCGCCCGCGATCAGCTCTCGGGTCTGCTGGCCCGCGTGCGATCCATGGCCGGAAAGGGGGGCGGCGCATGAGCATCATGCATCACCCCATCCTGCGCGGCTTCGCTCTGGCGCTGCTGATGACCTTCACCGGTCTGACGATGACTGCCCCCGCGATGGCGCAGACCAGCACCGCCAACGCGCCGGTTGAACCCGTTCCGCAGGTGACCACGCCTGCGCCCAACACGCCGGTGGATCTGACCAATCCCATCTCCGTGCTGCAGAACGCCTCGGTGGCGCTGCCCACCGGCTCGCTGCCTGGCGATCCGCCCGCGGCCAGGCCGGGGCTCAGTGCGTCGCTGTCGATCATTCTGCTGCTGACGGTGCTTTCCATCGCGCCGGCCATGCTGGTGATGTGCACCAGCTTCACCCGCGTGGTGATCGTGCTTTCCCTGCTCAGGCAGGCCATTGGTACGCAGTCGCTTCCGCCCAGCCAGGTGATTGTCGGCCTGTCGCTGTTCCTGACCTTTCTCATCATGGCCCCGACGATGGATCGCATCAATCGCGAAGCCATCGTTCCGCTGCAGGCCAATCAGATCGACGAGTTTGTCGCCTGGGAGCGAGCCAAGCAGCCGCTGCGCGATTTCATGTTCAACCAGATTGAGCACGCCGGAAACTGGGGCGACGTGTACATGATCCTCAACTATCGCGGGATCGACACCTCTGAGCCCGACAGGCTCACCCGCGCCGATGTGGACATGCTTTCGCTGATTCCGGCGTTTGTACTCAGTGAACTGAAAGTAGCGTTTCTGATGGGTTTCAGGCTCTATCTGCCATTTCTGGTGATTGAAATGGTGATCTCGAGCATTCTCATCAGCATGGGCATGATGATGCTTCCGCCGGTGCTCATCAGTCTGCCCTTCAAGCTGCTTCTGTTTGTGCTGGTGGATGGCTGGCAGCTGGTGGCTGGCAGCATCCTCAACAGTTTTGCGGTTCCCGGGGTAACGACGTAAGCGTCTGGAGACGGTGGCGATGACGACGGAACAGGCCCTTGAACTGGTGCGCGAGTCGCTGACGCTGATGCTCATCATCAGCGCTCCGCTGCTTGTGGCGGCGCTGGTCATCGGTCTGGTCATCAGTCTGCTGCAGGCCGTCACGCAGATTCAGGAACAGACGCTCAGCTTCGTTCCCAAGATCGTGGGCATGGTGGCGGTGGCGGTGATCGCGCTGCCCTGGCTGACGAATCTGATGGGTGAGTTTGCCACTCGCATGTTTTCAGGCCAGTAAGGCCTGTGGTCTGCAGTCTGGTGTCTGTTGTCCGGGGGATGTCGGAAGGGTTGGCAGGAGGCCGGCCCGGAGTGAGTAAGACAGGAGGTCTGTCGCGTTGCTGGTCGGACTGGATCCATTACTGGCGCATCTGCCTGCGTGGCTGCTGGTGCTCTTTCGCATCAGCGGGATCTTTCTGATTGGCCCGTTCTTCGGCTCATCGCTCATTCCCAACCGCGTGAAGATTTTCCTGGCCCTGGGCCTGAGCTTCTGCGTGTACCCCATGCTGCTGGGCAGCGCCATCGAAGGCGTGGCGCATCAGTCGATTCTGCAGGTGTCGGCGCATGGCCTGTCGCTCTGGGGTCTGGCGGGCATGGTGACCAGCGAGCTGCTCATCGGGCTGGTGATCGGCTTTGGCGCGGCGCTGCCTTTGTTTGGCATCCAGATTGGCGGCCAGATCATCGATCAGCAGCTGGGCCTTGGTCTGGCGGGCATCTACAACCCGGATATCGACGCCGACTCGGGCATCCTCAGCCAGTTCTACTTCCTCACCGCGCTGGCGCTCTTCCTGATTCTCAACGGCCACCGCGCGCTGCTGGGCGTGATGGTGGGCAGCTTCCACCACGTGCCCCTGGGTGGCTACACCGCTGACTCACAGATGATCTCGCTGGTGCTCGGGCTGATGCAGAGCATGTTTGAACTGGCCATTGGCGTGGCCGCGCCGCTGCTTTGCCTGGTGTTTCTCGAAACCGTGGCCATGGGCTTTATCGCCCGCACGGTTCCGCAGCTCAATGTGATGAGCGTGGGCTTTTCGCTTCGCATCATCGTGGGGCTGTTTGTGGTCATCGGCGGCATCGGCGGGGTGATG